>Ga0193723_1000353_pt1 | contig 17807 bp, 10 predicted proteins | sample H2m2metaG_FD_143042 | JGI IMG/M metagenome (GOLD analysis project Ga0193723, IMG submission 143042) | Soil microbial communities from a riparian zone of the East river system, Colorado, United States - H2m2 | ecosystem: Environmental > Terrestrial > Soil > Riparian zone | place: USA: East River...
GGTGCACGGAGAGTTTCTCAACGTGCGTGGGACGAAGATGTCGAAGCGTCACGGCAATTTTCTCACCGCACGCGACCTGCGAGAGCAAGGCGTCGACGCCGCGGCGGTGCGTTTGCTCTTCTTTCAAACACACTATCGCCAACCGGTCGACTTCAACGACGACGCGCTGGTCGCAGCGGGAGAAGGTGTCCGCCGCCTGGCGGAGTTCCAGGGCCGTCTGGTGCAGGACCGCTCCGGTCCGGGACCCGACACGATCTCCGGGTTGGCTGAGCAGTTGCAGGCCGACGTCGCCGCAGCGCTCAACGACGATCTCAACGCGCCACAGGCGATCGCCAAACTGTTCGACTTCGTGCGGGCGGCAAACCGTGAGCTCGACAAGGGCGCCGGAGGCGCCGCGAGCGCCCTGGCCGCGATTACTGAGATCGCGGGCCGGTTGTTCGATCTATTCCCGACGCCCAAGAAACCGGATGCCGACTTCGAGCGGTGGGTTGCCGAGCGGGTTGCGGCCCGAAACCAGGCCCGTAAGTCCAAGGATTTCAAGGCCGCGGACGCGATCCGGGCCGAGCTGCTTGCCCGGGGCGCCGAGATCGAAGACACGCCGCAGGGCACCAAATGGCGACTGCGCTGACGAGGCCTAAGTCGTTCGAAGTCCATCCCTTGCCATAGTCGCTGACCCCGTCTAAGATACGGGTCTGTCGGATTCAGCCTTTACCAGCTGACGTAGCTCAACTGGCAGAGCAGCTGATTTGTAATCAGCAGGTTAAGGGTTCGAGTCCCTTCGTCAGCTCAAACCCGAACTTGGGAAACAACAAACCCCGCGCGCAATGAAACGCGGGGTCTGTTGTCAGTGGGTGCGAGGGGACCGAGGGGACCGGGGGGCCGGCGCGCTGGGTGGGGTGCCCGAGTGGCCAAAGGGAGCAGACTGTAAATCTGCCGGCGTCAGCCTACGAAGGTTCGAATCCTTCCCCCACCACTCAAGTGGCGCGCGGGCGTAGCTCAGTTGGTAGAGCATCAGCCTTCCAAGCTGAGGGTCACGGGTTCGAGCCCCGTCGCCCGCTCTGTCGGGCGCTCGCGTAGCTCAGTCGGTAGAGCGCGTCCTTGGTAAGGACGAGGTCACCGGTTCAATCCCGGTCGCGAGCTCTGGGAACGACGAATTGTTACTGAAGCGAACACAAACCAAGGAATAACCAAGCAATGGCAAAAGCCAAGTTCGAACGGAATAAGCCCCACGTGAACGTCGGGACGATCGGCCACGTGGACCACGGCAAGACGACGCTGACCGCCGCGCTGACGAAGGTCTCGGCCGACAAAGGCCTCGCGACCTACGTGAGCTACGATCAGGTGGCGAAGGCATCGGAGTCTCAAGGCCGCCGCGACGCGACGAAGATTCTGACCATCGCGACGAGCCACGTCGAGTATTCGACGACCGAGCGGCACTACGCGCACGTCGACTGCCCGGGGCACGCCGACTATGTGAAGAACATGATCACGGGCGCCGCGCAGATGGACGGCGCGATTCTGGTCGTGAGCGCGGTGGACGGCCCGATGCCGCAGACGCGCGAGCACATCCTGCTCGCCCGACAGGTGAACGTGCCGGCGATCGTCGTCTTCCTGAATAAGTGTGATCTCGTCGATGACCCGGAGCTCCTGGACCTGGTCGAGCTCGAGGTGCGCGAGCTCCTCAGCAAGTACCAGTTCCCCGGCGATGACGTTCCGGTGATCCGGGGCGCGGCGTTGAAGGCGATCGAAGGCGACAAGCAGTGGGCAGGGAAGGTCGAAGAGCTGCTCGGGGCGCTGGATAAGAGCATCCCGGTACCGAAGCGCGAGATCGACAAGCCGTTCCTGATGCCGGTCGAAGACGTGTTCTCGATCACCGGCCGCGGCACCGTTGCCACGGGCAGAATTGACCGCGGCAAAGTCAAAGTCGGCGAGGAAGTCGAAATGGTCGGCTTCGGCACAGACAAGAAGACCGTCGTCACCGGCGTCGAGATGTTCCGCAAGCTGCTCGAGGACGGCCAGGCGGGCGACAACGTCGGCCTGCTGCTGCGCGGCATCGAGAAGGATCAGATCGAGCGCGGGATGGTTTTGGCCAAGCCCGGCTCGATCAAGCCGCACACGCAGTTCGAGTCCGAAGTCTACGTCCTCACGAAGGAAGAGGGCGGCCGGCATACCCCGTTTTTCAAGGGCTATCGGCCGCAGTTCTACTTCCGGACGACGGACGTGACGGGCAATGTCGAGCTGGCGGCCGGGGTCGAGATGGTGATGCCGGGCGACAACACGAAGATGACGATCGAGTTGATCACGCCGATCGCGATGGAAGAGCAGCTGCGGTTCGCCATCCGAGAGGGCGGGAGAACGGTTGGCGCGGGCGTCGTTACCAAGATCTTGAAATAGGACATTAGATGCGCGAAAACATCATCATGGAGTGCACCGTCTGTAAAAGTCGGAACTATTTCACGACCAAAAACAGGCGCAAGCACCCCGAGCGGGCGGAGTGGAAGAAGTTCTGCCCGCGGTGCAATAAGCAGCAGGCGCACAAGGAATCGAAGTAATGGCTACGGAAGTCCTGACGGGCGGCGGGCCAGCGGGGGGTGGAGGAGCTGGAGCACCCGCGGTTCGCCCGGCCGGCCGGATCGGTCGCTTTTTTCAGTTCCTGCGCGAAGTGCGCAACGAGCTGCGCAAGGTCACGTGGCCGACGTTCGATGAGCTGAAGAAGGCGACGATCGTGATCGTCATTTTCGTGTCGGTTCTGGGGATCACGATCGGCTTGATGGACGCGTTCTTCCAGTGGGTGTTCGTGAAGCTGGTGGCGAGGCTGTTTTAGTGCCTGAGCTTCGCTGGTACGCGATTCAAACGACGGCAGGGCACGAGAACAAGGTGCGCTCGCTGATCGCGCGCCGCATCGCCGAGGATGCCCGGCCCGAAACGGAGAAGCCGATCCGGCAGGCGCTGGTCCCCACGCAGGAAGTCGTGGAGATCAAGAACGGCAAGAAGGTGAACGTCGAGCGAAAGATCTACCCGGGGTACGTGCTCGTGGAGATGGACCTGAATCAGGAGACCATCCACACGATCAACGGGATCCAGGGCGTGATCAAGTTCGTCGGCACCGGACGCCTGCCGATGCCGCTCCGGCCGGATGAGGTCAACCGGCTGCTCGGCGTGGAAGAGGCGATCAAAGAAGAGGAGCCCACGGAGGCGATTCCGTTCCTGGTGGGCCAGGTGGTGGAGATTACGGAAGGACCGTTTTCGGACTTTAGTGGCACCGTCCAAGAGGTCCTACCGGACAAGGGGAAGGTCAGAGTGTCGGTGGCGCTGTTCGGACGGCCGACGTCGGTCGAGTTGGATTACTTGCAGCTGAAGGCTCACTAACCACGGAATGCGTGGGAGTCCGCGTATAGCGGACGCTAATAGAGGCAACGATGGCCAAACCAGTTACCGCAATCGTCAAGCTGCAGGTGCCGGCTGGGCAGGCGACGCCGGCGCCCCCGGTGGGCACCGCGCTCGGCCCCCACGGCGTGAACATCATGGACTTCGTGAAGCAGTTCAACGCGAAGACCGCGAGTCAGGCCGGGATGGTCACGCCCGTCGTGGTGACGATCTACAAGGACCGCACGTTCACGTTCATCACCAAGACGCCGCCCGCCGCGGTCCTGCTCAAGAAGGAAGCGGGCATCGAGAAGGGCTCGGCGACCTCCAACCGCGAGAAGGTCGGCAAGGTCACCCGCGCCCAGCTCAAGAAGATCGCCGAGATCAAGATGCAGGATCTCAACGCGACCGATCTCGAAGGCGCGATCAACATGATCGCGGGCACGGCGCGTTCGATGGGCCTCGTGGTGGAGGGCTGATGCGCACCCACGGCAAGAAGTATCAGGCCGCGGCCCTAACCCTCGAGCCGCGCAAGCTCTACGCTCCGACCGCGGCGGTCGAGAGCGTGAAGACCACGGCGTTCGCGAAGTTCGACGAGTCGGTGGACGTGGCGGTGCGGCTGGGCGTCGATCCCAAGCACGCCGACCAGATCGTGCGCGGCACCGTCTCGCTGCCGCACGGCACGGGAAAGACGATCCGCGTGCTGGTCATCGCGCAGGGCGACAAGGTCAAAGAGGCGGAAGCGGCCGGCGCCGACTTCGTGGGGATCGAGTACATCGCGAAGATCAAGGAAGGCTGGTTGGACACCGACGTCATCGTGGCTACGCCCGACGTGATGGGGCAGCTGGGCGCGCTCGGAAAGGTTCTCGGGCCGCGCGGGCTGATGCCGAACCCGAAGGCGGGCACCGTCACGATGGACGTAACGAAAGCGGTCAAAGAGCTGAAAGCCGGCAAGATCGAATTCCGCGTGGACAAGAGCGGCATCGTGCACGCAGCCGTCGGGAAGAAGTCGTTCTCGGCACAGCAGCTCGCTGAGAATCTGCAGGCGTTCATGGACGCGATCGTCAAGGCGAAGCCGGCGGCCGCGAAGGGTCACTACATCCGTTCGGTGACGGTCTCGAGCACGATGGGGCCGGGCGTGCGGGTCGATCCGGCGGGGTACCACGTATGAACCGGACCAAAGCGCAGAAACAGGAGACGGTCTCGACGCTGGCGACGCAGGTCGCCAAGTCGCAAACCATCTACGTCACCGACTTCACGGGTCTCAACGTGGCCCACATCACGGATCTGCGTCGCCGCCTGCGCGCGGTCGGCGTCGAGTACGTGGTCGTGAAGAATACGCTGGCGCGGCGCGCGCTGAGCGAGCAGCAGCTGAAGGCCGGCGGGCTCGATGCGTTCCTCGCCGGTCCGACCGCGCTGGTGCTCGCGGGCGCGGATCCGGTCGGCGCCGCGAAGGTGCTGGCGGACTTCGCCAAGGAATTCGAGAAGCCGAAGGTCAAGGTCGGGCTGGTCGAAGGCAAGCCGGTCACGCAGGCCCAGGTGAAGGCGCTCGCCGCGCTGCCGTCCAAACAGCAGCTGCTGGCGCAGCTGGGTGGAGCCCTGCAGGCGCCGATGGCGGGATTCCTGGGAGTGCTGAACGGATTGCTGTACGCGATGGTGGGCGCTCTCGAAGCGCTGAAGGAACAACGCGCCGCAGGCGCTGCCTCTTCACAGAGTTAGGGAGAACACAATGGCGACGCAGACACTGAGTAAGGACGACATCCTCGAAGCCATCGGCAATATGTCGGTGTTCGAGCTGGCGGAGCTGATCGAGGCCTTCAAGGGCCGCTTCGGCGTGACGATCGCGGCTCCGGCAGCGGCACCGGCCGGCGGCGCTGCCGCAGCGGCTGCCGCCCCGGCGGTTGAGGAACAGACGGAGTTCACGGTGGTGCTGAAGTCGGGCGGGGAGAAGAAGATCCAGGTGATCAAAGAGGTTCGCGCGATCACCAGCCTCGGCCTGAAAGAGGCGAAGGATCTCGTCGAAGGCGCGCCCGGAACGGTGAAAGAAGGCGTGAATAAGCAGGAAGCCGAAGAAATCAAAAAGAAGCTCGAAGCGCAGGGCGCCGTCGTTGAACTGAAGTAGCCTCGAGAAAGCCCTGGGCCACGGGGGCCCTTGGCTAACCCGAGTCTCGCTTCGGTTCTACGACATGCGCGGATTAACTACAACCTGCTCGCTTTTCCGAGCCCTAGGATCCTCCCCCGCACCGCAGACGGGTACGGGGGCGGCAGGGCCTTTTGCATTACTCGAGGGTTCGCATGACTACTAAGACGTTACCGATTCTTTCGTTCGCAAAACTGCCGACGGGCATGCCCATGCCCCATCTCCTCGACATTCAGACGCGCGCATTCCAGTCGCTGTTGCAGCCGGACGGCAAGGACGGCGCGCGCGCCGACGTCGGATTGGAACGGGTCTTCAAGGACCTGTTCCCGATCCAGGACGTGAACGGCAACTACTCGCTCGAGTTCGTGAAGTACGCGCTCGGGGAGGCCAAGTACACGGTCGAAGAGTGCATCGAGCGCGACATGACGTACTCGGTGCCGCTCAAGGCGACCCTGCAGCTCGTCGTCATGGAAGAGGTCGGCGAGGTCACCAAGACCAAGCGCCCCAAGAACATCATCGAGAAGGAAGTCTATCTCGGGGAGCTGCCGATCCTCACGCCGCTCGGCACGTTCGTCATCAACGGCGCGGAGCGCGTCATCGTGTCGCAGCTGCACCGCTCGCCCGGCGTCGTCTTCGAGGAGAGCATCCACCCGAACGGCCAGCGCCTCTTCTCGGCGCGCATCATCCCGTTCCGGGGCTCGTGGGTCGAGTTCACGGTCGACATTCACGACGTGATCTACGTCCACATCGACAAGAAGAAGAAGTTCCCGGCGACCGCGCTGCTGCGCGCGTTCGGGTACGGCACGAACGCCGACATCCTGAAGCTGTTCTACGCGGTGAAGGAGATCGACATCACCGGCAAGCTCGAGGGCCGCGCGCAAAAGCGCGAGGTGCTCGGCACGCTGCTGGCCGCCGACGTGCCAGATCCCGAGAACAAGAAGGGCGAGCCGCTGGCGCGTGTGGGCGACGAGCTGGTGCTGGAGCGCTTCAACGCGTTCCGCCGCGCCGGGATCACGTCGGTCAAGGTCTTCGCGGGCTACACCTCGCTCGATCTGCGCGAGGATGCCCAGCCGACGACCACGCAGCAGGCGCCGAGCAAGTACGTGCTCGCCTTCGACGTCGCCGATCCCGATGGGGAAGTCGTCGGCGAAGCAGGGCGCGAGCTGTCGGACACGCTGCGCAAGAAGCTGCTCAAAGCCGGTGTGACGAAGGTGGAGGTGCTCTTGCCGCCGGGCCGGAGCGAGTCGCCGCTCATCAAGAACACGCTCGCCAAGGATCCGACCCACGCCGAAGCGGAGGCGCTGGCGCAGATCTACACGCTGCTGCGTCCCGGGGAGGCGCCGAACATCGAGACGGCGCGCGAGGCGCTGAAGCGGCTGTTCTTCCACCCCAAGCGCTATGACCTGGGGCGCGTGGGCCGGTACAAGATCAACCAGCGCCTCAAAGTGAACGAGGCGAAGGACAACACCGTCCTGACCGAGAACGACTTCATCGCGATCATCCGGTACCTGATCGAGCTGTCCGAGGGCCGCGGCTACACCGACGACATCGATCACCTCGGCAACCGCCGGGTGCGCTCGGTCGGCGAGCTGATCGCCAACCAGTTCTCGGTCGGCCTGTCGCGCATGGCGCGGCTGATCAAGGAGCGGATGAGCATCAACAACGATCCCGAGCGGATCACGCTCGACGATCTGGTGAACGCGCGAACCGTGAGTGCCGTCATTCAAGCATTCTTCGGCTCGTCCCAGCTGTCGCAGTTCATGGACCAGACGAATCCGTTGGCCGAGCTGACGCACAAGCGGCGTCTCTCGGCGCTCGGACCGGGCGGGCTCACGCGCGAGCGCGCGGGGTTCGAAGTCCGCGACGTGCACTACAGCCAGTACGGCCGCATGTGCCCGATCGAGACGCCGGAAGGTCCGAACATCGGCCTCATTACCAGTCTGTCGTGCTACGCGCGCGTGAACGATCTCGGCTTCATCGAGACGCCGTACCGCGTCGTGAAGGACGGCAAGGTCACGGACGAAACGCGCTGGCTGTCCGCGTCCGAGGAAGAGGACTACGCGGTGGCGCAGGCGAACGCGCACCTGACGCCCGAGGGCCGCTTCGCCGACGAGCTGGTGCTGTGCCGCAAGCGGGACGACTACCCGCTGCTGCCGCCCAACAAGATCGACTTCATGGATGTGGCGCCGGAGCAGCTCGTGTCCATCGCCGCGGCCCTGATTCCGTTCCTTGAGCATGACGACGCGAACCGCGCGCTCATGGGCTCGAACATGCAGCGGCAGTCGGTGCCGCTCCTCTTCCCGCAGGCGCCGCTCGTGGGCACCGGGCTCGAGGAGAAAGTGGCGCGCGACTCCGGCGCCGTCGTGATCGCCCGCCGCGGCGGCGTGGTCACGCGCGTCACGGCCGATGAGATCATCATCGATTCCGGCGACGAGGACGCGCCTGGGAACGGCGACCATCCCCTGGCGCGGCTCAAGCAACATGACCGCTTCCGCCTGAAGAAGTTCTGGCGGACCAACCAGGACACCGCCATCAACCAGCGGCCGCTCGTCCACATGGGCCAGAAGGTGAAGGCGGGCCAGATCGTCGCGGACGGCGCGGGGACGGAGGGCGGCGATCTCGCGCTCGGCGCCAACGTCACCGTGGCGTTCATGCCGTGGTACGGGCACAACTTCGAAGACGCGATCGTGCTCTCCGAGCGCCTCGTGAAGGACGACGTCTACTCGTCGATCCACATCCAGGAGCTCGAGCTGCACGTCCGCGACACCAAGCGGGGCCGCGAGGAGATCACGCGCGAAATCCCGAACGTCGCCGAGGAGTCGCTGGTGGACCTCGACGAGCGCGGCATCGTGCGGATCGGCGCCCATGTGAAGGCGGGCGACATCCTCGTCGGCAAGATCACCCCCAAGGGGGAGACCGAGCTTTCGCCGGAAGAGAAGCTGCTCACCGCGATCTTCGGCGAGAAGGCCAAGGATGTGAAGGACAGTTCGCTCAAGGTGCCGCCGGGGATGGAAGGCGTCGTGATCGACGTCAAGATCTTCTCGCGGATCGAAGACCAGGTCGTCGAAAAGGACCGCGGCGAGCGCATCGGCGAAGTGCGCCGGCTCGAGACGGAAGAGAAGGCGCGCATCTCGGAGGCCATGTTCATCGAAATGGCCGAGCTGCTCGCCAACCAGGAAGTCGGCTTGATGCTGAAGGCGGGCACGGTCGAGGAGTATCTGCCGGCGGGCACCAAGCTCGCGAAGCAGCAGCTCAGCGAGATCAACTTCGCCGATGTCGACCTGAAGACGCTGCGTGTCGCCAACAAGTCGGTGAACGAGAAGGTCCGCGCGGTGCTCGACGCCGCCAGCGCCGAGCGCGCCAAGATCGAGGAGAAGTCGGAAGACCAGATCGACAAGATTCTGCAGCCCGACGAGCTGCCGCCCGGCGTCATTCAGCTGGTGAAGGTCTACGTCGCCGAGAAGCGCAAGATCTCGGTCGGCGACAAGATGGCCGGACGCCACGGCAACAAGGGCATCATCGCGCGGATCGTGCCGGAAGAGGATATGCCGTTCCTCCCCAACGGGACGCCGGTGGACATCGTCCTCAACCCGCTGGGCGTGCCGAGCCGTATGAACGTCGGCCAGATCCTCGAGACGCACCTCGGCTGGGCGGCGAACCTGCTGGGCTTCGACGCCAAGACGCCCGTCTTCCAGGGCGCGAACGAGACCGAGATCGGGGTGCTGCTGCGTCTCGCCGGCCTGTCGTGGGCGGCGGATGCGCTCCGGCTCGACGCGAAGCCACCGACGCTCGACACCGCCCGCGTGACGCAGATCGTATCCGACCTGCGGAGGCTGCCGGGGACCAACGGCGACCGGCCCGATATCGGGACGGCCGGCATCGAGCTGCTCGGCGCGCGCAGCGTCTCCGCGGAAACGCGCGAGCTGCATCGCCAGCTGGCGGACTTCCTGAAGTTCGCCGCGAAGGAGCTGGCGGAGCGTGAGCTCGCGCAGCTGCGGATCGAGCAGGAAGTGCACGCGGCGAAACTGGAAGCAGCGGACGCCAGCAACCTGTCCGCCGCGGAGAAGGCCGCGCTCAAGTCGGGATCGAAGGAGATCGACAAGGCGCTGGCCAAGGACAAGCCGGCCGAGGTGCTCGAGGCGACGGGACGTCCCGCGCTCGCGGCGCTGTTCGGCGCCAAGTCCGAGGCCGACGTCGATGCCGCGGCTGACGAGCTGCTCACCGCGGCGGGGTTGTCGCCGGTCGGCAAGTGCCGGCTGCGGGACGGCCGCACGGGCGAGCTGTTCGAGTCTGAGGTGACCGTCGGCTCGATCTACATGATGAAGCTGTCGCACCTCGTGGACGACAAGATCCACGCCCGGTCCATCGGGCCGTACTCGCTCGTGACGCAGCAGCCGCTCGCCGGCAAGGCGCAGTTCGGCGGCCAGCGGTTCGGCGAAATGGAAGTGTGGGCGCTGGAAGCATACGGCGCCGCGCACACGCTGCAGGAAATCCTGACCGTCAAGTCGGACGACGTGAACGGACGCAGCCGCGTGTACGAGGCGATCGTGAAGGGGCAGAACCTGCCGAAGCCCGGGATTCCGGAGTCCTTCAACGTGCTGGTGAAGGAGCTCCAGGCCCTCGGATTGAAGGTGACGCTCGGCACTACTGAAGAAGTGGAGGAATAGTGATCGATTTCCGAAGCGGCCACGAGCCGAAGAGCTCGAGCTTTGACTATATCCAGATCCGGATCGCCTCCCCCGAGGAGATCCGCGGTCCCAAGGACTCCAAGGAGCGCGAGCGCCTGGAGCTCCAGGGCCAGCGCACGTGGTGGTCGTGGGGCGAAGTCACGAAGCCCGAGACCATCAACTACCGGTCGTTCAAGCCGGAACGGGACGGGCTGTTCTGCGAGCGCATCTTCGGCCCGGTGAAGGACTGGGAGTGCCACTGCGGCAAGTACAAGCGGATCCGTTATCGCGGCGTCATCTGCGACCGCTGCGGCGTCGAGGTGACGCTGTCGAAGGTGCGGCGCGAGCGCATGGGTCACATCGAGCTCGCCGTGCCCGTGGCGCACATCTGGTTCTTCAAGACGCTGCCGTCGCCGATGGGCAACCTGCTCGACATGACGCTGCGCGATCTCGAGCGCGTCATCTACTACACGAATTACGTCGTGATCGAGCCGGGCGAGCAGGAAGTGCAGGAGCGCGAGCTGCTCGATGAAGACCGCTACCTCGAGGTCCGTAACAAGGCCAAGACCGAGGGCGACACGGCCTTCAGGGCGGACATCGGGTCTCCGGCGATCCGCTCGCTGCTCGAGCGGATCAACGTCGACAAGCTCGCCGACGAATTGCGCGACACCGTCGCAAACGAGACGAGCCAGCACCGCAAGAAGCAGATGCTCAAGCGGCTCAAGATCGTGGACGCGATGCGCAACTCCGGCAATGCCGGCGAGCAGCGCAACGATCCCCGCTGGATGATTCTTGACGTGGTGCCGGTGATTCCGCCCGACCTGCGGCCGCTGGTGCCGCTCGACGGCGGGCGCTTCGCCACGTCGGACCTGAACGATCTGTACCGGCGGGTGATCAACCGGAACAACCGGCTGCAGAAGCTGATCCTGCACCGGGCGCCGGAGGTCATTCTCCGCAATGAGAAGCGCATGCTCCAGGAAGCGGTGGACGCGCTGTTCGACAACGGCCGCCGCTCCAAGGCGATTCGCGGTCGCGGCAAGCGGCCGCTCAAGTCGCTGTCCGACATGCTGAAGGGCAAGCAGGGCCGGTTCCGTCAGAACCTGCTCGGCAAGCGCGTGGACTACTCGGGCCGTTCGGTCATCGTGGTCGGTCCCGAGCTCAAGTTGCATCAGTGCGGTCTGCCGAAGGCGATGGCGGTCGAATTGTTCAAGCCTTTCATCATCCACAAGCTCGTGGAGAAGGGCATCGCCGAGACGGTGAAGCGGGCGAAGAAGATCGTGGAGAAGGAGTCGCCGGAAGTGTACGAGATCCTCGAGGAGATCATCGAGGACCATCCGGTCCTGCTGAACCGCGCGCCCACGCTGCACCGCCTGGGCATTCAGGCGTTCGAGCCGGTGCTCGTCGAAGGCAAGGCGATCCGGATTCACCCGCTCGTCTGCGCGGCGTTCAACGCCGACTTCGACGGCGACCAGATGGCCGTGCACGTGCCGCTGTCGTTCGAGGCGCAGCTCGAGTGCCGCCTGCTGATGATTTCGTCGAACAATATCCTGAAGCCGTCCGACGGCCGGCCGGTGGCGGAGCCCAGCCAGGACATGGTCCTCGGCTGTCACTTCCTCACCAAGGAGCCGGCGGACTTCGAGGAGCAGCTCAAAACGGCGCCGCGCATCGGCTCGATGGCGGAGCTGGAGATGGGGCTGGCCCTGAAGCGGCTCGAGTTCCACTCGCCGGTGCAGATGTGGCACGAGCGCCCGGAGCTGCCGGGCCGCTGGGTCGCCACGACGGCGGGACGCGTGATCTTCAACAGCATCGTCCCGGTGGGATTGCTGCGCGATATGGGATTTCAGAACAAGGTGATGCGGAAGAAGGATCTCTCCGAGCTCGTGTTCGAGAGCTATCGCCGCGCGGGGCTGCCCCCGACGGTGCAGTTCCTCGATCAGCTGAAGGAGTTCGGTTTCCGCTACGCCACGATCGGCGGTGTTTCGATCGGCGTCGCCGACCTCGAGATTCCGGGTGAGAAGTCGCCGCTGTTGCACGACGCCGAAGCGCGCGTCGAGCGGTTCCAGCGGGCGTATTCGACCGGCCAGATCACCTTCGGTGAGCGCTACAACAAGGTGATCGACGCCTGGACGCACGCGAACAACGACATCGCCGAGGCGATGGTCGCGACGATGCGGAAGTCGAAGGGCGGCTTCAACCCGGTGTTCATGATGTTCGACTCGGGCAGCCGCGGCTCGCGCGACCAGATCCGGCAGCTCGCCGGGATGCGCGGCCTGATGGCGAAGCCGCAGAAGAAGCTGACGGGCGGCATCGGTGAAATCATCGAGAGCCCGATCAAGTCGAACTTCCGCGAAGGGCTATCGGTGCTCGAGTACTTCATCTCGACGCACGGCGCGCGGAAGGGTCTCGCCGACACGGCGCTCAAGACGGCCGACGCGGGTTATCTGACGCGCCGGCTGGTCGACGTCGCGCAGGACGTGACCATCACGGAAGAAGATTGCGGCACGATCCTCGGTCTCGAGATGTCGGCCTTGAAGGAAGGCGAAGACATCATCGAGCCGCTGCGCGAGCGCATCGTCGGGTGCGTAGCGCTCGAAGAGGTGATGGATCCGCACGAGCTCGATGAAGACGGCCGGCCGAGGGTGCTGGTCGAAGCGGGCAAGCTCGTCATCGAGGAGACCTCGCAGGCCATCGAGGATGCGGGCATCGAGACCGTGAAGATCCGCTCCGTTCTGACGTGCGAGGCGAAGCGCGGCGTCTGCCGGATGTGCTACGGCCGCAACCTCGCCACGATGGACATGGTGGACCTTGGCGAAGCGGTCGGCATTCTGGCCGCGCAGTCGATCGGCGAGCCGGGCACCCAGCTGACGCTGCGGACCTTCCACATCGGCGGCACGGCGGCACGTATCGCCGAGCAGACGGTGCGGAAGACCAAGGTCGAAGGCGTCATCGAGCACGGCGACCGGCTGACGTTTGTGAAAACGCCGGAAGGCAACCAGGTCGTTACGAGCTACGAGGGCGAGCTGGTGCTCAAGGCGGCGCCCCACGGTGGCACGTCCGGCACGGCTGCCAGCAAGCTGGCCGTGCACTCGCGCTTCCAGGTGCCGCTCGGCGCTACGCTGATGGTCGCCGACGGCCAGCAGGTGGCGAAGGACGGCGTGCTGTTCACGTGGGATCCGTACACGAACCCGATCATGACGGACGTGGGAGGGTTGGTGCGGTTCGTGGACATCGTCGATGACGAGACGGTGCGCGAGGAGCTGGACGAGATCACCGGCCGGCGCCAGCGCGTGATCATCGAAGACCGCGAGAAGAAGCTTCACCCGCACATCGAAGTCGTCCAGAAGAAGGGCGACAAAGAGAAGCGGCTCCGCGACTTCGTGATTCCGGAAGGCGCGCAGCTCATGATCGAGGATGGCCAGGAAGTGTATGCGGGCCAGGTGCTCGCCAAGGTGTCGCGTGAGGCGTACAAGACGCGCGACATCACGGGCGGCCTGCCGCGCGTCGCCGAGCTGTTCGAGGCGCGCCGGCCGAAGGACCCCGCCACGATTTCCGAAGTGGACGGCGTGGTACGGTTCGGCGAGATCAAGCGCGGCAAGCGCGAGATCTGGGTGCACCCGGAGGAGGGCGAACCGCAGCTGTACGAGGTGCCCGCGGGCAAGCATTTGCGCGTGCACGAGGGCGACCGCGTCCGCGCGGGTGATCGCCTGACCGAAGGTCCGGTGAATCCGCACGATATTCTGCGGATCAAGGGCCCGCGCGCCGTGCAGGAATACCTGCTCAACGAAGTGCAGGAGGTGTACCGGCTGCAGGGCGTGAAGATCAACGACAAGCACATCGGCGTGATCGTGCGCCAGATGCTGCAGAAGGTGAAAGTCGTCGAGCCGGGCGACACCGAGTTCCTGGAAGGCGAGAACGTGGACAAGCTCGTGTTCAGCGAGAAAAACGAGCGCGCGGTGAAGAAGGGCGGCAAGCCTTCGACCCGCGAGCCGCTGCTGCTCGGCATCACGAAGGCGAGCTTGACGACGCAGTCGTTCATTTCGGCGGCTTCGTTCCAGGAGACGACGCGCGTGTTGACGGACGCGGCGATCCGCGGGGCGAAGGATGATCTGCTCGGGTTGAAGGAGAACATCATCATCGGGCATCTGATCCCGGCGGGTACCGGCATTTACCGGTATCACGACATCGAAATCGAGCCGCCGGAGGGCTTCCAGCCGCCGACGCCGCCAGTCGAGGCGGCATTGCCGGGCGTTACGCCGGCGCCGAGTCCGTTCCCGGAGGAAGTGGAAGCGGAGTAACGAGGGGCCGGATGGCCTGATGGCCGGACGGAAAACGGCGCCCGAGATTGCTCTCGGGCGCCGCTTTCTTTCCCTGCCGTTCAGTTACTACGGTATCGCGTTGCCCGGACAGCTCAACGGAACACCACCCGGATTGCCGACCCGGGCGCGTGCATCACACTCCTGGCTCGGCAGCACGCTGGACGTCGCCACGTTGAAGCCCGCCAGGCCATCCTGGCCCAACGTCCCGAGCTCAGCGAGTCTCGCGAACCGCCGGTAGTCGGGGAAGCGGTGCCCCTCGAACAGCAGCGACAGGGTGCGCTGCCAGAGCAGGTCGCCCACGAACTCCGAATCGACCGCCGGGACGGGGAACCGCGCGATCGACGTGCCACCATTCGAGCTGCCGGAATTCGTCCGTACGGCGTTCAGGTCGACGAGTGCGGCCGCCGGAGCTCCCGTAAACCACTCTGCCTCCGCCCGGAGCAGGATCAGCTCCTCGTTCCGGATGATCGGGACCGGCGTGACGTTGGTGGCATACACGCAGGGCCGATGCGTCGCGGTCACACCCACTTCCGTGCGCGGCGTATAGGCCGTCACGCAGAGCGACGACGCCAGCGCGACTTTGCGGCGATAGCGGTCGTCTGTGCCAACGCCGGGAATCGAATCGATCCCGGGATGGAGGTAATAGTCGCTGTTCACCGCGAAGGAAATAACGTTCAGCGCGTCGCCGGAGGCCGTGGAGTAGACCACGTAAACGCCGTTATCGCGATTCGCGACGGTGAGATCCTGGATCCAGGTGCTCGCGAGTGCCGTCAGGGCGGCGTTGTAACATGTCGCCCCGCAACCCAGCGACCCACGGTAGGCCTCCGCCCGGGCCTTGATCGCGCGATTGAACTGCGCGAAGCCCGCCGGCGTGCTCGCGACGCCGCTGCCGAAGCCCGCGTAAATCGGGAAATAGAACGTCGCACCGGCGTTGCCGAGGTCGGTGTTGGCCTCATCCAGTTTCGCCGAAATCCACTTCAGCGCGGAATCCTGGCTGACGATCGGAAGCACCGCGTTCGCGTCGTCCGTCATGTCCACGACGGCGCCGATCGCGCCGCGCGCTTCGACCACGTGGAGCAGGTCGAGCGCGATATACGTCTTGAGCACGCCCAGCGCGCCCGATTTCTCGGGGTCCGTCAACGAGCTGGTCGCGGTAATGATGTTCATCGCCGCGTAGGCGTTCCGGTAGTTCCCGTAGCGCCCGGCCCACTGTGAGCCTGCAGCGAAGGCGTTGTTTTGCCGCCAATCGCGGTACGGCCCCGTGATCGAGCGGCCGTCCGTGATGAACATGTTGTAAATCTCGCGGCCGAAGCTGCCGAAGTCCTGGATCTGTCCGGCCTTGTTCCCGCGATACGTCGCCATCACGCCGGTGATCATCCGGGCCGTGGCCGCCCTGGGGTTTGTCAGCGCGCCCCCGAGCGTCGGGTTGTTGGGATTGGTCAGGTCCAGGTTGCAGCCAGCCGCCGTGACGGCAGCAACCGTCACGAGGCTCGCGATAATCCGTCGCATAGTCGATGCCCTTTCGGAGACAGTGGGTTGAGATCCGTTAGTGTCGGGTCGCATGGTTACCACCCCACGTCCACGGACATGAAGAACTGGCGATTCGACGGGAACGGCGCCAGGTCGATGAAGCGATTCAAGTTCGTCGCCCCGAAGTTGTTGAACTGCGGATCGAAGCTCCAGTAATTGGTGATCTTGAACAGGTTCCGCGCCTGGAACGTGAGCCGCATCGACCGCGCCCGGAAGTAGGAGAGCCAGCGGTCAGGAGCCTCATAGCTGAGCGAGATATCGCGCACCGTGAGGTTACTTGCGCTCTCGAGGTAGGCGCGCACGTCACTGCCGTTCGACCAGGCGTTGTAGCGGTACGAGCCGGTTGTGTACGGTAGCACGTCTCCGGCCCCTGTCGTGTAGTTCGCCGGAATGCCGTTGAGCTCCCAGCCCGGTCCCATGGTCTTGCTGGTGATCGGGGCATCGTAGTCACGCGACGTCCCGCCTTCGTCCCACAGCGTCCGCGTCATGTCCGCCACCTGGCCGCCCTTCTGCCAGTCGAGCGTCATGGACAGCGTGAGCCGTTTATAGCGGAACGAGTTCGAGAAACCCATGACGAAGTCGGGGTTGTAGTCGCCTGCGACCGTGTCCGCCACCCGGGCCACTGCGCCCGGATTCGTGACCAGAGTCCCGATCGGGAGCGGTCGATTTTGGGCATCGAGCGGCACGTTGCCCCAGATCCAGGTCGTCCGGCCGCCCGGGCTGATGAAGTTGCGCCCAAAGGCTGCACCGAAAGATCCCGGCGCTGGGAAGCGCGGCACCGTCGCCGGCAGATTCTGGATGTCCTGCCTGTTCTTGGTGAATGTGGCGCGAATGTTCAGGTCCATGTCGTGAGTCTGCATCGCCACCGCGCTCAACGCCGCTTCGATGCCGCGGTTCCGCAGCTCGCCGCCGTTGATGATGATGTTGCCGATACCGCCCGACGGAATCGTCGCGGGCTGCAGGAGCAGGTCCGTGATCTTCCGGCTGTACCACGTGCCCTCGAACTGCAGGCGCCGGTTCATGAATGTGATGTCGGTGCCTGCCTCGAGCTCGTGCAGCGTTTCCGGCGTGATGGTCGCGTTCCCGGCGACGGCCGCCTGTACCAGCGACGGGTTGCCGCCGATGGTATTGCCGGCGTTCAGCACGACGTCCCGGAAGCCATATTGCGGCCGGTTGCCGGTGCGCGCCCATCCACCGCGGATCTTGATCTCGTTCAGCGCCGTGCCGAGGTCGGCAAATCTGTAGGAGCCCGACACGCGGGGGTACAGGTTGCGCTTCTTGCGGTCGCCGTTGGCGCTGGAGCGGTCAGCACGGAAGCCGCCAATCAATGTCAGTTTCTGATCGAGCGCCTGCACCTGCTCGGTGGCGAAGAACGCGTCGTCGCGGAAGTCGCCGAGCACGTTGTCCGAGCCGTCGAGGATGGTGCCGCTATTCGTCGTTTCGACACCGGGGAGCAAGCCGCGCGCACGAGTGCGGATGACGCGCGTGTATTGCGTCTCAAAATCAAACCCGGCGTTCGTGGTGAACGACATCGAGCTCGACGGCTGATACGCCCACGTGCCGGCGAACTGGAGGTTGTAGTTGAAGATATTCCCCTCGCTCCGCACCGTGCGGCCCGACTGGCCGTCCGTCGCGGGCGACTCGAACTGGAGGAAGGAGGGGGAGAAGACGTCGCCCGTGATCTGGGCGCGATCGAATCCGCCGGTCACGTTCGCCGACACCTGGTGCTGGTCCGACGAGTACGCGGACCAGGTGGCGCCGATGTTGCCGATCTGGCGGAACGTCAGC
>Ga0193723_1000354_pt1 | contig 17799 bp, 13 predicted proteins | sample H2m2metaG_FD_143042 | JGI IMG/M metagenome (GOLD analysis project Ga0193723, IMG submission 143042) | Soil microbial communities from a riparian zone of the East river system, Colorado, United States - H2m2 | ecosystem: Environmental > Terrestrial > Soil > Riparian zone | place: USA: East River...
CGGAGCAAGATCATCGGTGTCGAGTGCGATGAGCGATCTCGCGGCTCCGGCGTAGGCCCTCGCCTTGAATTTCTGCTCGCCTTTTACGTTGAGAAGCGCGCCGATCTGGGTGAGAACGTGCGCGGCCGTGCGGGAGTCCATGCCCTCAATATAGGAGGGCAGCAAACGGCGCTAAACTACGCGCCCTCTTCGATTCCCGCGTGGAACGGTAGGGTCTTCACGATCTCTTCGATCTGCTTCTGGATAAGCTCGAGCTCCTGGCTGGCGCCTTCGCTGTCGAGCATCCCATGGCGCATCGTCACCGCAACCCGATTCATGTACTTGATCTTGGTGATGATCTCCTCGGTAGCGCGACGAAGCCTGATATAGCGCCTCTTGTCGGCGAGGGCGCGGTGACACCGCCTCTCGAGATCCTGCGGAGTGAGCTTCCTGGCTACTTCGACTGCCTCAGCGATCGTGCGCCCTGGTACCGCGCCGTGATCGGGAATGCCCATCTGATCGCTGTTGGGATCGCTGAACCACAACCTGCCGATGTATTCCACGCCGTCATAGGCGAGACGAAGCGCGACCCTGTATTCCTTGCCGTCGACTGTTATCGAGCTGATCGCGTGCTGTGTGACGCCGGAGTCTGATGTCATAGCCGAGTTTCAGCTTCGTTCGGGCGGATTGGCTTCATTCAGGAATGGGTCGAGTGCAGCAAAGAGACTTGTGGGCTGTTCAACGTACGGCACATGCCCGCACTCGTCCAGAACCACGAGATTGGTTCCGAGAGCACGTGCCGCGTCTACGGAAGACGCTAATGGAATCGGATCGTCACGTCCATGAATGATTATCGAGGGGGTTTTCATCCCATTCAGGTCCCGGATGAGGTCGAAATCGCCCAGGCTTTCCCATACGGATTGCTGCACCCGGGCGACCACTCTGAAGGGGGTGAGATCCCTGGCTTTGCGTGGATCCCAAAAATAACCAGCGACACCAAGCTCGAAGGCGCGCTGCCGGTAGGCGGCCGCATCTTGCTCTTTGAGCCCCGATGCGGCGAGCTCGTCGCGCATCTTCTGGATCTCCGGGCTCTGCTGCCGGCGATTGAACTCTTCCTCGAACTGCCGCCTGTAATCACGCGTCAAAGGCGCCGGATTGATGAGCGCGAGGCGGTCAGGAGCAACGTAATGGGGGTTTCTCCTCTGTTCGACCGCGTAAAGAAGGGCCAGCATCGCGCCCCACGAATACCCGACGATCAAGAGTGGTTCGAGTGAGAACTCCGTCACCACGGAAGCCACATCTTCGACATGCGTCTGCCAGGTGATCGGGATGCGCGCGTCCGACTTCGACAATCCGCCGCCACGCTGGTCGTAAAAGAGAAGGTCGTACCGCTCTCCCAGGTGCAGCATCTGCGGCAGCATGTAACGATGGTCTGCACCCGGTCCACCATGGAGTACGAGCAGCTTGGAAGGACCAGCCTCCGACGGGCCGCCGGTCCGCCCGTACTTCGCCCAATAGATCGGAACCGCGGTGGTGGTCGTGTATCCTTCCTCCCGCGGGGCAGGAATCGGTTTTGGCATCGGCAGCTGGCTGGCGGGATCAGGTCGGCGTGCGGACCCTTCGTATCAACGCGCGGTGAAGTCCGTCTTGCTCGTGACGGAGCGGCAGGTCTCGGCGATCAGCTCCGCTGCGTGGTCGAGGTCCTGGATGCTGACCAGCTCGTTGGGCGAGTGCATGTAGCGATTGGGGACGGAGACCAGCGCAGTGGCAACGCCCTCGCGCGCGATGTGAATTGCGTCCGCATCGGTGCTCGTTTCGCGGCCCGCGGCGTGGAGCGCGAACGGAATCTTCCGGTCTTCGGCGGTCTTGCGCAGAAGATTGAATACAACGGGGGAAACGATCGAGCCGCGTGTCAGCACCGGGCCACCGTCGATGGCCGCGTCACCGTACTCCTTCTTCTCGACGCCCGGATGATCGATCGCGAACGTCACGTCGACCACGATCGCCATTTGCGGCCCGATGCACGTTGCGCAAATGCCGGCTCCTCCTCCGCGGTAGCCGATTTCCTCCTGAGTTGTTGCGACAGCGACGACTTTCGCCGCGCCCGGCTTGTCGGCGTATCTACGCAAAGCCTCGAGGACTACGAACGCGCCGATCCTATCATCGATCGAGCGGGAGACGATTCGGCCGTTCGGGAACTCCATGGAGCGCGAGTCGATGACGCCGGCGTCTCCGACGGAAATCTTCTCTTCCGCTTCCTTCTTCGTCTTGAAGCCCAGGTCGACCCAGATGTCGAGGAACTTGGCGGCCTTTTCGCGCTCTTCCTGCTTGATGAGATGGATCGGCTTCTTTCCCACAACACCGAACACATCTCCCTGGCGGCCGGCGAACCGCAGCCGTTGGCCGATCAATACCTGCGGATCCCAGCCGCCGATCGGCTGGATGTACGCGAACCCCTGGTCGTCGACGTAGTTGATGATGACACCGATCTCGTCGATGTGTCCGGCCAGCATCACCGTCGGCTTGCCACCACCATTCACCTCGGCCAGGCTGTTGCCAGCGACATCGCCCGAGACTTTCGCGAACTGGCTGGCGTGTTCGCGCCAGACTTTTGCCGGGGCGGCCTCGAATCCGGATGGACCCGGAGTATCGAGGAGCTTCTTCAGGAAAGAGAGAGACTCGGAAGAGATCATCAGGTTCTGTTAGGTGATGAGAAACGTTCGAATATAGCACCGGCCCTGCGGCACCCGCAGCGCGCGCGAACGACTCTTGCAAGTCGGGACTCGGCGTGGAGTCCCCATCTCGGTTACGATGAAATCAAAGATCCTTCTGCTCGCGGCAGTTTCGGCCGGGTCGCACGCTGCCTTTGCGCAGACCATTGCGACTTCCGCACCAATCACGGACATCCGCTATGAGGTGACATTCACCCGGGCCAACGCCGAGCGTCGGGTGGTGTCGTCCGTGATGACCTTCACAGTCGGAGGAGATGCGGCGGTAGTTCTTTCGCTGCCCTCATGGACGCCCGGCGCGTACGAGATCTCGAACTTCGCTCGCAACGTCTCGAGCTTTTCGGCCGAAGAAGGTGGCAATTCGCTCGCCTGGGACAAGCTCGATCCGGACACCTGGCGCGTTCGACCGCGCGGCGCGGGCGAGGTGTCGGTCAGGTTCGATTATCAGGCGGACAGTCTGGACAATGCAGCCAGCTGGTCACGTCCCGATTTTCTGCTCTTCAATGGAACGAATCTGTTCCTCTATCCCGAGGGAAGGGGATTCGATTTCCCGGCGTCCGTCAGCATCAACACCGAGGCAGGCTGGAAGATCGCGACGGGCATGACGTCGACGGGAGCGCGCAGATTCGCCGCGACGAATTACCACGACCTGGTCGACATGCCCTTCTTCGTCGGGCAGTTCGACCTCGACAGCGCGCAGATATCGGGAAGCTGGGTGCGATTCGCCACCTATCCGGCTGGAAGTGTGGCTGGCGGCGCTCGCATCGCCGTCTGGGAAGCGCTCAAGCGTGTGATACCGGCGGAAGTAAAAGTCTTCGGCGAGGTGCCGTGGAACACCTACAGCGTCCTGCAGATCGCCGACCCTGCGTACGGAGGGGGCTCCGGGCTCGAGCACCAGAATTCCCATGTCGACGTGATTGGCCCGGGAATGCTCGGCTCTCCGGTGATGCCGTCGCTGTACGCGCACGAGATCTTTCACGCCTGGAACGTGAAACGGCTGCGGCCCGGCGATCTCTGGCCATACAAGTACGATCAGGAGCAGCCGACGCCGCTGCTGTGGATCAGCGAAGGGATCACCGACTACTACGCCGATCTCGCCGAGGTGCGCGGCGGAGTCATTGACGCGGCGGGATTCTATGCGGCAACGGGTGAGAAGATCTCGGAGGTCGCCGACCTTCCCCCGACGGCGCTCGAGGACGCATCGCTGTCGACATGGATCCATCCGCGCGACGGCACGGAGTACGTCTACTATCCCAAGGGATCGCTCGCGGGGTTGCTGCTCGACATCATCATTCGCGATGCGTCCGACAACCGCCGCTCGCTCGACGACGTGATGCGAGAGCTGTACAACGCCGCCTACAAGAACAAGCGGGGATTCACGTCGGATGAGTGGTGGAGCGCGGTGAGCAGGGCCGCCAACGGCAAATCGTTCACCGACTTCTATGCGCGCTACATAGATGGCCGTGAGCCCTATCCCTGGGATGCCGTACTGCCGCTCGCCGGAATGCGTCTCGCCCGCGACACGCTCAACGAGCCGCGGGTCGGGATCGGAACGGTGCAGGATTCGAGCGGCGTCCACGTCACCGAGGTCGTACCTGGCAGCGCGGCCGAGGCCGCTGGTGTTCAGCCCGGGGATCTCCTGTTGGCGGTGGGCGGAATCAGCGCCACTGATCCAACGTGGTCGCTCAAGTTCCGGACAAAGTACGCGCGCTCGCCCGAAGGATCGCCGCTGCCGATCCTGGTGCGCCGAAATGGTCGCGAGCAAACGCTAGAGGCGCGGCTGCACTTCGTGTCGAGGGTGGAATCACGACTGATTGAGGACGCACGCGCTTCAGCGAAGGCGCGCAGGGTGAGAGAAGGAATACTGCGCGGAACAACCCGACCCTAGTCTACTTCAGTATCGCCTTCGCAATCGTCTGCAGCTGCATGTTCGAAGTGCCTTCGTAGATGGTCCCGATCTTGGCATCGCGGTAGAACTTCTCGACGGGATAGTCTTTGGTGTAGCCGTACCCACCGAACAGCTCGACGCAGAGCGAGGTGACGCGCTCGCAGACCTGCGAGGAGAATAGCTTCGCCATCGCGCCTTCGCGGGCGATGTCCTTGCCAGCGTCCTTGAGGCGCGCTGCATTGTAGACCATGAGTCGCGCGGCTTCGATGTCCGTCGCCGCCTGGGCCACCTGGAACTGAACCGCCTGGAAGTCGGCGAGCGGCTTCCCGAATTGCTTGCGCTCGTTGAGGTACTTGATTGTGGCGTTGAGCGCGCCTTGCGCGACGCCGATCATCTGCGCGCCGATTCCCACGCGTCCGCCGTTCAAGGTGTTGATTGCGATCTTGTAACCCTGGCCGACGGGCCCGAGCACGTTTTCCGCTGGAACTTCGCAATCGTCGAGCAGAAGCTCGGTGGTGCTCGAGGCACGAATGCCGAGCTTGTCTTCCTTCTTGCCGACCGAAAAACCCTTGAAATCGCGCTCGATGATGAAGGCGGTGATGCCCCGATAGCCGGCGGACGGATCCGCGTTCGCGAACACCACGAACACGCCCGCTTCGGCGCCGTTCGTGATCCAGAGCTTCTGGCCCTTCAGTATCCAGCGGTCGCCGCGTTTTTCCGCCTTCGTCGTCAAACCAAAGGCGTCGGAGCCAGAGCCCGACTCCGACAGTGCGTACGCGCCAATCACTTCTGAGGTGAGTCTCGGCAGATACTTTGCCTTCTGCGCTTCCGTCCCGTACGCCACGATCGGGTAGTTGACGAGCGTGTTCTGTACATCGCACACGATCGCGGCCGCCGCGTCGATCTTGCTTATCTCTTCGACAGCGAGCGTCACCATGAAGAGCGTTCCACCGGCGCCACCGTATTGCTCGGGCACTTCGATTCCCATCAGCCCAAGCTCGAAGTATTTGGGCAGCAGCGCCGGATCGATCCTGCCGGCCTTCTCCATTTCGGCGACGCGCGGGCGAACCTCCTCTTCAGCAAAGGCCGCGACGGCGTCGCGGAACATAACCTCCTCTTCCGAGAGGAGTGTCAGCGCGGTGGGCGATGAGCCGGTGTCAGTTTGCATGCACGCCGATGCCGGCTCTCTCGAGAACGACCTCGGCCAGTTTCTCGTGCAGCCCGAAAGCGGGGGTCACGCTGAAGCTCACCTGCGGGAACCGGCGCGCTACGTCGGCGACCATGCGCGGGATGTCCGACGTCGAATGACGGCCTGGTGAAAGCATGTAGGGGAACACGGTGACATCGGTCGCGCCGGCCTCGACACAGCTTGTGAATCCTGCGACGATGTCCGGATCCGCCAGCTCCATGTGGGCGTAGCGGACGACGACGTCGGAGCCCGCCATCGTCTGGATCAGATCAGCCATGCTCTGAAGCATGTGATTGGCTTCGTGCTTCGTCGAGCCATGGTCTACTATGAGAATTCCCTTCATCTGGTTCATAATGGGGTGACGGCGAGCCGACGACTAGTGCGCGGCTTCGTCGAGTGTAGTTCCCTGGTGCCAGGTTGGACGGGCGAGCCCGCCAGCGTCCTCGTAAAATCGGATTTTCCCTGGCGCGTAGAGCTTGGTGAGCAGCACAATCTGGCCGGTGTGCATCGCGAAATGCTCGACCACGTGATAGACCGCGCCGAGGATCGTGGTGTCGCGTCCCTGGATGGTGATCGACCGCTCGAGGTCTTCCGCAGTCAGGCCCGCCAGGACTGAATCGGCCTCTCGCAGCACGGCTTCCAGATTGTCGAGGAGCGTGTTTGCTTCGGCTCCTTCCCTCTGGGCGAACTCGCTGGCCCGATGACGCTTGACGGACTGCCCTCCCACGCCGCCGAGAATCCACTCGGTTACGTTGCCGGTGAGGTGAACCAGCAGGTTCCCGACGCTGTTCGAGGTCGCATTGGGTCGCGCCCACACCGTGGCGCGCGGCAGTGCGTCGACGCAATGGCGGAGCTTGATCGGATACTCCTTCGTCAGCCAGTAGCGCGAGCGGGAGATGAAGAGATCGGCGGCCATCTCTAGGCTGTCCGGACTTCCGCCGCTGTGAGCGTATCGCGAAAAACTTCGAGCGCGAGCTCGACTTTCCCGAAAGGCGCCGATACCTGGACGCCCTGCACGTGCGGGCGCACCCGCTCCAGCATCTCCCGCGCGATTGCTATTCCCTCGGCGACACCGTGCTCCTTGGATTTGGCGCTCGCCACCCGCATGCGGTCGATCACTTTTGCCGGCACGACTACCCCCGGGACTTCGTTGGCGAGGAACTCGGCGTTGCGATGGGAGACCAGCGGCCAGATCCCGGCGACGATCGGGATCCGCGTGTGGTCGATAGTGGAGAGAAACTTCTCCAGCTGCTCCACATCGAATACGGGTTGCGTTATCGCGTATTCCGCACCGGCCTCCACTTTCCATTCGAATCTTTTCAGCTCGTGCGCCGGATCGAGCGCCGCCGGATTCACGCCCACGCCGATGGTGAACCTGGTGGGCGCGCCGATGGCGTTGCCGCCGGGGTCGAGCCCGTGATTCAGCTGGCTCACGAGGTTGGTCAACCCGATCGCGTCGATGTCGAACACCGCAGTCGCGTTGGGATACGGGCCCATCTTGGGCGGGTCGCCGGTGATGAGCAGCAGATTTCGGAGTCCGACCGCGGCTGCGCCCAGCAGATCGCTCAGCATGCCCAGCAGGTTGCGATCCCGGCAGCAGTAATGGATGACCGTTTCGATTCCCACCTGTTGCTCGATGAGAACGCTCGTGAGCAGCGCACCCATGCGGCTCTGGGCGCGCGGACCGTCGGGCACATTCACCGCATCGACGCCTGCGTCACGCAGAGCACTCACGTCTCGCAGCATTTTCGTCGCGTCGACGCCGCGCGGCGGAACGATCTCCACCGACGTCACGAACTCGCCGCGCGCGATCTTCCCGCCCCATCGCGATCGCTCCGCCAGCGGAACCGGCTGCACCCCCGGGTCCTCGGGCGGCGCTTCGGGATGGGAATGCCGGCGCTCCTTCATCGGAACGCGCGCCTGACGGGGCGAGAGTGGCCGAACGCCTTCCACCATCGCGGCGATGTGCTCGGGGGTCGTCCCGCAGCATCCGCCGACGATCTTCGCGCCCGCCTGCACCAGGTGATGCGCGTAGGTCGCCATGTACTCCGGACTCGCCATGTACATGCTGCGTCCGCTCACGTCGCGTGGCATGCCGGCATTGGGTTGGGCGCTGAGCTTTCTGCGCGTGATCGGCGACATCTTTTCGATCGCGTCGAGAATGATCTGCGGACCGACCGAGCAGTTGAGGCCGATGACGTCCGCCCCGAACGCATCGAGCGATTGGGCCAGATCCTCGACCGTCACGCCGTACGGCGTATGGCAGTCCGAGCCGATCGTCATCTGCGCGATCACAGGAATGTTCGGGTCCACTTCACGGGCGGCAAGGAGCGCCTGCTCGATCTCATGGAGGTCGGCGAACGTCTCGAGGATGAACACATCGCAGCCGCCATCCTTGAGCGCCTGGAGCTGCTCGCGGAATGCGGCCCGCGCCTCGTCGAGACTCGTCGGACCGAAAGGCTCCAGGCGAATTCCCAGCGGTCCGACGGCTCCGGCCACAAGCAGGTCATCTTCGGCGACTTCCCGGGCGATCCTGGCGGCAGCGCGGTTGATTTCCGCGACCTGCGTCTGCAGCCCGTACTGCGCCAGCTTGATGCGGCTCGCTCCGAAGGTGTTGGTTTCAAGGACTTCAGCACCAGCTTTTCTGTATGCCTTGTGAACGTCGCGCACGAGATCGGGCGCGCGAAGATTCAGCTCGTCGTAGCACTGATTGATGAACACGCCCTTGTTGTAGAGCTGCGTTCCCATGGCGCCATCGAAAACGACGACCTGGAGTGGGTCCAGCAGTCGAGCGATCAGCGGATTGTCAGGCAACGGCGGCCTCCGCTTCGGTTGCGGCACCGGTACCAGCGCCGCGCACGGCGTAGTACTTCGCTTCAGGGTGATGGATGATCACCGCGGCCGTCGACTGCTCGGGAAGGAGCTGGAACGCTTCGGTGAGGTCCATGCCAAGTGCTTCCTTCGCCGGAAGGAGCTTGAACACTGTGGCGTGATCATCCAGATCGGGACACGCCCCGTAACCCCACGAATATCGTTTGCCGCTCGGTACGCCCAGCTCCTTCTTGATGCGGCGGTGCGCCCATTCAGCGACTGCTTCCGCGGACTCGACAGAGAGACCGTGTGAATAGAAGGCTTCGGTGTACTCGTTCCTGCCCTGCAGCTCCTCGAATCGCTTCGTGGCTTCCTTGCCGACGGTGACGATCTGGAGCGGAACGACGTCGACATCGCCCGAATCGACGCTGCGGATGTAGTCCGCGAGACAGAGACGCTCGCGACCCACCATGCGCGGAAAGTGGAAGCGCGCGATCTCACGTAGAGAGCCGCCGTCGCTCGCGTAAGCGGCCGGATCGTAAATGATCACATCGTTGGCCTGAGACTGCGCGGGAAAGTAGCCGTACACGATCTGCGGCTTGATCCAGCCGTTTTTCCTGGCGTCTTTCTTCAGTCGCTCCAGTGCGGGCTCGAACTCATTTTTCACGGTCGATTTGTACTGATCGCCCGATCCGCGCGCACCCCACTGCAACCGATACAGCTCGTCCAGGTCGAGCAGGTCGAATACCTCGTCGATCGGAACGTCGCGAATCACGCGCGTGCCCCAGAAAGGAGGCGACGGGAGCGGATTGTTGGCCGCGACATCACTGCGATCGCCCCCGGCGTCGCCGACAGCGATGTCCTTGCCGACCGCAGTCCGCAGGAAGACATCGTTGCGCGCGTCGTCGAGATTCTTATCGACGAAAAGCGTACGCTTGTTTGAATTCTGAAGGATGTCCATCGTCTCCAGCCCCTCGAACGCGTCCTTGCAGTAGAAGACGCCGGAGTCGTACGCGCGCTCGCCTTCGACGAAGAGAGCCCGGCGGCCGAAGCGGCGGTTGATTGCCGCGCCACCGATCAGAACCGGAATCTTCATTCCGCGCTTGTCGAGCTCCTGGACGCAGAGCGGCATCTGCTTGGACGTTGACACGAGCAGTGCGCTCAAACCGATCGCGTCCGCGCCGACTTCGACCGCCTTGTCGAGGATCGTATTTACCGGCACCTGCTTGCCGAGGTCGAAGACCGTGTAACCGTTGTTGGAGAGGATGGTGTTGACGAGCGACTTCCCAATGTCGTGTACGTCGCCGTACACCGTCGCCAGCACGACCTTTCCTTTCGTGTAGCCCTCGGCTTTCTCCAGGAACTGCTCGAGATGCTTGACTGCTTTCTTCATTACTTCGGCTGACTGCAGCACGAACGGAAGAATGAGCTCGCCGGCGCCGAACTTGTCGCCGACTTCCTTCATTGCGGGCAGCAGCACTTCGTTCAGCACGCGAACCGGTTCTTTCTGCACGCCAGCGGCATCTAGTTGCTCTTCAATGCCCTCTTTCTTTCGATGTAGAATCATCCAGTGGATCTTCTGCTCCGGCGTCATGCCGGCGGTCGGATCTTCCTTCTCGACCTGCGCCGCGGCGCCCCCGCCGCCAACATTCGAGAAGTACTCGATAAATCGCTGCAGCGCGTCGGGCCGCTTGTTGAACACGAGATCATCCGCCAGCTCACGCTCGCCCAGGGAGATCTCGGCATACGGCCTGATGTGCGCCGGATTCACGATGGCGGCGTCGAGCCCGGCCTGCACGCAATGGTGCAGAAATACGGAGTTGAGCACGCCGCGGGCTTCGGGCGTCAACCCGAAGCTGACGTTTGAGACGCCGAGTATGGTGGAGACGCCCGGCAGCTCGCGCTTGATGAGGCGGATTCCTTCGACGGTCTCCTTGCCGGAATCGATCCACTCCGCATCGCCGGTCGCCAGCGTGAACGTCAGCGCGTCGTAAATGAGATCTTCTGGCGCGAGCCCGTACTCACCGACGACGATGTCGTAGATCTTTTTTGCCACCTCGAGCTTCCGCTCGCGGGTCTTCGCCATTCCGATCTCGTCGATCGTGAGCGCGATCACGGCCGCGCCATGCTTCTTCACCAGCGGCACCACCGAATCGATGCGCTTGCGGCCGTTCTCCATGTTGATGGAATTGACGATCCCGCGACCAGGAATGTGCTCCAGCGCCGCCTCGATGACGTTCGCTTCCGTCGAGTCGATCACGAGCGGCGTCTCCACGCTCATCGACAGCAGCTTCACGACCTTCGACATCTGCTCCGCCTCATCCCCACGCTCTGTGAGGGCGACGCAGACGTCGAGCACGTGCGCGCCGGAATCCACCTGCTCGCGCGCGACCTCGAGAATTCCCTCGTAATCGTCGGCGAGAAGCAAGCGCTTCACTTTCCGCGAGCCCTGCGCATTCACTCGCTCACCCACGAGGAGCGGCGGCGGATCCTGATGCAACGTGATAGCGCGCATGGCGGAGCTGACGCGAGGAACGTGCTGAGCGTGATGAACGGGCTTCGCCCCGTTCTCCGCCCCGCGAACGGCCGCGACGATGGCGGAGAGGTGCTCCGGAGTAGTGCCACAACAGCCGCCGACGATCCGCACGCCAAAGTCCCTCACGAACTCCGAGAGCGCGGTTGCCATCGGCTGGGGCTCGAGCGGATAAACCGCCTCACCGACGCCCGTATTGAGCGGCAATCCAGCATTTGGAATCACCGACAACGGCAGCGTCGCGTGCTCCGACAGATAGCGCACCGGCTCGCGCATGTGCTCCGGGCCAGTCGAGCAATTGAGCCCGATCACATCGACCTTGAGCGATTCGAGGGTAGTCATGGCGCTGGCGATGTCCGTTCCCAGGAGCATGCGCCCGCTCACATCGAGCGTGACCTGAGTCTGCAGCGGCAAGCGTCGCCCGATCTCCGTGAACAATCGCTCGATGCCCGCTACCGCCGCTTTCACCTCCAGAATGTCCTGCGACGTCTCGATCAGAAGCAGATCGACTCCACCTTCCACCAGATACTTTGCCTGCTCGTAGAAGTTGTCGGCCAGCTCGGCGTAGGTGATCCTGGACAGCACTGGATCCGAACTGGAGGGCAGCATCCCCGTCGGGCCCATTGAAGCAGCGACGAAACGGGGCCGATCGGGAGTTGAATACTTGTCCGCGGCGGCGCGCGCCAACCGGGCGGCGGCGACGTTGATCTCACGAACCTTGTCGCCCAGTCCCCACTCTTTTAGACGACGGGGCGTCGACTGAAACGTGCACGTCTCGACGACATCGCATCCAACTGCCAGGAACGACTCGTGGATCGCCTGAATGACGTCGGGGCGCGTCAGGACCAGATTGTCGTTGCATCCCTCCAGCGACTTCCCGCCAAAGTCCTCGGCGCTGAGGTTGTAGCGCTGGATGTTCGTACCCATCGCGCCGTCGTAGATCAGCACTCGACGCTGAAGGGCCTGCAGATAAGGTGATTCAGTCTTTCGTTCGGTCATATTCGGTGTTCGGACGCCGTACGCGTTCCCCGTTCCCCGTTTCCCGTTTCCCGTGGTCTGTTTCCCGTTGCCCGTTGCCCGATTCGGGTAACGGGCAACGGGCGGCGGGCAACGGATAACGGGTCACGCGTTTCTCTCGCGCGAGCTAAAAAAAAGCCCGCGCAATTGGGTAAATGGGCGCCGGGCGAGCGCTTTAGCGGTTTGTTTTACGTGGCCGCAAGTTGCTTTAAATCGCCACGGGTTCAATTGTGCCCTTTCACTATAGTAGCGGACGACACTCAGCCGAGCAAGGTATTTACTAGACCTGCAGCTGAAAATCGTCCCCAGGCTCGTCCCGCGTTGATCGACCGGTCGTGCGCGATCTGCTCTCGAACGACTGCACCAGTGCCACCAGCCTGTGACGCTCGAGCGGAAGGACCAGATGCGCGAGAGTCGCGCGCTGAAGCTTGGTCGGAAGGAAAGGCTGGTCGGTGTGCGATGTTCCGTAAACGATGAGCGCGCCACCGGGCGTGAGCGGAAGGGTCATCCCCATGCCGGCTTCTTCCAGCGCCTGGGACGACACGACCGCGATCGCCGGCAGGTGCTCGCTCAAAGGCGCTGCGGCTTCGGCAACCGTTGCCGCGAATGAAACGTCGTGCCCGAATCCGACCAAGGTCTGCGCCAGACCTTCGAGCAGCGCAACGTCTGATCCGACGAGAATCACTTTTGCCACTATCAGGTCACTCCCTCGGTCGCCAGACGTTGAACCGCTTCCAGACTCACCTCGCTGACTTCGACGACCTTCGTACGCGATGTGTGGCCGGAAACGATGCACACATTGCGCCGTGAAATTCCGAGCGCATCCGAAAGAAACCCGATCAATGCGTTGTTCGCCAATCCATCTACCGGAGGAGAAGTAACCCGAATCTTCAACGAAGAGCCCTGCAATCCGGCTATTTCGTTCTTCGACGCGCGCGGCTGGAGACGTACGGAAAACCGCACTCCGTCGCCACGACGATGCACGTCGAAACCGCTCACATCAATCTGAACAGCAGCGATTCGGTCAGGTTGAGAAGGAAATACGCGAGGATTGGCGTGATATCCAGCCCGCCCAGGTTCGGTACGATGCGGCGCATTGGCGCGAGGATCGGTTCGCTCAACACATAGCTCCACCGCACCCAGACAGAGTAAGGAGAGACCGGCAGCCAGGAGCTGATGACCCGAACGAGCAGCGCGATCTTGAGAATCGTGAACGTCCAGCTGACGAGTAGGTGAAAAATCCCGCCGGCTCCACTCTGAGAAGCGATGATCGAATTGGCGACGCCGAGTCGGATGAAGTCGAGAAAGGTGAGCAGGAGGATTCCACCAACCACAACCGCCGCCAGAGCCCACAAAGGGGCCGCGGCCGGAGTGCCGCCGGCGCGCACGACCTTTCGCTCGATGGGAACGATCAGGGGGTCAACCGTCGAGCGGCAGAAGCGCGCGATGGCATTGAAAGGGCTGATTTTCCTGGTGCGTACCGCCCAGTCGAGGACGCAGATCGCGCCAAATACCAGCGCTATCGACAACAGTACCGTGCGCAGAACATCGATGACTACGCCAACGCCCACCATGAAAGCGTCCATTACTGCAGCGCTGGCTTCATCCGCAGCTCACGGACGAGAAACGCGAATCTGTCGGCCGCCTCGTCGATTTGCTTGGTTGTGGGCTTGCCTGCACCGTGGCCCGCCTTGGTCTCGATTCGAACGAGAACCGGATTCGGGCAGCCCTGAGCGGCCTGGAGCGTCGCGATGAATTTGAAAGTGTGGCCCGGCACCACACGGTCGTCGTGATCGGCTGTGAACGCCAGCGTCGGCGGATAGCACGTGCCCTGTTTGATGTTGTGGAGTGGCGAATACGCCCGCAGGTAGTTGAATTGCTCCGCGTTGTCCGACGATCCGTAGTCCGATGTCCATGCCCACCCAATGGTGAACTTCTGGAACCGCAGCATGTCCATCACTCCGACCTCGGGAAGCGTGGCGCCGAACAGCTCCGGCCGCTGGGTCATCACCGCCCCGACGAGGAGGCCGCCGTTGGAGCCGCCGCGGATCGCCAGCTTCGGCGTCGATGTGTACTTCTCCCTGATCAGGTACTCGGCGGCAGCGATGAAGTCATCGAACACATTCTGCTTCTTCGCCAACATGCCTCCCTCGTGCCAGTCCTTGCCGTACTCTCCGCCGCCGCGGATGTTGGCGAGAGCATAAATGCCGCCCATCTCGAGCCATCCCGCGTTGGCTGACGAGAATGATGGCGTCGATGGAATGTTGAATCCGCCGTAGGCGTAGAGCAGCGTCGGGTTGTTGCCATCGAGCTGCAGGCCCTTCTTTGCCGTGATGAACATCGGTACGCGAGTTCCGTCCTTGCTCGCGAAGAATACCTGGCGGGTTTCGTATCGACTCGGGTCGAACGACACCTTGGGCGCGCGAAATACCTCGTTCCGCCGCGATTTGAGATCGTAGCGGTAGACCGTCGTCGGATAGAGGAACGACGTGAAGCTGTAGAACAGCTCGTCGTCACCCTGCTTGCCGTGGATCTCGTTGACCGTGCCGATCCCAGGCAGCGCAAGCTCGCCGCGTGGCGTGAAGCCGCCGCTCGTCTGCGGAAGACCCCTGGTCACAATCGGGGCGGTGCTGGTGTCGTCGTAGACCGTTGCCGGGTTTCGCTGCTGTTGCTGCGGCTGGCGCGGAAGCTGGTCGCGGCGGTCATCGCGCGACGCGCTGAAGAAGCGGATGCTGGAATGGGCATCCTGCAGGTAATTCGCGACGATGTCGTTGCCGGCGGTGGTCGCGTCCACGAGCGCGTCCTTGGCCTCGCCGACGATCGTGTTCCAACGCTCCTCTCTCGGATTGTCGATGCTGACCGCGACGATTCGCCCCTTGGGCGCGTTCCGGTCGGTGCGCACGTAGAACATCGTGCGACGGTTGCCCACGAACTCATACTTGGCGTCGAACCTGTCGATGAGCCGAACGACCGGATTGTTGATCTCGGGCTTGCCCGGGTTGTCGAGGTCGATGAAGTAAAGCCGGTTGCGTTCGTCGGTGCCCTGAGCCACGGTGATGATGAGGTACTGGCCGTCGTCGGATACGCTTCCGAACAGCAGCCAGTCGGGTTGGTCGGGCCGGTCGTAGATCAGCTCGTCACTCGACTGCGGGCGACCAACCCGGTGGTAGTAGATCTTATGATTGCGGTTGACGTTGGTCATCTTGTTGCCCGACGTCGGCTCGTCGTACCGCGAGTAGAAAAACCCCTTGTTGTCGTGGGTCCACGCAATGCTCGAGAACTTGACCCACTTCACGATGTCGGGCAGATCGCGCGCATCATTCGCGTCGCGAACGTGCAGCTCCTGCCAATCGGACCCGCTGGTCGAGATGCTGTAGGCGAGATAGTGTCCGTCATCGGAAGCAGCCTGACCCGAGAGCGCGACGGTGCCGTCTGGAGAGAACAGGTTCGGATCGAGCAAGACCCGTGGTGCCGCCCCCCTTCCGTCCTGAACGTACAACACGCTCTGATTCTGCAGTCCGGTGTTCTGGAAATAGAAGTAGCGCCCGCCCTCCTTGAACGGGGCGGAAAAACGAGCGTAGTTCCAGAGCTCGGTCAGCCGATTCTTGATCGCTGGGCGTTCCGGAATCGTCGCCAGAAAGGAGTCGGTGAGCCGGTTCTCGGCCTCGACCCACGCTTTGGTCTCAGGAGAGTCGGTGTCCTCGAGCCAGCGGTAGGGATCGGCGATGCTGACGCCGTGATAGACGTCGACCTGGGTGCCGCGAGCCGCGGCAGGATAGCTGATCGGGGAGGTCTGCGTCTGGGCGGCAGTGGTGCCGCCGACGATCGTGAGCAGCAGAAGAGAGCTGCGGAAGCTGTGACGAAGCATTGTGGATGACCCGCTGAGTCTGATGGTTATGATGTACTGCAATCTACGGCGCTTCGCCCATTAGGTTCCACTGGCGGGTACTACTTGCACACGGCGGTGAATTGAAATGACCAAGGTCAATCGGTCCGCGCAGGCGGATCGGCATTACTGGCTGCTCAAGTCCGAGCCGGAGTCCTTTTCTTTTGATGATCTGTGGAACGCGCCCGGTCATACGAGCCACTGGGATGGTGTGCGGAACTATCAGGCGCGAAACTACATGCGCGACGAGATGAAGAAGGGCGACCTTGCGTTCTTCTATCATTCGGGCGCCGAGCCGGGAATCGTCGGCATCGTCGAAGTTGTGCGTGAGGGATATCCGGATCACACCGCTGTCGATCCAAAGGACCCGCACTACGATCCGCGGACCAAAGGCGGTGAATCATCGTGGTCGATGGTGGATGTACGCGCGATAGAGCACTTTCCGCGGCCGATCCCGCTGAGCGAGCTCCGCACGAAGCCGCAGCTCGAAGGGATGCCTCTGCTGCAGAAGGGAAACCGGCTGTCGGTCCAGAAGGTCGGAGCGGCCGAATGGAATGCCGTGGTGGCCCTCACGAAGGAGACGCGGGGTTAAAAGGATGTATATTCCTCCCTCTTCGCCGAGGGATGGACGGTGGCCGAAGCGGTCAGACTTCTGGTGGCAGGACTGCCCGCGGAGATCGTTCGCGAGATTGGGCTCAGGCTCCGTGGCGTAGCCGTCCGCGACTTTGACAACGCCCAGCAAATGGGCCGCGCCGCCTCTCAAGGGGACGCGAAGCTGGTCATTCTGAGTGACACGCTTCCCATCGATGATTCGCTCTACGTAGCCCGTCGCGCGGTGGACGCGAACGAGGAAGTAAAGGTCGCCTACTGCATCTCAATGGCCCAGGCGGAAGGCGCCCTGCATGCCCTCAAAGAGATCCGTGTCGATCGATTCTTCCTTTCTCCGGTCGACGTCGAAGAGATGTTGCGAGAGCTCGCGAAGATGTGCGAAGTCGAGGTTCTCGCGCCCCAGGAGTCGCACGGCGATAACATCGCCGCGGCCGTTTTTGACGCGTGGGATCGCGCGCGCGCGCCGACGTTCAAGAAAATCGACGCACTGGACGATGCCGCGATTGCCCTTCTCGACAACAGCATTTCACCCGAGCTCAAGGCAGCCGCTGAGCGTGACGCCAACAGCATAGCCGGTTTGACCGCTCCATTCGGGTTCGCGAGCGGCGCCGGCATCGCTCGCGAGATCGCAGAACAGTTCTCAATTAATTCACTGACTCCGGTCGACGGAGTCGCCATCTCGGAGAAGCTGCTGGCATTGCGCGAAGCTCTCAAAGGCGCTCCCCAGGCGCCGGCGCCGGCTTCGTCGCGCCCCGAAGATCGGGCTCTAACCCTTCCGAAAAACGCTGCTCCGCTCGAGGACTCGCTCGCTGGTAGCTGGATTCTCGTTGTTGACGACGATGAAATGATCACCCGGGGCCTTACCTCGCTGCTGAAACGTCGCGGCATCTCGGTCACCGCCCTCAACGATCCGCTCCAGTTCTGGACCGTGCTCGCCGATGTCGAGCCGAGTCTGATCATGCTCGATTTCGAAATGCCCAGGATCAGTGGGACGGAGCTATGCCGCGCGGTGAGAAACGACCGTCGCTGGAGCGAATTGCCCGTAGTCTTTCTCACTGGCCACACCGACCAGGAGAGCATCCATCGGGTTTTTGCGGCGGGGGCGGACGATTACGTTGGGAAGCCATTCGTCGCGGCCGAGCTGATGATGCGTATCGA
>Ga0193723_1000355_pt1 | contig 17799 bp, 19 predicted proteins | sample H2m2metaG_FD_143042 | JGI IMG/M metagenome (GOLD analysis project Ga0193723, IMG submission 143042) | Soil microbial communities from a riparian zone of the East river system, Colorado, United States - H2m2 | ecosystem: Environmental > Terrestrial > Soil > Riparian zone | place: USA: East River...
GCACTGTCGCCCAGGTCTCCTCTCCCCGCGCGGCCTGATTCAGGCGCTCTACTCCCGCCCCAACCCCACGCTGGCCTGCTGCACTACCCCTAATACCTGGTACCCCGGCAGATTGTATCGCCAACGGCTCCGGTCCTTCTATTAATGAATGAGGTTCTGATGACCCACTCCGGCGGCACCGGGTACAGGCTCGCCCCGCTCGTGCTTTTCCTGGTTCTCGGCTGTCGAGGGCCCCAGTCCCGGTGCGATGACTGTGGCACCGTGGTGGTGGCCGTCGTTAGCGAGCCTGCCAGCCTGGTCCCGCCGCTCGTAGTCGAGACCGTCGGCCGCGACATCAGCGACCAGATCTTCGAGCGTCTGGCGGTGCTGCGCCCGGGCGCTGCCCCGATCGATCCGGCTGCCTACCGGCCGGGTCTGGCCGACAAGTGGGAGCGAGTCGACTCGCTCACCTGGCGCTTCCGTCTGCGCCCGGGTGCCCGCTGGCATGACGGCAAGCCGGTCACTGCCGACGATGTGGTCTTCTCCTTCGACGCCTTCAGCGACTCCCTTTTCGATGCCCCCGCGCGTTCCTACCTCGCGGGCCGGCTTCGGGCCACCGCCGAGGATTCCGTCACCGTCCGAATCGCCTTCCGCGAGCCATCGCCCGAGCAGCTGTATGACGCGACCTACCATGTGCGAATCTTGCCCCGTCACGTCTGGGACAGCATTCCAAGACAGCGCTGGGCGGCGGACACCACTCTGGCGCACCTCGTCGGAACCGGCGCTTACCACGTACAGGACTGGCAGCGGGGCCGCTACCTGAGCCTGGTTGCCGACAGCACGAGGGCGGCCGGAAATCCAACCCCGCCGATCCGGCGCGTTGTCTGGCGCTTTGCACCCGATCCCGATGCCGCGCTCAACCTGGTGCTCAGCCACGAGGCCGATCTCATGGAGACGGTGGGAGCCCCGGACCGAGTCCAGCGGGTGGCCCGCGACAGCACCTTCCGAACCATCACTTACCCTGCCGCGGTGTATGGATTCCTCGCCTTCCGCGTTGCCGACGCGGCCGGGCGGCCGAATCCCGTGCTCGGTGACCCGGAACTCCGGCGCGCTCTCACGCAGGCGGTGGATCGGCCAACCATCTCCCGCGCATTGTTTGGCGAAGAGACCCGAGTTCCGCCCGGACCGATGTCGCAGCTGCTCTGGATCTGGGACGATGATACGCGGGTGCTGAAGTTCGACTCTACCACTGCGCGCGAGACGGTGACGCGAGTGAAGGCCCGTCATCCGCTCGATCGGGTCGACATCCTGGTGCCGGCGACGAGCTCGAGCCGCCGGAAGCTCGCCCTGGTAATCCAGGAGGCCTGGCGGAAGGCAGGGGTGAATGCCATGGTAACCACGGTGGAGTTCCCCGTCTTCCAGGAGCGGCTGGCAAAGGGGCGGTTCGATACCTACATCGGGGCCTACCTGGACGAGCCGACCCCGAGGGGTCTGATCGATCAATGGACGCGGGCCGGTTGGGGCGCCCTTAACTACGGGCACTACGCCAACCCGGTCTTCGACTCGCTGCTCTCCGCCGCGTCCCGAGAACAGGATGTCGGCAAGGCCAAGCAGCGATGGCGCGAGGCGATGGACACCCTCAACGCCGACGCGCCGGCGATCTTTCTCTACGCGCTGGCCAACACCGCGGCCGTGCAGCAGAGGCTGCAAGGAGTGAAGCTGGACCCGTACTCGTGGCTGAGCGGGCTAGCGACGTGGCGAGTGGATCGGGAGCGGAAACTGGGGAGGGATTCGGTGAGGTAGGGACGGGAAGGACGGGAAGCCTACACCATAGGGCGTCATCCCGAGCGAATGCGAGGGATCGTTTAATGAGACGCCCGTTCGAGATCTTTCTACCGACGTAATCCGGGGCGATCCCTCACTGCGTTCGGGATGACGATCATGCTGTCTACGCCGTTCGCCGCTTAGCTCCCCGCTTCTTCGGTTTCTTCAGCTCTAGAACTCCCGACTCCTCCCGCGGCTGCCGGTAGACGTACCTCTCGCCCCGGAAGTTCTTCAGAACCACCTCGTCTTCCGTCATGCTCTCCACGTATTCCGGCAGGATCGGGATCTTTCCGCCGCCGCCAGGGGCATCGATCACGAAATAGGGCACGGCCAGCCCGCTGGTCCAGCCTCGCAGCGCCCTCATGATCTCGATCCCGGTCTGCACCGACGTGCGGAAGTGCTCCGCGCCGGCCACCTGGTCTGCCATGTAGATGTAGTAGGGGCGGACCCGGGCCATGAGCAGCCGTTGCATGAGCGCCATCATGACCGCCGGCGTGTCGTTCACTCCCTTGAGAAGCACCGTCTGGCAGCCCAACGGAATCCCGGCGTCGGCCAGCATGCCCAGCGCGGCCACCGCCGCCGGCGTCAGCTCGTCCGGATGGTTGAAGTGGGTATTGATGAAGAGCGGATGAAACCGCTTCAGCATGGCGCACAGTTCGGGCGTGATCCGCTCGGGCAGGTGGCACGGGATCCGGCTGCCGATCCGAATGATCTGAATGTGTCGAATCGACCGAAGCCGTGTCAGAATGACTTCAAGCCTCCGGTCATTGAGCAGGAGCGGGTCACCGCCCGACATGATGACGTCGCGGATCTCGGTGTGTTCCTCGAGATAGCGAAAGGCACTCTCGAACTGAGACATCGGGATCTTCTCGGGATCACCGACCTTGCGCCGCCGGGTGCAGAAGCGGCAGTACGTGGCGCAGACCGGCGATACCAGAAACAAGGCCCGGTCGGGATATCGATGGGTGATGTTCGGCACCGGGCTGTCGGCGTCCTCGTTCAGCGAGTCCACGATCCCGTCCACCACATCCAGCTCCTCGACCGACGGGACATATTGGCGCCAGATCGGATCGTTCGGAGACTTGATGAGGTCGACCATGGCCGGCGAGATCCGGAACTCGAAATTCTCGGCCGCCTGCCTGAGCCGCTCCAGGTCCGGAAAGTTCTCCGGACCGAACTTGACGGCCAACGCCTCGAGTGAGGCGATCGAGTTCTTTCTGAGGACTTCCTGCCAGGTCTCCATCATGGATACCCACCCTCTGGTTTATGGCTACAGGTGAGAGGTGAGAGGTGAGAAGTGAGAGGGAAAACGCGCCTCACTTCGCTTCGTTTGCTTCTCGCCTTCACCTCCCTCTTACCTCTTACCTCTCACCTCTTACCTTCTTCACGTACACCACCTGATCGTCACCGGGGGCGTAGAAATCAGGAATCGTTGAGACCGGGGCATATCCGCGCGCCTGATAGAACGCGCGGGTGGCGGCGTAATCGGGCCGCCCTGTGGTTTCGATGATGACCAGCCGGGCGAGCCCGGCAAGGCGGAGCTCCATTTCGCCGAGAAGCGCGGAGCCGATCCCGCCACCCTGGAGCGCAGGGTCCACCGCCATCCAGTAGAGATCGTAGGTGCCGAGGGTGCAGGGAGTGGGGCCCCAGCAGATCCAGCCGACCAGGCGGCCGTCGACGTCGGCCCCCAACGCGGCGTAGGACTGACTGCCGCCTTCCCGCACCGCCTCATCGAAAACCTCGAGCGCGACCGGGATCTCGTCGTCACGAAACAGGCCCACCGCACGAGTAATGTCCTCGATGCGGCCGCGATCGGCTGCGCTGAGGGGGCGGAGACGAGAGGAGATCAGGGTGCCGCTCACGCGGCTGACACCCCGCTGACGAGGGCGACGGCGGCCCGATGGCGCTGCGAGCGCATGAGAGCCTCGTCCACGACCTGCATGACCAGATCGTCGTAGCTCCAGCCAAACGCCCGGCCCATGCGGGCGAGGCCGGCGTTGCTCGAGAGATCCGGAGTGGGGTTGACCTCGAGGACATACGGCTGGCCGTCCTCGCTCAGCCGCAAATCGACCCGGCCGTAGCCTTCGCCTTCGGACATGTGCTCCCAGGCTTTGCGGGCTACCTGGCCGATGCCTTGGAGCACTTCGGGCGACAGGTCTGCTGGACAGACCGGCACCGTTCCCTCGTCTTCGGGACTGCCGGGAATCCACTTGGCGGCGTAGCTCACGATCGGCCAGGTACCCTGGGGAAGGTCCTCGAACCGGATCTCGGCAATGGGTAACATCCGCTTGCCGACGAATCCGACGTTGAACTCCCTGCCCGGCACGTACTCCTGGACCAGCACCTCATCGAACTGCTCGAGCATCTGCGCCACCCGGCGTTTGAGGGCCCGCTTGCTGGTGACGACCGCGCCGTTGTCGATTCCAACGCTGGCGTCTTCAGCCGCAGGCTTCACGATGGCTGGGAGCGGGAACTCGGCCGGAGTCTTGTTGGCCTGGGCCAGGGTAAAGGCCGGAACCGGAACCCCGGCCGATGAAAGCAGCGTGTTGGCCACGTGCTTCCGGTGGCAAACGGCGGTGGGCCAGGTCCGGCAGCCGGTGAACGGCACGCCGGTGAGCTCGAGGGTGCCCACGACAAAGTCTTCGAAGCGCGCGTAGCCGTTGATCCCCTCGCAGAGGTTGAAGACGAGGTCGGCCCGGCGAACCCGGGAGAGCCAGCGGAAATCCCCGTAGCGGACGGGCAGGAGCTCTACCTCGTGCCCCCGGCGCCGCAGCACATCTCGGACTTCGTGGACGTTGGCTACTACCGCAGCCACGTCCTGGGGACTCCACTCTTCGCTGCCCGCATCGAAGAGAATGGCGACTTTCATCAGGCTACCTCCGCCAGGAGTGAACGGCCGCTGATCCGCCGCCAGGCTACGTCGGCGACGGTGCGGATGAGTTCGTCGTAGCTCATCCCGGCCGCAGCCGCGGCCTTGGGAAAACACGAATGGTCTCGCGGGTCGGGCAAAATGCCCGGCAGCGGATTGAGCTCGACGACCATCGGACGACCGGCGGCGTCACAGCGGACGTCGACGCGGCACCAGTCGCGGCATTCCAGGGCATGGTAGGCTGCCAGCGCGGCCTCCCGTATTTCCGCCGCGAGCCGCTTCGAGATGTTGGCCGGGCACTCGTAGATCTCGAGCGGATTGCTCGGCGTGTCCCAGATCCACTTGGCCTCGTACCCGTAAATGGGTGGCGCACCCTCCGGCAGCATATCAAATCGCATGCCGATAATCGGCAGGCAACGCGCCTCGTCGCCGTTGCCGAGGATGGCGACGGTGAACTCCTGGCCCGGCAGATAGGTCTCGATCAGCACCGGCTCCGAGTAGGTCGCGAGAAGATGAGAGACCTGTTCCACCAGCTGCGCGCGGTTCCGACAGAAGCTCCGGGTGGTGATCCCTTTCCCCGAGCCCTCGAAGGCCGGCTTCACAAAGAGGGGAAATGGGAGCTTGACCCGCCGGGCGTCTGCCGCCGAGTGCGCGACGGTGAAGGGAGCCGTCGGCACGCCGCGATAGGAGAGGATCTCCTTGGCCCGGCCCTTGTGGAGCGCGAGGCCGAGCGTGAGTGGATCGGAGGCGTGGTAGGGCACGCCGAGGAACTCGCAGATGGCGGGGACGTGCGCTTCCCGGCTTGCCCCGTAGAGTCCTTCAGCGATGTTGAAGACGAAATCCGGCCGGAGCAGCGCGAGCCGGGAGGGGAACCGGCTGTCGGCCTCGAGGCGATGGACCTGCCCCACGGTGCTGAGCGCCCGCTCCACCGCATTGATGGTTGCGGGCTCATCCCACTCAGCGTACAGGTCGGGTTGATGGAGGTCGGGGCGAAAGCCTCGACTCGGAGGTTCGTCGGATGGAGGGGATTCGGAGATCGCCCCGGCTGGGTTAGCCGGCGCCGCGGGTTTGAGATTAAAGGCGAGTCCGATCCGAACTGCCAAAGGCTTCCTCTACAAAAAAGGCCGTCCGCGAGAGACGAGCCAGGACGAGTTCACGTATCGACACACGTAAGGTAAGGAAAATCTTTTGATGGCACAATAGTTTTTTGGAAGAAAGTGGGAATGAGTTTTGGAGGAGTCGTTAGTCGTTAGTCGCTAGTCCCTAGTCTTTGGTCTCTAGTCTCTGGTCTTCAGCTCTAGTGGGCGGCTGCCTCCGAGCTAAGGACTAGAGACTAACGACTAGCGACTAGACCTTATGAAATCCCACCCGCCCCGCCTCTCCACCCTCGGGCGACTGATAGATCTCGAAGTCAGCGAAGAGCGCCGGCGCCTCCTGCTGGAGGACGCGGAGGCAGGCCACGGCCATCCGGCGGATCTCCAGCTCGGCGCCCTCGCCCAGCCTGAGCTCCAGCATGGTGCGCCAGGCGCGGACGTTCGCGCTGGCCACGATCTTCACCTCGGTCGCGTTGGGGAGGACGCTCCGCGCCGCCTCGCGGGCCAGCTTCCGTCGGTGAATCTTGTCCTCGACCCACTCGTAGCGGGACATCAGGCGCTCGACCGCCTCGACATAGGCAGTTTGAGCAGCCCGGACCTGGTTGGTCCACTCGGCCTCGAGCGTCGGGTCCCCCATGATCGCCGGCGGCATGACGAAGGCGGCATGGGACTCGTCGACGTAGCGCTGCGAGAGCTGCGAAAAGCCCCAACCCGCCCGGTGCCGCACCAGCTCATGGCTGCAGGAGCGCGAGATCCCCTCGATGAGCATGACATAGGTGGAGTGCTCGAAGACCGAGCCGTGCCCCTGCCGCAGAATGTTCCGCAGATACTCCGGGGTGCTCCGGCCCGCCGGATTGTGCTGGCTCATATAGCAGAGCCGCCCGGCAAATTCGGCGAGCCGCTCCCCGTCGGTCGATTCGCCCTTCCACTGCACGGGCAGATGCGCGGGCTCGAGAAACTGGGGCCGGGCGATGAGGGTGATCCGGGGGGCGCGGAGGATTTCGATGGAGTCGCTAGTCGCTGGTCGCTGGTCGCTGGATGCGGTCATGTCAGGTTTAGTCTAGGGTCAGGATTCTAAAGTGGAAGGGCCAGGGCTCTGGTGGCTATCTAATGACTAGCGACTAGTGACTAGCTACTAGCGACTTCTCCAGCCAATTCCAGCCTGCACCTCCCATACCCACCGGTCCGCTCGATCTCGCGCAATGCAAGCTGGAGGTCGTCGGGCAGCGGCACTGCCGTCGCCCCAACCTTCAGGCGGCTGATCGGCGGCTCGCCGGACGGAAGGATAATGCCCGGGTTGAATATTCCCAGAGGATCGAAGCTGCGCTTGACCCGCCGGAACAGCTCGACGATCTCCGGTCCATAGACCCGGGTCAGCGCGTCCGCCCGAAGGCGGCCGTCACCGTGCTCGCCGGACAAGGTGCCGCCGAGACGAACGACGGTCTCGGTGACGGCATCCATCACCCGCACGATCGCGGCTTCCCAGGCCGGACGATTCACGTCGGGAAGCAGGTTGACGTGGACATGGCCATCGCCGGCGTGCCCGAACATGACTGCCGGGATGCCGCACTCGGCCGCGACCCGGCGAACGGCCCGGATGTACTCGCCCATGCGAGCAACCGGTACGCAGGCGTCCTCGATAACCTGGAGCGAGCGCTGCTCCTCGGGTAACCTGGCCAGGATGGGGCTGGCGGCGTGGCGAATTGCCCAGAGCTGGTCCGCGGCTTCGGCCGAGACTCCCCTCTCGACCGAGAGGGCGAACGGGTGGACGGCAGAGCTTGCGCGCTCGACGGCCTGGCTCAGGGATTCGTCGTCGTCCCGCTCCAGCTCCACCAGCAGCACCGCCTCGGCATCGGAGCTGACGAGGCGGGCCTCGGAGAGTGCGGCTGATCCGACGAGATCGAGGAAGCTGCGGTCCAGCAGCTCGACCGCCGAAGGGTCGGCGGGGCCGAGAGCCGTCACAGCCGGGCCCAGGTCATCGAGCGAACGGAGCGAGACGCGAAGGCCCGCCCGACAGGCCGGCTTGGGATCCAGCCGCCACTCGACCTCGGTCACGAGAGCGAGGGTGCCCTCGCTGCCAATGACGAGATCCAGGACGTCGCCCGAGGCGAGGTACGCGTCCAGCGCGTATCCGGAGGAGTTTTTCCGGGAGTGGGGGAACCTCGCCGCGATCATCGGGGCAGCCGAGGCGATCGCCGGTGCCGCATCCCGGTCGAAGCGCGTCAGCGCTGCGGACTCAGGCCGGGCCTTGCCGCGCCGTAGCACGACGACGTCAGCCTCGGCGGTTACGATCGTGAGGGACTCGACCCAGGGGCGCACGCTGCCGTACCGAACCGATCTCGCTCCGGCCGCGTTGGTCGAGACCATTCCGCCCAAAGACGCCCACTGCCCGCTGGAAGGGTCGGGCGGAAGGCGGAGCCCATGGGGAGCCGCGGCGGCGTTGAGCTCGGCGAGGGTGACGCCCGCGCTGGTGACGGCGCGCCGGGCCGCGGCATCAACCTCGAGCAGGCGATGGGCCATATGGCCGAGATCAACGATCACCCCTTCACCGACGTTGCCGCCGCCCATGGCGCTGCCCGCCCCGCGCGGCACCAATGAGACGCGGTGCTCGGCCGCCCAGCGGATCAGATGCCGGAGATCGTCGATGTCGGCGGGAAGGCAGACGGCCTGGGGAAGGATGCGATAGATGCCAGCGGCCTCCGCATAGGCGGCGCGAGCCCTCGAGTCGGTTCGGTAAATGCCCCGGACGGCTGGAGGAGGCAGCATCGCCAAAAGCTAACTATCTTCTCCCCCTATGGCTGAGGGTCCTCGAGCTCAACTCATTCATATCGACGTCGATCGCCGGCTCGGACACGAGTGGGACGAGTGGGACGGACGCCCGCTGCCGAATCAGGGAAACTACGACTCTCCCCCCGCGCTCTTCTTTGCCTGGTCAGCCATCACCCTCGCCATCGGTCTCGGTCTGGTCGCGCTCGGCCTCTACCTGCTCACACCCCGCCTCGGAACCGTCCACGCCAGCCTCCCCAGGTTACTCTGGAGCGCCCTGCTCCTGGGAGGATCTCTGCTCTGGATATGGTGGGGAGTGTTGCTGCTCTCGCATGAGATCGAACGGCCGCTCCTTCCTGAGTGGCTGGCGGAGCGTGGGCCGTTCCTGAGACTCATGCGGCTGACGTCCCGGGTCGCGGATCGGTTCGGCCGTCGGGATTGGGTGGAGAATGCTGCGGTGAAGGTCTACAACAATCTTGCCGTGATGCGCGGCCGCAAGGTGGGTCAAGGAGAGCTGCTGCTGTTGATTCCCCGCTGCCTCTCCAAGGTGACGCTTGACGGCGTGCTCGGCATCGCCGGGAAGTACGGAGTGCCCGTCTTCGTAGCCACCCGGGGACAACTGGCGCGTCGGGTGATCAGGGAGCGCCGGCCTCGGGCTGTGGTGGCGGTGGCCTGCGAGCGGGACATGGTCAGCGGCTTGCACGATGTCGCCGGCAAGATCCCAGTGCTGGGCCTCACCATGACGCTGCCGGCCGGCCCCTGCAAGGACGCGTCACTGGATCTGGGCCAGCTGGAGCGGTGGGTACAGGCTTACGTCGTGTGAGGAACGCAGGAGACTAGTCGCCCGGATCGCTTTCGTTGGCCGGGCGAGCCGGTTCGGCTTCGACCTGAGGACCAGGGGCTCCTCCAAATTGCTTGACCAACTGCTGGAGCGCGGCCTCCACTCTGACGGCCACCGGATGGCCTCGCGGGACTTCGCGCTCCAACTCCCGATCAGGTAGCGAAGGATCCAGCAGCGGACGAAAGAGCGTCTCGACGGTGAGCTGAGAGCTGCCCGGCCGAGCCGGATCAGCCCAGGCCCGAACTCGCACGATCCCCGGACCAATAGCGCGTCTTCCCCGGACCACTTTCCCGGTCCCCGCCTCGAACCAGGCCGTCTCGATGTAGCCGTCTCGAAGCTGAATCTTGCGAGGCGGGATCGAATCGGCCCGGAGCGCCTCGGCCAGGTGGCGGGTGGCTTCAGGGACGGTGAGGCGCACTTCGGTGCCGGCTGCTTCCGGAAGCGGGGTGAAGGAGGGACGGGTGGTGTTCGGCTGGCACGCCAGGGCCCCCAGTCCTGCTCCTATAAGGAAGAGCGCTGCTCTCACGCGTCAGTCCTGGTGCGGCGGGGTGCCGGGCGGATGGGAGTGTGGCGGTGAGCCTGGGGGATCGATGTGGGCCGGGGAGGTGCTGGAATCCGGTTCAGCTCCATGGTGATGATGCCCTTCACTTCGCTCGTGCAGCTCTTCTTGGAGGACCGGGCTGGGAATTCCCGCGGCATGCTCAAACACCAACTTGCCCCCATAGAACCCGGTTGCGAACAGCACTCCAACTCCCGCCAGCGACGCTATGAGGGTTGCCGTCCGTTCCGAGCCTCCCATCCGCCTCTCCCGGAACAGCCGCCACAGGGCGAGTACCCCGAATACCCCCAGGCTGATCAGCGCGAATTGCTCGTGCGTCCCCATGACCTGGTGCACCGCCTCGCCGTGGTCGATGTGCTCTTCGGCTTGAAGCCCGGAGACCACAGCCACGACCGCTCCCAACGCGCCGACCAGCATGACCGAGAACCCCACCTGTCGCAGCACCACCCGCCGGGTGGCGAGCGCCAGGAGGTCAAAGAAGACAGCCGTGACGAGCAGGGCGATCGGGAAGTCGTTCAGGAGCGCGTGCAGGCGGGGCCAATCATAGCCGAGCATGGTCTCTCCCAAGAGCGTGAACGGTGAACAGTGAACAGTGAACGGGGGTGTCGGGGTAGGGCCCGTTCACCGTTTACCGTTGACTGTTCACGCCTTTCCCAGCCCCAGATCGACCGGCACCGGCGGCTCGGACGAATAATCATAAAACCCCTTGCCGCTTTTCTTGCCATGAAGCCCTTCCCGGGTCATCCGGCGCAGCAGGGGCGGCGCCGCGTACCGGTCGTCACCGTACGCCTCGAACATGATGTCGGCGATCCGCACGACCGTATCGAGCCCGATGAAGTCCAACAGCGCCAGCGGGCCCATTGGATGGCCGCATCCCAGCTGCATGGCACGGTCGAGATCGGCGGTCGAGGCCACCCCGTGCTCCAGCGCGCGGGTCGAGTCGAGCAGATAGGGAACCAGCAGCAGATTGACGATGAAGCCCGGATTGTCCACTGTCGCCACCGGCTCCTTGCCCAGTGCCCTCGCGAAGTCATAGGCTCGCTGGAAGGTCTCCGTGCTCGTCGTTGCGGTCCGGATCACTTCCACCAGAGGCATCAGTGGAACCGGGTTGAAGAAGTGCAGCCCCACGAATCGGTCGGCCCGGGTTGTAGCCGCCGCCATGGCCCCAATGGTCAGGCTAGAGGTGTTCGACGCGAAGATCGTGGCGGGACCGCAAAGGCGATCGAGCTCCCACCAGAGCCCGTTCTTGAGCTCCAGGTCTTCCGTCACCGCCTCTATGATGATGTCGCAGTCCCGGAGGGCCGAGAGGTCGGTGCCAAAGGAGAGCTTGGCCAGCGCGGTGTCCCGGACCTCCGTTGTCAGCTTGCCCTTCTCAACCAGGCGGCCGAGCGATTTCGCAATCGAAGCCCGGCCTTTCTCCAGCAGCGGCTGGGCCACGTCGCGCACGAGTGTAAGGAATCCGGCTGCGGCCGCCGTTTGGGCGATACCGCTACCCATGAGGCCGCATCCGAGCACGCCCACCTTCCGGATTTCGCTCACGACTTGAGAGCCTTCCGCACCTCGTCGGCCAGCACACCGAGGAGACCGACAGAACGATCCGGCATTCCGCCCGGCGGCTTGCCGGCGCTCTGCTCAAGGAAATCGAGTGCCCGCTCGAGGCCGAGCTGAAGCCGCTCGACGGCCGGGCCATAACGCCGCACCACGGAATAGCCGAGGCCGAGCGCAACCGGAAGGGGCAGGAGCGCCAGCGGCAGCATGGCGCCGAGTGCTACCATCAGCGCCGTTCCGGCCGCGCCCGATGTGATCAGCGCTGCCCCGCCGCCAACGTAGCCGCTGCGGACACCTCTGGCGTCGGCCGCGAGCGTCACGTGGGAGTACCCCGACTCGAGCGAGAGTATGGCCGCGGAAACGGTGCTGGCCCGGGAGAGCATGAAGGATCGGGTTCCCGTGCCGAACGCGGCCATGGACCGGCGATAGGCCGCATGAAACCCACCGACCGGTTCCCAGGTGATGCGGCCCGGCTGCGCCCGCTGCACGCAGAACAGCTCGTTGCTCTCCATCCAGCGAACCAGCTGCCGTTCGACGACCTCTGCCTCGGCAGGCACCACTCGCTGCGCGGTCACCTGCCCCGGCCCGGCGACCCGTTCGATCAATCCCCCGGGTGCGAGGGGACCGACACGAGTTCGCTCCTCGAGCAAGGCCTGCTGGAGATAGCGCACCGGGATCCCGACCTCGCGGCCCAGGGCCAGGAGCTCGTCGGAGGTGAGCGTGTCGCCGATCTCACGTTCGGCCGTTTGCAGCTCGGCTGCGCGCTGGATAATCCGCTCGAGCGCGGCACGGTCGATCCGGGGGGGACCCTCGCTCATGCTACTCCTGTGCGGGGGTCTTGGCGGCCTGCAATCTCATCTGGGACATCAGGGAAGAGATCTCCGATGCAGGCAGGGCGGGACCGGCCGGCTCCGACGGGCTCGCCGACTTGGCGGCCGCGGAGGCGGCCTGATTCATGAACGGCCGGAACAGCTCGATGGGGATGGGGAAGATCGTGGTCGAGTTGTTCTCGGCGGCGATCTCGGTGACGGTTTGCAGATAGCGGAGCTGTATGGCGCTCGGTTCCATAGCAAGGTTGCGGGCAGCCTGCGCCAGCGTCTCGGAGGCTTGAAGCTCACCCTGCGCGTTGATCACCTTGGCCCGGCGCTCGCGCTCGGCCTCGGCCTGCCGTGCCATGGCCCGCTTCATCTGGTCCGGGAGATCGACGTCCTTCACCTCGACGGCGGACACCTCGATACCCCACTGCTCGGTGCGCTGGTCGATGATTTTCTTGAGGACCGCGTTGATCTTCTCGCGGTCGGACAACAGCTCATCGAGCTCCACCTCGCCCAAGACCGAGCGCAGGGTGGTCTGGGCGAGCTGGCTCGTGGCATACATGTAGTCCTCGATCTCGAGCACCGCCTTGGCCGGCTCGCTCACCCGCATGTAGAGCACCGCGTTGACCTTGACCGATACGTTGTCGCGGGTGATCACGTCCTGGGGCGGGATATCGACTGCCGCGATTCTGAGCGAGACCCGCTTCTGATTGGCAAAGCCGGCCGGAAGAAAGATGAGGCCGGGGCCCTTGGTCCCCCAGAACCGTCCCAGAAAGAAGGTGACCCCGCGCTCGTACTGGCGCAGGACCCGGAGGCTCAGGAACGAGTAAACCACGGCAAGGGCGAGTGCAGGGACTAGGAAATCCATAAATCGCTCTCAGCTGGAGAAGGCTTCCACGATCACGGCCGCACCCTGGCCTCCGCCGATACATGCGCTTCCGAGCCCGTAGCGCCCCCCGCGGCGCCGGAGTGCGTGGAGCAGATGGAGGGTGATGCGCGCACCGCTGGCCCCGAGCGGGTGGCCGATGGCGATGGCGCCCCCATCCACGTTGGTGCGCTCCCGGTCCAGTCCGAGCTCCTGCTCGACTGCAAGGTACTGGGCGGCGAACGCCTCGTTCACCTCAACGAGATCCATATCGTCGAGTTTCAGGCCGGCACGGGCGAGCGCCTTCCGGGCGGCTGGAGCCGGTCCAATCCCCATGATGCTTGGCTCGACGCCCACGCTGGCCCAGGCGAGCAGGCGGCCCAGGGGGCGGAGCCCACGCTCGGCCGCGAACCGTCCACTGGCCAGCAGGAGGGCTGCCGCGCCATCGCAAATTCCGGATGCGTTTCCGGCGGTCACGACTCCATCCTTCTTGAAATACGGAGGTAGCTTGGCCAGTGCGTCCACTGTGGTGCCGGGACGCATATGCTCGTCGGCAGCCCAGGGCTCGGTCTGCCGGGTCTTTCGATTCTGAACCGGGACCGGCACGACCTCCTCGGCGAATGCTCCCGACTCCCAGGCCGAGGCCGCGCACGCCTGGCTTCGCGCGGCATAGCAATCGACTGCCTGGCGGCTGATTCGATATTGCTGGGCCAGCTTTTCCGCCGTTTCAGCCATCGAGAGGCCACAGCCGGGGTCCCGGAGCGCTTCCCACAGGGTGTCCTCGAGCGGGGAGGCTGGACCGAGCCGAAGACCCCAGCGGGCGCCCCGCACCACGTGAGGGGCCTGGCTCATCGATTCCGTTCCCCCGGCGAGCACCAGCTCGGACTCGCCGAGGACGATCTGCTGGGCGGCTTGGGCCACCGCCTCGAATCCTGAGCCGCAGAGCCGGTTGACCGTCACGGCCGGAGCTTCGACGGGAGCGCCGGCGCGGAGCCCGACATGTCGAGCCAGGTAGATCGCGTCGGCCGAGGTCTGGAGCACGTTGCCGAACACGACATGATCCAGCGACTTAGCGTCTACCGCGCCGCGCTCGAGCGTTGCGCGTGCGGCGATCACCCCAAGGTCGGTTGCCGAAAAGTCCTTCAACGCGCCGCCGAACGTGCCGAAGCCCGTGCGGGCACCGGAAAGGAAGACGACGTCAGGAGCCGGCTGGTGGGAACTCACGCAGAAATTCCAGCGAAGGAGGAGGGACGGACCAGGGCAGGCATCGGAGGACTAAATATAGCTAGTCCCGCCTCACAGCAGCCCCGCACGCGACACAGTGGCGCCAGGCGGGCTCGAGCTCAGTCTGACATGCAGGGCAGTGGGTAAGTGCCTGGCTCTCACCGCAGTGGGGGCAGAATTTCACGCTCCGCCCCGGGGGGAGCTTCCCGCTACACGCCCGGCAAATTGCGGGAGGCACAGGCCTAGACTGCGGCTTGCTCACCTCTCGCGCGGGCGCGGGGCCCGGCTTGGGCGCGGGTGGTGCGGGTGCTGGGGCGGGCTCTTTGGGCGCGGGGGGCGCGAAACGCTGGTCCGATGGAGCAAAAGCGAGCTCCCGGGCCGGGTCGAGGGCGCGGACCAACTGCTCTTCGTTCAGGATGAGCACTGCGCTCTCGTGCCGGTGGACGATCGTCAGGTCGGGATTGGAACTCAGCGCTTCGGCGGCAAACTCGGCGTGAACATCGTCCGGCTCGGTGCGGGCGAACCCACCCTCGCCGGCGCAGAGGCGGATGAGAACCAGCTCGTAGTCCTCGCTGGTCTCGAGCTGGAGAGCCCGACGGTTGGCCCGGTATGGCAGGATTGTTCGACGGATCTCGCCCAAAGGGAGCGGCTGCCGGAGCCGGGCAGGGTCGGCGGCTGCCAGGTTGCGGACCATCTGACGGAAAAAGCGACTCAAGTCCTCCACGGCTAAGCCCCTATTTCGTCGGCGAGGGGGAAACCCTCGCCGGCCGTGAGCCGCCGCTCCAGCGCCTCGAAGGCCGCGTCGGGGTCGTAGCCGATAAACATCCCGCGGGCCTGCTTCTTGGCCAGCCATTCACCGAAACCCGACTCCACGACAGCGGCCGACGTGATCTGCTCTCTGGCGGCGGCAACCGCGAGGTCGTTCGCGAACTCGTTCTTCGGATGCCCACGGTGTCCCCGGACCCAGGTCCACTGCACCTCGTGCACCCGGGCCGCGGCTGCCAGCTCCTGCCAGAGGGCGAGATTCTCGATAGGGCCGGCCTTTCGGGTCCATCCGCGTCCCGCCCATCCCGGCACCCACTCCCGCATCCCCTTCACCAGGTACTCCGAGTCGGAGACCATGAGGACCCGCATGCGCTTGCCTTTGGCGGCCATCAGCCGCAAGACAGTGCTGGCTCCGATCAGCGCCATTCGGTTGTTGGTCGTGGCCGGGGCGTGGAGATAAAAATCCCGCCGCTGAATCCGCCCCTGGCTCCGCACCTCGATGAGCCCTCCGGCCCCACCCGGATTGTCTCCTTCCCGCCCGTTCCCGAGGCAGCTCTCGTCCAGGTGCACCACGCTGACTCTCACTCGATCACCTGAAGGCTGTCGATCTCATTCAGGCGGAACGTGAGATCCTCACCGGTCATCGGCAGTCTGCCGATCAGCGCATCGTGCTGGTCGATAGAAGTTACCCGGAGCGCGACCACGATGTACTCGGTGCCGCGCCGGGACAGCGCGACCCGGAGCCCTCGCCGGGCTGCGTTCTCGAGCTGGTCCATACGATCGGCTGTCCAGCGGATGGGCGACATCGAATTCTCTCCAATTCCCACAAAAAGCCATCACGAAAAAACGAAAACACGAAGACAATGGCTGCTTTTGTTTTCGTGCTTTCGTGCTTTCGTGATTGTTTTTGCCTGTTTCTCAACCAAGCTGTCGAGTAACCCGAATCTGGCCCGGGTTGCCGGCGATCACGCGACCAATCACCGCCGCGGCCGGAGTGTGCTCTTCTCGCAGCGCTGCCAGCAGGGCTGCCTCATTCTCCGCCGGCACCGCCAGGAGCAGGCCCCCGGAGGTCTGGGCATCCACGCACAGGTATCGGTCTGCGGTTCCCAGATCGGCTCCCCATTCCACTTTTTCCGCAGCCTCGAGATTCCGCTCGGTACCGCCCGGCACAACACCGCGGGAGGCAAGGTTCCGCGCGTGGGCCAGAATGGGGAGCGCGTCGAAAGCGATCTCGGCCGCGACCTTACTCGCTTCCAGCATGCTGGTGAGGTGCCCCACCAGGCCGAAACCGGTGACATCGGTCGCGGCGCTGACGCCTACGCGCAGGGCGGCTCGGGATGCCCCATCGTTCAGAACCGTCATGGACCGGACCGCCTCGGCTATGCCGGTTTCCAGCAGTGCATCTCGCTTGAGCGCGGTGGCCAGGATGCCGGTCCCGAGCGGCTTGGTCAGAACCAGCCGATCCCCAGCACACGCGCCGGCATTGGTTAGCATGTGGTCCGGGTGGACCTCACCGATGACCGCCATGCCGAAGGTGGGCTCCACTGCATCGATCGAGTGGCCTCCCAGGATGAGACAGCCCGCCCGCTGGGCCACCTCGGTGGCTCCACGCAGGAGCTCTCCCAGCATGTCGAATGGCAGTCGATCACGGGGCCAGCCGACCAGGTTGAGACCGAACAACGGGGTGGCTCCCATCGCGTAGATGTCGCTGAGCGCGTTGGCGACCGCAATCGCGCCCCACGCCGCGGGATCGTCGACAATCGGCGTGAAGAAATCGACTGTCGCCACGAGGGCACGGTCAGGAGAAAGCAGAAACACCGCGGCGTCGTCGCGGGTGGCGGCGTCGATCAGGACCCGAGGGTCCCCGATTGCGGGCAGATGGCGCAGGACCTGCGCCAGATCGGCGGCGCCGAGCTTACAGGCTCAACCTGCGCCGTGCGAGAGGGCGGTGAGACGAATCCGTGGCTTCTGGTCGATTGGGGCGTCGGGCATAGCACCTCCGGTGAATGGATCGACCCCGCAGTCTATCCCTCCTGCTCTACCCAGATCAACGCTCGCAGGGCGATGAGCGCCCGCTCCTGCTGGGCAGTCGAGCCGAAGCTGCCGTCGGTCCGCTGCCGCGCCAGCAAGGCGGGCACGGCTCGGCGCAGGACGGCGCGGGCCTCAGCCGTACCGATGGCCAGCAGCGCCTCGGTGGTGTGGAAGAGATCCGCCTTCGGCCAGGTCCCGTCCTCCGCCTGGTTGGCGGCGAGCACCGCCGCAAGCTGGGGAACTTCCTTGCGCCGTGGCCCGGTGACGTACGCCAGCGCGTGAACCGCGGCAACGATCACGTCGGCCGCAAAGTAACCATCGCATTCGCCCCAACGGTTCTGGAGATGAACCAGGCTGACCGTGTGCCGCTCGATGGCGACGCGGTCGGTCAAGCCACCTCGAAGCGCGGCCCGCAAAGCCAGGCAGCTGACGCCGAACCGGGCGGCGGGCTCGGCCCGGTAGACCTTCCCGTTCGGCAGCATGACCGGAGCAATCCGCTGGGCTGGCGGCGCGGGCGAAAAGAAGCCGGAGATGAAGTGCTCGCAGGCTCGATACGAGTGCCTGGCCGGAGTGCAACCTTCGCTGAATGATCCGGGTTTGCCTTGACGCTCGAGCACCC
>Ga0193723_1000356_pt1 | contig 17798 bp, 18 predicted proteins | sample H2m2metaG_FD_143042 | JGI IMG/M metagenome (GOLD analysis project Ga0193723, IMG submission 143042) | Soil microbial communities from a riparian zone of the East river system, Colorado, United States - H2m2 | ecosystem: Environmental > Terrestrial > Soil > Riparian zone | place: USA: East River...
GACTCGAGACGAAAGACGGCGATCTCAGCATGCGCGTCATGGACCTCATGGCGCCGATCGGAAAGGGCCAGCGAGGAATCATCGTGTCACCACCGCGCGCGGGAAAGACGATCCTGCTGCACAAGATGGCGAACGCGATCGCGGAGAATCATCCTGAGGTGACGATCATCGTGCTGCTGATCGACGAGCGGCCCGAGGAAGTGACGGAGATGATCGCCAGCACCACGCGCGCCGAGGTGGTGAGCTCGACGTTCGACGAAGGGGCCGCGCGGCACGTCCAGGTGTCCGACATGGTGCTCGAGAAGGCCAAGCGGCTGGTGGAGCACGGCAAGGATGTGGTGATCCTGCTCGATTCTCTCACGCGCTTCGCCCGCGCGCACAACACGGTCGCGCCGCAGTCGGGGAAAATCCTGTCCGGCGGTGTCGATGCCAGCGCCCTCCACAAGCCGAAGCGGTTCTTCGGCTCGGCGCGCAACATCGAAGGCGGCGGCTCGCTGACGATCATAGCAAGCGCGCTGACCGAAACGGGGTCTCGCATGGACGACGTCATCTTCGAGGAATTCAAAGGGACCGGCAACATGGAGCTGGTGCTCGATCGGAAAATCGCGGACAGGCGCGTGTATCCAGCGATCGACATCTTCAAGTCCGGCACCCGGAAGGAAGAGCTCCTACTGAGCCAGGCTGAGATCAACCGCGCGATACTGCTGCGGCAATTCCTCGCGGACATGCCCGAGGCCGAGGCAATCGAGTTCCTCCTGCGTCAGATGGCGAAGTCCAAGAACAACAAGGAATTCTTTACACAGATGGCGCAGGGCTAGAATGAACGCGGCGCTGGCCCGTTTTCTCGCGGTGGACTACGGGCGCAAGCGAATTGGGCTCGCGATCAGCGACCCGCTCGGCATGATCGCCTCACCGGCGGGGTTCATAACGCGGCGCGAAGGCAAAAGAGCCCCGATCACAAAAGTCCTCGCGCGCGCCAAAGAGCTCGAAGCGCAGGGGTTCATTTTTGGCCTTCCGCTCGACGGAGAGGGCCACGAGACGGCTTGGACCGCCGAAATAAGGGCCGTGGGGGTAGAAATTGCGAAACGTACAGGCCTCCCCGTTCGTTTCTTAGATGAACGATTTACCACGGCGGCAGCTTTGCGCACAGTCAAAGAGATGGGAGAATCCACCCGCGGCCGGAAGGGCGACGTTGATGCCCTCGCCGCAACGATTCTTCTCCAGCAGGCCCTAAATGTTCAGGACTGATCTTCGCTTCGTGCTCCTCGCGGGGTGCGTTCTCGTGGCCGCGTGCGGCAGCGAGCCGCACGGCACGCCCGCGCGCGTCATCATTCCGAGAGGAGCCAGCTTCAGCCAGGCGACGGATTCGCTGGCGAAAGCAAAGCTCGTCGGGTGGCCGAAGGTGTTCCGGCTGTACGGCAGGGTCACGGGCGGAGATCGCAACATCAAGCCCGGCACCTACCTGCTGAAACCGGGAACGCCCTGGTCGGACATCGTCAGCGCGCTCAACGGCGGACATGGCCTGGTCAACACCATCACGATTCCAGAAGGGTACTCTCTCTCGCAAATCACGCCGCTGCTCGCGCGCACGCTCAAGGTTCCAGTTGATTCTGTGAACGCAGCCATGCGGGATACGGCGCTGCTAGCCCGACTCGACCTCCCGAATCCAACACTCGAGGGCTACGTCTTCCCCGATACCTACGCCTTCCCGCTCGGCACAACGGCGCGGCAGGCGGTAAGGGAGACGGTGTATGCTTTCGAGCGTAGGTGGAGGCCCGAATGGGACAGCAGTCTCACGGAGCTCAAGATCAATCGGAACGATCTCGTGACGATGGCCTCGATCGTAGAGAAGGAAGCACGCGTTCCCGAGGAGCGTCCTGTCATTGCGGCCGTTTACTACAATCGACTGCGCAAGGGAATGCGCCTTCAGGCGGACCCGACCGTCCAGTACGCACTCGGTCACCACGTTGGGCGGGTCCTGTACAAGGATCTGGAGGTCAAGTCGCCCTACAACACGTATATCAACAGCGGTCTGCCGCCAGGACCGATCGCTTCTCCCGGAGTGGCGAGTCTAGCCGCGGCAGCGCATCCGGCGACCGTTCCGTACATCTATTTCGTGGCGAGCCGTGACGGGCATCACGAGTTTCGGGTGACGCTCGAGCAGCACGCGAGCGCCATCAGACAGGTTCGTGCAACAGCCCCACCGAAGAAGACCAAGCCGCTCATGCTCGCGTCGGCTGCCACGATAAAGCCGGCTGCTGCCAGTGCAAAATCAGCAAGCAAGCCGGCGACGAAGCCTGCGGCAAAGACGATCAGCAAGACTTCGTCGAAGACGACCACGAGCAAGACTGCGCCTAAGACGACCAGCAAATCGATCGCTAAGCCCACGAGCCGGACGACGACGAAAGCGGCTCCGAAGAAATCGACCAAGTCCAGCACCACGACCAAGAAGCGCCTCGCGACCCGGACGTCGTACCTAACTCGCTAGAGCAAATGCTCGATCCAAAGATCCTGCGTCTGGTAGCCATCACCGATGACGCCGAGGATCAGCGCTCGACGCTCCTCGATCGTGTGGCGGCGGCGGTGCGCGGAGGAGCGACGAGCGTCCAGGTGAGGCTCAAGAAGGCAACGCCGCGCGAGGTCGTTGAGATCACCAAAGCGATCGTGAGCAAAGTCCCGGTGCCGGTCATCGTCAACGATCGCGCGGACATAGCTTTGGCCGCGGGCGCCGCCGGCGTTCACGTTGGAGAGGCTGACTTGCCCGTCAGTGCCATCCGCAGATTTGCGCCTGAGAGCTTCATCATCGGCGCGTCGCTCGGCGGGAATGCGGAGCTCGCGAACGCGAAAGAAGCGGATTACGTCGGGATCGGGCCGCTCTTCACGACCGGCTCGAAGGGCGATGCCGGGAAGGCGATAGGAATCGAAGGATTCAGGAAACTCGCCGAGCTCGCTGGGCGTCCCGCACTTGCGGTGGGTGGATTGACCGCGGTCAGCGCCCCTCAGTTACTGGCAGCCGGCGCGGCGGGCGTCGCGGTCATCAACGCGATTTTCAAGGCTGACGATCCCGAGAAGGCGGCCCGTTCGATAGCTGCCGCCATCGGAATGTGATGTCCGGGACGCCCTGGGCCTCGCCCCGGCGTCGGTTTCCCCGCTTGGCGCGCGGCGAATTGGCCTGACGCATCTTTTTCTCGATTTTCGACAATACCCGCGGGATCAGAAACAGATCGACGAGCTCCGGATCGAACTGCGTGCCCCGCCCTTCCGAAATCGCCGTCACCGCGGCGCTGAAGCTTCGTGCGTGACTGTAGCGACGCCGATGGGTTATCGCGTCGAAGCTGTCGGCAATGGCAACTACACGAGCCGTTAGCGGGATTCGCTTGCCCTTGAGTCCGCGCGGATAGCCCGTTCCATCCCACCGCTCGTGGTGAGCGGCGACTCCCTTGCCGAGATCGGGATAGAACACGCTCAACGGAGCAAGGACTTCTGCCCCGCGCTGTGGATGCGTCATCACGGCGCGACGCTCCTCGGGTGTGAGCTTGTCTGGATCGTGGAAGATGTCGGTGAGCGCCTCGTGGAGCTTCCCGATGTCGTGGAAGAGAGCGACCCGTTCGATGCTGTGGAGCGTGTGCTCGTCGAAGCCAGCGGCTTCCCCGAGGATCAGGGCGTAGGTCGCGACGCGACGCACGTGAGCACCAGTGACGGCATCGTTCGCATCGATGGCGTTGAGCAGGGTCTCGAGCGTGGCGGCGCTGAGGCGCTCGGCTTTGGTGCGGATGCTGTGCTCGCGAATGAGCAGTCCGCCCGCTGCCGCGCTGACCGTCAGTGGTACGAGGTCCCTCAAGTCCGCCATGTCCGCGCGTCTGCGCAAGAACCGTACGGAGGCCGCGAGCGGCTGCGCATGTTTGCTATGGATCGTCGCGCCGGTCAGTCGGCGTGGGTCCTGCTAGGCGAGTAACTCGGTCCTGAGAAAGGAGCGGCGCCGCGCAGAGCGCGGCACCGTTCCTTTCTCCCTCGCTCCCAAACTCGCTACGCAGGACCCCCGCCTCCTTCCCATGCAAGCATCCGAGCAGCGACAGCCTGCCCGCCGTAGAGGATACCCTCGCCGACCGACCGCGCGAAGACCTGAAGAATTCCAGCAGACATTACATTCACCCGCATGACTGTAGCACGAGTGAACTCCAAGGGAGCGCGCAGGTGGCTCGCCGGACATCCCTGGATCTATCGCACCGACGTGACCGAGCGTCCGATGATGGATGCGGGCGCGGTGCTCGTGCACGACAATCGGGGCAAGCCGCTCGGGTGGGCGCTCTGGAGCCCGCTGTCCGAGATCTCACTCCGCCTGCTCGACCGAAACCCCGAGGCGGTGATCGATCAGGCATGGTGGGACGAGCATGTGGCGGCGGCGATCGCGAGACGAGTGCCGCTCGAGGACCACACCAACGCCTTTCGATTGATTCACGGCGAGGCCGACGGGTGTCCGTCTCTCGTTTGCGACCGCTACGATGAGTGGCTCGTGGTGCAGCTCATGAGCGCGGGTCTCGAGCAGTTCAGGGAGGAGATTCTCACCTCGCTCCGATCGCTGGTCGAGCCGCAGGGGATTCTCGCCCGCAACGATGTACCTCTTCGCTCGAAGGAAGGCCTCCCACGCGAGACGCTAATTCTGCACGGAGAAGTCCCGCGCGAAATCGAAGTGCACGAATATGGGATCAGGTTTCTGGCGGCGCCCTGGACTGGACAGAAGACTGGGGCGTTCCTCGACCAGAGAGAAAACAGGCACTTCGTCGGAACTGTCGCGCGCGGCAGGGCCCTCGACTGCTTCAGCTACCACGGCTCTTTCGCTTTGCACCTCGCGCGGAATGCGACGCACGTCACCGCTCTCGATGCGTCCGGTCCGGCCCTGGTACGCGCCGCCGAGAACGCGGCAAGGAATTCGTTGCAGAATATCTCGTTCGTGGAAGCGAACGCCTTCGACTACCTGCGAGAGAAAGAGCGCGAAGGAACGACCTTCGACACGATAGTGCTCGATCCGCCCGCTTTCGCAAAGACTCGTGCCGCGCTCCCGGCGGCGATCCGTGGCTACAAGGACATCAATTTGCGGGCGATGCGCCTGCTCGCCCCCGGCGGCTTGCTCTATTCAGCGAGCTGCAGCTTCCATCTGACGAAGCCGCTTTTTCTGGAAATGCTCCAGGACGCTGCCGCCGACAGCGGACGACGGATCGCGATCCGGGCGATCACCAGTCAGCCGCTCGATCATCCGGAAGTGCTGACGATTCCGGAGACCGGCTACATCAAGGGCGCGCTGCTCGAAGTGATGGACTGAGCACGATCCGCGGCGAAATCGCGCCCTTTCTAGTCCGCAACCGAATCAAAGCCGGAATGCCGGTCGATACGCGACAGCGCATCCACCACTACCGGGTCGAAGTGGCTTCCACTGGTGTCATTTATCGCATCCAGTGTCTTGCTTTCGCTCTGCGCGCCTCGGTACGGCCTCTCGTGGGTCAAGGCGTCGAAGTAGTCGGCGACGGCGACAATGCGTGCCTCGAGCGGAATTCCCTGCTCCACCAGTCCGTCGGGGTAGCCGGTGCCGTCCCATCTTTCGTGGTGGCTGCGAGCAATCCGCTGGCATAGTCTCACCAGCTCGGAGCGCCCGTTCGAGAGCATCTTGGAGCCGATCGTCGTGTGGGTTTGCATGATGGAACGCTCTTCCGCAGTGAGCGGGCCGGGCTTGAGCAGAATGGCGTCCGCAATTCCCACCTTTCCAATGTCGTGAAGAGGAGCCGCGCGTTTTATCAACTCGGCGGCGGCGGAGCCGAGACCGATCGCCTCTGCCAGGCGCCCCGATATCAATCCTACTCTCTTCGTGTGGTCGCCCGTGTCGTCGTCCCTGAACTCGACGGCTGTTGCCAGGCGCTCGAGCATCTCGATCTGTGATTGCTCGAGCTCTCTCGTACGCGCGGCCACTTTTTTCTCGAGCTCATTGTTTTGCCGGCGAAGCTGTTGATGGAGGAAGCGCGTCTCGAGCAGGTTCTGGATCCTGAGTACGACCTCCGCCTGGTCAAACGGCTTGCTGATGAAATCCTTGGCCCCGAGCGAGAGTGCCCTGCGCTTCACTTCGGCCGAATCGTCGGCTGTGATCATGACCACCGGCAGGCGGTCGACGCCAAAGGTGAAGGGCGCGAGCTTCTCCAGCACGGCGAATCCGTCGTGGTTGGGCATGTGGAGATCCAGGAGCACAATGTCCGGCCTGCATAAAGCGTGTAACTCGGGCACGCGACTCGAATCCGTCGCAGTCGTTATGTCGAGATAACCCGCCTGGTTGAGGATACGGACAAGAAGCCGGACGTTCTCCGGCTGATCATCGATTACGAGCAGGCTCGGTTGCCGCGCCTCACCTTCGATCGAAATGCTCATCCCGCACCATACCTGGCCCAGCCGCCGTTGCGCAACGGCCGCTGCGACACCTGTTCGTCAGCGGCGACGCAATTGATTCAATTCAACTGACAATCGGGACAGAAGTAGGTCGAGCGACCTGCCTGCACGATGCGCTCGATCGTGCCGCCGCAACGGCGGCAGATCTTTCCTTCTCTGTCGTAGACCGCGAACCTGCTGACACCACGCGTCTCTGTGTAGCGGCCAGGCCGGCGTTTCTTGGGACTCAAGACGAGTCGGATCGCCGCAACCAGCTTCTCAAGGTTTCCCCTTATGACCTTCGCCGCCGGCGTTCTCGGATCGAGCTCCGCTTCCCACAACGCCTCGGCCACGTAAATGTTGCCGAGTCCGGCAACGACCGATTGATCCATGAGTGCGGGCTTGATCGGGATCTTCTTTTTTTTGAGAGCTTGGAGAAGATAGTCCGCATCGAGCGCACGGTCGCTCGCTTCGCGACCGAGCTTCGGCAGCGAGGATGCGCCTTCTCTGTCGAGCGTAATGGAAGAAAGTGCGCGGCGATCGACCAGCGAAACGCGGGTTCCGTCGGTCAGCTCGATCACGGCTCGAGCGAAGCGATCGAGTGAGTCGGCGGTCGTTCCGATCTCCCAATCTCCGTTCATGCGAAAGTGGACGACCAGCGTGTCGCGGCTATCGAGGTGCAAGAGTTGGTGCTTGCCTCGGCGCTCGATGCTCTCGATACGCTTCCCCTTCGCGAGACGCCCGCGAGCTGGCGGCAGCTTGCGCCTGAGTGCGGGATGAATTGCTCTCACCGAGGCAATGGTCTTCCCTAATGCCGCTTTCCTGAGTGCGCGCGCAGCTCGTTCGACTTCGGGTAATTCTGGCACGTTGTCTCGGTAGGCCGGAGTAGTGGCAACCTAGCGCCCCGGTCGCAGAACAGTAGTTTCGGAACTAGGTATTAACCCGGACAGGCACGTGATCGGTTCTCACGAGCGCTGGAGTCGTCTGTGGTCGTCCGCCGCGCGATATGGGCTTGCTGTCGTCGCGACTCTGATTGCCTTTACCATAACGGTGGCGATTAGACGGCAATGGCCCGCACCGGTCTTTCTGGTTTTTGTCCTGGCGGTCGCGCTTGCCGCCTGGTACGGCGGGCGCGGTCCGAGCGTTCTTGCGGCAGCGCTCGCCATCGTGCTCACCAAGTTCGAGTTCAAGGATCCGATAGGCTCCCTCCAGATCCAGGGCTTTGGGGATCTGATCCCATTCATTGTGTTCCTCGTCGTCGCGCTCGTGATTTCTCTAACCATAGAGGCGCTTATTCGCGCGCGTGCACTCGCTGAATTGCGCGCTGCTGAAATCGAGCGGATGAACGAAGGGCTCCGGCACGTGCTGGCTTCGCGACGCCTGCTGACCGCGGAAGAAACCGAACGCCGGCGCATCGCCAGGCTATTGCACGAAGATGTCGGGCAGCTGCTCACGGCTGTGCGCCTCAACCTCCAGCGCCTGATTTCACCGGATCGCGCCGCCGACGATCCAGTAGTTCGGGACAGTATTGGGTTGATCGACGAGACCGTGACGCGCGTGCGAGAGTTGTCCGGAGAGCTCCGCCCGGCTCTCCTCGACGATCTTGGGCTTGGTGAGGCAGTCGAGTGGTACGCGAATCGTCAGGCAAGCCGAGCAGGTTATGCCGTTGTCGTCGATCAGGCATTGGGCGACGGGCGACTTCCTGAGCCGGTCGAGACCGCTGGCTTTCGGATCGTTCAGCAGGCTCTCACCAACATTGCGCGTCACGCTCAGGCGACAAAAGTACAGATAGTACTGCGTCAGGATCAGAAAGGTGTCGAGCTCGCGGTCATCGACGATGGAATTGGCTTCGATGTCGGAGACGCGCGAATGCGAGCCCAAGCCGGTGAGAGTCTTGGCCTTGTACACATGATGGAGCTCGCTTACATGGGTGGTGGAATCATCGTCATCACGTCCGCGAAAGGCAGCGGATCCACCGTCCGCGTTCACTTTCCGCTGAATTCCGTCGAATGACGCGCATCGTCCTGGCCGAAGATCATACGCTGGTGCGAAAAGGCATGCGGCTGCTGATTGAAACCATTCCTGGATTGACCGTCGTCGGTGAAGCAGCAGACGGTCTCGAGGCGTTGCAGCTGATCGAACAGCATCTCCCCGACTGCGTGCTGATGGACCTCGCAATGCCGGGCCTGAGCGGAATTGAAGCGGTGCGGCGCTCCAGCGCGCAGTTCCCCCGCATTCCCATTCTCGTCGTCTCGATGCACGCGGACGAGGCGTACGTCCATCAGGCGCTGGCGGCCGGCGCGGCGGGATATCTGTTGAAGGGTTCCGACAAAGAGGAGCTCGAGACCGCGGTGCGGACAGTGTGCAGTGGCCAGACGTATCTCACACCCGCGATCTCGAAGACCCTCGTCACCGCGCTCTCTCGCAAATCGCAGGTCTCTTCGGCGAGCTCACCACTCGAGATTCTCACCGCGCGCCAACGAGAGGTTCTCCGCCTCGTCGCCGAGGGTAACTCGACGAAACAAGTCGCGGCTCGCCTCGGCTTGAGCGTCAAGACCGTCGAAGCGCATCGCGGCGCGATCATGGAGAGGCTCGGCATCAGGGACCTGGCCGGGCTCGTGAGATTCGCGGTCAGGGAAGGATTGGTAGGCGGGGACAAGTAATCCTGCCGCGACGACACTGCCCGATGTGTCGGAACCGACGTAATTGGAAATAGACATCAAGGTGAGACGAAATCCCGCGTTTCCAACTCGGGCTGGATGATAGGAAATAGACATCCAGGTGATACGAAATCGACATTTCCAACTCGCCAGGATGGTTGAGAGTTGGTGGATGTTGTTAAGGGTAATTCCTGCCCATCTCAAGGGTTCTCCCTAATTCTGAGTGCGCGGCGGACGGCGTTACACTACCACCTTGCCGAAGAGTGAACACCAACGCCCCTCACGAAACTCTCTGTAGTGCGAACTGCCGCCGCTCCGCCGAACAAACTTCTCCGGGTTCTTCTGCTGGAGGACAGCGACACCGATGCAGAGCTCATTGCTCACGAGCTGCAGCGGTCGGGCATGAAGCCCGTGATCGAGAGAGTCGATTCAGCTGAATCGTTCACCGCCGCGCTCCACAGTTTTGCTCCCGACGTCGTTCTGTCGGACCACTCGCTGGGTCAGTTTGATTCGCGCGCCGCTCTGGAGATCATGCGGATCGTTCGTCCAACGGCTGCGTTCATCGTCGTCACTGGCGCACTGACCGGCCCCCAGAGCGTCGCGGCCATTCGCGCGGGCGCGGCGGACCTCATTCTGAAGATGTATCTCGGCCGACTGCCGGCGTCGATCATGGAAGCGCTCGACTTGCGTCGTCCGCTGCACAAGCTTACCGAGCGCCAGGTTCAGGTGCTGCGAATGGTCGCCGAAGGACACCGCACACGCGACATCGCAGAGACGCTCGGGCTGAGTGTCAAGACGGTTGAAAGCCATCGCGGAGAAATCATGAAACGGCTTCGCGTGCACGACGTGGTCAGTCTCGTCCGCTATGCGCTTCGTGTCGGCCTGATACCTCTGACTTTTATCGGAGACGTGCCACTCTCCGAGTAGCGTGTCAGGCAGAGCTAGGCCAGAGCCCTTTCGATCGGATACCGGAAAGTATCGCGGTGCGCCTTGAGCGCATCGAGCACCGCTCGTCCGGAGAAGCGCCGCACGTCGTAAGCGCAAATCGTCACCACCGGGAATCGCCGCGCGATGAACTGATCGTATGCAGTCTCATAATCGACGAAGCTGTTCGCGCTCGACTTCTTTCGCATTTCCCAGGTATCTCCGAAGACACGGAACGATTGAGCTTCCGCAGCGGCGGCGGCGGTCAGCCGCAGCTCGAACTCCTTGATCTGCGCCCGCCAACTCTTTTGGTAATCCGAGACCACGAGTCTTCCGGCGCCGATGTCCCGCTCGAGCGAGGGCCGCTTTTGCTTCAAGTACTTGAGGATGTGTTTGGCCGACCGTGCGGACGCCACGAGGTATACCACGCTCCCTTCCCGCAAACCGTCGAGCAGAAAGCCAACGGCAAGCGTGGCACGACCGAGATCGCTGTCGTAGAACGCGCAGAGGTGGCTTCCTTGTGTCACCGTGATCGGTTGGTCGACCAACCGTTGAGGAGCGTCTATCGCGGGCAACGCCTCGCCGCGTGTCGGGCGCAGGGGCTGATGCTCCATGAACGCGAGGAGGTCGGCGCGGCGAAATCTTCGTTCGCGCCGCCGCCCGATGCGAAGACAGGGCAGCGTACCGGCATTGGTCCAGCGACGCAGGGACGTCTCACTGACGTTGAGAAACCCGCCGGCACCGTGAATATCGAGCAATTCGTTTGGGTCGCTCATGCTGCGGTCCCGAGGATCAGTCGGCAAGCATCCTCATGGGAAACTTGAAAGTGTCCGCATGATCTTTGAGCGCGTCCAACAGCTCGACCCCCGTGAACTTCCGCGCGTCGTACGCACAAAGCGCCACCACTGGAAAGTTGGGAACGATCAACGACTCGAATCCCAGCTCCAGCTCGACCATTTCGCTGGCCGATACCAGCAGGCGAAGCCCCCACATGTCACCCACTACGCGGAACGACTCGACGCCTTCGTCCTCGGCCTTCTTCATCGCGATCTCGAAGAACCGGCACTGGGCCGCGGGAGTTTTCTGGTGCTCGGTCAGGATCAGCCGGCCAGCCTTGATGTCGGAGTCCAGGGATTGGCGCTTCTCCTTCATCGCTTCAGCGACGTCCTTCAGCACATCGGAGGGCGCGACGAGGAAGCAGACGCTTCCCTTCTCCAGTCCTTCCAGCAGAAAAGGAACGGCGAGGTCGAGTCGTCCCGCGTCCGTCCCATAGATCCCACACAAGTGATTTCCGTGAATCGCAGCGACCGGTTCCGTTGATAGGCCCATTGAATCGTCCCTCCACTTTTCCTGGCTTTGCGCGACGGCTGGCTGTTCCATGAAAGCCACCAAATCCGCGCGACGAAATCTTCGCTCGCGCCTCCGACCGATTCGAAGGCACGGCAGTATCCCGGCGTTCGTCCACCGGCGAAGCGATGTCTCGCTCACGTTAAGAAACTGAGCCGCTTCCCCGATGTCGAGGAGCTCGATCGCGTCCATTATCGAGCTCTACCCGGGGGGTTTACCCAATAGTCCCGTAACGTCCGCAAAGGTAATCTCCTCGCGCGCCCTGGGGGTTAACGGATGAGTTCCTGGTCCGCTATGGAACAATTGGTGCGGCGTTTGCATAGTAAAGTATAGCAAAGACTAACTCATTGCAAGCTAGAGTAGCTTTGGCCACCATTAACTCATAGACCAAGCAGATTAAATGCCAGAGCGCAAGAAAGGCACTGCACCCCGTAAGACCCGACCTTCTGAACGCCCACCCACAACGCGAACCAGTTCCAAGCGCACACCGGACAGGATTCGCGTCCTGATACTAGAGGACAATGAGGCCGACGCCGAACTGATCCGTCACGAGCTGCTTCGAGCCGGCTTGTCCTCCATCACAGATCGCGTCGATTCCGAAGACGCGTTCGTAGCCGCCCTTCGGGAGTTCGAGCCGGATGTCGTGCTGTCCGATCACTCACTCGCACAGTTCGATGCTCAATCGGCTCTCGCACTGATGCGAAAGGTCAGACCTACGACCCCGCTGATAATCGTAACGGGCCATCCCAATAGCGACGAGACAGTAGCCTGTCTTCGCGCTGGAGCCGAAGACCTTTTGACAAAGGGAAATCTCGGTCGGCTTGCCACAGCGATCACCGACGCGGTCGCCTTGCGTCGCCCACTCGAAGCGCTGACGTCGCGACAAGTAGAGGTCTTGCGCCTGGTCGCCGAAGGACACCGCACCAGAGACATCGCGACGCGACTCAAGCTGAGTGTCAAGACAGTAGAAAGCCATCGCGGGGAAGTAATGAAGCGGCTCGAGATTCACGACGTTGTGAATCTGGTGCGCTACGCGCTGCGCGTGGGGTTGGTCGCCGTGTAGTGAGCCACCGCGGGCATGGTCAGGGCAATCCCTCCTAGTGCGGTACCACCCCCGGTGGTATACAAACAGAGTGGTCGACAGGGGAGGCTCCTGCTGAAACAACCGCCGAAAATCCGCGCGCCGTCCGGCCGTAGAGCGAAGGAGCAGACCGTAGCAGTGCCCGTACTGGCACAGGCGCCGTACGATTCGCCCCTGATAGATGCGTTAATGGATGGAGAGGGCATTCACCAGCTGATGGTGGATAGCCGCGGCGACTACGCCATCTTCATGCTCGATCCCAACGGGATTGTGGCAAGCTGGAACAAGGGCGCGGAGCAGATCAAAGGCTACTCGCGCGACGAGATAGTGGGCAAGCACTTCTCGGTCTTTTATTCAGCGGAAGATCGCGCGCGCGGCAAGCCGGAGCGAGAGCTTGTCATTGCGGCGCGCGACGGCCGCTTCGAGGAAGAGGGCCAGCGCGTCCGCAGCGACGGCTCGAAATTCTGGGCAAACGTCGTCATCTCTGCCGTGCGTGATCGCGCCGACACCCTCGTCGGTTTCGTCAAGGTAGCTCGTGATCTGACCCAGCACCGCAAGGAGCAGGAGCGCGCACTCGCCGATGCTCAAGCTCTCAAGGCAGTGAACGCCGAGCTCGAGTCCTTCACTTACTCCGTTTCGCACGACTTGCGCGCTCCGATTCGCCAGATCGAGGGCTTTGCCAAGATCCTCGAGGAGCATCTCGGCGTGGGGCTCGATCCGCAAGTCGCGCACTACCTCCACCGCATCCAGGAAGGTTCGAAGCAGATGGGCCGGCTCGTCGACGATCTCCTCCATCTCGCCCAGCTTGGCCGACAGCACGCAAAGCCGCGGGTTACCCCACTTGATGGACTCGTGGAGGAAGTGCTTACGGACTTGCGCGCCGAAATCCTCGAACGCGCGATCGAAGTTCGAGTCGGCGCTTTGCCGGCACTCGAGTGCGATCCCGGCCTGTTGAAGGTCGTGTTCACCAACCTGTTGTCGAACGCCGTGAAATACACGCGACGGTGCGAGCACCCGCTGATCGAGATCGGCCAAATCGTAACCGATGCGATTCCGGTGATCTTCGTTCGCGACAACGGGATTGGCTTCGACATGAAGTACGTAGACAAGCTTTTCGGCGTCTTTCAGAGACTTCATCGCACCGAGGATTTCGAGGGTGCGGGAGTCGGGCTCGCAATCGTCAACCGCATCATTCACAAGCACAAAGGGACCATCTGGGCCGAGGCGCGTCCGGACAAGGGCGCCACGTTTTTCTTCACGCTCGGAACCGAAGGCCAGGAAGCAGCGACGAAGAGCGGATGATCAAGACTCCGATACAGATGCTCCTGGCCGAGGACAGTACATCCGACGGTGATCTCACCCTCGCGTCGCTTGCCAAGGTTGCCGTCGCGGGAGCGGTTCACGTGGTACACGATGGGGTTGAAGCGCTCGATTTCGTTTTTTGTCGCGGCGAGTACGCGGATCGGCTGCACGAGGCTCCGTTGCGTGTGATAGTTCTCGACGTGAAGCTCCCGAAGCTCGATGGCTTCGAGGTGCTGCGAGAGATCAAGGCAAATTCGCGCTCTCGCCTAATTCCGGTGGTGCTGCTTACGTCGTCGAACATCGACATCGATGTCGCTCGCGGATATCTGCTCGGAGCAAACAGCTACGTGCAGAAGCCCGTCGACTTCGAGCAGTTTCGGGCGACGATCCGCGAGCTCGGGCTCTATTGGATGACGATGAACGAGCCACCACCAAGAACGTCGGTAGGCGACCACGCCCGCCGATGATGACGACCTCTGAACAAACCGAGCCAATGCGCGTTCTCCTCCTCGAGGATGACGCGTCCGATGCCCATCTCGCGATCCACGCCCTCAGGCAGCTGCCGACCGGCGCGAAAGTCGACCTGGCCGTCACCCGCAAGGATTTCACTGAATTGCTGGCTGCGCATCAATACGACATAGTGCTTGCCGATTATGGCTTGCCCAATTGGACGGGGATGGAGGCGTTGCGTGAACTGCGTCGGCTCGGCTTCGACACCCCGCTCGTCGTCGTGACCGGTGAGCTCGGGGATGAACGCGCGGTCGAGTGCGTAAAGGCCGGCGCAGCCGATTACGTCCTCAAAGGCAACCTGGCTCGGTTGCCAATCGCTGTGAGTCGAGCCATTGCGGACAAGCGTTTGCGCGATACGGCGCTTCTCTCACAACGGATGATGCAGCAAGCGAAGGACGAGCTCTATACCGACTCCCGCGCAGCGCAGTACGCGCTTGAAGAAAGCGGCGAGCGGTTTCGCAAGCTTACAGAGGCGTCATTCGACGCGATCGTCATCACCCAGGATGGCATCATCCTGGAGGCAAATCGCGGCTTCCTGGGGACCTTCGGTCTTCAGCGAATGGAACAGGTCGTTGGCCGGCCGTTGACTGACTTCATTGCCGAGGAGTCTCGATCCGATCTCGAGTGGCGGATCGCGAACAACATTGAAGGAACGAATGAGATGGTGGGACTGCGCGAGGATGGAAAGGAGATTTTCATCGAAGCCACCGCCAGGAATCACGCCATCGCGGAAAGAACGGTGCGAATCACGGCGCTGCGTGACATGACGGAACGGCGCGCGCTCGAACACCAATTCCGGCAAGCGCAGAAAATGGAAGCAGTCGGACGACTTGCCGGTGGCGTCGCGCACGACTTCAACAACCTGCTCACGGTGATCCTCAGCTACGCCGACATGCTCCTGGAAGGCGTGGCGCCCCATGATCCGCGCGCGGACGACCTCGGTGAGATACGAAAGGCCGCGGTTACCGCAGGATCTCTGACGCGCCAGCTGCTGGCGTTCAGCCGGCAACAGGTCATAGAGCCCCGCGTCCTGAATCTCAACGACGTGGTCGCGAGCTCCGAGAAGATGCTGCGGAGATTGATCGGCGAAGACATCGACGTGAAGACGGAGCTCTCATCCGATCCGCTAACGGTGATGATCGACCCCGGACAGCTCGAACAGGTAATGTTGAATCTCGCGGTGAACGCGCGGGACGCGATGCCGAGCGGAGGAAGACTCACGCTGGAGACCGAGAGCGTGACATTGGACGCCGAGTACGCGCGCGAGCACTGGCCCGCGCACGCCGGTCGATATGCGATGCTGGCGGTCAGCGACACCGGAAGCGGTATGGACGAGCAAACTCGCTCGCACATCTTCGAGCCGTTCTTCACGACGAAGGGCATCGGCAAGGGAACGGGGCTCGGTCTCGCGACCGTGTATGGCATCGTCAAGCAGAGCAACGGGTTCATCTGGGTTTACAGCGAGATCGATCACGGTACGAGTTTCAAGATTTACCTCCCGTTGGTCGATGAGGTGCCGGAGCAGTACGCTGCCAAATCGGAATCCGGTGCGCCGCGAAGCGGGACTGAGACAGTTCTCCTGGCCGAAGACGCCGAGCCGGTTCGTGCCGCCGCACGGCAGATCCTTGAACGCTACGGCTATACGGTTCTCGAAGCGCCCAACGGAACCGCGGCTTTGAACACCGCGAAACACGCGAGCAAGATCGATCTTCTGCTGACGGATGTCGTAATGCCGGAGATGAGCGGTCGGGAGCTCGCGGCAGGATTCACGACGCTCAAACCAAACGCCAAGGTACTCTTTATGTCCGGGTACACCGACGACGCGATCATTCGCCACGGTGTACTGCGGCCAGGCACAGCGTACCTTCAGAAACCGTTTTCACCGGAAACTCTTGCCAGGAAAGTGCGCGAGGTGCTCGACTCGAGCGGCGCTTAGATGCTTTAAGCTCGCGATCTGTTACGGGCACACTGAAGAGCTTCAAGAAACTTCGCTCTTGCGAGTCGAGTCAGTCGGTCTACCTTAAACGCCTGTTACACGCGTGTTTCTCCTGACCAAACCTATGGCGCAACACAGTCCTCGATCTCTCAAGCACGAATACGAGGTGTACGTAGAGAACGAGATCGAGAATTACAAGGAGTCAGTGTCGCGCTCCGCCATTCTAAAGATTGGCGACGAAGCCGCTGCCGCATTGCGCGCCGGCGAGCAGTTCGCGATGGACGAGCTACTGCTGTGGGCCGAAGTCGATCGCATCATCCGTAAGCGAATTCGCATCCCGGCGTACAACACCTGGCGCCGCAAGCGCATGAAGATGCTCGAGGAGTATCGTCGCCCCGAACACTGGGGGATCCAGCCCGATGGCATCCTCGCGCGGGAGATTCATCCTCCCGCCGAATCGAAGGTTCTCGTCGCGGGTGGAGAGATAGATCGCACCGCGCTTTATCTGGCGGCACACGGTTGCGATGTGACCGCGGTCGACCGGGAAGTGGTTTCCCTTGAGCGAGTAATGAACGCCGCTCAGGAAGCCGGGCTCGCCGACCGGATTCAGAGTTACGTCGCCGATCTCACCGACTGGTCCCCCGACGCACCACTCGGCGCTCTCGTGTGCACACAGGAGGCGTTTTCGGGGCTCTCAGTCGAAGAGCGGGGGCGCGCCTTCGAGCTGCTCCAATCAGCAACCCGCGAAGGCGGAGTCCACCTTGTCGGCACGATCGTTCGCGGCAAGCGCGGAGTTTCGGTCGCTGAGCTACGGCGACAGTACAAGGGCTGGACGATCTCCGTCGAAGACGACTCCGGTTCGTCCAAGAGCTTTCTCGCGAGGAAGATCGCTAGCTGAATCCCCTGTGTCCTAACGACACAGGTGTCCTCCGGCGCAGTGTCATTTTGCGACACTTCCACCTCTTCAGTAGTTGCCGCCGATTCGCAAGTTGTTTGTTAACAATGACTTGCGCCTGCCGCCAAGCACGGCATATGGGGTGCCTATAAGGCGCTCGAAGACAGTGCTGCTACTTACCCAACTGAGACGTAAATGAAAAAGGATCGTAAAGAGACCGGCTCGTCTGAGCCAATCGGCATCATCATCTCCAGAGGCGACAGAACGGAGCCAACTCCGGTCTTCTCCGCTTACATCTGGGGCCCGGTGCCGGACGCGGTTGCCGAGACGGCGACCCGCGCCGCTTAAGACTCTGCTACTATAAGAAGGAAGGAAGAGAGTCGGGTTAATTACTCGACTCACTGGCCCCGCGACGATTCGCGGGGCTTTTTGCATCCACAAGCATTAAAGAAGACTACCTGCCGGGGGCGATGGGCGGAGCGGCGAGGGGCTTCGGGCTGTAATTAGGTGCGTTTCAGAGTAGCCCGCAGCCACCAGCCGGCCCGCCCACAGCCCCCGGCAGGTAGTCTTCAGTTGCAGTTGGCTGAGTAGGGGACGCCAGTGGGTACGTTGCTTGCCCGACTGGTCGTCGTGGAAGAAGCTGCCCCCAATTGGGAAGGCGAGCGGCATGCGCTGCTGTCGCAGCGAATCTCCGACATTGGTCTGGAGATTCGCGGAACGCTGCTCGAAAAACTC
>Ga0193723_1000357_pt1 | contig 17783 bp, 11 predicted proteins | sample H2m2metaG_FD_143042 | JGI IMG/M metagenome (GOLD analysis project Ga0193723, IMG submission 143042) | Soil microbial communities from a riparian zone of the East river system, Colorado, United States - H2m2 | ecosystem: Environmental > Terrestrial > Soil > Riparian zone | place: USA: East River...
CAATCCGGAAAATATAGCAAATATTAAATATAATGTACCTATATCTTTTGCATTAGAAGACAGAAATCACCTTTCTTTTCATAATGAGATACCAGAGATTAAGCTATGTTCTTCGAATAAATTTACTGGCAAAACTTACTTATATGCTCTATTGCTTAAGATAGCACAATATACTATCAAAATAGGCACGATTTATTTAGAAACAACCTGATATTAACATTATAATATAAATATTGACATGATATATACCATACTAATAATTATATTATTATCAGGGTCTTACTAGACTAGCTATTAAGAAAACATCTAACAAATTTTAAGAATAATTGTGGTAATAAAATTATTATCAATAATAATCTCTATTTTAAATAGCTCACTTTTCACTTTACCCAAGAATTGAACTTGTATTGTATATATTGTTAACCATTAATAAATAGTAAAGTTGTACATATATTTAAATATATTTACAATAAAGTTCATAATAACATAATTTCCACACCACACATCATATTTACTATACTTTATAAAATAAAAGATTATATTTTATTATTTACTTGTTTTACTTCCCAATTCTATTAAACTATTTTCAAGTAAACTAATTAAAGGCACTATTACTAAAAAATGTGAGAAATATATAACTGTACTTATTTGTCCAAATTCTATAAAAGGTGATTCAACATGTTTAGCACCTAATACCATTAAAATTATAAAATTGGCTAAAAAAATAAAGAAGGCTATCTTACTTAAAGGTCTAAATTGTATACCTCTACTTCTACTCAAATCAGTAAAAGGCATAGCCAACAATATTAAAATTGCACTAAACATAGCAATTACTCCTAATAATTTGTTAGGAATAGATCTTAATATAGCATAAAAAGGTAAAAGATACCATTCTGGTACTATGGCAGGGGGTGTTTGCATAGGATTGGCCATAACATAATTTTCACTATCTCCTAAAACATTAGGCATAAAAAATACAAATACACTTAATCCTATAATAAAAATAAATATAGTTACTAAATCTTTAAATAAGAAATAAGGAGCAAAAGGTAATCTATCATAATTACCTGAAACACCTAATGGATTACCTGAACCAACAGTATCGTGTAAAGCTATCAAATGCATTAAAGCTAAAGCTGCTAATACAAAAGGTAATACAAAATGTAGAGAAAAAAATCTATTTAGAGTCGCATTATTAACACTAAATCCTCCTCAAATGAATTCAACAATATCTTGTCCAACTCATGGTATAGCACTCATTAAATTAGTAATAACTGTTGCTCCTCATAAAGACATTTGACCATAGGGTAATACATACAAACTTACTTAATATAAAGTATTATGGTCTTTATATTAAGCTAAAATAACTTTGAATTCGTTTATTCTATTAATCATAATTTATAACTAAAAGTTCCGACTGTGCATTAAGCATCCATTGCAGACACCCATTAGTGACCCAGTCTGTCGCGATCATTAGGATAACCGACGATCTCTAATATTTTATATTACATAATAAAATCTATTTAACCTTATAATAGATTTTGTAAGATAATAGATTCTTTGATCGTTTTCACTAACATTGCCAAGGAAAACTTCAGTTTTCCTCAAAAACCCTGTCGGGCTATTCCACTTTATTTTTATTTTTCTCCTAAGATTACATAAAAATCAATACTCATGGGACTATAATTTTATTCAAATAATATAAACAACATATTTTTGTTATTGTTATTGTTATTGTTATTGTTATTGTTATTGTTATTGTTGTGCTAAGTAGGAAGCAATACACTTCTAAGTCTAAGTACATTTAACAATTCAACGTCTTTTTAATAATTTTTTTTCTGTTTTTAAAGCTCTTCTAATTGTCTTTACATCGCAATTTAAAGCACTTGCTGCCTCTGTAATACTAGAATATTTACCATACACTGTATAATCTAAATTATATATTATAAGGGCTTTAGATGCCTTTTTCATCTTTGCGATAGCCTCAGGAGAAAATTTTACAGGAGCTCTATTTAAGGCAATTTCCCTCATTTTTTCAATTGTTTTATTACTAAATTTTTTATCTTTATTTAAATTCCCTATTTGTAAGCGACGCTCCATACTATAATTATTCTTCATATTTATTCTAGTCATTTCAGTATGTTTATAACCAAAACTAGAACCAGCTTCAGTTAATATATTATAATTGGGTAATAAGGATTTTAAATAAAAATCTTCTAAATCTAATAATTCCTTATTATTTTCTTTAGTTATTATTTCAGGAAACAATTCTAAAATAATAAAAGCAAATTCATGTATTTTATATTTTCTTACTGCAGCTTTAACAATTTTACTACCAGTAAAATTAATTAAATGATTAGAAAATCTAGCATTAAATCTATTTGTAGAAGCAGATCCTATATAATAATCTTTTGTTATTTTATTAAAAATTAAATATATACCACTAAGGCCTCTAGTTTCTTCTAGTATTCTTTTCTTAGTAGAAGTTAAAGCTAGATCTTCATAAATATATACAGGATTTAACTTCTTCTCCTTTAAGAAGTTATTTACCGTCTCGCTTACTGCGCTTACTGCACTTACTACAATAGGTATATTAGAATTTGGTTTACTTAAAGTACTTATATGTCTTCTACCTGAATTAAAACCAGAAGAATTTATGAACGAACTACCCGGAAGTAATGCATTATTGTTTGTCCTATCCATATTAGATCTACCCCCTGTTGATTGTACTTCACCTTCTGATTTACATTTAGGATACTCTTTATCACCAAATAATTCTTCTAAGTAATAAGATTCCTCTCCTTCATCGGTAGGACGATCTCACTCTAAACCAGGATCTTGTTGAGCTAATCATCAAGCTTCATTATTTGCTTCTAAGCTTGAGCTTTGTACCTGAGAATAAGCTTGGGCAAAAAAAGGATATTTTTTTGCTCAAGCTTTTAATATAACTACATCCCTTTGTCAATTAGCTAATGCTATTGGATCACTATCATCCGGTCTAACTCCAACCTGACCAAGATTAGGTAGTGGCACAATAGGTTGACCATCAGGACGCTTGTTTGTTATAAAAATTAGCTGTTTGGGTTTAGATTTGGGTTCATTGTTAAATTCGTTATTATTCGATTCAGAGGAAGTACCTAATAATGGTTCTAATTTACTTCAATCACCTTGAGAAGAAAGAATAGATTCTGGGGTTTCTTCATATATAGTGACTTCTTTTCCAGAGGCTATAGCCCTTATAAGTTTTTCATAATTAGAATCCTGGGAATCACTAGATGAAATATTAGATAAAAAATCAGGTGTAATACTACCAACGGGCACTTGTTTTTCAAGTCACTCATCTCTGTTTATCTCCAAATTCATTTTATATTTTATTATAATATCTCTAGTATAATCAGACCACCTTTCTTCACTTGCATCAATAGGCGGTACAGTAGATTCACCTATTACTTTAGTAATATAACTAATAAATTTAGGTTTAATTGAATAGTCCAAATCATCTATAGGTTTTATTTCTATTGAACCATTATTAATAAAGGCCTCTAAGTTAGTTATTTTATTATAAAATATATCAAACATGAAAAATTCATTTAAAGGCACTTGTTCATGAAATAGTTGTTTTAGTCCTAAATCTTCATCAGATTCTCAAATATTTTTAGATTTTATTGTATCGTAACTAGGATTAGTAGTATTATTACTAGTAGTTACAGTATCATCATTAGTGAATGAAGTATTATTGTTTTCACTAAATTCTGTAGGTCTTGATGAGTTTTTTACCGTTTCTTTTATATTTGAAGGTATTTCTTCATATAAATCATCATTTGTATTTAAGCTATATTCCTTGTTTTCCTCAGGATAATCATCAAGAGTTATTCATACTATGTATAATAATGCTAAAAATACATAACACAGAAATATTTCTATCTTTCTATACACTTTTTTTAAAAATTCTTCATTTATAATAGAAGATTGTAAAATTATATAAGTAAATTCCTTATCGCTTATATTGTTTATGTTGTTTATATTGTTTATGTTGTTTATTTTATTTGAATAAAACCATTTTGGGCTATGTAGATAACCCAGGAAAGCTGTAGCCATCATTAATATAAATATAATAGTACCAATAACTCAAACTAATGTTCTAGGTGCCCTGTAAGATCCATAATATAAACCTCTTCCTATATGTAAATATACAATAAAGAAGAACGCTGAAGCAGTGTTACTATGTAAATAACGTATTAATCAACCATTATTTACATCACGCATTATATGTTCTACTGAATTGAATGCTTCTAAAACACTAGGATTATAATGCATAGCTAGAGTTACACCTGTTATAATTTGTATAACTAAACAAACCGCCAATAAAGATCCAAAATTTCATAAGTAACTTATGTTACTAGGTTGTGGTGAATCTATAATGTAGGAATTAACCAACCTTAACAACGGATGACTTTTTAAAATTCTCATATATTTTTATATTTAATAATAATTGTTTTACACAAAAAGAAAAGAAGCAAGATAAACTCATTTATTTAATTTATTGTTTCTTTTAGATGTCTATAGGTGAATTTAGAATAAAACTGATATTATTTTAATAGATTTTTAAACAAATTAATAGTATTTTTCCTTTATTTACTTAAAGTAAATAAAGGAAAAATAAGAAAAGATCTTATAGTTCAAATAGAACAAAATGTATGTAATTATTATATTAATAATTAAGAAATGCATATTACAAATAACTAGCAAGATATATACAATAATATATTTATATAAATATATATATATATATATATTAAATCAATAATACTATTATGCATTATATTTTTTTGAATAATATAATAGGAGTAATGGATAATAATATCAATAATACCAAACTGTTATCAAATAAATAAAAATAAGGTATTAAATTGTAAAAAATAAGACCTATTAGAATATATAAAGCGTAATTAGTAATTATACCATTATTTAAAGAAGATATAGTTTTACTTAACCACAATAATACCACTTCTAACCCATAAGGTCCTAATAGTTCCACACTTCCTTTATCTAAAATTTTGGTAGTTTGACCACCTAATTTAATTATAATACCAGTAATATATTTATTATATAAAAATTCTACAAAAAAGCGTTGATTTAAAAAACTAAATATATTATAACCCACTCTACTCAATTTAAAATTAATAATAAATTTTGGTATAAATTCCGAAAGGATTATAGCTATAATACTAAGTAAAATGGTGAAGAATAAAGGTAATAATTTAAATAAACTAGGTACAGCAAATTCAGTATTTAACATAATTTCTCGTATTGGATGAATAAAAATACTATTATCTGCAAAAAATCCTGAACCTAATCCAATAAATATGTCTTTACCAATATATCCAAAAAATATAGAAAATATGGCTAATATAATTAAAGGTAAGCTCATAAAAATACCTCCATCTTGTGCACTATGTGAAGTAGTAGAATGTTTATAATTAATTATAGGTCCATTAGGATTAGTTAAAAAAGTTAAATATAAAACTTTAACTGAATATAAAGTAGTAAACATAGCACCTATAGTTGCTATAAAATAAACAACTGTACTACTAAAATAAAACTGACCATAGACAGATTCTAATATAAAATCCTTACTATAAAATCCTGTCATAAAGGGGAAAGCTACTAAACTAAGACTTGCTATTAACATAACAGAATAGGTTAAAGGCAAGAAAGATCTTAATCCACCATATTTTCTAAAATCTTGATTATCAGATACTGCGTGTATTACTGCACCTGCTCCTAAGAATAAAAGTCCTTTATAAAAAGCATGATTTACTAAATGAAATAAGGCAACATTATAAGATGATAAACCTACAGCTATAACCATCATACCTAATTGACTCATAGTACTATAGGCAATAACTTTTTTAATATCTTGTTGGAATAAACCTATAAGACTACTAAATACCGTAGTTATGGCTCCTAATCATAAACATAAAATTAATACAGTTGAACTATATTCTATTAAAGGACTAGCACGCATTAATAAATATACACCTGCAGTTACCATAGTAGCTGCATGTATTAATGCACTAACTGGTGTAGGACCTTCCATAGCCATAGGTAATCAAACATGTAATCCAACTTGAGAACTTTTAGCCATAGCTCCAATTAAGAAACATATACCTATAATTGTTATTATATCCTCATTAATAAAAGGAGCTAATGAAAATACAGTACTATAATCTACATTACCAAAAGATCATAATATAGCAAACATACCTATAGTTAATAAGCAATCACCTACTCTATTGGTTAAAAAAGCAGCAATAGAACTTTGATTTGCTGCTGTTCTTGTAAATCAGAAACTAACTAAAAGATATGAACAAATACCTACTCCTTCTCAACCAACAAACATTAATAAAAAATTATTAGCTGTAACTAATATAATCATCATAAAAGTGAATAAGCTAAGATAACTAAAAAATCTTTGATTATGTGGATCATGACTCATATAATCTATAGAGTATATATGCACTAAAGAAGATACAATCAAAACTGGTATCAACATACTTACTGTTAAACTATCAAAATGGAAACTTCATAAGGCATCCAAGGATTCACTATCTATTCATCTAAATATATTTATTGATACTGTTATATTGTTTATACCAACCTCAAAAAAGGCAATTACAGATAATAATGTTGTTACAACTATAGAAGAACATGTAATTAATTGTGCTCCACTAACTCCGACTTTTCTACCAAAAAACCCGGAAACTATTGCTCCTAATAAAGGTAAAGTTATTATGGCTAAATACATTATTTATATTCTATGGCTATACTTCCTCTTAATCTATAAAAAGCAACTAGAATACCCAAACCTATTGCTGATTCTGCACCAGCAATTGCTATAATATAAATAGCATATGTTTGACCTAATATATCATCAAAGCTAAGTGAACTTACCAATATTAAAAAAGTTATAGCTAAAAGCATTATTTCAATTGAAATAAGCATTAATATTATATTTTTTCTATTTAATACGAATCCTAAAATTCCTATTAGAAAAAGTATTAAGGATAAGTTCATTATATATTATTTTCATTAAAACTATTGTTTAATTAATAACTATTTTATAAATAAATAATTACTAATTTATTATTTAAGCCTATAAATTCATATAACATCTATTATAAATAAATTCGTACCACTAATCTGATAATAACTTTATTTAAAGTCTTTAAGATGAATCGAACATCTGTGAAAATATTAATAACATTCTACTTTACTTTTAAGCTATAAAGACTTTTTACAATTTCTTATTCAAATGAAATTTACTAATATTATTAAGATAGTTAAGAATTTAACTTAAATCCTAATTTATTCTTATCCTAGATTTGAACTAGGATCAAGATATTAGAAGTATCTCGCTCTTCCTTTGAGCTAATAAGAATTTTGTATAAAAAAGTAATTTACTTTTTAAATAATGTTTATTGCAAAATAAAAAAAATTAAAGTCTTATTGTTCATATAATCATGATAAAAATTTTTCTATAGATACAGACTCTATTGCAATAGGCATACTACTATGTAAAATACCACATATTTCTGAGCATTGTCCATAAAATACTCCTTCACGATTAATAAGCACTGAAGCTTGATTTAATCTACCAGGATAAGCATCACATTTTATACCTAATGCTGGACAACCAAATGAATGAATAACATCAGCCGCAGTAACTACAAATCTAACATGTGTTAATTCTGGTATAATAACTCTATTATCAACTTCTAGCATTCTCAAACTTCCATACTCCAAATCTGATTCAGGTACTAAATAAGAATCAAATTCTATAAATTCATTATCTGAAGTCAAGAAATCAGGATATTGATAACTTCAATATCATTGATGTCCTTCCGCTAATACAGACATAGCAGGATCACTAACTTCATCCATCAAATATAATAATTTAAAGGATGGAAATGCTATAAGTATTAATATTAAAGCAGGAGTAATAGTTCATATTAATTCTATTAATGTGCCATGATTTAAATATTTATGAGAAATAGGAGACTTTGTATTAATATAACTATTAATTGTTGAAAGCATTATTCATCCCACCGCAAATAATATAATAACTAAATAAAACATTATATTATCATGCAATTCAACTAAACCTTCCATCTGTGGTGTTGCACTATCCTGAAAGTACAAACCTCAAGGACTAGCTGTATCACAATTAGCTTTTCAATTATTTAATTCGTAATATATCATTTTTTTTTATAATTCTCCTAGCTCTTTTATCATTATGTGATAGAAATATCAATACATTTAATAAATATATTAATATTTATTAAATATTTTAACGAAAAATAAAAAAAAAATAAAAGTTTTCTTTCCTTTAAGCTAGGAAACCTTTATCAGCCATAATACTTTGTTACTTGAGTTTAATTTTGATTTTAATTAATATTATAACTTAATAATACTACACTAATCATAATTAGTTATAACATCCTTTTAAATATAATATAGTACTATATTTTTATACAATATAAGAAAAAAGTAAACTTATACTTATATTTAAAAATATAATATTTGGCATAATGTTACCTATATAATTAGTAATATTTGAATTAATATTTTTGAGCGCAAACATTTGTCTACTATCTATTTTTAGTGCATTTTTACCTAATTCAAAAGCAAATCCTAAAGTCAAAACCAAAAAAAATATAAGCATTAAAGTTAAACCATATATACCATTTATATAAGAACTTACCACATAAGGATAAACTAAAAGAATCTCTAAATCAAACAATAAAAAAAGAAGTGCAAATATAAAGAAAGATATACTAAATTGTGTTCTATTTTGACCAAGAAATGAGTGAAATCCACACTCAAATGACGAGTTTTTTTCTTGATAAGAGTTATGTGGAGCAAACACTAAATTTATACCTAATAAAATAAAAGCTAATAAAGGTATAAATATCATAAAGAACGTTATACTTGTCATTTAAGGATTAAATAATATTAGTGCTAATATATTAGCAATACTTAATAAAGAATGAGGCATAAATATAAATAATAAAATTATTAATGTTAATATAGAAATAGTTATAGTTAGATAACTAGATAAAACAATATTACTACAATTAAAGGTTAATTTCTCAATAAACAAATCTTTTTTTAAAACACTACCGTGCATATTTAATTTATCCAAATCTGGATTTATTTTATATTCCGATTCATCAAAAAAAATTCGTTTAATTATATTTAGATAATACACAGCACTTATTACACTAGTTAATATTGCAACTAAAGTAAGGAATATATAACCATTATCTAAAGCAGCACTTAATACCATCTGTTTAGCAAAAAATCCTATAAGTGGTGGTATACCTACAAAAGAAAATATGGTTATTGCAAAACTAAGAGATAAAATAGGATTTATATTAAAAAATCCTTTTATTTGACTTATGAGTTGTATAGGTGAATTGTTTTTATCAGATAAATTTTCGTATTCTTTATTATCATTAACATAATAATACAATGAAAAACCTATACTTATAAGTAATATAAAGGCATTTAAGTTACTTAAAGAATATTGTATTAAGTAAAATATAAATGCTTGAATAGATTCTATACTATTTATGCTTAAAGCTAATAATAAAAAGCCTATATGACTTATAGTACTATAAGCAAATAATCTTTTTATTCTAAATTGATTTAAACCTCCTATTGTACCTATTATAAGTGAAAGTAAAGAACTAAGCAATAAAGTAGAAGTTCAAGAATATTCTGATATAAATAAGCAATTACTAGTATAATGAACTAATTCCAATAGAAATATTAATATAGATATTTTAGCTATTATAGCTACAAAAGTAGTTACAATTGTAGGTATTGCATCATAAACATCCGGGGATCAAAAATGAAAAGGAGCAGCACTTACTTTGAATAAAAACCCCACACTTAAAATAAGTAATGATATATTTATATAATTATTATTATATCAATACAATATATTATTATTATTTGCTATATCACTTATACTAACTATAACATATAAAGCATCTAAATTAGTAATACCTGAATTTGAATACAATAAACTACTACCTAATAATATAAAACAAGAACTTAAACCCCCTAATAAAAAATAAGTTAAACCTCCTGTGGTTGCCAACTCCGAATTCCTATATAAAGTACACAATAAATATAAACCATAACTTTGTAATTCTATACTCAAAAAGATAGAAACCAAATCATTGGTTGATATTAAAAAAACAGATCCTGTTATGATAAATAATATTATTAAAGGATATTCTATTATTTTAAATTGTTCTCCCATTTTATTTGTTATCTTACTTCTATAATAAGTAAAACTATAGAAAAATAATTTTTTTAATGAGGAAAACTCTTTTAATCATAATTTTCTGGGGTAAAATCCAGTAAGTTGTAATATTACTGAACTTATTATAAATATAAGTATGTGAAATATTAATGTAATACTACTAATGTGAAATAAACCACTATATATACCTATACCCCTTTTTAAAGAAGTTATATATAAATTAGTATTTGCTATAATAATAGAATAGCATAACATATTTATAGAAACTCTACTAAAAAGTATTGATTTATCTCGTCTTATTGTGACGGCATTAGATAATAATAAAAACAGAATAGAATAAACTAACATTATTTTTTTAGGATTCGAACCTTTTATATTTAATCATATTTGTATATACTACTATTGTATATATACAATATACCCTAAGGAATGAAACCAGAGGAGAAATTTGAATTCTCATTTTTAACGCATGAAATTAATGTTCTAACCATTGAACTACTCGGGCTGTATTTTTATTAAAAACACATATTATATTACAAGTATAATAAACATACTTATATTATATATTTAATGGGAGGATACCCTGATTTGAACAGAGAACACACTGTGCCACATACAATTGCTCTACCTATTGAGCTATATCCACCTAAATAGATTAGACATACTAAATAATTATATAATTATCCCGGAATGATTCGAACATTCAATATTAAATACCAAAAATTTATGACTTACCCTTTAGTCCACGAGATATTAATATATAAAATAATTAATTAAATATTACTATAATAAAATAAACATTTTTTTATATATTATAATATTATTTATTTATATCAGTTAATATAATAATTATTACTTTAAAATTATTAGTGTTAGTTATTAAAAATATAAGCAGAGGGACTTGAACCCACATAGCAATTAAGCCCCAGTATCCACTAATCGTATTTTTATATAGTTGTATATATACCCATAATTAGATTCAAACCAATTTTAAATATTATGTATAATATCTAACTTCAAGATGGATTTATAAAACATATATGTTTTATTATATTTGTTACTCTTTTGGATATATTGTAAATTCTTTACTCTCATATAATTTATGTTTTTTTAAGCATTTTGCAATATAAGAACGATCTTTACCAATAAATAAAGACGCTTTTCGTATAGACAAAAACTGCATAGTTTCACCTGTATAATTATTGGTAACTACCACATTATGTGCTTGAGAACTAAGTTTACGGTCTTTGAATTTTAAAAGAGTTTCTGATGAATGTTTAAAACCTAAACTAGAACCTGCCTTATTTAATAGGTTATATTCAGGTTTGAATAAATCAATATAATATTGTTCCCTGTCAATTACAAATTCTTTATCACAATACTCCAATATCTCTAAATCAAAATAATTATGACCATAGTACAATAAGGCTCTGTATATATGACTATTCATAACCTTAAGTTCATTATTTAAATAAGTTTTAGAATAATAATTTACAAATCTAAAGTAAAGATTTGTAGAACTTCCTACATAACTTTTCTTATTTATTTTATTAACTCATCTATATACACCACTTTTATTTTTATTTTCCTTCAAGACATTAGGTTTATTTAACCAAGAGTTGTTATAAACAATATGAGATCTAAATGTAAAAAAGCGAATATATTGTTTATGTACAAATAAGATATTAGTGTTCAAACTAATATTTTTATTATATTTATTATTTTTAATATTATATAATATCATTTTTTTTTATTTTTAATTATTATTATTATTTTGTTCAAAGTATACCAAATACCTATCTTTTGATATATAATTAAATGTATTTAAGGAAGAAATTAATTTATGATTCAAATTAAACATAGCCATTAAATAACAAGATAATCTAAGATCTAAGGGACTTAGCATATGAGCTTTCTGAGAACCTCCTCTACCCAGCTTAGTTTCATAACCCATAATTTTGGTTAAGATACTCTTAATATCTATATAACTACCATTTCTTAGAATATATAAACAATCTCTATTATAATCTAAAAAATTATAATTTCCTGTATTTAAAACCTTAATAAAGTTCTCTACTCCTAATTCCATATAATTAATAGGAGTAAGTCCCTTTACTTTAGTAATATTAGTTTTACTTGGTGTATCTTCAGTATTAATAGAAAAAATGTAGAGCTTGTCTATTTCCATATAACCTAATATTTCAGATAAATTAGATAAATTAATTTCAACATCTTCTTTAACAACTATCATCTTTCCTATTAAATAATTCACATTTTCTTTGTAATGACTAGGATTAATAGTCAATGTGAATAATATATCAGATGGATGGAGGAGGAAGCTATATTTCTCTGAACTATTATTGTCTAAAATTTTTCCATGAATTGAAGAATTATTTAAATTTTCTGTACTATTATTAGTAATTATCTCAACATTTTCTGTAAGGTTGGCAGTGTTATCCCCCTTATTATGAGAGAGGAGGAGCTTATTATTGTAATTATTATTCATCATGTATGTATATTTTTATTTAAAAAGGGATAAAATTCCCTATATGAGTAAAGGGACTTGAACCCATAAAGCTATTAAGCCCCAGCGGTCTAAGGGCTGGATGTCTACCAATTTCATCATACTCATTAGTAATAATACATTAACACGTATTTACACATATACATATAAATAACTAAAATTATCAACCTAAGTACTGGATGTATACCAATTCCATCATGCTTATTACTAAATAAAAAAAAACAATATATCTTGTTTTTGCTCAAGGTAAGATTTGAACTTACAACCTAAACATCTTCAGAGTTCCGCTCTACCAATTGAGCTTCTCGAGCTATATTATATAATCTTATTTATATCATTAAGTACTTAGGTATATCTTATATAATTATATTACTTTTACAATTAGACATCATTATTATAATTAAAATTCATTATTTTTTTTTAAGATATTAGGATAAAAATGGAGAAACTAGGTTTCGAACCTAGAATAGCAATATGCAAAATTACTGTATTACCAATTATACTATTTCCCCTTATGATAATAATATTAATTTTCTGATTCTTTGTTATCATTTTTTTTGTTTCTGTTACTTTTTCCTATACGAACTTCATTTAATTTTGACTAAAAATCATTCATGTTTTACCTATAATGTGGAACCACCTATTTTACATACATTTAAAGAAGGGCTTATACTATCTGGATAATAATAGTTCTCTTTTTAATAAAATTTCTTTCACTAACTTAATATCTATTAAATAAATATATATATATATATATATATTTAGTATGAAAAAATAGATATAGTAATAAACAATATATCCACATATATACTATAATGTACCCGAGAGAGGACTTGAACCTCTAAGGCTCATGGCCCATAATGCTTAAAATTATTTTGTTTACCAATTTCAACACTCGGGTTATTAATATATTATTACTAAATTAATAAAATGCTAAATATATTTTATAGGGCTAAAGTGAATCGAACACTCATAAAAACCGTCATGAGCAGTTTGCTTTACCTATTAAGCTATAACCCTTACAACATAGTAGAGAAAAGTATAGATTATTACTCTTACAATCTATTTTATTGTACGGACAAAGGATTTGCACCTATATTTACTGGGCATGAACCAGTTATGTTACTATTACATCAATCCGCGTTATACATGCCATTATATATATATATATATATAGCCCCAAAGGGATTCGAACCCTTGAATATAATGATGAAAACATCACGTCTTAAACCACTTGACTATGAGGCCTATATAAAATATACAAACCCAGTGCAAGTATTGCACTTACTTCAGCTGATTACAAAACAGCTACATTACTTTTATGCTAACTAGGCTAATAATAGTATTTATTACTATATAATTTAATATATATATTAAATTATATATATTAAAAAGTTTAAAATCGTGGTGTTAAACCACGTATATTAAAAAATATCTTAAAGTAAGTTTCGTGTCTAGATGCATTCAACACTTATCTTTAACTAACATAGCTTTCCTGCCATGCTTATAAAATAAATTTACTAAAGTAAAAGTAACATTCCTGTATAACATAAGTATATATATATATATATTATTATACACTTAAATTTAAGTATATACTCATACTTAAATTTAAATTAATATTGGACATATAAACAACAGGTAAACCATAGGTTAATATACCCAGCTCCTTTCGTACGATGGGCCAATCTTTATTTTATTTAAACTACCTCTAGAAGATAGAAACCATACTGTCTTACGACGTATTTAACCCAGCTCGTGTAACTTTTTAATCGACGAACAGTCGAACCCTTCATGACTTCTACATTCATGTGGATAAGTTAAGCCGACATCGAGGTGCCAAACCCCGCACTCAATTTGTACTCTCTGGCGCGATTAGCCTGTTCAATATTTGTTAACATAAAGGTTCTTTATCCTTTATTTCCATCCTTTACAAAATGGTTCAGACTATTTCTTCATTTTTACTACATATAGATAATTAATCCAACGCGAAAATTACTAAATATTTTTTTATATTAAAAAAATACAGTATCATATTTGATAATAAATATATAATTAAAAATATATTTATTTTTTACCGCTAATTCAACCTTTAAGTCCAAAAGACCCATTACGAGTTTTTGAATTAACTATTGAATATTGTACATTTGACTTATTATGGCCTCTTAATAGCACTGAAGATAATCCTCTATAAGAAGAATCTATATTTTTTAAACTACCTTTTCATCTTATTTTAAATACGGATCTTGAAGCAGTCAAACGTCTAGTTAATCTACCTTTAGTCTCTAATCTAATACCTCCCATTTTTTTATATTTCAAGCTATTTAAAACATTAGTTAATAAACTTACTGTTTTGTTTCCAATATTCTGTTTATTAGGTATATGTTCTTCTAATTTTTTAATAAAATTAGAACTTTTAAATATATTTAATAAAAATTTATTTAAATTATCTTTATAATTATTATTCATAATTAAACGATTAACCCTAAAGTTTTTTATTTTATTATCTAATAATGTTTTGGGATTAATATAAGCAAATTTTTCTTTTGAAATATTTACTTTTGGTAATTTAACCATATATAGGAAATAGCTTAAAATATCTAGTAATTTATTTTTTCTATTTCTTAATTTTAAAGAAACAACTTCTGTAAGTAAATGACTATTTAGATATACAGCCTTTAAGTCAACTATATTAAATTCTACTTCTTTATTAAATATTTTACTAATTAAATATTTTAATTTAAAAAGAAATTTATCTTCAAATTTAGATTGATTTAAATTTATTAATAACTTATAATAAGCAATAATCAACATTTCTTTCTCTAAAATTGTATTTCCTAAAAGTTTAGTATAAAATTTATTATTATAATATTTGTTAAAACTAGAATATTTTTCACAAAGGAGCATAATAACATTTAAATACTTCAACTTTGTTTCTAATATTTCTAATTCTAATTCTTTCTCTTTCTTACCTTCTGGATTTATTATTATTATTAAATTTTTATATATTTTTTTAATTTCTTCAGAAACTGAAAAACTTAATTCATTTAAATATTTTAAAAGATTAAAGTTTTTCCTAATGTTTTTAAAAACATTTATCTTTTCTTTTAAAGACAAAACTCTTTTTTTATCTTCTGGTAAATCAACGTAAGAAAAAAGCTTAGTTTCAATTCCATTAATTTTATTAAGTAAAATTCTTCTTTCTTCATTATAAACATATAGTGTAATAATTACTTTAGAGCTAGTATGTTTCAACTCTGTTTTACTAATAAAAATTTTATCCATAGAAGATCGTCTAAATCTAGTTATTATACGTTTACTACGCAAAAGTTTATTGCTAAAATAAAGATTAAAATAACTTCTTATTAATTTAGTCAAATTTTTATCAACAATAGTTATATTTTTAATATAATTATTATTATATGAATAAATACTATTATACCATTCCTGAATGGTAGGAGGAAAATATCTCATATGACCTAAGGTATTTATTATTTTATTAAAAGGTATTACCTTATAATTATTATTTAATTTCTTAATAAAAATTAAAGGTTTATTTATTTTAAACTTATTATTATACATAATATTTGTATATTTCATATATTTTCAAAATCTTATAAGACATTGCTTTATTATATTAAGTTTTGAATTAAAACTTCAATATGTTTATTAACATTCCTATTATTAATAATAAAAATGCTGTATTATAAATAATAATATTATAAATAATAATATTATAATACTATTATTTATGCTTAACTATCTATATGTTTGTAAAAAGTTGGGCATTATTAAAAGGATTATTATTAGCACTATTCACCTTCTAGTCGTTGAACGATTTTACTAAAAATAAAAAAAAATGTATCCTTCATAATAAAATATATTAAAATGATAAGTAAACAGTTTTTTTTGTAAAGAGCTAAAGTAAATTTCGCTTCAAGTACACATTATATATATATATATATATGTTATTCTTGAAATTAACCCAATAAATTACTAATGAATTAATATTTACTTAAGAAAAAAATTAATCATTAGAGGACTAACATCCCTAGCGTAGCTTTTTCAAAAATCCAAGACCTTTCCTTTCTGCATCTTGTGATCATATGCCCCGCTTACGCGACTGATAGATATGTAAATCAAACAGTAAAGCAAGATTAAGCCATTAAACTTGACAAGTAATACACATAATTATTTGATTAGATATAAACCACTGATGTCCAATTTTTTAATATATTTTATATTATTATCTAATAATAAATCAAAACATTAATATGATATTAATTTTAATATTTTGATTACATCTATTCTCCATATAGTTAAAATCTTACTTGGATTAAATATATTAGTTCTAACTTAATAGATATATAGCTGGATAAATTATAGCTTAAGCCACAAAAAATAACAAACTAAAACTTTTATTTTACATAATGTAAAATTATCTGTTGTTTTAAGTTAATTAACAACAAGTTTACAAGATTAACTTTGGATACACCCAGGTACTTTTTATGGGATCTGTGCCCCGCATAAACTGCCTCCTAGTCATTGTCCCCTATGATAAAAAATATAGGGTTATACATCATAAATAATACAATTTTTCAAATAGGATTAGCAAAATAAAGGTGTTTCAATTACGCAATATATGTATAAATTAGAACAAATCTTTATTTATAAAATCAACTACCTTATACACTAAAATTCGCAAATCATATCCAATAACTAGCAACAGTAAAGCTGCATAGGGTCTTCTCGTCTAACTAGAGGTAAACTGTATCTGCACAGTTATTCCAATTTCACTGAGCCAATCATTGAGACAGCTGTTGTATCGTTAAATCATTCATGCAAGACCGCATTTAACGGCCAGGGTATTCCGCTACCTTAGGACCCTCATAGGTAAGGCCGCCATTGATCGGGGTTTCCTTC
>Ga0193723_1000358_pt1 | contig 17779 bp, 15 predicted proteins | sample H2m2metaG_FD_143042 | JGI IMG/M metagenome (GOLD analysis project Ga0193723, IMG submission 143042) | Soil microbial communities from a riparian zone of the East river system, Colorado, United States - H2m2 | ecosystem: Environmental > Terrestrial > Soil > Riparian zone | place: USA: East River...
GTGTACTGGCGGATTCTGGCCCGGCCGGCCGCCTCCAACAGTACACGGGCCGCCGTCACATTGTTGGTCACATACTTCTGAGGCTGGGCGACCGACTCCGGGACCAGGGCAAAGGCGGCCAGGTGGATGATCGCCTCGATCCGCTCCCGCTCGAGTACCGACTCGACCAGCTCGCGGTTCCCCACACCCCCCTGGATGAAGCTCGCCCCCCGGGCAATCGCCTGCCGGTGCCCCACACTCAGGTCGTCGAGCACCACGACCGTGAACCCTCGCTCGAGGAGTTGATCTACGACCACGCTGCCGATGTAGCCTGCACCGCCGGTCACGAGGATGCGTCTCACGTCGGTGGCTCCATTCCGAAGAGCCGGCGGACGGCCTCGAGCAGGCCATACCCGCGGCCTTCTTCCGCCGCCTGCTTGAGGGCGATGGTTGGCTGGTGCAGGAACTTGTTCAGCAGCGCCTGACTGAATTGTTCGACCTGCGCCCGATCGGCGGGACTGAGATGGTCGAGCTGGCGCAACACGCGCTCGACCTCGGTCGCGCGCACATCATCCATGCGGGCGCGCAGCTCCTTGATGGTCGGAACCACGCCGAGCCCGCCGTACCACGCCCAAAAGAGATCCGTCTCCTCTTCGACGATGTGTTCGGCGGCGGGGATCTCATCGCGGCGCCGGGCCGTCGCTTGCGCGGCGACCGTCTGGAGATCGTCGACATCGTACAGGAACACGTTCTCGAGCTGCGCGATCGCCGGATCGACGTCACGCGGCACGGCGAGATCCAGAATGCACAGCGGCTTGCCGCGGCGCGCGCCGACGATCGTTCCGACACGCTCCCACGTCACCACCGCATGCGGCGCCGCCGTCGAGCAGAGCGCGATGTCGGTGGTAGCGAAGTGCGGCCACGCTTCCTCGAGCGACACCGCCTTGCCACCCAACCGCTCGGCGATCGCCCGGGCGCGCTCCTGGGTGCGGTTCGCGACGAGCGTGATCTGGACGCCCTGATCGGTGAGACAGGTCGCGGCCAGCTCCGCCATGTCACCGGCGCCGAGGATGAGCGCGCTCCGGCCGGCGAGATCGCCAAAGATCTTGCCCGCGACCGCGACGCCCGCCGAGGCCGCGGACGCCGTTCCCATGCCGAGGCTCGTTTCGGTGCGCACGCGCGACCCGACGTGCAACGCGGTCTGAAACAACCGGTGCAGCACGGGACCGGCTTGCGCGCGCGATGCTTCCCACGCCTCTCGCACCTGCCCCTGGATTTGCGATTCGCCCAGGATCATGGAATCGAGACCGGACGACACCCGATACAGGTGACGGACGGCGTCACGGTCCCGCGCGATGTAGCCGTATTCCTGCGCACCGCCGGAAGGCGTCGCGGGGAGTCGTTCGCCAAGCAGCGACCACACCGCCTCGAGTGCGGGCTCATCGTCGGCGACCAGGTAGAACTCGGTGCGATTGCACGTGGAGAGCAGCACGCCGCCACTGGCGCCCGCCGCCATCACGCGCGCGAGTGCGCCCGGCACCTCGTGCGCGCCGTGCGCAAGCCGCTCACGCACATCGAGCGGTGCGGTGCGGTGGTTCACGCCGACGACCTTGATCCCCATTTCCATATGACCCGTCGTCATAGGAACCGTTCGGCGCCCGGCTGGGTCAGCTTCAGCGCGACGTACACGAGCAGCACCGCCCCGAAGCCGGCGATACTCGCGAGGGCCGCGCGACGGCCGGCCCAATGGCGCACGAGACGCACCCAGACCGCCCACCCCAGGACCACCCAGGTAAAGATCCCCCACACGATCTGCGCTTTGGCCACATGCAGTCCGCCGGAGAATTGCGCGCCGTAGCCGAGCGCGAGCAGCACGCCGAGCGTCAGGGCCGGAAATCCGGCGACGAGGGCGAAGCGGTTGAGCTGATCGAGCCGTTCGAGCGGCGGGAAGAGCTGGAAGATCTGGCCGAAGCGGCGCGCCTTGAGCTCGCGGAATTGCAGCAGGTACAGCGCGGCGGCGATGAAGGCCAGCGCCATCAACGCAACGCCGAGGGCGCTGAGCGCGACGTGCAGTACGAACCAGGTGTTGCGGGCCCCGACCGTCTCGGCGCCGGGTGCGAGCCCGCTCAGGATCGCGAGTCCGACAAGGCCCGTGGCGAGCGGCGCCGCGAAGAACGACACCGCGGAGCCACGCACCAGGCGCTCGCTCGCGAGTTGTAACAGGACGAGACAGAGGGCCAGCATCGACAGCGCGGGGCCGAGCCCGACGAGCGTGAGCTGGGAAACAGCGACGACGTGGCCGGCCGCGCCCGCACAGGGAATCGCGATCGTGAGGGCGCGGGGCGCCGGCCGGAAGCCCATGAACGGCGCCAACGTCAGCGCCGTGGCCAACCCGTAGAGCGCCAGGGCAACGAGATGCAGCGTGATAATCACACCAGATACGGGCCAGACCCAAGACGTTGGGCCCGGCCGCCTTTCAGGAAGGCATCTTCTTGATCAGCCGCACGGGCATACCCCGATCGATGGCAGGATTCACGATCTGAATCAACAGACCGGTGGCGGACTTCTCTCGCGTATGCACGATCATCATGACCGCGCGGACTTCCTCCGATGCCGCCCCCGCGTATCCTTGTGCCGGCTGAAACACCTCGAAGACATCGCCGAGGCTGACGCCATCGCGCCGGCCCTTGTCGATGAAGTAGTACTGCTGGGCGCCGGCGATCGCATGCGGATCGCGTGGGGCAAGGAGCCGGCCGGTCATCCCCTTTTCGACGGGCGTCGGACGGACCTCGCCGGGGTTGCGGAACGGCTCGAGCGCCATCGCCAGCTGGCCCTCATGAATGCGGTCGAACTGCATGACGACCTGCGCGAGCACCTGCTCTTCCTCGATCGACGTAACGCGGGCAATCCCGACGGGAACGATCACGTCGCCCCACCGACCGAACTCGAGGCCGCGATCGATACGCGCCACAAGCAACGAATCACCTACGTGGTACGACGCGTTGCGCGGCGGCCGGACGGCGATCTCTTCGAACGTGGTCGCAGACGTCCGGTCCGTCAGCCGGTGAATCGCGGGTGTGGCGGTCGCGCCGAGCACCCGGCCCCACGGCAGCCGCTCCTCCTCGCTCAAGAACCCGGCGGCATAGAACTCGCCGGCGCGGAGCGGGCGGTAGGGCTGATGCGTGTAGGCGCGCAGCACATCCTGCACCACCTGCTGATTCGTGCGGCGGCGGTCGAATATCGTCTCGCGGCTTTCCGCGACGGTGGGCGGCGGCGGCTCCACGACAAACTGTGTGGTATCAGACGGAATCGTATCGATCGACGCCGTGGTGGTGTCGAGTGGAATTACGGCCCCGACGGTGTCCGCGCGGACGGTGTCCGCGGCAGCCGCTGTCGTATCCGGGCGTGCGCCCACGTTGTCGGGACCCTGCGCGATGGTCGCCATCTCCGAGAGATTGAGCACCTCACCGGGATAGATCCAGTGCGGGTCTTCAACGACGGCGGTATTGAGACGGTAAATCTCCGGCCACAGCAGCGGGTCGTTGAAGTACATCTGCGAGATGGACCAAAGCGTCTCACCGCGTGAGACTGTGTGACTGGCGGGAACCTGTCCCTGAAAAGCGGCGGCCGCTTGCGTCGTGTCCTGTTGTTGGGCCGTTTGCGTGGTATCCTGCGCCGGCAGGACTCGCCACATGAGCGGCAACGCCGCCAGGGCCAGTAGTATGGCGCGGTCAGAACGGCAGATCGTCGTCCTCCTCATCCAGCGCCTCCGGGAACGCGTCGAGCGACTCTGGGGCTTTGCCGCCTGCTTCCGAGGCCCCCTTCACTGCCCCCGCTCCCACCGGAGCGGCTCCGCCTCTTGACCCCAGCATGATCAACTCACGCGCGATGATCTCGGTGACGTAGCGCGTCTGCTTCTCACGATCTTCCCACGTCCGGTACTCAATCCGCCCTTCGATATAGACCTTGTCGCCCTTTTTCAGGTACTTCTCGGCGATGTCGGCCAGGCCGGAACCCTTATTGTTCCAGCAGATTACGCGGTGCCACTCCGTCTTTTCCTGCTTCTCGCCCCCGTTGCCGGTCCACTGGCGGCTCGTCGCCACCGAGAGGGTCGCCACGCGGGAGCCGTTATTCGTGCTGCGTACTTCGGGATCCGCACCCAGATTCCCGATGAGCTGGACCTTATTGAGACTGCGGCTCACAACTACCTCCGACGATGAAGCGGGTTGGGGCCCAAGGGTGCCACACACTATATAAATCGCAAGTCATTCTGTCAACCAAAGATACGCCACGTGTACCAAAGTTATGCATCAAGTCTCAACACGATGGCGTCCTCCACCGGCCGCCGGTAATACTGCTTCCGGCGACCCGCTTCCTTGAACCCCTGAGCGGCATAAAGGGCGCGCGCCGGGGCGTTAGAGTCGCGCACTTCCAGGTAAACCTGCCGGACGCCGCGCGCCGTCAGCACGTCGAGAATCTGTTCCACGAGCGCGCGTCCCAACCCGGCACGCCGGCCGGTGGAGGCCACGGCAAGGTTCAGGATCTCGCCTTCGTCCGCGGCATCGAGCGCCACCACGTACCCCAGGATCGCGCCCCCGCCACTATCTCCCTCCGCGACGAGGAACTGTGCGAACGTCACGCAGTCCGAGAAATCCTGTGTGGACCACGGATCGCTGAAGACCTCCTGCTCGATCGCGTGAACGGCCGCGACATCGCCGAGCTTAGCGGGACGAATGCGGAAGCGAGCGGCCGTGGCGCGTCTCCCATTTCACTTGAGCCTCTGCGGGACGCCCGTAGACCGGTTCGGCGACGCTCGTGTCAGCGCGGGGGCTGCGCGCGCCCTCGTACTCGTAGAGCGCAAGCAACGATCCGGCGATGGGCGGGAGTGCATCGAGGTCGACGGGTGGGCGTCCGGTCCATTGCTGGACCTCAGCGCGGTACCGCGCCGCTCCGTCTCCCACGGCGAGCTCCGGCCGGCGCGGCGCGGCCGCGGCAAGTTGAGCGATCGTAAACACGTCGGCGGGAACGAGTGTCTTCACGGCATCCTCGGTAAACTCATAGACCGCCCCATACACCTGTCCGCGTAACGCGTCGTAGCACGCGGCGACGGTGAGCACGCCGGCAGCGTGCGCCGCACCGAGCAGTGAGGGGATCGCGATCAGCGAAGCGTGACGCCGGCCGTGGAGCAGACCCTTGGCCGCCGCCCATCCAATGCGCAGCCCCGTGAAGCTGCCTGGTCCGTCCGCGACGATGATCCCGGAGACCTGGTCGAGCGGGAGCTGCGCAGCTTTCAGGACGTCAGCGATCAGCGGCACAATCTGGGCGGCATGCTGCCGTGCGCCGCGAATCGACCGGGTAAATGTCTGCTCGCGAACGCGGACCGCCACGCTCGCGACGTCGGTCGCCGTATCGATGGCCAACCACGTCTCGTCGCTCACGCCGTCCCCAGATCCTCGACGACACGCCGCGTCGGATCGTCATCGTATGACAGATGAAAGCGCCGGTCGATCGGCGGCGTCCAGGCACCGGCGCGCTCGGGCCACTCGATCAGCATGATCGCGCCCTCGCGAATCATGTCGTCGAAGCCGAGATCGCGAGCTTCGTCGGGCTGACGGAGGCGGTAGCAATCGATATGGTAGACCGGGGTCGTGCCGGCATGGGAATGATGGACGAGCGCGTAGGTCGGGCTCGTGGCGCGTGCTTTGGCTCCCAGGCCGCGGCAGATGGCCTGGATCAGCGTCGTCTTCCCGGTCCCCAGCTCTCCCGACAACCCGATGACGGCGGGGGCGCGGAGCTGGCGGCCGAGGTCCTCACCGAACCGGCTGAGCTCGCTCGCGGAGAGGCGCATCGGCCTTGAGCTCCAGGAGCTGATCGCGCAGCACCGCCGCCAGCTCGAAATCGAGCTCCTCGGCGGCGGCCTGCATCTGTTGCTCCAGCATACGGATGAGGGTGTCGCGCTCGGCGGCATCGGCGGGCCGGCGGACCTCACCCGCACCAGGTTTCCCAACCCGCGCGTCGGCGACGCGGGTCACGAAACGGATGTCTAGCACCGACTTCACGATGGACCGCGGCGTGATGTCATGCTCGACGTTGTAGGCAAGCTGGGTCTCGCGTCGGCGATCCATCTCTTTTAGCGCGCGCTCCATCGAGCCGGTCTTGCGATCCGCATAGAGGATGGCTCTGCCACTGACGTGGCGCGCCGCGCGGCCGACGGTCTGAATCAGCGACCGGTCCGACCGCAGGAAGCCTTCCTGGTCGGCATCCAGTACCGCGACCAGAGAAACCTCCGGCAAATCCAACCCTTCGCGCAGCAGGTTGATGCCGACCAGCACGTCGAACTCGCCGAGCCGGAGACCACGAATGATCTCGACCCGCTCGATCGCGTCGATTTCCGAATGCAGATACCGCACCCGCACGCCGTGCTGCTGCAAGTAGTCGGTGAGGTCCTCCGCCATGCGCTTGGTGAGCGTGGTCACGAGCACCCGCTCGTTCTTCTTTTCGCGGAGGCGGATTTCGTTGAGGAGGTCATCCACCTGCCCCGCCACGGGCCGGATCTCGACCGTGGGATCGACGAGACCGGTGGGCCGGATGATCTGCTCGACGATGACACCACCGGAGAGCTTCAGCTCGTCTTGCCCCGGCGTCGCGGAGACGAACAGGATCCGGGGGACGAGGCCCATGAACTCGTCATAGCGCAGCGGACGGTTGTCGAGCGCCGACGGCAGCCGGAACCCGAAGTCCACGAGCGTTTGCTTCCGCGAGCGATCGCCCTCGTACATCGCGCCGAGCTGCGGCAGCGTCTGGTGGGATTCGTCGAGGATGCACAGCCAATCCTTCGGGAAATAATCGAGCAGGCATGCCGGCCGTTCCCCGGGCAGCCGGTCGCTGAACAGCCGCGAGTAGTTCTCGATGCCGGCACACCGCCCCACTTCCATCAGCATGTCGATATCAAAGTGCGTCCGGGACTCCAGGCGTTGGGCTTCCAGCAGCTTGTTCTGGGCGCGCAGCTCGGCCAGCCGCTCCGCCAGCTCGGCCCTGATCCGCGAGACGGCGCGCTCGATGGTGGCGCGCTGCGTGACGAAGTGCGTGGCGGGATAGATCGCTGACTTCTCCATCAGCGTGATCACGTTGCCGGTCAGCGGGTCGATCTTTGCGATGCGTTCGATCTCATCGCCCCAGAATTCGATCCGCACCGCCTGCTCGTCGTACGCCGGGAAAACCTCCACCGTATCGCCGCGCACGCGGAAGGTCCCGCGCTCGAATCCGATGTCGTTGCGCTGGTACTGGACCGCGATGAGATCGGCGAGCAACGCGTCCCGGCCCCGCTTCTCGCCCTTCTGCGCCGTCACCAGCAGCTCGCGATACAGCTCGGGGTCGCCGAGGCCGTAGATCGCCGAGACACTCGCGACGATGATGACGTCGTCGCGCTCCATCAGACTCGAGGTCGCGCGCAGCCGCAGGCGCTCGATGTCGTCGTTGATCGAGGAGTCCTTGGCGATGTACGTGTCGGTGGACGGCACGTAGGCTTCGGGCTGGTAGTAGTCGTAATACGAGATGAAGAATTCGACGGCGTTAGACGGGAAGAACGCCTTGAGCTCGCCGTACAGCTGCGCGGCGAGCGTCTTGTTGTGCGAGAGCACGAGCGTCGGCTTGCCGAAGTCCTTGATGACGTGCGCCATCGTCATCGTCTTGCCGGACCCCGTGACGCCGAGGAGCGTCTGATATTTGTCGCCACGGCGCAGGCCGGCGTTCAGCTCGCGGATCGCGCGTGGCTGATCACCCGCCGGCGGCGGTGCGGTACCAAGCTCAAAAGGCATACGGGGGAAACCTAACCGACGACGACTTCAGCGGGACCGCTCGAGTCCCGGCGCGCAATCTCCGTTACACCCTTCACCTTCCGGACCGCCTTCAGAACCTTGTGCAGATGGGTGTTATTCTCGACCTCCACCAGCACCGAGCCGAACACGACGCCGTCCTTCGACGCCAGCTCGGCGCTGCGGATGTTCGTCCCGGTGCCGCTGATGGCCTCACAAATATCGGCGTAGAGGCCGCGCCGGTCCTCGCCGCTGACCGCCAGCCGGACGACGAACGTCTCGCCCTCCACCTCGCGCCAGTCGATTTCGACGCGCCGCTCCTCGTCGCCCGACAGGGTGAGCAGGTTGGGGCAGTCGTTGCGGTGGATCGAGATCCCCCGCCCCTGGGTGACGTAGCCGACGACCGGATCGCCCGGGACAGGCTGGCAGCACTGGGCGTACCGGACCATCAGACCCTCGACGCCGTGAATCTTGATGCCGCGACCCATGCGCAGGCGCTCGATGACGCGCCCGAAGGCCGTGGGTTTGGGCGGGTGCAGATCCTCGGGCGGAAGCTCGGGATACAGCGCTTTCATCACCTGGCCGAGCTGCACATCGCCCCGGCCGATGGACGCCTCGACCTGTTCGCCCACCCCGAGCGACAGCGTCTCCGCCGCGTGCGACAGCTGCTCGGGGCTCGGAGGATCGAGCCGCCGGCGCCGGACTTCGCGCGCGAGGATCTCACGACCCAGCGTGACGCTCCGCTCGTGCTCCTCCTGCTTGATCCACTGCCGGATCTTCTGGCGGGCCCGGCCCGTCTGGACATGCGCCAGCCAGTCGCGCGAGGGTTTTGCCTGGGGACTGGTGAGCACCTCGATCGTGTCGCCGTTCCGCAGCGCCCGATGGAGCGGCGCGATCCGGCCGTTCACGCGCGCGCCGTTGCAGTGCTGGCCGACCTCGGTGTGGACCATGAACGCGAAATCGATCGGCGTCGCGCTCTTGGGCAGCCGCTTCACATCGCCGGCCGGCGTAAACACGAAGATCTCGTCCTGATAGAGGTCGATCTTCAGGAACTCGAGGAATTCCTCGGGGCTATGCGCATCCTGCTGCAGCTCGATCAACTGGCGGAACCACGACAGGTGGTGGTCGAGCTCGTCGGCGCTCTTGCCGTTCTCCTTGTACAGCCAATGCGCGGCGATCCCGTACTCCGCCGTGCGGTGCATGTCGCGCGTGCGGATCTGGATCTCGTACAGCTGGCCGCCGGGGCCGAAGACGGTCGTGTGCAGCGACTGGTAGCCGTTGGATTTAGGACTCGCGATGTAGTCCTTGATCCGTTCCTGCAGCGGCGTCCACGTGTGGTGGATGATGCCGAGCACGTGGTAGCAATCGGTGATGTTGTTCACCAGGACGCGCACCGCGAGAAGATCGTAGATTTCCTCGAACGGCTTGCCGCGCTTCTTCATCTTCTTGAAAATGGACCAGAGGTTCTTGGGCCGGCCCACGATCTCCCAGCCGGCGATGCCGGCGCGGCGCAGCTCGTCGGAGAGCGGCGCACGCATCCGCTCGATGGTGCGGTCGCGCTCCACGCGCCGCGCTTTCACCTGCTTCGTCAGCTGTTTGTAGTCGTCAGGCTCGAGGTATTTGAACGCGAGATCCTCGAGCTCCGCCTTCACCCCCGCCATGCCGAAGCGATGCGCCAGCGGCGCGTAGAGCTCGCGCGTTTCGAGCGCGATTCGCTTGCGCTTTTCCGGCGGCAACGGATCGAGCGTGCGCATGTTGTGCAGCCGATCGGCGAGCTTGATGATGATCACCCGCGCGTCGCGCGCCACCGACATCAGCAGCTTGCGGTAGTTCTCAGCCTGCTCTTCGGCCGTGGAGCGGAAGTTGAGGGCCTTGATCTTGGTAAGGCCGTCAACCAGGTCCGCCACCTCGTTGCCGAAATCGCGGCGCAACAGGTCGAGGGTGACGTTGGAATCTTCGACCACGTCGTGCAGCAGCGCCGCGGCGATCGTGGTCGTGTCCATCTGCTGCTCGGCGAGAATCGTCGCGACCGCGACGCTGTGCGAGACGAAGTCGTCTCCCGACAGGCGCTTCTGGCCGTGGTGCGCCTGCGCGCTCATCCGGTAGGCGCGCGACAGCACCTCGAGATCGAGGCGGTCGTGCTGCGCCGCCACGGCCTTCGCCAGCTCCGGCGCGAGAATCGGCGCCGTACTCGTCACAACAGCCCTGCCTCCGCGAAACTCACGTACCGCTCTCCTCCCCCAATCACCACATGGTCGTACACCGGAACGTCCAGCACCCGGCCGGCATCGACCAGCTGTCGCGTCACCGCTCGATCATCGGCTGAGGGCGTGGGGTCACCGCTGGGATGATTGTGCACCACGATGATTCCCGCCGCTGCCTCGGCAATCGCCGCCCGAAACACCTCCCGCGGGTGCACCAACGAGCTGTTCAGAATGCCCCGCGTAATGAGCAGATCCGCCAGAATCTGGCTCTGGCTCCCCAGCGCGAGGACATGAAACTCCTCGACGGCCAGGTCCCGCAGCCGCAGGCCATAGTACCGCTGGACGTCGCCCGGTCCGCGGATCCGGTCGGGCGGAGGCTCCAGCTCGGTCCCGATGCGCCTCCCGAGCTCGATGGCGACCGCCAGCCGGGCAGCTTTGGCCCGCCCAACTCCCGGAATCCGGGCCAGTTCGGCCCAGGGCCGCGTGGCGAGCCGGCGCAACGACCCATCACCGCGTGCCAGGATCTCCGCGGCGACCGCCAAAGCGTCCTTCCCGCGTGTCCCTGTTCCAAGGAGAATGGCCAGAAGCTCTTGCGCCGTCAACGCGCCGGGCCCAACGGCCCAGAAACGCTCGCGGGGCCGATCGTGTTCGAGGTGCTCGGAAAGGCGGAGCGGCATGGAAAAACACTAGTGACGGGGCGTCAGCCCGACATAGCCAGAATTACGCCGTCCGGCACCTAACGGCCGGCCGATTCCGGGACGACATTGTGGTGCCACCCCGTGCCTGCCGACCGATCCACGAGGCGACGCGTTTCCTACGCTGTCCCACCTACTCGTGGAGGTTTCATGCACGCCAAGCCCGCGTTCCTTGTCGCCACCCTCGCCGTCCTCTCGGCGTGTACCGACCATTCACCCGCACCAACGGGCTTCACCCTCTCCGCGGCACGCAGCGGCGTGCCATTCACCGCAGGTCTTGCGAGCCCGGCATGGCAGGCGAAGGCCGCCACGCTTGTGGCCCAAGCAGGCTTTAACCCCCAAACTGCAACGCACGCGTATCCCCTCCTCGGCGTCGCGCAGTACCTGGCCGTGCAACGAGCCGAAGCCCAAGGGCTCGGCGGCCGAGCGCAGTTTGAGGCAGACCGTGGCGCGGTCGCAGGCGCGTCGGCGGTTGTGCTCACGTACCTGTTCCCCAGCCAGGCTCAGGCGTTGGAGGATCTGGTCACTGCCCAGGCGAACGCCGGTCCTGGGGACCCGCTCCCCCCGTTCGCGCGCGGTGAGGCCATCGGTCGCGCGGTGGGCGCCGAGATAGTCACGCGAGCCCAGGGAGACGGCTTCAGCACGCCCTTCACGGGCACGATTCCGGTGGGTCCGGGGCTCTGGATCAGCAACACCACGCCGCCGACGATTGCGGGAGGGCAGCTGCCGGGAGTGACGCCCTGGTTCCTGACCTCGGCGAACCAGTTCCGGCCGGGGGCACCGCCGGCGTTTGGGTCTGCGGCGTTCGTGACGGCGCGCGACGAAATCCGGCAGATCTCCGATACCCGCACTGCCGAACAGATCGGCATCGCCGCCTACTGGGCGTTGAGCGTCGGTACGCCGACCACTGCCGGGTTCTGGATCCAGGTTGGCACCGACGGCATCAATGCGCACGCCCTCTCAGAGCGTGAAGCCACCCATCTCTACGCCCTGCTTAGCGCGACGATGTTCGACGCGCAGATCGGTTGCTGGGATGCGAAGGAGACGTACTGGTTCTTCCGTCCTTGGCAGGCGGACCCGCTGATCACGGTTGTCGCCGCGGTTGGAAAACCCAACCACCCGTCCTATCCCTCCGGCCACAGCTGCCTCTCCGCATCGGGGGCGGAAGTGCTGAGCACGTTCTTCCCCGAGCAGCGGGCGCAATTGGACGCGATGGTAGTCGAGGCCGGGCTGTCGCGCATGTACGGCGGCATCCACTACCGCTTCGACATCGATGCAGGACAGGCATTGGGCCGCAGCGTCGCGCACTTCACGATCGCGGCTGATGCGTCGGGGAATTCGGTGTTGACGGCGCGGTAGACAGGAACGCTAAAACAGTAGGGGCGCAGCATGCTGCGCCCCTACATCATTCACCTGAAATCCCGCATTTCCGTCAGGCCCCCGCCCCGTGGCACTTCTTGAACTTCTTGCCGCTGCCGCAGGGGCACGGATCGTTGCGGCCGACGCCGGCATAGGGATTCGCAACGAACGCAGGTTCAGCAACGCCCGGCTTGCCGCGCTGGACCGACGGTGGCGGCGGCTCGCCACTCGTGACGAGACCGTCAGCGGCGGGTTTGGACGCGACCATAGGTGCCTGGCGGCGACTCGGCCCCGCCCCCGGGAGGCCGCCGGCCGGTCCCGTGACCGGGCGGTTGGGCCGCTGCGGACCCTGGCCCTGCCCGGGCGGGGGCCCGATCTCGATCTGCAGTCTGAGCCACCGCTCCGCAAACGTGGTCTGCAGATCGTGCATCAGACCGACGAACATTTCGTAGGCATCCTGCTTGTACTCGACGAGCGGGTCTTTCTGTCCCCACGCCCGGTAGTAGATCCCCTCGCGCAGCTGGTCGAGATCGTAGAGGTGATCCTTCCACTTCTCGTCGATCACGCCGAGCGTCACGTGTGACAACGCCTGCTCGGCGAGGTTCTGGGCGCCGACGCGGGTCTCGACGTCGCGCAAATAGCCGAGCTTCTGCTGGAATGCCTCCCGTCCCGCTTTGTGCGCGGCCCGGACGAGCTCCTCGCGCGTCCTGACGACGGCCGGATCCGTGACGCCGGGGATCGACGTCAGGAATTTCTGCAGGAATTCCGTTTCGATCAGCGCGCGGTCCCACTGGCTCGGGTCGTCGTAATCCTGGATGAGACTGTCGGCGTGCTGCTCGAACGCGGCGTCCATCATGCGCTGGGCCTCGGCCTTCAGCTCTTCCCCGCCCTCGAGCGCGTACAGGCGCTGCGAGTAGATCACCTCGCGCTGCTTGTTCATCACGTCGTCAAACTGCAGCAGCTTCTTGCGTGCCTGGAAATTCTGGAGCTCGACGCGCTTCTGGGCCTGGCCGATGGCTGCGGTGACCCAGGGGTGCGTAATGACCTCGCCCTCCTCGGCACCGGTGCGATCCATGATGCGCGCGATGCGATCCGAGCCAAAGAGACGCATGAGGTCGTCTTCGAGCGACATATAGAAGACGCTCTGCCCCGGATCGCCCTGACGGCCGGAGCGGCCGCGCAACTGGCGGTCGATGCGGCGCGCCTCGTGGCGCTCCGTCCCGATGATCACGAGGCCGCACGGCGGATCCTCGTTGCACTTGAGCTCTTTGATCTCCTCGGGCTTCAGATCGGGCGGCTCGACCTTCTGGCCGAACGGCGCTTCCCGCGACTTGATCCCGCAGACCTGACACTTCTTGACGCCGGTGCCGAGTTTGATGTCGGTGCCGCGGCCGGCCATGTTGGTCGCGATGGTGATCGAACCGGGCTGGCCCGCCTGCGCGACGATCTCCGCCTCGCGTTGGTGGAACTTGGCGTTCAGCACCTCGTGCTTGAGCCCGCGCCGCTTCAGGATGCGCGCCAGTGTCTCCGAAACTTCGACGTTGGTGGTCCCGACCAGCACCGGGAGGCCGCGTTTGTGCTGGCGCTCCACCTCCTCCATGATCGCGTCGTACTTTTCCTTGCGCGTCTTGTAGACGAGATCGTGCTTGTCCACGCGTCGCACCGGGCGATTGGTGGGAATCACGACGACGTTGAGTTTGTAGATATCGTGAAACTCGGTCTCTTCGGTCTCGGCAGTGCCCGTCATCCCCGAGAGCTTCTCGTACATGCGGAAGTAGTTCTGGATCGTGATCGTCGCGAGGGTCTGGCTTTCCTCGCGCACGGCTACGCCCTCCTTCGCTTCGACGGCTTGGTGCAGCCCGTCCGACCAGCGCCGGCCCGGCATCAACCGACCGGTGAACTCGTCCACGATGAAGACCTGGCCGTCCTGCACGACGTACTCGACGTCTTTCTCGTACAGCGCGTGCGCCTGGAGCAGCTTGTGGATGATGTGTAACGTCTCGCTCTTGGTGGCGTACTCCGCTTCCACGGCGCGGCGCCGCTCGATCTTCTCCGCCGGCGGGAGATCCGGGTCACGGTCCAGCTCATGGATGGCGTGCGAGATGTCGGGCACGACGAAGAGCGTGGGATCCTGCGGCGACATCGTCTCGACGCCTTTGTCGGTCAGGTGCACCGAGCGGCCGCGCTCGTCCATGACGAAGTACAGATCGTCCTCCATGTCGCGCATCTTCTGATCGCGCGCCGGGAGCTTGCGGTCGGCGAGACGGTCGAGCTCCACTCGTTGTACCTGCTGCTTGACGCCCTGCTCGTTGAGCAGCTTCAGCAGCTTCTTGTTCTTCGGCATGCCGAGCTGCGCCTTGTACAGCAGCTTGGCGCCTTCGTAATTCGTGTCCTGGCCGCCGAGCAACGGCTCGGCCTTGGCGATGAGGTCGTTCGCAATCGCGGTCTGCTTACGCACTAGCTGCACCACCTGCGCGTTGAACTGGGCATACTTCTCGTCCGACTCGGCGCCCACCATCCCGGAGATGATCAGAGGCGTGCGGGCTTCGTCGATCAGGATCGAGTCCACTTCGTCGATGATCGCATACACGTGCCCGCGCTGAACGCGGTGCTCCAGGCTGCCCACCATGTTGTCGCGCAGGTAGTCGAAGCCGAATTCGTTGTTCGTGCCGTAGGTGATGTCGCACTGATAGGCGGCGCGGCGCTCGGGCGTGGACGGCTGCGTGTCGTCGATGCAGCCCACCGTCAGGCCAAGCCACTTGAACAGGTGGCCCATCCACTGCGAGTCGCGACGCGCGAGGTAGTTGTTCACCGTGACGAGGTGGGCACCCCGGCTCGCCAGGGCGTTGAGATACAGCGGCAGCGTGGCGACGAGCGTCTTGCCCTCGCCGGTCGCCATTTCGGCGATCTTGCCCTGATGGAGCACGATGCCGCCGATGAGCTGCACGTCGTACGGCACCATATCCCACTTCATCGCGTGCCCGGTAACGACGACGTCGCTTCCCAGCAGGCGGCGGGCCGCTTCGCGGACCGTGGCGAACGCCTCGGGCAACAGATCGTCGAGCGTGCGCTGGAGCTCCGCCACGTACTCCTGCTCCGCCCGGCGCAGCTGCTCGCTGAGATTGGCGCGCTCTTCCGGGTCGGGGCAGTCGTGCTTTGCCTGCTTGAGGCGCTCGACCTCGGCATGGCCCGCGCCGGTGCGCTGCGCGATCACGTCGCGGAACTTGGCGGTCTGCGCCTGCAGCTCGCTCTCGGCGAGGCCGTTGAGTCGCGCTTCATGCTCGTGAATCGCATCCACGATCGGCTGGATGCGCTTCAGCTCGCGATTGAATCGCGTCCCGAAGATTCTGGTAAACCAACGATTGGCCATTACACTCCTAGCGATACAGCCCGTGTGTGCCGATGTATTCGCGCACCGGTTCGGGCACTAAATATCGAATGGAACGCCCCTGTTTGACCCGCTCCCGCACCTGCGTGGCGGAGAGGTCGATCGAGGGCACCGGGATCACTCGCTTGATCAGCGGATGACGTACCACGCTGGCGCCGGGCCGGGCGAACACGACAATGTCGGCAAGTTCTGGAAGCGCTTCGACTTCCCACCACTCCGCCAGATCACGCGCGGCGTCCGCTCCTAGCAGTAACGTGAACCGGTTCCCCTCCCCACCCCCCCCAGTGCCGCCCAACGCCCGCAGCGTCCGGACGGTATACGAGGGCGTCGGCAACGCCAGCTCCACCCGCTCGACGCTGAAGCGCGAGTTCCCGGCGACCGCCAGATCCAGCATCTCCGCGCGCTGCTCCGGCGTCGCGACATGGCCGGCCCGCGCGCCGCGCTTCAAGGGCTGCTCGCGGGCGGGCAGAAAGCGCACGTTCGATCCCAACGCGTCCGCCGCGGCTTCTGCCACGATCAGATGGGCGACATGCACGGGGTCGAACGAGCCACCGAACAGCGCACCGCCGCCGGCCACGCTGGTCAGGGGGTGGACGGGGTCGTCGGGGTCGCGCTGGAATCAGCCGTCGCGGGGCAGGCGCGGTCGAGTCCCGTCGCCTTGGGATAGAACCGACGCAGGTGCTCGCACGTCTCCTGCAACTCCTGCTTGTATCCGATGGCGTGATAGCTGTCCACCAATCGCAGCAGGGCGTCAGGCGCGCGGTCGGTCGTGGGGTAATTCGCGATCACGTCCTTGAAGTAGATGATCGCGGAGTCAAACGCCTTGCGGCGCAGATAGAAGATGCCGGTCTTGTAGGTCTTCTCGGCAAACTGGTTCTCGAGACGCCGCGCGTGCAGCCGCGCGCGCGCGGCCGCATCGCTTTCGGGAAAGCGACCTGCGAGCTCCTGATAAATCGCCAATGCGGTTTCGCCGTACGACGGGTCGAGCTCGGGCCGGTGCCAGAGACGCAGATTCGCATCGCCCGCTCGGAGCAGCGCCGGCGGCGCGAACGCGCTGGTCGAGAATTCGTCGGCCACTTTCCGGAAATCGCTCGCGGCTTGCACGTAGTCACCGAGCTGGAACCAGCATTCAGCGAGGTAATACCGCACCTCCGCGAGCTCGGGCGTGCCGGGCGTGAGCTCGAAGGTCACGCGCTGCAGAATGGTTTGCGCGCGGCGGAAGTCGCCGTGGTGGAAATGATCCATCGCACGGCGCAGATCGACGTCGGGCGCGACCGCCGGCGGCGCCTGCGCAACCCGACCCCGCGGGTGACATCCCACCGTTCCCGCGAAGGCCACCACAGCCGCCAGGATCCCGATCGTCCGTTGCATCACCATCACGGTTCAGCCTTTCCTAACCTGTTGAGCTTTTCCTGCGCGCGCTGCGAAATCGTGTCTCCGGGCGTGCCGCCGGCGAGGGCCTGCTGATAATTCTCCATCGCACCCGGCACGTCGCCCTGCGCGAGGCGCACGTCACCGAGACCAAGGAACGCCCCCCGGACGACATCCGGCGACGCCCCTGGGGCCGTCGCCCGCCGGAACCATCCTTCGGCGGAGTCTGGATGGCCCTGCTCGAGCGCGATCTGCCCTGCCACCAGTGCGCAGAGCCCGAGGCCTTCCCGTGCCTGCTCGACCACCGACGCCGCCCGCTGTCTCCGCACGACACCCTCAAAGACGCGCACCGCCATGCTGCAGTCGCGGACCCGGACGAGCGTCATGCCGTACACGAAGAGTAGCGAGTCGGCCCGGGACGCGTCGACCGCCGACGCCGCGGCAACCGGCAACAGCGCCCGCGCCTCCGCGGTATCGCCCCGGTCCACCGCGTCCAGCGCCGCCAGCACCACGTACCGTCCGAGCGGCCGCCGCGGCGCCACCTCCCGCAGTCCCGTCAACGCGCTCGCCAGCGCCGTGCGGTCGTTGGCCGTGAGGGCGGCGCGCGCCACCCGATCCAGGCCGTCGGCCGCTTCGTCGGCGCGCGAGCGGTCGCGCTTGGCAAGCGTGCGGTAGGCATCGGCTGCCAGCTCATAGTCTTCGTAATGCAGCGCAGTGGCGCCGACCTTGGCGAGCAGTGCCGCGCTGCCGCCGTTGGACTTGCGTCCCAGCTGGTACTCCGCCAATGCATCGGCCCAGGCGCCCGTCGCATACGCCCGATCGCCGAGGTCCTCGTGATTGGCGGCGGAACGGGTGCAGGCCAGCATGAGAACCAGCGGCACCACCAGAAGGCGTCTCACTTCTTTTTCTTCTTGCGATCGGGTTTCGCCGTGCCTGCCTCGCCCCCGCCCCCGCCCCCCCCGGCGCCAA
>Ga0193723_1000359_pt1 | contig 17741 bp, 16 predicted proteins | sample H2m2metaG_FD_143042 | JGI IMG/M metagenome (GOLD analysis project Ga0193723, IMG submission 143042) | Soil microbial communities from a riparian zone of the East river system, Colorado, United States - H2m2 | ecosystem: Environmental > Terrestrial > Soil > Riparian zone | place: USA: East River...
GTGAACCAGGGACGTAACCGGGAGGCAAGTACAGCGTACCCGACAGGGGAACCCCGTCCTCACGCTTGTAGGTAAGGAGGCGCTTCTGGATCCCGGTGAGCTGCGGAGCGGGGTCTTTGAAGGCGGTGAGTGTCCGCAGCGCTGTCCCCCGCCGCACGAAGTAATTCGGCGGCTCAGTGCGTGACTCGCGTCGCGTCACGAAGCTCTTGGCGGCGTCGTCGAGGAGCGCCACGACCGATTCGTAGTGGACCGTATCGGCACGCCACAGTCGTTCGGTCTTCCTCGTAATGAGGTTCAGGCGGTCGAGGAACGGCCGGTCGCCCTGTTGTGACGCACCGGTGCCCGTGAGGTAGATCCAATCACCGCTCCGCTGTATCGCGAAGTCACCAGTGGCTGTCATGCGAATGAGCGGGAATCCGGGGTCTAAGTACCGCTCCTCGGCGCTGCGATCGAACAGCAGGACGGGAGCCGTGCCCGGCTTTGTCGCGTCGACGATCCAGGTCTTGGCCCAGCGGCGCTCCCGGTCGTACTCCTGCAGGAAACCGACGCCCTGTGTGTCCCATGTCAGGCCGGCGTAGCGCTTGACGAGCCGCGCGAGCTCCGTGGGCTCGGCGGTGAACGGCGCGGTCAGGGTCACGATGCGGTCCTGGTGTTCGACCTTGGTGCGCGGGTCGCCGCCGTCCAACGCTTCGGCCCAGACCAGGGTCGCGGGCGTGCCTGGGCGCCAGTTGACGGCGCGCGGCCCCGCGCGCACGCCACGGATCGGGACACCTTCGGACGACGGCAACTTCGCGATGCTGTGTACCAGCTCGCCCTTCAGGTTCCAGACTTCGATTTCTTGTGGGAAGGCGCACGAGGGAACGAGGTAGGAGAAGGGCCGGACCGTACGCACGACGAGGACGTGCTCGCCGCCAGGCGAGACGTCGACGCGCTCAAAGATCGCGGGCGTACCGATGGGTGTGCGCGCGCCGGTCGCGGCGTTCACCAGGGCGAGCTGGGCGGTGAAGTAGTAGTCGAAGAGCTGCTCGTCGAAGTGGTTTTTCAGCAGGTCTTCGAACGTCGCCGCCGGGGCCGCCCGGCCACGGGTTTCCTGGATCGTGGGGCCGACAGGCGTCTCCGGCGCGACCGGCGCGGCGCCTCGGGACTCCGGAATGAGCTCGCACAGCAGGCTCGTGCTCGACGGCGTCCACTGGCACGGCGGGCCGTTCGTCGCGTTGAGATTCGCGCCGGCAAGGGCGCGGGTCTGCCCGGTGGCAGCGTCGGCGATCCAGAGGACTATCCCCTCGTCGCGAGTCTGCACGAAGGCGACGGCGCGACTGTCGGGTGACCAGGTGACGTAGGAGAGCGCTGCCGGTGTGGGGATGGTGATGCGACGTTCCGAGCCGTCGGCCACGCGCTTCAGGACGAGTCCTGTGATGCCGCCGGGGAGCTGTGGCCCCGTGGTACGCGGATTGATTCGGTTTCCCGCCAGGCGTAGCATCGGCTCGGCCAGCTCGGCGATCGTCGGCATGCTGCGCTGCTCGAGCAGTAGCAGCCACTGCCGATCGGGTGAGATGCTCGCCACCGGCAGCGGCGGTGCATCCAGGATGTCGACGATGACCTGCGGCGGCGTTTTGTACGGGGTTTGCGCGGACAGCGGACTGCTCAGCAGTGCGAGACAGACAAGCGTCATGCGGCTCATAGAGTCATCGCTCGATTGCGGGAACGGGAAACTTACTTCAGTGAGACGACAAAGCGCACGCTGATCTGCTCGGCGGTCTGCGGACTGACGCTGCACGAGCAATCGCGCCCGATGATGCGCTTGACGCCATTGACCTCGGCGTCAGCGATGCCGGCGACATCGCGATACGTGATCTCGAGCATCTGCCCGTCGATGACGCGATAGCTCACCGGGCGGCCCAGCAGGCGGTGGTGCGGGTCGATCTTGGCGAGCCCGTCGGCGAGCCGGCGCTGCAGCGCGGTGATGGCGTCGGTCGTCGTCACGAGCTGCGAACCGCCGCGGCATTCCGCCGCATCCCGCGGTAGCCCGGACGGGTGAACGGCGTCCCGGCGTAGCGGCGCTGAAAGTCAGCGTCGTTCATCTGCGTCAGCTCGCGGATGTCGGGCTGCGCGATCTCGGGCCGCGGGGCGAACCCGGGGTCAGGAGTCTGCTGCGCAAAACTCACATTCCACGGGCAGACGTCCTGGCACACGTCGCAGCCGAAGATCCACTCACCGACCTGCGAGGCCTGCGTGGCGGTGAATGCGCCGCGGTGTTCGATCGTGAGATAGGAAATGCAGGCGCGCGCGTCGAGATCGCGCGGCCCGGCAAACGCCTGGGTGGGACACGCATCGAGACAGCGGCGGCACGTGCCGCAGCGATCGGCCTCGAACGGCAGATCCGGCTCTAGTCCAGCGTCCGTGAGCACCACGCCGATGAACGTGAACGAGCCGATCTCCGGATGGATGAGCATCATGTTCTTGCCGATCCATCCGAGCCCGGCGAGCTGCGCCAGCTCTCGCTCGGGGACGGGACCGGCGTCTACATAGCAGCGCGTCGTCGCACCGGGGACGAGCTCGCGGATCGCCATGGCGAGCAGCTCGAGCCGCTCGCCGAGGACATCGTGGTAGTCGGATGACCACGCGTACTGTGCTACTCGCGGGACTCGGGGCTCGGGGTTCGGGCCTGGGTCGCCGTGGAAATAGTTCGTGAGCGTAACAACAGCAGTCCTCGCGCCCGGCATCACCAGACGCGGATCCTTCCGCTTCTCTGCTTGCCGGTGGAGGTAGGTCATTGTGCCTGCATGCCCGTCCGCGAGCCAGCGGTCGAGCTCGGCGGCGTGCGGATTGCGATCCAGTCGCGCGATGCCGGTGGCAGCGAACCCCAACGCAGTTGCTCGACGTTTTAGTTCGACGCCTCGCTCGACGGTTTTCATGCCGTTCATAGCCCCATCGTTTCGCGCCGCCAGCGCGCGAAGTTCACGACGTCATCGACGGGTGGGACGGCCTGCTCGTCGCCATACGCGGTGAACATGCGCCATTGCATGTAGTCGCGCGGCGGGATGGGCAAAAACGGCGGGCGGCGATACCAGTCGCGGGCGCGAAAACTCCACGCAAGGCGCACCAAGTCGACGGCGAGTCGCGGACGCACCAGCGCCCGCAGCGCCAAACGCAGATACAGTGCCGACCAACTCGCGATACGCTGCATTCCTTCTGTATATTCCCGGCCTATGACGCTCGCAAGCAGCGTAAAACCGCGCGCGCTTGGACTCGCCAGATACCGCGGCGAGTTTCCCATCTTTCAGTCGAGCGTCTACCTCAACACCTGCTCGCTCGGGGCGTTGGGCGAGCGGTCCCGCCGCAAAGTAGCGGAATTCCTCGACCTGTGGCAGAGCCGCGGCGCGTCGGCGTGGTATGACGTGTGGTGGGAGGCACTGGCCGACTTGCGCGCGCGCTATAGCCGCATCGTCAACGCTGCCGCCAATGAGATCGCGCTGGCACCCAGTATCTCGGTCGCGCTCAGCGCGATCGCCGAATCGCTCGATTATCGCCGCCGGCCGAAGGTCGTGATCACGTCGCTCGATTTCCCGACGGTCGCGTATCAATGGCTCGCCAAGGCCCCAGGTGTCGAGCTCGTCGTCGTCGACAGTCCAGACACGATCAGCGTGCCGGTCGAAGCAATCGCCCGGGCCGTGGATGATCGCACCGCGCTGGTGGTGACGTCGCATGTCTATTTCACGACGGGCGCAATCCAGGACATCAAACGCGTCGCCGAGGTCGCGCATGCGCATGGTGCCATGTGTCTCATCGATGCGTACCAATCAGTCGGCCAGATCCCCGTGGACGTGCAGGACGCGGGCGTCGATGCCCTGGTCGCCGGCGGCCTCAAGTGGCTGCTCGGCGGACCGGGAATCGTGTTTCTCTACGTCCGTGAGACCGTTGCCCGCCGGCTCGAGCCGCGGATCTCGGGGTGGTTCGGGCAGCGGGACCAATTCGCCTTCGATCCGCGGGCGTTGACCTTCCACGACGATGCGCGACGGTTCGAAATGGGCACGCCGGCGCTCGCGGCCGTCTATGCGCAGCTCGGCGGCCTCGAGTACATAGAGGAAATCGGGGTGCCGCGGATCCGGGAGGTCACTGCCGCCTTGACCGAGGATCTGATCGCCACGGTGCGAGCCGCCGGCTTCACGCCCAGGGTGGCTGCCGAGCCCGAGCGGCGCTCGGCGATTGTGATGATCCCCATGCCTGATCCCGCCGCGGCCGTGCGGCACCTGGCGGCGCGGGGCGTGATCGTCGACAGCCGGCCCGGGCACGTCCGGTTCTCGCCTTTCTTCTATAACGTGCAGGATGACTATGTCAGAGCAACCGAGCACCTCGCCGCGCAGCCCGCTCACTGAGGACGAACAGCTCCTCACCCCGCCGCAGGTCGTTCCGATCGAGCGGCGGGCGTCTTTCACGAGCACCGACCCCTGGCGCGTGCTGCGGATCATGGGCGAGTTCGTCGAAGGCTTCGATACGTTGTCCGACGTCCGCAATGCGGTCACGATCTTCGGGTCGGCGCGCACGCTGGAGGGCGACCGCTACTACGCCGCGGCGCGCGAGACGTCACGCATGCTCGCCAAGGAAGGCTTCGCGATCATCACGGGCGGCGGGCCGGGCATCATGGAAGCCGCCAATCGCGGCGCCAAGGAGGGCGGCGGGCTGTCGATCGGCTGCAACATCGAGCTGCCGTTCGAGCAGGGGACGAACCAGTGGGTCGAGCGCTCCATCAACTTTCGCTACTTCTTCGTCCGGAAGACGATGTTCGTGAAGTATTCGACCGCCTTCATCGCCTTCCCGGGAGGGTACGGCACGATGGACGAGCTGTTCGAGGCGCTGACCCTCGTGCAGACGGGCAAGGTCAAACAATTCCCCGTCGTCCTGTTCGGCCGCGATTACTGGGCTGGGCTCGCCGACTGGCTCAAGCAACGGGTCGCCGGAGAGGGCAAGATTTCCCCGGAAGACCTGAATCTGTTTCTGGTGACCGACGACCCGAAGGAGACCCTGAGCTGGATCGTCCAGGCCCGTGAGCGCCGCACGAAGGCCTTCCGCGCGATGACGACCACCCCGCCGGCGGCGCGATGACCCAAAACGAATTCCTGCGCGGACAGCGCATCAATCCGAAGCCGGTCACGGGCAAGGAAACGGTCGCGGACCTTGTCGACAACGCGTTCCTGGCGTACAACGCCGGCCGCCTGGCAGAAGGATGCCGGCTGTTCGCCGAGCGCATGCTCGAAGAGGACGTCACCGTCGGCATGAGCCTCACCGGCGCGATGACGCCCGCTGGTCTCGGCATGTCCACGATCATCCCGCTCATCGAAACGGGCTTCGTCGATTGGATCGTCTCCACGGGCGCCAATCTCTATCACGACGCGCATTTCGGGCTCGGCATGGCGATGCACCGCGGCACGCCGTTCGCCGACGACGTCGTGCTGCGTGAAGAAGGGGTCGTCCGGATCTACGACATCTTCTTCGACTACGACGTGTTGCTGTCTACGGATCGCTTCGTGCGCGAGGTCTCGGCGCGCGACGAGTTCCAGCGGCCGATGTGCACCGCGGAATACCATTACCTGCTCGGCGGCTACGTGCTGGAGCGCGAGAAGGCGTTGGGCCTGTCCCGCAAATCGGTGCTCGGGGCGGCGCACGCCGCGGCCGTGCCGATCTACACCTCCTCGCCCGGCGACTCGTCGATCGGCATGAACGTCGCCGAGCAAGCGCTGTCGGGGAGCAAACTGCGCTTTGACGTGAGCGCCGACGTGAACGAGACCTCGTCGATCGTATTCTCGGCGAAGGTGCACGGCGGCAAGAGCGGCGTGTTGATCATCGGCGGCGGGAGCCCCAAGAATTTCGTGCTCCAGACCGAGCCGCAGATTCAGGAAGTGCTCGGCATCAGCGAGAAGGGTCACGACTACTACCTGCAGCTCACCGATGCGCGGCCCGACACGGGCGGCCTGTCGGGCGCGACGCCGGCGGAAGCGGTGAGCTGGGGGAAGGTCGATCCGGACAAACTGCCGGGGACGGTCGTGGCCTATCTCGACAACACCGTCGCGTTGCCGATTCTGGCGTCGTACGCATTGGCCCGACGCAAGCCCCGCAAGTTGAAGCGCCTGTATGACCGGCGCGGAGAGATGATGCGCGAGCTGACTGATTCGTATCTCGAGGCAAAAGCGGATCGCGACGCGCGCGCTGAGGCGGCAACTGGCGGCCGAGCGACCTGATACCGCGAAGTCTGCTGCTCCAACCAGGGCGTACGCCGTGTACGTCCTGGGTTTGCTGACGCTCGTCAATCTCCTCAACTATCTCGACCGCAACGTCGTCTACGCGGTGTTCGAGCCGATCAAACGCGATCTGCATCTCTCCGACGCACAACTCGGCTGGCTGGGCACGGCCTACATCATCGTGCTGTCACTCGCGGCGTTGCCGCTCGGCGTCATCGGCGATCTGCGCTCGCGCCGCCTCGTGATCACCTGGGGTGTCGCGGTCTGGAGCGCGGCAACCACTGCGGGCGGTATCGCGCGGCAGTTCTGGCAGCTCTTCACCTGCCGTGCGCTGGTCGGATTCGGCGAAGCGGGCTACGCGCCGGCATCGCAGGCGATCATCGCCCAGTACTACAAAGGGCGGCGCCGGGCGTTTGCCATCGGCGTGTACTCGGTCGGCATGGCGTTGGGCGGCGTGCTGGGCATCTGGCTCGGTGGCGTCATTGCCGAGCGCTACGGCTGGCGCTGGGCATTCATCTGGATGGGTGTTCCCGGACTTCTGCTCGCCCTTCTCGCGTCGCGCCTGCGCGAGCTCGATCGCCGGCCGCCGCCGCCGATCGTCGAAACGCTGCGCCAATGGTGGCGGCACGGCATGCACGGCGTCACGCATTATGTCATGCCGCTCGCAATCTGCGCGGGCATTGGCGCGGCGCTGGCCGGATTCTTTTCCTTGTTCGAAGGAATCCCCTCCCAATTCGGCACCGCGCTGTTCGGCATCGGGACCAGCGTGGGTATCGCGTGGACGGTGTGGCGGCTCGTGCCGCTGGCCGTACGGCGCACGACCGAAGCCGGCGCCGTCGCGGCGGGTGCGTTCGACGACTTTCAGGACGCGGCCGCCCTGGTGCTCGGTACGCCGACCTTGATCTGGATATTCCTGGGCGGCGCGATGGTGACGTTCGCGGTGAACGGGCTGGTCGCGTGGGCGGCGGCATTCATGCAGCGGATGCACGGGCTCTCCGTTGCGGAGGTGGGCGGCGCGTTCGGTCTCTGGGCGTTGGCCGGCGGTGTGCTGGGGGCGCTGGTCGGGGGCCGCATGGCGGACCGCTTGCAGCACCGGTGGCAGGGCGGACGCGTGTTCACGTCGGGCGCGGGGTTCGTGCTGGGCGCGCCGGTGTGCGCTGCGCTGCTCCTGGTACACGATCTCCGATGGTTCGGGCCGCTCATCCTGGCGACATATTTCCTGTACACCTGGTACAACGGACCAATCGCCGCGGTCATTCTCGACGTCGTTCCGCCCGCCGTCCAGGCATCGGTGCTGGGTGCGTTCGTCCTGTTCTCGCACCTTGCCGGTGATGCGCTATCGCCGCCGCTCATCGGGTATCTGTCGGACCGTATCGGCAATCTCCGCACCGCGATGCTGATCTTGCCCGCCGTGGGGCTGCTGGGCGGCCTGGTGATTCTGATCGGGTTACGTACAGTCGCGCGCGACATGCGACGCGTGACCGCGCTCGACATCCATCTGTCAGGCCAAGGCTGAGGTGACGTGAAAATCGCCGTGATCTTCGATTCCTTGCATCCCGAGTGGGAGGATGCCGCCTTCAAGCGCGAGGTGGAGGAAAAGGCCGAAGAGGCGGAGTACGACGTTGCGCGCGCGCTGCTGGCCGGCGGCCACGACGTGCTGATGATCGGCATCGGTGATGATGTCGCGCCGCTCCTCGCCAAGCTGGGCGACTTCCAGCCCAAGCTCGTGTTCAACGGCTGCGAGGGCTTCCGCAAGAACGCGCGCCACGAGTATGCGATCGCCGCGTTGCTCGACATCTACGGGTATCGCTACACGGGATCGTCGCCAACGGCGCTGCTCGTCGCCCGCAACAAATCGCTGACGAAAAAGGTCCTCGCCTACCACGGCATCCGCGTGCCGGCGTTCGCCGAGTGTCACGAGGGCGACAAGCTGGTGCGGCCGTCGGAGCTGCGCTTTCCCCTCATCGTGAAGCCGCTGCTCGAGGACGCGTCGATCGGCATCGCGCAGGCGTCCGTTGTCGAGGACGACGCATCCCTCTCGCAGCGTGTCGAATTCATCCACACGAAGTACCACCAGGCCGCGATCGTCGAGGAGCTGGTCGAGGGACGCGAGGTCTACGTCGGCCTGATCGGGAACGACGACCTGCAGGTTCTGCCGCTGACGGAGATGACATTCGGCGAGCCGGAGACCGCCGAGCACCGGATCGCGACGTACAAGGCGAAGTGGGACGAGGATTACCGCAAGAAAAAGAAGATCAAGAACGTGTTCGCCAAGGGAGTCTCCGAGGAGTTGACGCGCCGCATTGGCGAGATCTGCAGCACGGCCTTTCATGCCCTGTGGCTTCAGGACTACGGTCGTGTTGACGTGCGGCTGGCACACGACAACGAAGTCTATGTCCTCGAAGTGAATCCCAATCCGTTCATTGCGGCCGAGCACGAAATGGCCGAGGCCGCCGAGAAAGCGGGCCTCAAGTACAACGCGTTCATTCAACGCATCGTCGACGAGGCACTGAAGCGGTGAGCCGGCGCGAAGTGCCGACCCCCGAGCTGCGCTGCCCCCGCTGCCACACCGAGCTGGAGCGGTTCTGGAGCTACTGCCCGAGCTGCAGCAGGCGGCTCGAGTGGAAGGACACGCTGCGCGAGACCGGGGCGGAATGTGCCTACTGCGGCTGGATGGTGTCGGACGCGTCGTCGTTTTGCCCCTGGTGCGGCCGCAACATCCAGGACGAGGCCTCGAGCGACGAGCCGCTGAAGGCGCCGAAGGGATTCAAGTACCACGCCCGCTGCGACTGGGGCTGCGGCGGCGGCGTGATGTACCCGATGCGGTTCTGTCCGTGGTGCGGGCGCGCGCAGACGTGGCGCTACGACGATTTCGAGAACGTCTGCCCCCACTGCGACCGCGGCGTGGACGACTGGATGGCGACCTGCCCGTGGTGCGGCGAGGATGCCACCGGGCGTGACCTCATTCCCCGCGCGCTGCGGCGCGCGCGGCGTCTCTTGATCGTCGCGCGCATCCGCGACTGGCATTATCGCGTCGCGCTGCGGCCCGGCGTGTCCGGCGTCGCGCCGCGCGCGCCGAAGGTGATCGAGCTCGACCGCCGCTATGTGACCGGCAAGCGCCGCCGCGACGAGATCTCGTGGAACCTGCTCACCGGCCTGCTGCTGCACGAGCTCGGCCATTCGTTCCTCTACCATCACTGGGCGTGGACGCGTACCGGCCGCTTCCGTCGCACCTTCGGCGAGGTGCGCAAAGCCTACCGGGTGGCGGATGAGCACTGGGTGGACTTCGAACGGCGCCGCATTGCGACGACGCTGACCGACTACGTCAGCGCGTATGCGGCGACGCACCCGCAGGAAGACTTCGCCGAGACGTTCCGGTTCTACGTGGCGCGACGCGGCAGGCTGCGTGAGTTGTTCGCCGAATTCGGTCGCAAGCGCAAGGGTGTGCGGTTGTATGAGAAGTTTCTCGTGCTACACGACTTCGTGCGCAGTCTGCGCGGTTGGAAATAAGCACCTCGGCGCGGGCCCGGCTCGCGCTCACGGTCGCCCTCGGCCTGTACGGCCTGTACTACATTTTCGTCCCCGATCATTACGGCTTGCTCGACGGCGTCGATCTCGCCATCCATGAAACCGGGCATCTCGTTTTCGGCCCATTTGGCGAGTTTATCGGGACCCTCGGCGGAACGCTGCTGCAGCTGATCGTGCCGCTCACGTTCGCCTGGTACTTCGTCCGTCGAGGCGACCGTCACGCGGCCACGGTTGCCGGATGGTGGGTGGCGCAGAATCTCTGGAACATCGCGCGCTATGTGCAGGACGCTCAGGCGCAGGAGCTGCCGCTCGTAGGATCGGGCGAGCACGATTGGGCCTACCTACTCGAGCAAGTGAATCTGTTGGAGAAAGACCAGCTCATCGGTCAGCTGGTGCGCCTTGCCGGCATCCTCGTCTTCGCGTACAGCACGATGCGTGGTGTGACCTACGCGCGGCAGCAAGCCACCGAAGCAAATCGTGAACCTTAGAAAAAGTAGGGGCGCAGCATGCTGCGCCCCTACCTCTGCTCATATCACGTTTATCAGTACAGCGTCACATTCAGTCCAAACAGCAGCTGGAACGACGAGCCGTTGTGGAATAGCCCGCGTCCCTCGAGGTACGGGTGCGTGCGCCCGTAGCGTGTTTCGAACCCTCCGAACAGATCGAAGCCGGTGTCCGAGTTACCGCCCCCGCTCAGGATGTTCAATCCACCGCCGAAGTACAGCGGCGTGCGCGGGCTGCGGAACTTGAGGTCGGCGTTGAAGCCGACGAGCGAGCCGACGTCTACCAGGTAATAGTCGAACGAAGGATAGAAGTCGATCCACCGCCCCACGGGCATGTGCGCCTGCGCGCCGATCAGGAAGTCATCGCTGTCGAAGTTGTAGCCGCCGTGCACGCCGAAATGCGCGCGTTGGGCCGCGGCGCGGGAAACGCCGGCGGCGCTGAGCAACATCAGGAGCGCGATGAGAATCCGTCGCATGATGTCCGATCCTCTGGTTAAGTGCGCGTCCTCTACCCGGGGACCGGCCACGGGTTCGCGGGTTCCCGCCCCGCGCCCCGTGGTCCGGTGAGCTTGATCACAAGCCTGCTTCAGATCAGCCGGCGAAGCAGTACGCGCACCCCTTCTCCTGCGACCGTGCCACCGCGAGCACGCCCGACGGCACCACCTGCACGCCGGGAAGCAGAGCAGCGACCCACTCTGCTTTCACGGCAGCCGCGTCCATGCCGATCTTTTGCGCCACCATGGCGCTGTAGACTGTCAGCGCGACGTTGCAGCACCCGACCTGGACGCCGCTCGCCAGCAACGCCTTGAGTCCCGTGCCCGGCAGCGGGAGCGGCATCACGTCGGCAAAGATGTTGCGTGTCGCCGGCGCCTCGCCCTCCTTGATGCTGAACACTTCGCCCAGTTTGTACTTCGCCCACACCGCATCCTGCATGGCGATGGGAATCGCGGAGTGACGGAGCACCACGACCGCCGAATTGTCGGCGTCCTTCGTGGCGTAATTCTCGTTGTTGCCGTTGAGCCAGACGCGCGGCCAGATCACCGGCATGCCTCCATTCACCTCCGGCGCGTCGAAGATCATCTTGTGCTTCCCGTTGATGCGATTGAGCCACGTCTCGAACGACGGGTCTGCTCCCGGAACGGCAGCGGGACGCGCCGGCTGCGCCTCGAGGCGAAGCGGGGTCAGCCCTGCGACTCCAGCGGCCGCCGTGGCGGCAAGACGACCAAGAAACCCACGTCTGTACATCTGAGCCTCCTCAGTGGTGAGACCGTGTTGGATATGCGACATCGGGTGGTGGATCACCGTTCGGCCAATCGTTTTCCTTCCCCCGGAAGTCGGGCCGGGGATGCGCGTTCACGTAGGCCGCGACGTTGAAGGCCTGGCTGTCGGTGAGCGTGCCGGGTGTGTCGAATGGCATGTTGCGACTGATGAACTCGGCGGCGGTACGCACGCGCGTCATGCCGGCGCCGATGTTGTAAGACTCCGGGCCCCACAGCGGTGTGGCGACCGCCGTCCCTTCGCCCATGGCGCCGTGGCATTTGGCGCACGAGGCTGCAAACACACGCGCCCCGGCCGCGGTGTCTGCGGTGAACGCCGCCCATTTCTGGAGCCGGGCATTCTGGGCGGATGGCGGCGAGACGGTCACCCCGCGCGACAGAAATGCCAGGTACGCCACGATGTCCCGCATGTCCGGTCCGGCCGGATCGAGCGCCGTGCCGTTCATGCTGCGGCGGAAACAATCGTTGACGCGGTACTCGATCGTCTCGACGACGCCGCTGCGGGTCCGGTACTGCGGGTACCGTGCGAACACGCCTACCCAGGAGCCGGTCTCGCGCCGTCCAGCATCGAGATGGCAGCTCGTGCATCGCAGCCTGTTGCTCACGTGCCGCGGCAAACTGTCGCGCGTCGCGGTGAGCAGCGCGCGCCCCCGCCGGACCGCGTCGCCGTACGGACCTGAAGGGATGACCGAGTCGGAGACTCCCGTCACGGCGCTTGCTTGCGCGGGACGCGAGGAGTCGCTGCGACTACATCCGGTCATGCAGAAGATGCAGATGAGAACGCACGTACTGGGGCGCACTGGGCGAGATAATACCGGCATTTCCCAAGGCGGCAACCTTTCGGGGCGGTCCACTATCCAAACGGACGTATCCTCCACCCGGGACTACTCATGACTGCGCCGTTCCTTGCGTCCTTGCTGCTCGTCCTGCAGACCCGCGCCCCCATGGATTCTGCTACGGTTGCACGTGTGTTGAATCAGCTGCGCACCAGCGACTCGACCGTCTGTGCACTCGCCGGTGAAGCGCTGACCAATTACGGCGGATTCTGGGGCCGTGCCTTCGGCCAACCGGGCCTGGCCATGCCGCAACCGATGCCGACGCCCATGCCGATGCCGGGCGGTGGTGGCGGCGGTGGAGTTCACTTCGGCATGCACGGGAGGTCCCGCGACGTGGACCCTGGCGTGCTGCGCGCTTTCCGCGCCGTGATCCGCGACGACAATCGCTGCATTCGCAACATCGCCGCGCGCATCCTCGGCAATCACCATGAGTCCGGGACCTACGACTTGTTCCTCGGACTGCTGCGCGATGCGCGCGCGGACCTCCGCGAAACCGGCGCGCTCGGGCTCGGCGAGCTCGAGGACTCGCGCGCGCTCGGCCCGCTGAGCGACGCGCTGAGTCGCGATGACAGCCCCGTGGTGCGGATGACCGCGGCCTGGGCACTCGGGGCAATCGAAGAGAAGGTTGCGATCGAGCCGTTGTCGCGCGCGCTGACCGATCGCGCGCCGGAAGTGCGCCGGACGGCGGCGTGGGCACTGGGCGAGATCGAGGATGCGCGGGCGGTGCGGCCGTTGAGCACCGCGCTCGACGATCAGGCGGTGGAGGTGCGGCTCACCGCGGTCTGGGCGCTGGGCGAGATCGAGGACGCCGCCGCGGTGCCGGTGCTCGCGACGGCCGCCAAGGACCGCGATCCGCGCGTGCGGCAGCAGGCCGCCTGGGCGTTGGGAGAAATCGAGAGCGCGCAGGGCATCAGCACGCTCGAAACGTTGATGCGCGATCCCGTCGCCGAGGTGCGCAAGACGGCCATTTGGGCGCTGGGCGAGATCGAAGACGGCGGTGCGGTTCCCGCGCTCGCGACGGCGCTCAAAGACTCCGATCCGGACGTGCGCTCGCTGAGCGCGTGGGCCCTGGGTGAAATCGAGGACGTCTCTGCCGTCGAGCCCTTGCTGGCGGCGCTGAAGGACAGCGACGAGGACGTCCGCGCGACCGCCGCCTGGGCCCTGGGTGAAATCGAGAGTCCGCGTGCCCGCGAAGGCCTCACGGCGGCGCAGCGCGACGAGGTGGGTTCGGTGCGTCGCGCGGCAACCTGGGCGCTACGTCAGATCGATGACGACAACGATGACCCACACGTGCGCGTGCATGTGAACCCGAAGATAAAGATCAAGCCTTGATGCGGCTTCGCTCGACGATCTGAAAGTAGTCCCGCAGCTCCTCGGCTTCTTTGACGTCATCCCAGCCGAGGAGCTGCTTCATTTTGGCGGCTACTCGCGGGACGATGGACCGCGCCTGGTCCGCAAGCTCGTAGAACAGGTGCAGGCGCCGGATCAAGATGTCCTGCACGCGGACGGCCAGTTCTCGCTCGACGGCATACGTGACTTCGGCCCAGATCTCGGGCCGGCCGGCGATGATTGGCTCACCGAGCCGCCGATCGCGGTCCACGAGATTCAGTACGGCGGCGGCCTCACTGCCGTAGTACGCGACCAGGTGCCGGGCCGTCGCCTCGGAGGCGCCGCGCGCCCGTGCCGCCTCGACGAGTACCTCGAGCTCCGCGGCCTCTCCACCGGGTAACGGCTGGCGATCGGTCCGCGCGCGCGCGGCGACTGGCCGCCCGTCGAGTTCATGGAGGCGCGCCGCAACGCGATCCACGACATCCCGCGCCATCACGCGATACGTCGTGAGCTTTCCGCCGGCGATCGAGATCAGTCCCTGCGGGCTTTCGAGCACGCGATGCTCGCGGGACACCTGCGACGGATTCGCGTGGTCCTCGCGCAGCAGCGGTCGCAACCCGGACCACGCCGAGATGACGTCATTCGAGCCCAGGTGCGCGTCCGGAAACGCCGCGTTGGCGGAACGCAGCAGGTACGTCACGTCCGCTGCCGTCACGCGGAGCTCGTCTGGAGAAGCGTCGGCGTCGGTGTCGGTCGTCCCGATGTACGACAGCTCACCCCACGGCAGCACGAACATCACGCGGCCATCGAGCTGCGACAGGAGTGTCACCGCGTGCTCGTTGCCCATGCGGCGGCGCGGCACGGTGACATGCGCGCCTTTGGTGAGCCGCAGCATTGGGGCGGCCCGTGGATCATCGAGCTGTCGAAGGTGGTCGGACCAGGGGCCGGTCGCGTTGACCACGACGTTCGCGCGGATGGTCGCGGTCTGGCCCGTCAGCACGTCGCGCACGACGGCGCCCCGCACGCGTCCGTCGGGCTTCAGCAGCGCCGTCGTCTCGACATAATTGGCCGCGAGCGCGCCGGCACGGATGGCGCTGCGGATCGTCGCGATGACGAGGCGCGCGTCGTCGGTCTGTGCGTCCCAATACAGCGCCGCGCCGATGAGACCGCGGTCGCGCAGCGCGGGCTCGACGCGTCGTACCTTCTTGAAGCGGAGCCAGCGGTGCCAATGAACGTTGCGGAACACCGACAAGAGATCGTAGAGCCACATCCCGGCCCGCAGCTTCCACGCCGGGATCCGGCCGCCGCGATAGACGGGAAACAGGAAGGCGAGCGGCCGCACCAGATGCGGCGCAATCTTCAGCAGGACGCGCCGCTCGCGGCTCGCCTCGAAGACGAGATGAAACGCGCGTTGCTCGAGATAGCGAATGCCGCCGTGGATCAGGCGCGATGAATGTGATGACGTGCCGGCGCCGAAATCGGATTTGTCCACGAGTGCCGTGCGAAACCCGCGCAACGCGGCGTCGCGCGCGATGCCCGCCCCCGTAATGCCGCCGCCGATGATCAGTACATCCACGGGCGTCTCGACCATGGACGCCAGGGCTGCGGCCCGCGTTTGCTCCAACTCCCCTCCACTTGGGGCTGGTGGTAGGTTTCGACTCCCAGGAAGAGGGAAAGAATCTAATGCCCGGTCTCAACGGACGGCGCGTCGCAGTGGTGGCGGGCGTCCGGACGCCGTTCACGAAAGCCGGCACGTCGCTGAAGGACGCGCGGGCGGTGGATCTCGCGCGCTATGCCGCCCGCGAGCTCCTCGAACGTACCAATTTGGATGGGACCGAAGTCGACGAGGTCATCTTCGGGCAGGTCGTGCCGTCGGCACTCGTCCCGAATGTCGGTCGCGAAGTGAGCCTGCTGCCGCAGCTCCCCAGGGAAATCCCCGCATACTCGTTGAATCGCGCCTGCGCCTCCGCGAATCAGGCGATCACCGCCGCGCAGGACCAGATCGTGCTCGGACACTCGAACGTGATTATCGCCGGGGGTGCAGAGGCGCTTTCCGATATTCCGATCCTCGCCTCGCGCCGCCTGGCAGACATCCTGGTCGAGGCCAGTAAAGCCAAGTCGCTCGGCGGCCGGATCAAGACGTTCGCCAAGATCCGGCCGCGCGATCTCGTGCCGGTCTCACCGGCGATCGCCGAGCCATCCACCGGCGAATCGATGGGTCAGTCGGCCGAGAAGATGGCGAAGGAGAATCACATCTCGCGCGAGGCGCAGGATCGCTGGGCGCTGCGGAGCCACCAGCTGGCCGCGCAAGGAACGACGGACGGGCGTCTCACGGCCGAGATCGCGCCCTGGCTTCCCAGCCGGGCGGGTGGAGAAATCGTCCGGCAGGACAACGGCATCCGCAGCGACACCTCGCTCGAGCAGATGGCCAAGCTGAAACCCGTCTTCGATCGCCGTTACGGCAGCGTGACCGCGGCGAACTCCTCGCCCCTGACTGACGGCGCTTCCGCGGTCCTGCTGATGAGCGACGAAAAAGCCCGAGCGCTCGGCTACGAACCGCTCAGCTATATCCGTTCGTACGCGGTCGCGGCGGTCGATCCCGGCTGGCAGTTGCTCCAGGCGCCGATCTTTGCCGTCCCCATGGCGCTCGAGCGTGCGGGCATTCAATGGAAGGACCTCGGCCTGATCGAGCTTCACGAAGCATTCGCGGCGCAGGTGCTGTCGAATCTCCAGGGCTTCGCCGCCAAAGGCTGGGAGATCAACGAGGACATCATCAACGTCATGGGCGGCTCGATTGCGATCGGCCATCCCTTCGGCGCGACCGGCGGCCGGATCGTCATCACGCTCTCCAACGAGATGCGCCGGCGCGATGTGCAGTTTGGGCTCATCTCCGTGTGCGCGCAGGGCGGGATGGGATTCGCGATGGTGTTGGAGCGCCGTTAGTGTCGACGATCACGCGTCCATCGGCGCGCACCGCTCCCGCCGTCACATGGGAGGTCAAGGACGGGATCGCGACCGTCCTGCTCGATCTCAAGGGCCAACCCGTCAACGTCATTTCTCGCGCGGTGAAGGACGAGTTCATCGCGTGCTTCGCGGCGCTGGGCGACGATTCGACAGTCCGTGCCGTCGCCTTCTTTTCCGGCAAGCCCGAAAACTTCATCGCCGGCGCCGATATCGAGGAGTTCGTCCGGCTCACCTCGGCCGCGGAAGCCGAACGCCTCTCGGCCGACGGGCAGGAGATGCTCGAGCGCATCGCGCGCTTTCCGAAGCCCATCGCCGTCGGCATTCACGGTGCGTGTCTGGGCGGCGGACTCGAGTTCGCACTCGCGTGCCATTATCGCGTCGCCACGGACCATCCCAAGACGCAGATCGGCCTGCCCGAGGTCCAGCTCGGCATTCTCCCGGGAGCGGGGGGCTGTCAGCGGCTGCCGCGGCTGATTGGCCTGCGTGCCGCGCTCGCCATCATCCTCGCCGGCAAGACGGAACGCGCGGCCAAAGCCTACCGCCTCGGGATCGTGGACGAGCTGGTCCCACCGCCGATTCTCACCGAGGTCACGCTTGCCGCGGCACAGCGTATGGCCGGCGGCTGGCGTCCCAAGCGGAAGCGCCCGGGTGGATTCGTGGGATTTCTGCGCGACGGCAATCCGCTCGGCCGGCGGATCGTGTTCTGGAAGGCGCGCAAGGGGGTGGTGGAGCGCACGGGCGGTCACTATCCCGCCCCGCTCGCGGCGCTCGAAGCGGTCGAGTACGGGCTGCGGCACGGCTTGGCCGAGGGACTGCAACGCGAGGCGCAGCTGTTCGGCCAACTCGCCGTTACGGACGTCTCTCGCAAACTCGTGCAGATCTTCTTCGCGACGAATCAGCTCAAAAAAGATCTCGGTGTCGCGAATGCGCCGCCGCCCGTCCAGGTGCAGCGGCTTGGCATTGTCGGCTCGGGTTTCATGGGCTCTGGCATCGCAGGGACCGCGGTGGCCCAGGCGCAGGTCGATGTGCGAATGAAGGACGCCGACGTCGGCCGAGTCGCGCAGGGCA
>Ga0193723_1000361_pt1 | contig 17725 bp, 16 predicted proteins | sample H2m2metaG_FD_143042 | JGI IMG/M metagenome (GOLD analysis project Ga0193723, IMG submission 143042) | Soil microbial communities from a riparian zone of the East river system, Colorado, United States - H2m2 | ecosystem: Environmental > Terrestrial > Soil > Riparian zone | place: USA: East River...
TTGATCGTGCTCGTGCCGGTCGTCGAGTAGCGCGTGTGCCCGAGCGCACGCGTGCCTTTCAATTTTTCTAGCTCAGCCTGACCAAAGACCTGCGAGACCAGGCCCATGTCCTTGTGCAGAACGAACGACGTGCCTGGACCGTTACTCGTGACAATGCCGGCGCTCTCCTGGCCGCGATGTTGCAAGGCGAAAAGCCCGTAGTAAGTCAGGACGGCCGCGTTCGGATGGCCGAACACGCCGAAAAGCCCGCACTCATGCTGTGGGAGAACAGCCGAGTCAGGCGCGTTGTCGATGTCTAGTTTGTCTGAGGGGGAGATCACACGAAATAATTCACTAGATTGGAACGTATTCAATCTCGCGTTTTCGAGAGTGCTTCACAAGCTCGGAATGCTTTCCGTTTCACCTTCAATAGCGCGATGGATAGCGTTAAACCAATCGTCGTAAAGATCGACCACCGGCCAGCGAAAAGTTTCGTGGTTCGCGCGGATACGAAGCTCATCGCCGCCGATTTTTCCAAGCTTCTGGAAGGGAACGCCGCGCTTCAGCAAGATCGATATCGTGTTTTCCACATTCGCCGTCGCGATGGAAATTACAATCCGCGATTGCGACTCGTTGAAGAGAATCTGAGGTGTACTGGCGGATGTCCTCGCGCGCTCTACGCCATCAAGATCGACATCCGCGCCCAAGAGACCAGACGGATTAAAGCAGCATTCAGCGAGCGCAACGGCGAGCCCGCCTTCCGAGCAATCGTGCACGCTTTTCACCAGGCCTTCGCGAATTAAATCGCGAACTGCGCTTTGCACTTTAATTTCAAGTTCAAGATCGACACGGGGTGGGGGACCTTGCTTGCGTCCGTGACAAACTTTCAGGAACTGCGATCCGCCCAGTTCGTTGCCGGTTTGGCCGGCAAGAATGACCACGTCACCGGCGCTTTTGAACCATTGCGTCGTAATATGCCGTTCTTCGTCAATCAAGCCGACCATTCCAATAGTCGGCGTCGGATCGACAACTCCGGCCGGGCTCTCATTATATAAAGACACATTTCCCCCGGTAACAGGCGTCCCGAAGGCGCGACAGGCTTCGGCGATGCCTTCCACCGCTTCGCGTAGTTGCCAGAAATTTTCCGGTTTGTAGGGATTGCCGAAATTCAAATTGTCGGTCACGGCGAGTGGTCTTGCTCCCGAGCAAGTCAAATTCCGCGCCGCTTCCGCCACAGCGATTTTGGCGCCTTCCCGCGGGTCGAGCGCGCAGTAGAGCGAATTACAATCGGTCGTGGCGGCCAGAATTTTGTTTGCGTAGCGGACAAAAAACACGGCGGCGTCTGATCCCGGTTTCACGATCGTCCCGATCCGCACAGTATGATCGTATTGGCGATATACCCAGTTCTTGGATGCGATCGTCGGATCGCTGAGCAGTTGGCGAAGGGCTTGATGATTGTCGATCTTCGGAAGAGTTGCGAAGTCGAACGCCACAGTTTTTGGCAACGCTTTTGCCTCGCGCGAGTAAAGCGGCGCTTCTTCAGCAAGCGGTTTGGCTGGAATTTCAGCGGTAACCGAGCCGTCGTTGCGGACTCGCATCATGCCATCGTCCGTCACGTGTCCAATCTCGGCGCAGGGGACATCCCATTTTTCAAAAACTTCGCGCACAACATTTTCGTAACCGCTCTTGGCGATGATGAGCATCCGTTCCTGTGATTCGCTTAGCAGAATTTCGTACGGCGTCATGCCCGGCTCGCGTTTCGGCACCCTGGCCAAATCGATTTCAATTCCGCTGTCGGCGCGACTCGCCGTTTCACACGTCGAACAAGTGAGACCCGCGGCGCCCATGTCCTGAATTCCCGCAACGGCACCGTGGGCAAGTAGTTCAAGACACGCTTCGAGTAATAATTTTTCCTTGAACGGATCGCCGACCTGAACCGCAGGACGATCTTCGCGCGATTGCTCTGTTAGTTCGCGCGACGCGAACGCTGCGCCAGCGAGACCGTCACGTCCGGTCTCGGCGCCGGCGTAAAAGACTGGATTGCCCACGCCGTGTGCGGCACCGCGCGCAAGCTGTTCATGTCGCAACACGCCGAGGCAAAAAACATTTACGAGCGGATTACCTTCGAAGCTTTCGTCAAAATAAATCTCGCCGCCGATCGTTGGGATTCCGACGCAATTGCCGTAATGCGCAATCCCGCTGACGACTCCAGTAAACAAACGCCGGTTTGCCGCGATCTTGAATGATTTCATTGGCTCGGTCCGAGTCGGACTGGCATTTGAGTCTGGCCATATCGGCTGCGTTATCGGCCCGAAGCGCAGCGAATTCAGGCAAAACTCGGGGCGCGCGCCCATCGTGAAAATGTCGCGAATGATTCCGCCGACCCCCGTAGCCGCACCTTGAAAGGGTTCAATCGCGCTTGGATGGTTGTGACTTTCCATCTTAAATGCGATCGCCCAGCCGTCGCCGATATCGACAACACCAGCATTTTCTTCTCCGGCCCGCACCAGAATGTTGGGTCCCGTGATCGGGAATTTTTTCAGCTCTTTTCGCGAATTTTTGTACGAGCAATGCTCGCTCCACATGACTGAAAAGATTCCGAGCTCGGTGAAATTGGGCTCACGACCGAGGATTTTCTTGATGTGCTCGAATTCCTTGGGGATGAGGCCGTGTTCCGCCACGACATCCGGTGTGACAACCGGGTCGAGAGTCGGCACGGCTTTAGCCATAACGCATCGCACACTAACGAATCTGGGGGGCTCGCTCAATCGTCCAATTATATATTACTTCGAAATAGCGTCATGTGCGCGTTCGCTAAATCGTCGAGCCACGAAGCATGAATAGACATCAATAGCAAAAGAGGGAGGGTCATCGTGAAGAAAACAATTATCGTACTCGCTTGCACGCTCATCGTGCCAGTGGCGTTTGCGCAAACAAGCACCACAACGGAAACCTCAACGAGTTCGCAAGGCACAGTAACTACCTACGAGCCCGGGAAAAGAATCGTTGTCCGTACTGAGAGAGAAGACAATCCGATTAGTTACGTGCTCGGCAAGACGGCCCATTACGTCAATAAAGCCGGCAGGAAAATCGACCAACATCTGATCAGGCCTGGAAGTCCCGTCATTGTTTACACTTCGAGAGGCCAGATGCACGCTGCCAAGCGCGTAGTGCTTGACGAAGATTAAGCGAAATACATTCGCAAATTTTGAGCCGCAGGTTCGAGTGCAATCCTTCGGACTTTGTTGATGCGCGACGAGATGATAAGTGGATTCGATCGAATATCTCGGTCCTGGTGACAGTCAAACTCTCAACGGCCGCGCTAGGTAGCCGGCCATTGAATCCCCCTGGCTACGAACCTTGGGGAAGAACAACAACAAACAAGGGAGGCATGATAGTGAAAAGAATAATGATTGCTCTCGCCTGCGCGCTGACCGCCCCGTTGGCGTTCGCCCAGACGAGTACGACAACTACGGAACAAACGACAACAACCGCACCCGCCACGGCCACGACTACGGAGACAACCACGTACTCGGCTGGCACCGTGACCACGTACGAGCCCGGCAAAACCATCGTTGTTCGAAGCGAGGAAGGTCCGGTGACCTTCGCGCTCGGCACGGCCGCGCGCATCGTCAACGGCGCCGGTAAGATCGTGACGGCCCCGCTGCGAGCTGGCCAGAAGGTACGTGTGTATTACGCCGGCACCGGTGAGAAGCGCGTTGTAGAACGCGTCCTTGTTGAAGACTAAGCGAAACTGCTTCGCAAACTCAAAGCCGCAGGGTCCAGTGTGGATCCTGCGGCTTTTCATTTTCTACGTCTGGCGGAGAATACAGATGTGGATCTCAGCACGATTGCGAATGTGGCGACCGCGCTCACCGTTATCACGGGGGTCGCTTTCGGGCTGGTTGAAGCACAGCGATCGCGACGGGCGCGGCAGGAACGTGCCGCTTACGCTGCCGTCCAGGCGATCTTGTCGCCAGAGTGGATGAAGTCGATGATTGCGGTTCACAGTATCCCGGATGGTTCGAGCGCTTCGGCAATCGAAGCGGACGCGCGAGTGCTGGAGGCAACCCACTCAGTTGGTGTGATTCTGGAAGGGCTCGGGTATTCCGTTTATGCCCGGATCGTTCCGCTGCGTGTTGTGGCGGACCTTGTCGGTGGCACGGTTCGTCTTGCGTGGCGGAAGCTGCGGCCCTACGTCGAAGAAGAGCGCCGCCGGAGCGGTTCACGTAAAACCTTTGAATGGTTCCAATGGCTCGCCACGCAATTGGAGCGACATTCGCCTGGAAAAACTAACCTGCAGGTAGGCGCGCATGAAGCGTATCAAGACTGGGAGCCTTAACCGGAGTGCTGTGGTTGCGTTTCGGGCGTAAATCGTAGAGCGTTGCACGAATGGAGTTTGACGTGAAGGAAATCATCGCAGGGCGGCTGGGCGAGAACTACCAGCTACACGAAAAGCATGTGAACCGCACGCTTGTGGCGGCGCAGCGAGTGATCGGATTCGATAAGGTCTATGCGCGAGCGGAAGGCGCATACCTCTATGACATGGATAACCAGCCGTATCTGGACTTTCTGAGCGGCTACAGCGTTTTCAACATCGGACGGAATCATCGTGTCGTGAAACAGGCGATTCGCGATGTCCTCGATCTCGATTTGCCAAACATGGTTCAGATGGATTGCTCGCTGTTGAGCGGATTACTCGCGGAAGCCCTTACCAAACGAACGCCGCCGCATCTGGATGCAGTTTTCTTTTGTAACTCCGGCACGGAAGCAATGGAAGGCGCGTTGAAATTTGCCCGGGCCGCGACGGCCCGCAGACGAGCTATCTCGCTGGAAAGTGCGTTTCATGGGCTCAGCCTCGGTTCGCTCTCATTGATGGGTTGCGAAAGTTTTACCGAAGGATTCGGGCCCCTGATGGAAGGGTTCGATGCGCGTGTGCCGCTTGATGATGTCGAGGCATTGGATCGAGAATTGCATTCGCGCGATGTGGCGGCTCTCGTAATTGAAACGGTTCAAGGCAAGGGCTGCAAATCACCGAAAACTGATTTCTTCGTTCGCGCGCAGGAACTTTGCCGTAAATATGGAACTCTCTTGATTTCCGATGAAGTGCAGACCGGACTTGGCCGCACGGGCAGGATGTTCGGATTCCAGCATTGGAATTTGGAGCCGGACATCATCACGCTGGCGAAAACGTTGAGCGGCGGCTACGTGCCATGCGGCGCAATCGTGACCCGGCGCGACATTTATCAGAAGACGTTCAGCCGGATGGACCGTTGTGTCGTGCACTCAACAACGTTTGGACGCAATAACTTGGCGATGGCGTGCGGACTCGCAGTACTTGAAGTGATCGACAACGAAAATCTGGTGGAGAACTCGGCGAAGATGGGCGCACTACTGATGGAAAAGATCGATGCATTGCGCGCGAAGCATTCGTTCATCAAAGAAGTGCGCGGCAAAGGCCTGATGATCGGGATCGAATTTCACGAGCCGAGCGAGTTCAAGCTCAAGATGGCTTGGAAACTTTTGCACAAGATCGACAAGGTGCTTTTCGCGCAGATGGTCGTGACCCAGATGTTGAGCAAGCATCGCATTCTTACCCAGGTAGCCGGGCACGCGATGGACGTGATGAAAATTCTCCCGCCGCTCATCATCGGCGAAAAGGAAGTCGATATGTTCGTGAACGCGCTGGACGACGTTCTGACCGAGTGCCGCAAATTCCCGGGGCCGATGTGGGAGCTCGGAAATAATTTCGTAAAAGCAGCGCTTGGCTCGCGCCGCGCGCCCGAACCGCGGCCGGTCTCGGCGTAACACACGCCAGATCGAGGCGTTCGACGTTAACGGTGTGAAATTTTCGTATTCCGCCAATTTGATAATTGCCGGCTTTAACCATACGGCGTTTCACGACGGCCCAATTCGGCAGGGACTGCCCGTAAAGATTTGGTACTGGCACGGGCAAATCATGCGACTGCAAATCAAGCCGGCCGAAGCGAACGCGTTATAGCACGCCGAAGCAATTTTGTTGTCGATCTTTCGTTCGGGCGTACGTTCTTAAAGAGAGAGGATTTGATTATGAGCACCGCTATTGATGAAAAAGAAAAAACCACAACGAAACTCAATCAACTGGAACAGCTAAAGAAGTTCACCAAAGTCGTGGCCGACACGGCCGACTTTGAATCGATCAAGGATTTCAAGCCGCAGGACGCGACGACGAACCCGAGCCTGGTTTATGCCGCCACACAAAAACCACAGTACGCGCATGTGGTAGAAGAGGTGCTGGCGGATCGCAAGAAATCAGGTCTGAGCGGTCACGATCAGATCGAAGACATTTGCGATCACCTGCTAGTCCAATTTGGTTGCGATATTCTCGAGATTGTTCCGGGACGCGTTTCGACCGAAACCGACGCGCGCTTGTCGTTTGATGTCGAAGGTTCAATCAACAAGGCGCGGCGGTTGATCCAGCTTTATGAAGAACGAAAAATTGCGCGCGAACGGGTCTTGATCAAAATCGCGTCGACTTGGGAAGGCTTGAACGCCGCCGAGCAACTGCAAAAGGAAGGGATCCGGTGCAATCTGACGTTGATGTTCTCGCTGCCCCAGGCAGTGCGCGCGGCGGAAGCGAAAGCGCAGCTCATCTCGCCGTTTGTCGGGCGGATTTACGATTGGTACAAGAAAGAAAACAAACGCGATTACGCTGGTCCGGAAGATCCTGGTGTGCAATCGGTCGAGGAAATTTACACTTATTATAAAAAGTTCGGTTATCCGACCGAGGTGATGGGCGCGAGTTTTCGGAACGTTGGACAGATTCTGGAACTGGCGGGATGCGATTGCCTAACGATTAGTCCCGAATTGATGGAAGAGCTTTCGAAATCGAACGAGCCAGTCGAGCGGAAGCTCACTCCGGAGAAAGCGAAGTCGGCGCAGGTCGAGAAGCTGGAGCTCGACGAGAAGAAGTTCCGCTGGATGCTGAACGACAACGCGATGGCCTACGAGAAAACGGGCGAAGGAATTCGGAAGTTTGCCGCGGATGTGGTGAAGTTGGAAAAATTCGTGGCGAACAAGTTAGGCTAAAGGATTCAGGTTTCAGATTTCAGTCGCTGTGTTCGCTGAATGCAATCTGTTCCGGATCCTGCACGTTGAGGCCTGTTCACTTTTTTTTGTTTAACGTTGTCTTAGTAGAGCCAGAGATTCCACCGAACACAGGCAACGTCGGGCGGCTTTGTCTGGCAACCGGTTCGAGATTGCATTTGGTCAAGCCGCTCGGCTTTTCGTTGGAAGATCGGCATTTAAAGCGCGCCGGCCTAGACTATTGGGACGAAGTAGATGTGCGCACATGGGATTCGTTTGCCGAATTGAAGCGCGCGCAATCATTAAGCCCCCGTTATTTTTTTCTAACAACAAAGTCCGGGCGTGCCTATTACGATGTGAAGTTTCATGATCGTGATTTTCTCGTTTTTGGAAGGGAAACGAAGGGATTACCGGAGAATTTGCTCGCGAAAAACATCGACACCTGCATTACCATTCCGATGCAGAAGACTCGCAGCCTTAACCTCGCCAACGCAGTTGCAATTGTGCTGTTTGAAGCGGTACGACAACAGTGCTGAGGAGTGGCAGTCTAGAGAGTCAACGTCTGCGTTTGGTGCCAGCGAAGGCATCCAAAAAGTGATGACAGAACGTTGAATAAATGAGGACACGACCGTGTCCAACAACCCAGAAGGAAAAATCTTATGAGAATATTTGTCGTTTTAATTTGCAGTCTTGCCCTCGCGAGTCTCGCGCACAGTGCTCAGCAAGAAGAAAACAAACCGCAAAAGAAAAAGCAGCCCCAACCGGTGCAGCACGCGCCTCCGCGGACGACGGGACATGCGACGGGCGCTGGAGCGGGTCCCAAGAAAACGTCAATGGGAGCCTATCAGGGCAAGAAAGGCCAAACCTCAATGGGAAATTATGAAGGGCAGAAGGGCAAGAAGGGTCAAACTTCAATGGGAGCTTATGAGGGGCAGAAGGGCAAGAAGGGTCAAACTTCAATGGGAGCTTATGAGGGACAGAAGGGCAAGAAGGGTCAAACCTCAATAGGAGCTTATGAAGGACAAACAGGCAAGGCAGCAAAGGGCGGAAAAGTAACGGGAGCAGGCAAGCCAGGGGAGGTTACTACCGCGACGACAGCCGGCAAACTCACGGCAACCGGCAAGGCAACAGCAACGGGCAAACCGTTCAAGGCCCAGCATTTCAATCTGGCAACGAAGACGACTCCGACAAAATTTGCAGCCGTAAACTTCCAGCAAGGCAGACACATCGAAGGGAGCCAAAACTGGCAAGGCTCAAATTATCAGGTTTTCCGAAATTACAAATCTGAGTGGCACGACCAGGGTTGGTGGAGAGGCCATTACAACAACCGCGTAGTTTTCGTATATGGCGGATGGTATGCCTGGAATGCGGGATACTGGATTCCGGCTTGGGGCTACGCTCCCAATGCGTATTACGCTTATGATGGGCCGATCTACGGATATAACAATTTGCCGCCCGATCAGGTGATCGCAAATGTCCAGAGCGCATTGCAACAACAAGGTTACTATCAAGGTGAAGTGGATGGCCTGCTCGGGCCGCAAACGCGTGCGGCAGTAGCGGATTACCAGCGCGCCACCGGGCTGGCAGAAACAGCCGCGATCGATCAACCAACGCTGGAATCGTTGGGAATGTCGTAACTGGATTCGATTACCAAGAAGCCGCCGCAGGCTAATCTTGACGGCGGCTTTTTTGGATACCGAAGAGATGTTTGGTCATTTCTGTTTAACGTCAGGATCGCAACTAAAGGCCTCGCTCCGACGTTGAATAACTAGAGACAGCAAAACATCTAACAACGCAGAAGGACAAAAATTATGAGAACGTTTCTCGCTTTAATTTGCACTCTTGCGCTCGCTTGTGCCGCAGGCGGTGCGCAGGAAAAAAACAAATCTAAGAAGGCAGCCCCGAAGAAAAGTCAGACCCAATCGACGCAGCATGCAGCCGCTCCAGGCGGCGGACCGCAGAAGACAAAGGGGTCACAGCACGGAACGAAGATTGGGGGAACTCCGGTGAGCGGGGGAGGACAAAAGACCAAGGGGAAGGCGAAGGGGTCGCAATATGCCACTGCGTCGGGGGGATATTCGGCGCCGTCTGGAGCGCAGAAGACGAAAAAGGCGAAAGGTTCACAGCAGGTGACTACAGCGAGCGCTGGAGCACAGAAGACGAAAAAGGCAAAAGGTTCACAACAGATCGCTACGCAGGGCGGGCAGGCAGCGGGCGGTGCAGCGCACGGCCAGAAGTTAAAGAAAGAGAGCGCAACCAACGCCGCCACGTTTCAGTCGAGCACTAAGACGAAAGGGAAAACGAAGCGATCACAGCAGAGCACTTATTACGACGCGCAGAAGACAAAGAAATCGAAAGGGAGCGCGACCTCTACCGCCGCGTTTCAGTCAAGCGCCAAGACGTACAAGGCCAAGCATTTCAATCTCCAGACCAAGACGCGTCCGGCAACGGTCACAGGCGTAACATTTCACCAAAACAGACATATTCAGGGGAGCCAAATCTGGCAAGGTTCAAATTATACGGTCTTTCGAAACTATTCGTCAGAATGGCACGACAGGAACTGGTGGAGAAACCATTATAATCGGGTCGTTTTCGTATACGGTGGGTGGTATGCTTGGAATGCGGGATATTGGTGCCCGGCTTGGGGTTACGATTCCAACGCGTATTATGCATATGATGGCCCTATCTATGGTTATAATGATTTGCCACCTGATCAGGTGACCGCCAACGTGCAGGCCGCGCTGCAACAGCAGGGCTATTATCAGGGCGAAGTGGATGGTCTGCTCGGGCCGCTTACTCGCGCCGCGATCGCAGATTACCAACGCGACCACGGGCTGTACATGACGTCCGCGATCGATCGGCCGACGTTGGCATCCCTGGGAATGACATAACGAGACTCCTACTCCTATTACCGAAAAGCCGCCGCGGGAATGATTTCGACGGCGGCTTTTTGGCGTACGAAGATGCTGATGTGCCGCCACTGCGAGGGACACTCTCTTGTGCTCACATCAGGTTTACGGCAGATAAGAAGCTAGAAATATCAGCGATGATGTCCAAAACTCCCCAGTTGATTGCCCGTGATCTTTTCCAGTCCTTCCGCATGGGCTCGCGCCGCATAGAAGTCTTACGAGGTATTTCGATGGAAATCTCTCATGGCGAAGCGGTCTTTCTCTCGGGTGCATCTGGCGCGGGTAAGACGACGTTGCTTTACACTCTTGCCGGACTGGAACGGCCAGAATCGGGAACCGTTGAATTTGAAGGACGACGGCTCTACAACGGCGGTTCGACTGTACAAGCGCGTCTGCGGAATACAAAAATGGGCTTCGTTTTCCAAGGTTACTTTTTGTTACCGGAACTCACCGCCTTGGAAAATGTGCTGCTGCCGGGAATGATCGGGCGCAAAGCGTTAAAAACAGACGCCGAAGAGAGTTTGGCCGCCGTAGGTCTAAGCGACCGCATGCAACATTTGCCGGCGGAACTTTCCGGGGGCGAACAGCAGCGTGTTGCCATTGCTCGCGCGCTGACGAACAACCCGGCCATCGTTTTCGCCGACGAACCGACCGGCAATCTCGATTCTAAAACTGGAGACGAAATTATCGATCTTCTCTTAAATCTGGTGCACGAGGGAAACAAAACGTTACTTGTCGTGACCCATGATGCCCGGCTGGCCGCGCGCGGCGACCGCCAATTGCACATTAGGGACGGCGTGCTGCAATAACGTGGAGTAATAGTGCGGTGGCCTAATGGAGTGATGTGAATCTGCGTAGACCATTACTCCAATACCCCATTCTTCGATTCTCTGCTTGAATTGCAGGATGAAACACCGAGATTTTTTTATAATATGAAAACCAGTGACGCATTGGTAATAGACGATCCGAAAACTCACGAGCCCACTGCTGAGGCAGTAGTAGAACCGGCGGTTGAAGCTCGCCCTCACGCGACCACGGGCGTTAAGGAAGCGAAAATCTACATCGACGGAAAATTTTATACAGAAGCGAACGCAAAGATTTCTGTCTTAGATCACGGTCTGCTTTACGGCGATGGAATTTTTGAGGGTATTCGCTTTTATCACGGGCGTGTCTTTCGGCTCGAGGAACATCTCGCGCGACTTTGGGATTCAGCGCACTCGATCTGTCTCGAAATTCCGATGTCGATGCGCGATATGACGGAAGCGGTACTCGAAACCATCCGCCAAAATCATTTGCGCGACGGCTACATTCGGCTCTTGGTCACACGAGGGATTGGCAACCTCGGTTTGAATCCAACGCAATGTAAATACCCGAGCGTGATTATCATTGCAGCGACGATCGCCCTTTATCACGAGAATTTTTATCGAAAAGGATTAACGATCGTGACGTGCGCAACGCGTCGCAGCAATCCCGCTGCGCTTAATCCCGCAGTCAAATCCCTTAATTATTTGAACAATGTGATGGCGAGAATTGAAGCGAATCTGGCTGGCGCGGATGAAGCGCTCATGTTGAACGATGCGGGAAACGTCGCCGAATGCACCGCCGATAACGTTTTTATCATCAAGCGCGGTCAGATTTTTACGCCGCCGATTACGGCTGGCGCGTTGCGAGGGATTACGCGCTCGATTGTGTTTGAGATCGCGTCGGAACTCGGCATCAAGATCATGGAGGCCGATATCACCCGCCATGATGTTTTCGTCGCGGACGAATGCTTCCTCACGGGAACGGCGGCGGAAATCATTCCGGTTGTCAAAGCTGACGGACGATCGATCGGAAACGGAAAGCCGGGACCGATCACGGCACGCACAATCGCGCGGTTCCGTGAAATGACGCGCGAGACGGGTACGCCGATTTTCGTTTGAATTGAGCGGATCCAGTTCGGCGCAGAACGTGGCTCGGGAAAATTCGAGGTTGAATTTTTCCAATAATTCACGGTCTAATTAAAAGAAATGTTGTGCGACGTTTGCAAATGCAATGATGCGACAGTCTTCCTGACGCAAATACTCGAAGGCAAAATGCAGAAGGTGAATCTCTGCGATGCTTGCTCGAAGGAAAAAGGCGTCCAGGATCCCACGGGTTTCGCACTCGCCGATTTGCTTCTTGGCATCGGCGCCGCGGAGGAAATCGAAAAGGGAGCATCGACACAAAAATGTCCGGTGTGCGGATTTAGCCAGTCGGATTTTAAGAAAACCGGGCGGCTTGGGTGCAGCGCATGCTATATTACATTCGCGGAAGGATTGAACACTCTGTTGAAAGCAATGCACAAAGGCACGGAGCACGTGGGCAAATTTCCGCAACACGCGCATCGCGCCATGGAGCTTAACAATCGAATGCGCGCTTTGGCTGAGAACTTGCAGAAGGCGGTCGCGGCGGAAAATTATGAAACGGCCGCTTCGTTGCGCGATCAGATCAAACAACTCGAAAGCGAGCTCGCGAGTTAGCCATGAAATTTTCCAACGTCATGGCCACTGCTGGAGAATGGCTCCGCGGTGAGGGGCCTCATCACCAAATCGTCGTCAGCAGTCGGGTGCGGCTCGCGCGCAATTTGCGCGACCGCGCTTTTCCCGGTTGGGCCAAGAAAGCGGAACGTACATCTATCCTCGATCTGATCAGACCGCGCGTGGAAGAGCTGGCCGAGATGCAAGATTCATTTTCCGAAAGTCTACAGGAACTTTCCGCGCTCGAGCGGCAAGTCCTTGTCGAGCGCCATCTGATCAGCCGGGAGCACGCTGCCAAGGGCGTTGGCAGCGCGGTGGTGATGAATCGGCGGCAAACACTCAGTATCATGATCAACGAGGAGGATCATTTGCGCATGCAATCAATTCGCTCTGGTTTGCAGCTGAAGCAGGCATTTAAGCTCGTCGACAAGATCGACAGCGCACTCGAGAGCAAGCTGGAATTTGCCTACGATCCGCGCCTCGGATACCTGACCGCGTGCCCTACGAATGTGGGCACTGGCATGCGCGCGTCTGCCATGTTGCATTTGCCGGGCCTCGTGCTGAGTGAACTCATTAACCAGGTCATTCAAGCTGTGAGCAAAATCGGTCTCGCCGTCCGCGGTCTTTACGGCGAAGGGACCGAGGCGATGGGCAACCTTTTCCAGATTTCAAATCAGACAACCCTCGGGGAAAAGGAAGACGAGATCATCAATCGTCTGAGCAAAGTGATTGAGACGATCATTGAGAAAGAACACGATGCGCGCCAGGTTTTGCTCCAGAAAAAATCAAATACGCTTTGGGACCAGATCGGCCGCGCCTACGGCGTCTTGACCTATGCTCACGCGATGGCTTCAAAGGAAGCGCTCAATTTATTGTCCATCATCAAACTTGGCGTGGATCTGGGCGCATTTCCGGAAGATCGACGTCTGCCAATCGACGAATTGTTCATCGACATACAGCCAGCGCATTTACAGAAAAGCTCTCAGCAGAAATTAAATGCGGAAGAGCGTGATCACTTGCGCGCCCAAATTATTCGGGAACGTTTGAAACTCTTCCCCAAACCTGATATTAGTAAGATGGCGAGGGAATCGGGCAATGGCTCGACTGCCGGGCCATCGAGTAATGAATAATTTCACGCCGCGCGCTCAACAAGTTCTGGCGCTTGCTCGCAAGGAGGCCGACCGCTTTAATCACAATTACGTCGGCACCGAACACCTTCTTTTGGGACTCATTAAACTGGGGCAGGGGGTGGCTGTGAACGTTCTGCAAAAGATGGGTCTCGACCTCGAGACCGTGCGCATGGAGGTGGAGAAACAGGTCGGCTCTGGCCCGGAAACCAAGATGGTCGGCAATGTTCCTTATACCCCGCGTGTCAAAAAAGTGCTGGCGCTTGCAGGCAAGGAAGCCAAGGCCCTCAACCATTCCTACGTCGGCACGGAACACATTTTACTCGGGCTTTTGCGGGAAGGAGAGGGCGTCGCGGCGCGCGTGCTCAAGAGTCTTGAACTGGATATCGAACGCACCCGCAACGAAATTCTTAAAGAGCTCGATCCAAATTTCACGCCGCCCGAATCAGACCAGGAAAGCGGGGAGCCGACAAAAAAAGACATCAAGACTCCCGCGCTCCGCGCATTTGGCCGCGATCTCACCGATCTTGCAAAAAAAGATGAACTCGATCCGGTGATTGGTCGCCGCAATGAGATTGAGCGCGTCATTCAAGTGCTTTGCCGGAGGACGAAAAACAATCCGGTGTTGATCGGGGAAGCGGGCGTTGGCAAAACGGCCATCGCCGAAGGTCTGGCTCAAGAGATCGCAAACGGCAACGTACCTGAACTGTTGCGCGACAAGAAAGTGGTGACGCTCGATCTGGCCTTGATGGTTGCGGGAACAAAATACCGCGGCCAATTCGAGGAACGTATCAAAGCGGTAATGGACGAAATCCGCCGCTCCAAAAACGTGATCCTGTTTATCGATGAGCTGCACACGATCGTCGGCGCCGGCTCAGCCGAAGGCGCCATGGACGCCTCGAACATCATTAAACCGGCTTTGAGTCGTGGGGAGTTGCAATGCGTCGGTGCAACGACAATGAACGAATACCGTAAGTACATCGAGAAAGACGCCGCGCTCGAACGCCGCTTCCAAACGGTGAAAGTCGATGCGCCAACGGTCGATGAGGCGATTCAAATCCTGAAAGGTTTGCGCCCGAAATACGAGGCCCATCACAAAGCGAAACTCACCGACGAAGCGCTCGAGACTGCGGTCAGATTCTCCGACCGTTATATCACGGGGCGCTTTCTGCCCGATAAAGCAATCGACGTCATGGATGAAGCCGGCGCGCGCGCGCGCATCAGCGCGATGACTCGTCCGCCTGACGTTAAGGAGATCGAGAAGGAAATTGAAAATATTCGCCTTGAAAAAGAGGCGGCAATCAAAGCGCAGGATTTTGAGAAAGCTGCCGCGCTTCGTGATAGCGAGAAGCAAACCAAAGAGAAGCTCGATACCATTCTGAACAAGTGGCGCGAGGAGCGCGAAGAAAAAGAAGTGGTCGTAACGGCAGACGACATGATGCACATCATCTCCAAAGTCACAGGTGTTCCTCTGCAACGAATAGAACAGGAGGAAACCCAAAAATTATTACTGATGGAAGCGGAGTTGAAGCAGCGGGTCATCGGCCAGGACGAAGCCGTGATCGCCATCAGCAAAGCATTGCGCCGTTCGCGCGCCGATTTGAAAGATCCAAAACGACCGATTGGTTCATTTGTCTTCCTCGGCCCGACGGGCGTCGGCAAAACCTATCTCGCTCGCACCCTGGCCGAGTTCATGTTTGGCGATGCCGACGCGCTCATTCAGATCGACATGTCTGAATACATGGAAAAATTCACGGCATCGCGGTTGATCGGCTCGCCGCCAGGCTATGTCGGCTATGAGGAAGGTGGACAACTTTCGGAAGCGGTGCGTCGACGGCCTTATTCAGTGGTCCTGTTTGACGAGATCGAGAAAGCGCATCCGGATGTGATGCACTTGCTTTTACAAATTCTCGAAGAAGGCAAAATCACTGACTCGTTAGGCCGCAAAATCGATTTCCGGAACACGATCATTATCATGACGTCAAATGTCGGGGCCGAGCTGCTCAAGAAACAGACGGTAATGGGTTTTGGCGCGCCACGCGAGGGGCACGATTACGAATCGATGCGCGACAAAATCATGGAAGAAACCAAGCGCGTCTTTAAACCGGAATTTCTCAATCGCCTCGACGAAACCATTGTCTTCCACTCGCTCGACAAACCGCATCTGATGCGCATTGTCGATCTGGAGGTGGCAAAGGTGAAGGCGCGCATCAAAATGAAAGAGATCGACATCGCCCTCGATACCGCGGCGCACGAGTTCGTGATCGAGAAAGGGTACGATCCTAATTACGGTGCGCGACCAATGCGACGCGCGGTCGAGCGTTATCTCGAAGACCCGCTCGCCGAAGAATTACTCAGAGGCAACGTAAAAGCGGGCGACCGTGTTGAGGTCACGGCCGCGGATGGAAAACTAACATTCCATGTCGCTGAGCCGCATGGCGCGGCCGCAAGCGCGAGCTGATTCTCGGCTCTAGCTAGGGCGGCTCACCATACGCTTCAACCCTCCCGCTACGCCCGCGGATGCGCATCTGCGTAGGCTTTCTTCAGCCGCTCGATCGTCACATGCGTATAAATTTGCGTGGTCGAAAGACTGGCATGCCCAAGCAACGCTTGCACGCTGCGCAGGTCGGCGCCGCGATCGAGCATGTGTGTCGCGAAACTATGCCGAAGTTTGTGCGGGCTGATCGAGATCGGAATCGACGTGTGCCGCAAATAACGTTTTAGGACAAGCCAGATTGAGCGGGTGGACATTCGCTTACGCAGTTTGTTTATGAAGAGCGGCCCCGAATGCACGTTGGCAGTTGCGCGATAACGCGAGATTGCTTCCAGCGCGGGAAAGCCGACCGGACAAATGCGTTCCTTGCGGCCTTTGCCGAATACACGCACCGATTCAGTGTAAGGATCGAAATGAGAAACATCGAGAGCGGCCAGCTCGCTTAAACGCAACCCGCTGCTGTAAAAGAGTTCCATGATTGCGATATCGCGCAGCGGCATCCAAGCGGGCGCGGCTCGATTCTTCGCCACCTGCGCTGGTGCCGCAAGCAGCTCCTCAACCTGCTGACGCGTGAGCACGAGTGGAAGTTTTTTCTCGATTTTTGGCAATTGCAGTTCGCGCAGGGGATCGCGCCGTAATTTTTTTCGCTCCATCAAAAAATGATAGAACGTGCGCAGGGCGGAAAATTGCAATCGCACGTAAGAACGCGCTTGCCCGCGCTTCATGATCGTAAAAAGGTGATCGCGGAAATCGTTTGTCGTGCATTTCTTCCACGGAATCGAGTTTTCCGAGCGAAACATCGCCAGTGCCTTCCGATACGCCTTGAGTGTGCGGGGCGAGGCATTTCTCTCGATCGCCAGATGGCGCAGGAATTCCTCGGCAAGAGGATCCACCTTTACAACACGCCCAGAGCTTATGTCACGTCGAATAGGGTCGAGACCTCTCTTGCAACTTAAATCAGATGGTCGATCGGAAGTAACAGTGAGAGATTCCTCGACTTCGCTGGGAATGACAACAGCAAATTTTACTCAGGCTTCTCGACCACGTAACGCAGGTCCGCCGCTGTGGCTTTGCCACGAAATTGGCTCTTAAAAATCGGCGACGGATTTGTTGAAATTAATTCGTAACCTTTCAAGACGAACTCCGGATAAATACTGTTGCTGGCTGGTTCGTAAACATTGTCGCCGCTAAAGCTGCCGTAAAGCTTGTATTCGTAATTATTGTCGCTCCCGAAGCTAAGCTGCTCGCGGTCCGGTGCGAGCTTTTGCTTTTCGTTTAACATCACCAACTGTGCTGCGCTCCACGGCTGACCCGGCCGTCGCACGTAACCCCAGAATTTGAAATCGGGTTTATAATAACGGCGGCCGATAAAATAATCCCCTGCCGGTTCGACAGCGATGCGTTGCGCCATCTCGATTCTTGCCTGCTGAATTCCTTGGGGCACGGTTTCGCAGCCGACGAGAAACAAAGTGCCGAACAAAAGATTGCTTGCGAGCAGAAGTGGAACAGCACGACTCATTCGTTAGATGGACACTTCTTATCGCAGCTTCGCGCGGCGCGCAAACAGTCGCTCCGTGTGAGCGGTTAAAGCGTTGCATCGCTGCAAGGCGCTCGTAAATTCCCAGAGATGATCGAACCGGAAGTTTATACAGC
>Ga0193723_1000362_pt1 | contig 17719 bp, 10 predicted proteins | sample H2m2metaG_FD_143042 | JGI IMG/M metagenome (GOLD analysis project Ga0193723, IMG submission 143042) | Soil microbial communities from a riparian zone of the East river system, Colorado, United States - H2m2 | ecosystem: Environmental > Terrestrial > Soil > Riparian zone | place: USA: East River...
TGGCGAGGCGGTGCGCCGCGCCGCGGAGACGCGGGTCATCCGTATGGGCCCCCCGGGCTAAGGCCGCCGCGGCCGCCTGTGCCCCCATGCCCCGCGCCCAGAGCCCCAGGCCCGGGTCGGTCTTCGCCGCGCGTTGGAACTCCACCAGGAGCGTGGGATCCTCGTCCCGCGACAGCAGCCGGAACAGAAACCGGTCGGCAAAACGGAAGGGCCGCATGTCACCGGGCCAGCCCAGCTCGAGCAGCCGCCGATACTGGACGACCGTTCCCGTCTCCTTCCACCCCATTGCCTTATTGGGACCCGGGGCGAGCAAGTTGCCGCCCCACAGCCCTGTCTCCTTCTGTTTCCGGGCGATCGCGAGCGCCTCCTTGTACTCGAGGACCTGCACGCGCAGCAAGGCGACGCGTTCGGGGTCGCGGGCCGACTCGGGCGCGACCTCTGTGAGCGCCCGGTATTGAATGGGGAGACTGGCGGCTTCGAACAGCCAGGAGAGGGGCAACTTGTGCGCGGAGGGAATCTCCAAAAGCCGCTCCAGACGTGGGAGGGGGAACTCGGATCTCCAAAACGGGCGCAAACTTACCCGAGACCTGCCCCATAGGCAATCGCCGCACGAACGGAAATCCTTAAACGATTATTTCACTGGCGCTTACGACCGACGATCTCGCGTGCAGTATTTTGCACTTTCAGTGGCACTCGACGCGGTGGATCGTTCCCGCGCGACCGCGCAAGCTCTCGCTGGTCAACACCAGCGAAGTATCGTCGAGAAAGTCCACCGCCTCGCCGCCGCCCGGTTCGTCGAGGGCGCCGATGTCGCACGCATACTCGCGAGCGGCCGTCAATCGGCCCCCGACGCCGGGGTGGAAGAAATAGATCTCGCCGTACGTACGGATCGCCACGAGCCGGCCGTCGGGCCGGATGGCCGCCCCGGTGACCCAGCGGCCGAACCCCGCGTCGGGACGGACGTCGAGGATCTGCAGTCGTGCCGCGGTGACGACGCCGGCCCCTCCCGGCCGCACCGGCCACTCGGCGCGCGTGACACGGTACACGCCGATACTTCCCGATCGCCCCTTGCTCACGAGGTAGAGCGCGCTGTCGCGCGGCGACACATAGATCGCTTCGACGTCGTGGGCGCCGTCCGGGTAACGCAGTTGCAGGATGGCGGGAGCGGCCGTGGTGCGCAGCGTGTCGCCGCGCCCGGTCGGCGGCTCCGGCTCGGGAACGGCATACACCGTGACCGACGCGCGCGATTCGAGATTGTCGCCGGTATCGGCGAGGTAGACACAGCTACCCGCACGCGTGGGGGGGGGACACGGACCGAGCCCCATGTCCTCCCAATCCGTCGCTTCTGCGCCAGGGACGAGGAGAAAGCCGCGGTCGTGCCCGCGCAGATCCGTCGCGTACAGGTAGGGGCCATCGCCCGAGTCGTTATGGGTCCACAGCACACCGGCGTGCGCGCGGCTGACCGCGACGCCGGAGCTCTCGCGCAATCGGGGACTCGCGAACTGGCCCGTCTGAATGGCGGTTGCGGCCTGCACGACGAGCAATGCGGAGAAGAGCATGGCCCACAACAGAATCGGCTTGCTCCCCCTCCGGCAAGGGGTGATAATTCGCAAATGCTCGATGCGCTGCGGGCGCGTTCCGTAGAGAAACTGCCGGCCCGGGTGGGACTCGAGGGGCGCATCCTCTTTCTGTGCGAGGACGCTGCCCTCGTAAGGGACCAGCTCGCGGGCAGAGACCTCGCTTGGACGCCCGCGACCAAGCTGCGTGACGACATTTCCACCGACGAAATCACCCCCGCCTACATCTGCTACTACTACGACGAGACCCTGGGAGACTTCCCCTACCTCGGTCTCAAGTGCGGCGAGGAGTTCCCCATCACCCGAGGCTCGGTCAAGCGGGGCGGGTTCGTGGTGTCGGTCAGCGGCAAGCGCCGTGGCAAGGGATCGTCGCGCGAGCAGTCGCCCTACGCGGAGATGTGCGCCGGCGTGAAGCTCGTCGTCGCTGAGAACATCGAACGCATCTACCGCGAGAACTGCCAGAACCTCGGCATCTTCACCACGACCGACTTTGGGATCTTGGACAAGATCCGGCGCGGCGAAGCGATCCCGCTGTCAACCTTCACGGATGGCGAAGGAGAGATCACCCGCGGGATCGTCGAGTACGGCGGGTTGTTCAACTACAATGTCGCACGGCTGCAGGGGAAGGTGGTGCTCACCCCACCCCGCACGCCGCAGCGCCCGATGACGCTCGGTGAAAAGATCCTCGCGCGCCGCTGGGTGGTGGACCCCTCGAAGGGAATGATCGGGGTCCCCGCCGTGAAGCCCGGCGATGAAGGGTTCGTGCTCACCGACATCCGCTTCAGTCACGAATACGTGACGCCGATGGCGGCGATCTTCTTCGAGCAGCTCGTCGGCAAGGACGCCAAGGTCAACGATCCAGCCTCGATCCTCATGTTCCGGGATCATCTGACCTTCTTGCCCGAAGCGATGACGCCCGAGCGCATCAAGGAAGGGTTGCTCGACGTGGCGCTGCAGCTCGAGAAAAAGCAGCGCGCCTTCGCCGAGGCGCAGGGGATCAAGCTGTACGGCGAGTTGCGCCTCGGCCACCACGGCTCGGAGGCGATCTGCCATTCCAAGATCCTCGAGGCGCACGCGCTCCCCGGCCAGGTGATCATCGGCTCCGATTCACACACGCCGCACGCCGGCGCGGTTGGGTGCGTGGCCTTCGGGGTGGGCACGACCGCGATCTTCAACTCCTGGATCACGAAGGACGTGCGGCTGCAGGTCCCCGAGACGGTGAAGGTGGTGGTGCGCGGGAAGAAGCCCGCCAACGTGACGGCCAAGGACTTCATGCTCGAGATCCTGCGGCATCCGTACGTAAAAAGCGGCAAGGCGATAGGCAAGCTGGTGGAGTACTGTGGAGATGCTGTCGAGTCGCTGTCGGTGGACGAACGCGCCACGATGACCAACATGACGGCCGAAGTTGGTGGCTTCACGGGCTACGTGGCGCCCGATGCGAAGACCGTCGAATACCTGATGGACTATCGCGGCCTGTCGCGCGCCGACGCGGAGCGGCTGGGAACGGGCCTGGCGAGCGATCCCGACGCCGAGTACTGCGAGGTGATCGAGATCGATGCCGCCGCGATCCGGCCGATGATTGCCCTGCCCGGAGACCCGGGAAACGGCCTCCACATCGGCGCGACCGAGACCCGCATCAAGGTGGACATCGCGTACGCCGGCTCGTGCACCGCGGGCAAGAAGGAGGACATGGACATGTACGCCCGGGTCCTGCGGGAGGCGACGGCGCGCGGGGCGCGGGTGGCGCCGTGGGTGAAGTTCTTCATCCAATGCGGGTCCCAGGATGTGAAGCGGTACTGCGAAGAGCGGGGCTACCTCGAGATCTTCCGGCAGGTCGGCGCTACGTTCCTCGAGCCGTCGTGTGGAGCGTGCATAAACGCGGGGCCGGGAGTGTCGAAGACGCGGGACGAGGTGACGATCAGCGCGATCAATCGCAACTTTCCCGGTCGCTCGGGGCCCGGCCAACTCTACCTCGCGAATCCATACACCGTGGCGGCGTCGGCCCTGACGGGCTACATCACGCCGTGGGAAGCTCCCGCGAGCGAACGCTAGCTCGCGCGGATCCGTACCTTCAGTGCCCGCACTCCGCTCCCGAAGTCCTTTGTCGACGTCACGGTGGTGGTTGAGTCCGACACCAGCTTCGCCGTAATCGCGACGTCGCCGCTCACCGTTCCTCGGAACGTCGTCCAGCTCAGCCCGGCTCCGCCCAGCTTGTGGCCTGAGCCATAGCTGCTCGCCGTCGTCCGGAGGTGACCGGCGCGCGCGAGCCACCGCGTGATCGAGTAGCTCGCCGTCTGATGGATGACCAGCCCGGTGCCCGTCCCCGCCGTGTCGATCGCAAAATGCGCGCGCAGCGAATCGTTCACCGGTGCGCGCCCCGACCCGACGATGAAGTACACGGAGTCGACGCTACTGGTCACGTTGTCGAACCCCGTCCAGCCCAGCAGCATCGTGAAGTCGGCGATGAGGGAATCGCCGGTGTCGCTCGGCATCCGGATGTCCATCTCGATGGCGACCGCGCGGGTGGTATCACTGCCACTCACGATGCGGGAGGCGCGGTCGATGTACGGAAACACGAGGGCTGCGAGCGTCGGGTAGAGGGTGGTGTCGCTGCTGAGCAGCGTATCACCCGCCAGCGCCGAGTCGAGGGCGCGCCGGACCGCGTGCAGCTCCGGGCCGCTGATGGCGTCTGGGTCCACGCCGCCGGCGTCGGAGCACGCGGCGATCACGGCGCCGAGCGCCGTCAACGTGAGCATCAGTTTTCGCATGCGGGAAATATGGTGCTACGGCGTGCCTTCGGAAGACGCCGTCCGCACTTCGGTGCGGTAGGGGCGTAACGCATCGCGCTGGTACACGCTGCGGGGATTCCAAAGCACCCACGACGTAATGCCCAACTCCTCGGCGGCACGGATCTGCTCGCGGATTTCGTGCGGCGTGTAGCGCGGCAGCCGCCGGCCGAGCGTGAACGCCTGCAGGTACGGCCGGATCGCCGCGGACCGGGGGTGCGGTCGCGACCGCTCGAGTGCATCGCGCAGCGCCTTCTTGACGATCGCGTAAGGATTCGCGTTGGGCCGCGCATAGCCGTAGGCGCCGGCGTAATAGTGGCTGGGATACACCATCGGCAGGACCACGTCGGCCACGGTAATGAAGTCCTCCCACACCTGCCCGATCCCCAGATCGCCCCCCCCGGTTGCCGATGCCGTCAGGCCGAAGATGTCGAACGTCACGGGCACACCGAGCGGCTGGAGGCGCTCAGCCAGTTTCGCCACGCTGGCCCGCACGGCGGCCCGCTGTGTCTCTCCGTGCCGGCGGGCGGGGAAGACGGCGTTGGCCATCGCCTCGCGCGGCTCGTCGGGGAAGCGCACGTAGTCGAACTGCACCTCGTCGAACCCCATGCGCACCGCCTCTTCGGCGATCTGCGCGGCGTAAATCCACACCGAGTCGTTGTACGCGTCCACCCAGGCGCTGCCGATCCGGTCGCGCCACAATCCCCCAACGTCGCGCTGCTGCACCGACCATTGCGGCCGGTGCTCGGCGAGCAGCGGGTCCTTGGCAATGACGATGCGCGCGATCGCGTAGATGTTGTGCTCGTGCAGGGTATCGAGCCGCGCCTGGGCGTCGCGCGCGCGGATGCAGCGGGTCGCTCCGATATCGCGCGCGACTTTCACGTTCGAGTCGTACAGCAGGCAGCCGGTGTCGTCCTTCACGTCTACGACGAAGGCGTTGATCTCGGTCGAGTCGGCGAGGCGCACGAGGTGCCACAGCTTAGGCGATCCGAACGCCCAGGCGTTGACGTACAGCGCCTTGACCGGCGGCGGCGGCGGGGGTGCGTTGAACAACGGCTCGGGGAGCATGTAGCGCAGCTCGACGCCGCGCAGCTGCAAGCTGTCCGGCGACGCGGGCAGTCCCTGTGCAAAAAGGCCGCGACTCGCGATCGCGGCCCAGAGCAAGAGAGTGCTTACCTGCCGAGCCAACTTCATAGGGGATATCACTATAGGAGACGGGCCCTGACAGGGCAAGCAGCTGGTTTCTTACCGCACCTGTAAACTATTGAACAGCAACGGGTAAGTCACCAGGCTCTGACCCCGGTACTGGGGGCGGAAGCCGAACAAGATGACGCGTCCGGAACCCTGCCGCACCTCGAGCAGACTCGCTTTGCCGGCGATGCGATCGGGATGCAGCACCCACCCGGAGAGCAGCACACGATCGGGGTCGTCGGGCCACCGCCCAATCACTTTGACCATGGACGAGTCGAGCACATCGAAGGCGGGTCCGCCCTGGAACCAGGCGGCGATCTCGCGCGCCACGCCGCGGGTAATCGGCTGCGTCGGGTCCAGCTCCAGACGGAAAATCGAACCGGGGGCGTAAAACTCCTCCTCCGGCACCGCCTCCAGCACGTTGCGCACCGGGAGCAGCAGCGCCTGCACCACGAAACGACTCGCCTCGTTCAGCGCGACGAGTGTGCCACCGTCGAGCACGAACTGCCGCAGTGCCTCCGCGCCGTCGGGACCGATGCCGCCGGCGTAGGGCGCCGGGTAACGCGGCGACGGTAAACCATCCTGGATTTCGCTCGGCGACTGATCGGGCAGTACGATGACGTCGAACGTGTCCTTGAGCTTCCCGGCGCGCACCGTCGAATCCACCAGTGACTGGTACGGCACTTTCCACGTGTCGAACACCCACCTAGTCCACCCCTCGTCGATCGCCGCGTCGTACGATCGGTACAGCCCGATCCGCGGGACGGGGGTGAGGTCCGTCGCGGTGAATCCGGAATAACCGGGAGTGGCCCGCGGCGTCGCGACCGGCGCGGAGAGCGGCACGCGCAGCGAGTCGGGCGCGACGATGGTGGTCACGCCCATCAGCAGCGGCAGGGTGTGCGCGGTGACGTCGTACGGCCGCTCGGGCGGTCCATTCGGATACAGACGCCGGTCGGGGTAGCGCTGCGGCTCGAGCAGCGTCTTCGCGAACGCGGCGTACGGTTGGCGCAGGACCACCACGTACGTGCCCGCCGCGTGACGCTGACCTTGCAGCGTAAACGCCTGCTGAGCGGTGCGAACTTCCACCTGTCCCCGCTCGAGAATGCCGAGCAGCGTCGCGAGGGCGATGGAGTCCTGATGGGCGGGGATCACGTACGCATACGGCCAGTCCCGCCAGCCGCGCACCGCGCGCCATTCGACAGAAAGGAAGCTCGCCAGCCAGCGATCGCGGTCGCGAGCCGCGTTGACGAGCAGCGAGTACGCGCCGGCGGTCTGGTAGGACACGATGTCACGCAGCGTCCAGCGGCCGCCCGGCCACGGGTGCGTAAAGTTCCACGAGCGCTCGCGCGGGTTGTATCCGCGGGAGCGGGCCTGCAGACGGTCGAACGGCACATCGACGGGCGAGGCGAGCTGGCCGCTCGCCGTCTCCGACAGAATGCGCACGCCCCCGTGGTAGTGCTGGTAGGCGCGCGCCGGCGTCCACGCGTCGTAGGTCGAGTTGATGGAGATGCCGGTCTTGCCCTGGCCCGCGAGCTCCCAGGCGATGGCCGTTCCGAGCGCGTTCACGCCGTCGATGAGCAACGGGTCGACGTTCGGCTCCACGGGATCGAGGTAGGGCGGCAGGAACAGACGCGCGCCGTCCGAGCTCATCTGGTGGATGTCGTGCACGATCTGCGGGTGCCACACGTTCTGCAGCGAATCGACCGTGAGCTGGGTCTCGACCTGGGTGAACGCGTACCAGTCGCGGTTGTTGTCGTGGCCCGCGTAATGGTGGTACAGCTCCGGGGGCGAGCTCCCCTCGGCCGGCGTGCCGAGCGTCTTGTTGTACCACTTCGTGACGATCGTCACGCCATCGGGGTTGAGCGAGGGGACGAGCCAGAGAATCACGTTGTCGAGAATCGCGCGGGTGGTGGCACTCGTGTCGGTCGCCAGGCGGTACGCGAGCGCGACGGGCGTCAGGTGGCCCCCGACCTCGGTCGAGTGAATGCTCGACGTGATGAGCACGATCGTTTTTCCGTCCCGCAGTGCCTCCTGCGCGGCGGCGCTGGCGCGGAAGCCGCGCGGGTCGGCAAGACCGGCGTTGAGACGCCGAAAGCGGTCGAGCTGCCGCAGGTTCTGCGGGCTCGAGATCACGAGCGCGACGAACGGCGCGCCCAGGGTCGTCTTGCCCAGCTCCCGGTAATCCACCCGGTCGCTGGCGCGCGCGAGTGCCTGGTAATAGCGCACCAGCACCGGCCATTCGGCGAGCTTGCGGTCGTCCCCGGGGTCGAAGCCGAGCACCGAGCGGGGCGTGGGAATGACGATCCGCGGCGCGGGCGGCCGGGCGGCCTGGCGCCGTGCGGGAGGTCGCGTGGGACGCTGGGCGAGAAGCACCGCGGGCGCGGCGATGAGAGCCGCGGCCGTGAGGCCCGCGAGGCAGACGAAAGCGCGGCTTCGCGGAGTCAACGCACGCTGCCCGCCGCGGCGGGCGGCGCTTCTCCCGTGCCGATCCAGTGGGCGAACCAGGTCCGGATGCGCTCCAACCGGTCGACGAGCAGCCACGGTGGACCGGTGCGCGACAGCCCGTGGTAGGACCGCGGGTAGCGGACGAACTCGGATGGAATGCCGCGCTTGCGCAGCGTCACGAACAGCTGTTCACCATCGGTGATCGGCGTGCGCTTGTCGTCCTCGCTGTGCACGATCAGCATCGGGGTCTGGATCCGCGCCGCATACGTCATCGGCGAAGAGAACTTGTAGATCGAGTCCTGCTCCCACGGCGCGCCGAAAAACTCGTAATCCGTCAGGCCCTGCGCGTCCGAGGAGCCGTACCAGGAGTACCAGTTGAAGATCGACCGGTCGGTCTCGGCCACGCGGAACCGGTTGGTGTGACCCACCACCCAGTTGGTCATGAAGCCGCCGTAGGATCCGCCCAGCACCGCCATGCGCGTCGTGTCCACTCCACCGCGGGCGATCACCACGTCCACCGCCTGCATCAGGTCCTGGTAGTCTTCCATGCCCCACCGTCCGCGGGTCGCGAACGTGAAGGCCTGTCCGTACCCGCTCGAGCCGCGCGGGTTCGTGAACAGCGTCCAGTACCCCTGCCCCGCGAGCATCTGGAACTCGGGGAAGAGCACGTTTCCGTAGTTGGAGTGCGGACCGCCGTGAATCGAGAGGACCAGCGGGTAGCTCTTCCCCGGCTGGTATCCGTACGGCTTCATCAGCCAGCCCTCGATGCGCAGCCCGCCCACGCCGGTGAACCAGAACGTGTCAGCGGGAATCATCGTCACGCGCGCGGCCAGCGAGTCGTTGAACGACGTCACCCGCCGCTCCCGCGCGGGCGTCGCGAGCGGCGCCACCCACAGCTCAGCGGGATGCGTTACGTCGCTCGCCGTATAGGCGAGTGAGCGGCCGTCGCCGCTCTGCGAAAAGCCTCGCAGGTGCCGCTCGCCGCCGGTCACCTGTCGGACGGGGCCTCCCCCTCCGGCCGCAGCGACGGCGAAGCGATGCACGTTGCCGCGCGTCTCGGCGTCGACGTACAGCGTCTTGCCGTCGGGGGACCAGGTCGGCGAGCCGGGGTCGAGCGCCCAGTCGGCCGTGAGATTGCGCGCCGTTCCGCCCGTGACGGGGATGACGCAGAGATCGTTCTCGGCGCCGCGGCCCTTCGAGCAGATGAACGCGATCGACTGGCCGTCGGGCGACCAGGCCGGGTCGCTGTTCTCGGTGAAGCCGGTCGCCAGGCGGCGGATCGCGCTGCCCGCGACCGTGAGCAGGTACAGCTCGGGGCGCCCCTGATCGCGCACCTCGACCGTCTCGGTCGAGTCCTGGACGAAGACGATCGTTTTGCCGTCGGGTGACCATTCTGGCCCGTTCTGGCTCAGCTCACCCGTGGTGAGCTGCCGGGGCTCGCCGCCCCCGATCGGGACGAGGTACAAATGGCTCGGCCGGCGCGTCTCCCGCGGCGGCAGGAATCCGCGCTCGTCCGCCACGATCGGGATCGACGTGTACACCCGGCCGTCGAACCGCTTGGGGTCCGGCCCGCGCGTGATGGCGACCGGCGAGACGCGCGTCCGCCAGGGCTGCTGCTTCGCGCTATCCGGATCGGCGCCGCGCCACCCGTACAGCAGCCATTGCCCGTCGCGCGAGAATTGAGGCGCGCCGTGCACGCCCTTGATTTGAAACGCTTCGCCACCGGGGGCACCCGTGCGCAGGAACCAGACGTCGTCGTCTGACCCCTCGCGTTTGCTCGAGAACGCGAGCAGCGATCCATCCGGCGACCAGGCGGGACTCGACGCCTCCGTGGAGGGGCTGGTATAGCGATACGCCGGCGCCGACCCGTCGGCCACCACCATCCAGATCTCGCTGTGCCGACGGTCCTTGTCCTCGACGACGGTCGTGACGGTGAAGGCCACGCGGCGGCCGTCGGGGGACAGCTGCGGATCGGCGACGAACGTCAACTTGTAGTAGTCGGTTGCCGCCCAGGGGCGGGGCTGTTGCCCGTGCAGCGGAACCGCGAACAGGATGAACGACAGGATTGCGAGCGAGGAGCGCGGACGCATAAGAGATCTCGGTCTGAATTTGGGTGAGAAACCTACCGACAGGACCTGCAAAGGCTAGACGCACAGACGCTCGGCGGTCGTCCCGAACCCGCCGAGCGTCTGAACGCTGTTGCGTCTGCGCGACTAGTCCTTGTTTCCCCGGTTACGGGAGTTTGTGCAACTCTACTCGCCGATTCTGTGCCCGCCCTTCCGGCGTCGTATTCGCCGCGACGGGGTTCGCGGGGCCGTACCCACGCGCGGTCATCCGGCTCGGGCTCACGCCCTTGCGGGCCAGGTAGAACCGTACCGCGATCGCGCGATTGCCCGACAGCCGGCGGTTCAACGCCAACGATCCTGTATTGTCGGTGTAGCCGGCGATCTCGATGCGGATCTCGGGATTGGCGATGAGCGATCCCGCCACCTGATCCAGCACCGCGTACGACTGCGTCGTCAACACCGATCGACCAGTTTGGAACGTCACGCCCGAGAGAATGAGCGTGGGCCTGGCGGGCGCTGCTGGGGCTCCCGGCGCCGCGGGCGCGCGCTCCTCGAACAGGAGCAAGCAGCCGAACTGGTCCACCCGCGAGCCCGCTGGCGTGTTCGGGCAGCGGTCCTGGGGATCGACCACTCCGTCGCCGTCCGAGTCCTTGGCGAGGGGACAGCCGTTGCCGTCCACCTGCATCCCCGCCGGCGTATTGGGACAGCGGTCCAGACTATCGGGCACGCCGTCCTTATCGCCGTCGGCCGGGCAGCCGGTCGCGTCCACCGGTGTGCCGGCGACGGTGCCCGGACAGCGGTCGATGCCATCGGCCACGCCGTCGGCATCCGAGTCGACGGGACAGCCCGACGCGTCTACGACCGCACCAGCGGGCGTGTTCGGGCACTTGTCCAGACCATCCCACACCAGGTCATGGTCGGAGTCGATGGGGCAGCCCGTCGGGTCCACGGTGGCGCCCGCCGGCGTGTCGGGACACTTGTCGAGTCCGTCGTTTACGCCATCGCCGTCCGAATCGGGCGGACAGCCCTTGGCGTCCACCGCGACGCCGGCGGGGGTGTCGGGGCACTGATCCAGCCCGTCGAGAACCTTGTCGTTGTCCTGATCGTGGGGGCAGCCCGTGGCGTCGACCGTCGCGCCATGGGGCGTGTCCGGGCAGGTATCGATGCCGTTGACGACCCCGTCCGAATCGGCGTCGCTGGGGCAGCCACGCTTGTCGACCGTGGCGCCGGCAGGCGTGTCGGGGCACGTGTCGCGCTTGTCGCCGACGCGGTCGTGGTCGGCGTCCGCCGCGGGCGTGGCGTCGGCCTGGAACATCGCGAATCCGACCGAGCCCACGAGGTGCGTGGCCTGCTTGTTGGCGAAGAGACCACTTGGCTGGGGCGTGGCATTCGTGGTGGGAGTGTAAATGGCACGGCCTTCGACGCGCAGCGCGACGCGGCTACCGAGGAAGAAACGGGCGCCCGCCCCGCCGTGCACCCCGCCGTCGGTGAAGCGATAGGGGTTGGTCCCGCCGAAATCGAGGCGGGAGTAACCGCCGAGCACGTAAAACGACAGCCGATCGCGGTTCATGACGTTGACCACGAGGCTCCCGGCGCCGATGACCGGCTCGATGTTTGTGGAGGGTGCGACGGTGTACGGCGGCTGGAACAACGCCTCGGCCTCGAGGCTCACCGCCGGGGAGAAGGCGTAGGCGAACCGCACGCCGCCGCCGATCTTGTCGGGCAGGCCGAAGGCCTTGTCGTACTTGGTGAACGCCCCGAACAGACCCACCTCGTAGCGCCGCTCGAGTTGCGCTGCGAGCGCCGAGGTGCACAACGCCAGGGCCAGTCCCACCGTCGCGACTGTCCGCACGGATCCCTCCGCTCTATTAGAGCTGGCGCAGCTCCACGCGCCGGTTCTGGGCCCGACCCGCGGCCGTCGTGTTCGGGGCGACTGGGACCGACGGCCCGTATCCCTTCGCGATCATCCGGTCGGGACCGACGCCCTTCTGCGCCAGGTACGCGCGTACCGCGTCAGCCCGGCTTTGGGACAAGCGCGTGTTGGTCGCTGCCGAGCCGGTGTTGTCGGTGTGGCCGGCGATCTCGATCCGGATGTCCGGATTGGCGACCAGCGACGCCGCCACAATGTCGAGGACCGTAAACGATTCGGGCTTGAGCGCCGATTTTCCGACCTCGAACGTCACACCGCGCAGGATGACCGGCGTCCGCGCTTCGGTGAACAGGATCGGGCAACCGGCGGCGTCGACTCGCGTGCCCGCGGCCGTGCCGGGGCACTTGTCCTTCGTATCGTCGACGCCGTCGCCGTCGGTGTCCTTGGAGCGTTGGCAGCCGGCGCTGTCCACTTCCGTGCCGGCCGGCGTGCCGGGGCACTTGTCGAGCCCGTCGAACACGCCGTCCTTGTCGTTGTCGGTCGGACACCCGGTCGCGTCCACGGTCGCCCCCGCGGGCGTGTTGGGACACTGGTCGATGCCGTCGGCGACGGCGTCCCCGTCGGCGTCGGTGGGGCACCCCCGCGCGTCCACGCGCGCTCCGGTCGGCGTACCCGCGCACTGATCGATGCCGTCGAACACGCCGTCCGCGTCGCTATCGGTCGGGCACCCGCGCGCGTCCACCAGCGCCCCGTCGACCGTGTTGGGACAGGCATCGAGCCCGTTGTAGACCTTGTCGCGGTCGGAGTCGATGGGGCACCCCTGCGGATCCACAACCGCGCCCGCTGGGGTCCCGGGACAGGTGTCGCGGTTGTCGCGCACACCATCCTTATCGAGGTCGCGGTATCCACCCGACGAGAAAATCGACAGACCGAGCGAGCCGACGATGTGTCCCGCCCAGTCGCCGCCGCCGACGAAGCCCGTGGTGGGCGCGTAGATCCCTCGCACTTCCAGGCGGAGCGCTACCCGGTCGCCGAGGAAGATCCGGTCACCCAGGGCGCCGTGCACGGCGTGGTCGCTGAAGCGGTAGGGAGGGGCTTTTTCGAAATCGAGGTGTGAGTAGCCGCCGAGGATATAGAAGATGTTGCGCTCGCCACCGAAGTTGAGCACCAGGCTGGAACTGAAATCCGTCAATGTCGCGGTCGCGGAGCCGGTTGCCGCGCTGGGCGACTGGTACCCGACAGCGACCTCGAGGCCGACAACTTGGCCGAAGAAGTACCCCAGGCGACCGCCGCCCCCGATCTGTTTGTCGAGGTTGAACGCCCGGTCGTATCGGGTGAACGATCCGAAGGCTCCGATCTCGAATTGGTGCCCTCGCTGGGCGGCGAGGGTCGGGACGGCGGCGATGGCGAGCACCACGAGGGTCATCCGTGCGCGCATGGCGTTGGCTCCCTTCGGTGACGGGCTAACTTCTTCCCCCGGCTAATATAGTCGAGCACTCATCAGAAACCCCACACGCAACTGCGGCGCTGTCGCGTCACCAGGTCGATCCCGCCGAGCACCAGGCCGCGCGCTGTGCCGTCGACCTCGCGCCAGGCGACCCCGCTGGGCTCGACGAGGGTCCCCGCCCCCTCTATGCCGCACATCTGGGCCGAAATCTGGTTGCCCACCGGACCCGCGAACGCGCTCAGCGAATCGCCGGTCACGATCGCGGCGATCGTCTCGGCTGCGTTCACCGCCGCGCCCGCGTACATGCCGCCCACCACGAGCACGGCGTTTCCGACATCGAGTAGCGCGAACTGGGAGCGTCCCTCGGGCAGGAGGACGGGGCCGGTGCCCCAGGGGCCGGTGAAGAATCCCGACACCAGGCTCAGGGGCGCAGTGTCGCTCGTCACCAGCCGCTGGGGCGCGGGGTCCAGTCCTCCGCCCGGGGGCACGCTGTCGGCCACGCCACCGATCGCGACCACGCGGCCGTCCCGCACCAGTCCACCGCCGTAGGCCCGGGGTCCCGGGAGTGTGGGCTGTTGATACCAACCGTCAATGTGGCCGTCCGCGCCGATCCGCCCGACGTATACGCCCTGTTGCGGCGCGCCCTGGGCGTCGGTCCCGCCGATGACGTAGATACGGCCGCGCCGCACGACGGCGATGGCACCGGCGACCGGCGTTGGGAGCGGCTCCAAGAACACAAAGCGACGGTTCACGCTGTCGGCCGTGACTTCGGCGCCGAGCACGGTGGCCTGGGCGTTGCCCGCGGCGTCGACCCCGCCGATCACGTAGAGGGCACTCCCGGGCAGACGCGAGTTATAGCGGGTCGCGACTGCGGCGGCGGCGAACGCGCGCGGAACCGGTAGCACACGGCTGCGCGTTGCGTCGGTCGTGTCTCGCTGCCGGACCCAGGTGTCGATCGCGCCGCCGCCTCCCGCCACTGCGCGCGCGACGTACACACCCGAGTCCGGCACGATCGTGATCTGACCGGCGTTGTCGAACGGCTCGCCGCCGCCTGCAGCGTAGAGCGTCGCGTTCAGCACGGCGCCTGCCGGGAACTCGGCCGCGGCGAGGGCGACGCCGACGGGCGCGCGGGGAAACGGCGGGCGGGCTTGCCAGGTGAGCGTGGCCGGGTTGAAGGTCGGGCCGGGCAGGACGTGTACCGTGGCGGTCAGGCGGCGGCCCGCGGCCGTGATCACGGTGAGGGTGCCGGACGCCGCGGAATCGGGCACGGTCGTGGTGATCGTGAGGGCGCTCCACGCTGAGTCGGCGACCGGCGCCTCGGTATCGGCGCCGCCGCCCGCCCGGGGGAAGCGCACGACGCCCGAGCCGCGCGCGGCGCCGAACCCGAACCCCTCCAGCACGATGCGTTGGCCGCGGGTGAGAATGGGCTCGATCGCCCCATCGATGTAGTCGAGCCGCGCGGTGGCGAAGACCGGCCCCGACGCATCGCCGGCGCAGCCGAGCAGCACGGCCAGGGCGGCGGGGAGCAGTTTAGCGGTGGCCGTTGTCCCCACGCATGAAGCCAAGGGCCTGGGCCAGCTTTTCGGCGAGGGCGGACAGCTCGGTAGCGCCATGGGCGACGTCTTCGATCGCGCGCAGCTGCTCCGCGGCGGCAGCGGCGACGGCTTCGGCTTCCTGGCTCGAGGTCTGGGCGGCGGTGCGGGCCTGGCCGAGCGTCTGCGTGATGCGCGCCGCGAGCTCCGCGCTCTGGCGTCCCACCTCGGCGACGCGCTTGCCGGCCCGCGCGGTTTCCGCCGCCGCTTCGGCGATGCGGTCGAGGTCTTTTACCCAGTCGGCCGAGTTTTGTACCACTTCGCCCAGGTCGCCGCGGATCCGCTCGAGCAGCTGTGCGGCCCGGTCGAGCGCGCGGCGCGTGTCCTGCACCGACTTGCCGACGTTGCGGGCCTCGCGGCCGCTTTCTTCCGCCAGCTTGTGGACCTCGTCAGCGACGACCGCGAAGCCGCGGCCGTGCACGCCGGCCCGTGCCGCCTCGATCGTGGCGTTGAGCGCCAACAGGTTCGTCTGATTCGCGACGAAGCCGATCGTCTCCGAGAACTTTTCCACTTGCGTCGCGACGTCGCGAAGGCGCCGCACCTCCGCCGCGCTTTCTTCGGTTGTCGACCCCAAGTCGGTCAGCTGGCGCACGGCGCTCTGGGTCCCGGTGCGAACCTTCTCGGCGGTCTTCTCCATCTGGGAGCCCGCTTCGCGCGTTCGGTCGCCCGCGGTCGCGAGCTCGCCGGCGCTTTCCTTCAGCTGCTCGGCCTCGCGCGCCGCCGCCCCGACCAGGGTTGCCGCCTGACCCGCGCCCTCACTGGCGCGCTGCGCCGAGGCCGCGACCTCTTCGCTCGAGGCGTGGATCTCCTCGGTGGTGGCGGTCAGCGTCTGCACGTATTGCGTGGTCTGGTCGGAGGCGCCGGTCACCGGCCGCAGGGAGCCTTCGATCGCGACCATGAGGGCGAGCTGCGGCGCCAGCAGCTCGAGCAGCTCCCCGTCCGAGTTGCGGTACATCGCCGGGTCGGAGTGCCGCACGCTCCACAGCCCCACCAGCTGGCCCGCGTGGTACAGCGGCACGAGCATCTCGGCGCCCGGTGTTTCGGCGCCGGGCACGACGACCTGGTCCTTGACCAGGCCGTGCGCCACGACCGCGCGCCGCAGCCGCACCGCTTCGCCGGTGAGTCCGGCGTCGGCGTCGAAGCGGAACACCGTGCCGGGCTGCGCCGCCGTGTCGGCCAACAGCTCCATCTGGCGGGCGCGCGCGTCGTACCGCGCGAAGCCCATCTGCTCCCAGGGGACCAGCTGCCGCGTCAGCTCCTGCACGCGCGTGAAGCTGCGGCTCAGACTCATTTCGGCGGCGATCGCCTGCGCCAGGCGTTGCACGAGATGGAGCTCGTCGGCGTGCACGCCGAGCCGGATCACGTGGAGGCTGCCGACAGTAGCGAGCGCGAGACCCGCGGCGACGAGGACGGTGGGCCCGGTGGGCATCGTCGCATGGGCGAGTGCGAACCACGCCAGGGCCAACGCGACCGACGTGAGATAGATGATCGTCTCCCACCGCAGCGTCAGGCGCGCGTCCACCCAGGCCATCGTCCGCGCGAGGGCCAGATCGAGATAGAAGGTGCCGTTCACGAGGACAGGGAGGAGCGCGATCACCAGGGCGACCGGCCCGATGTTGCCCGCCGTAAGCGCCGCCGCGCCGATCTGACCACCCATGCGCGTGTACATGAGGCCCACGAGCGTCGTTCCCACCGTGAGGTGCGTCGCGTTGTTGAGGGCTGCCTTGAGCGGCAAGCGCCGCAACAAGATGTCGCCGACGATCATCGCGAACGGCGCCACGAGCGCGGCGAAGGCCCACCCGCGATCGAGGATCGCATACAGCATCACGCCGACGACGTACGAGGAGAATCCGTTGCCGGGGAGCGCAATGCCGTAGCGACGCGAGAGGGCTGCGGCGATGACCAGCGCCAGGGCGGCGAGGGGGAGGCCTTCGCCCCCCGGCGCTGCGCCGCGCGCGTAGGCCAGCGCGCCCGCGCCGAAGGACGCGAGCCCGGCCAGGGACACGGCGACTCGGAGCGAGAGGGCGGCCTTCATAGAGGGTGTGGCGCAAGCTCGGGTACGTGGCGCGGCGTGTCAAGCACGGCTATCGTTTACGACATGAAGGTCACGATCGAGTACTGCGTCGTCTGAAACTACGAACCTCGGGCCACCGGTCTGGCGGCCGAGATTCGCGATGCCTTCCCTCATGCGGAAGTGAAACTCATTCAGTCCTCGGGCGGCGTCTTCGAGGTAGAGGCGGACGGGCGCGTCGTCTTTTCCAAGAAGGGCGCGAGGCGCCACGCCGAGCCCGGTGAAGTCGTGCGACTCCTCAAACAAGCGACGTCCGGCACGCGGTGAAGATCGCCATCTCCACCGGCGGCGGCGACGCGCCGGGCCTCAACGCCGTCATTCGGGGAGCCGTCCTCGCAGCCGTCCACCGGGGGTGGGAGTGCGTCGGCATCCGGCGCGGGTTCGACGGCCTGCTCGGCGACGATGAAGTCATTTCCCTCGGCCCGGCCCAGGTGCGCGGCATCACCCACCTCGGCGGCACCATCCTCGGTACGACCAATCGCGGCGATCCTTTCAAGTGGCGCCGCCAGCGGGCCGACGGCACTTGGGAAAAGCGCGATCGGTCCGACGAGCTCGTCGCCGCGTTCCGCGCGCTTCACCTCGAGGCGCTCATCGCGATCGGCGGAGACGGCTCCCTCGCCATCGCCCTGCAGCTGATGGCGAAAGGCATTCCCGTCGTCGGCGATCGCGATGAG
>Ga0193723_1000363_pt1 | contig 17706 bp, 11 predicted proteins | sample H2m2metaG_FD_143042 | JGI IMG/M metagenome (GOLD analysis project Ga0193723, IMG submission 143042) | Soil microbial communities from a riparian zone of the East river system, Colorado, United States - H2m2 | ecosystem: Environmental > Terrestrial > Soil > Riparian zone | place: USA: East River...
GATCTGAACGGCGACGGCCGTTCGGACCTCGTCCTCGGGAACCTCGGGCTGAACTCGTACATCCGGGCGTCGCAGTCAGAGCCGGCGCGGCTCGACGTCAACGGGATCCTCACCTTCTACAAGCACAGCGTGAGCCATCCGTTGCCGGGGCGCGACGAGCTGCTCAGCGTGATGCCGCAGCTGCGGGCCAAATACCCGACGTATGCGGCGTTCGCCGCAAACCGCATCGAGGCCGCCGCCACGGTGCTCGAGGCGCACGACTTCGCGAGCTCGATCGCGCTCGATCAAGGCAACGGGACATTCGTGCTGCACGCACTCCCGGCTGAAGCGCAGTTCGCACCCGTGTACGGCGCGGTCGCGGCCGACTTCGATCGCGACGGTCACGTCGATCTCCTGCTTGGCGGCAATTTCTTTGGCGTCACGCCGGTCCAGGGACGCTACGACGCGAGCTACGGGCTGTTGCTGGCGGGCGACGGCAAGGGCGGCTTCGTGCCGATCGATATCGACATCGATGGGCAGGTACGCCACATGGCCCTGGCCAGGGGACCAAACGGCGCGCGCTTCGTGGTCGTGGCCAAGAACGGCGACCGGTTGCAAATGCTGCAGTAAGCCCGCACGGGCTCTTGACGTCGCCCGATCCGCGGTTCAGAATCGGCACCACCTAGAACCCCCTAGTCTCCAACCGTTTGACGAGGGTGTCGTATGAAACCACTCCTAGAGATGATGTCCGTTGCGGGCCTGGCGGTGCTGTGCGCGGCACCGCTGTGCGCGCAAGAAACCGGCGCAGTGCGCGGACGCGTCACCGATCAGGCGACGCAGCAACCGCTCTCCGGCGTCACGATCACCGTCGCGAACCGCAGCGCGTTGTCGCAAAGCGACGGCCGCTACCTCGTCACGGCGGTGGCGGCGGGCAGCTACACGTTGCGCGCGAGAATGATCGGGTATGGAGCGGCGACGCAGGAGGTCACCGTCGCGGGGGGCGACACGGTCACCGTTGATCTCTCGATGACAGGTCAGGCGGTGCGTCTGTCGGAGGTCGTGGTGGTCGGCTACGGCACGCAGCGTGCAGGTGACATCACCACCGCCGTCACGCAGGTGTCGTCCAAGGACTTCAACACCGGCACCATCGTCAGCGCGCAGCAGCTCATCGAAAACAAGATCGCGGGTGTGCAGGTGGTGGACAACAACGAGCCGGGGGGCGGGCTCTCCATCCGCGTCCGCGGGACCGCGTCGGTGACGGCCTCGAGTGAGCCCCTTTATATAGTGGACGGCGTGCCGCTGGGCACCGGATCGGGCGGGGGACTCTCGGCGGGCCGCGATCCCCTGAACTTCCTCAATCCGAACGACATCGCGAGCATCACGGTCCTCAAGGACGCTGCCTCCGCGGCGATTTACGGCACCAATGCGTCGAATGGCGTGGTGCTGATCACGACGAAATCCGGTGAGGGGAGAACGCGGGTCGAGTACGGCAGCGGCTTCTCCGCCGCCTCGGTCACGCGGCGTCCCTCGATGCTGAGCGCCACGCAGTTCCGCGCGGCCGTGACGCAGTACGACACTGCGGACGTCGCGCAGCTCGGGACGGCCAACACCGATTGGTTCGGCTTGGTGTCACAGACCGGGATCGGTCAGCAGCACAACGTCGCGGTGTCGGGTTCCGGAGCGTCCAACAACTATCGCCTGTCCCTCGGGTATTTCGACCAGAACGGCATCCTCAAGGGGTCGTCCACCAAGCGGGTGGCAGTGAACGTGAATTACAACCAGCGGCTGTACGACGATCGCCTCGGCTTGAAGGCCACCCTGACAGGCTCACGCGCGTTCGACGAGTTCACCCCCAACGGCGTCCTCTATAACGCCGCTCAGATGGGGCCGACCCAGCCCGTCTTTGATCCGGCCAGCGCCACTGGTTTTTACAACTGGCCCGGCAATTCCCTCACGTCGCCTGACAACCCCGTTGAAGTCCTGAATGGCGCTTTGGATCATGGCACGACCTACCGCAGCGTCGGCAACCTCCAAGCGAAGTACGACTTCTCGAGGTTCCTGTCGTTGCGCGGCCTCAATGGGACGGTCGACCTGGGCTACGACGTGACCTATGCCGACCGCGTGAACTTCTATCCGAACAATATCCACCTCCAAACGAAGAACGGCACCAACGGCAGCTACTTTCGGTCGCAGAACCAGCAACTGAACACGGTGCTCGACGCGTACGTGGACTACGCGCCCCCGGTGAGCGTGGGGCCGGGCACCCTCGATTTCACGGCCGGCTATTCGTACTCCCAATCGCACGCCAACTATCCGTCGATCTTCGCGAACCAGCTCCAGAGCAATCTCCTGCGCGACGCCGGGATCCCTCAGACGGCGAGTCCTCCGGTCTCCTCCTTCAACGTCCAAGACTCGAAGCTCATTTCGTTCTTCGGGCGGGCTGGCTACAACGTCAACGACCGCTACCTCGTCTCGGCCAGCATCCGGCGCGACGGGTCCTCGCGCTTCGGGGCCGGAAACCAGTGGGGGAATTTCCCCGCGGTGTCGGTCGGCTGGCGAATCTCGCAGGAACCCTTCCTGCGCGGCGTCACAGCCATCTCGGACCTGAAGCTCCGGGCCTCGTGGGGCAAGACGGGAAATCAAGCCTTCGGCAACTACCTATACGTGCCGACGTATCAGTTCTGCAACTCGCAGGCCCAAGTGCAGTTCGGGAACCAGTTCGTCTGCCCCGCGCGCCCCAGCGGCGTCGATCCGAACATCAAGTGGGAGTCCACCCGCACCTGGGACGTGGGTGCGGACTTCACCCTTCTGGATCAGCGGCTCGCGGGGTCGTTCGACTGGTACAACAAGCATACGGTCGACCTGCTCTTCAACGAGGTCGCCGCGGCCGGCCAGTTCCTCTCGAACTTCGTCACCAGGAACATCGGGAGCGTGAAGAACACGGGCTTCGATCTGAGCTTGACCGCCCTTCTTCGCAAGACGTCGCCGACCGGCGGCCTTTTCTGGACGACCAGCCTCAACGTGTCTCACAATACCAATGCGCTCCTGACCATCAATCCCAACGCGGTCGGCATCACGGGCAGCCGAATCCTTACGGGAACCATCGCGGGCGGTGTCGGGAGCACCGTCCAGGTCCTCGAGCCGGGCCAGCCGATCAACTCGTTCTTCGTCTGTCAACAGACGTACACCGCGGGAAAGCCGGCCGAGGGCTTGTACAAGACGCTGGCGGGTGCCGACACGACCGCGTGCGCCCGAGGTTCGAACACCCGGGCCTTCCATGACCCGGCGCCGCATTGGATGTTCGGGTTTACGTCAGACATGACCTATCGTCACTTCGACCTGAGCGTCACGCTCCGCGCGTGGCTCGGCAACTACGTCTACAACAACGTCGCCTCCAACTCGGGCGACTACCGGGAACTCACCGCCGGCAGCTCGCCGTACAACCTGCACAGCTCGGTGCTGGCTACCCGCTTCATGACCCAGCAACTACTCTCCAATTACTACGTCGAAGACGGGTCGTTTCTGCGGATGGACAACATCGCGGTGGGCTACACCTTCCCGTGGCAGGCCCAGCAACTGCGCGCGTATGTCAACGTGCAGAACGCGTTTACCATCACCGGATATAGCGGAGTCGATCCGACTGCCGGTGTGAACGGCATTGACAACAACATCTACCCTCGGTCACGTATCATTACGGGAGGTCTCAATGTACAGTTCTGAGACGACGACTATGAGTCGCACCTCCCGCAGCTGGAGCGGCTTTATGCACAACCATCGCTGGAACATGACCGGAGTCGCGGTCACCCTGATTGCACTGGTCGCGGCCGCGTGCACGGATCCGACGGTGGCGCCGACGAGCACGGTTACCGGCGCGAATTACTTCAACGATCCCGGCTCCTACAGGGCATTCCTGGCGAAGGCCTACGCTGGCCTTGCGGTCGGCGGTCAGAACGGGGGAGATGGGTCGACCGACATTCAAGGAATCGACGGCGGATTCTCGCAGTACATGCGCCTGTACTGGGAGATGCAGGAGCTGCCGACGGACGAGGCCGTCATCGCGTGGGGCGACCAGACCCTGCCGGAGTTGAACACCCAGGGATGGAATGCGTCGAACACCTTCGTCAACGCGATGTATTACCGTGTCTTCTTCCAGGTCGGTATGGTGAACGAGTTCCTGCGGGAGACCACCAACGCGAAGTTGGCATCGCGGAGCGTAAGCGGAGCGCTGCTGGCCCAGGTGCATACCTACCGCGCCGAAGCCCGGTTCCTTCGGGCGCTGTCGCTCTGGCATGGGCTCGATTTCTTCGGAGATATCCCGCTACTCACCGAAAACGACCCTCTCGGCAGCATCCCCCAGCAGAGCACCCGCGCCGACGTCTACAACTTCGTCGTAAGCGAGCTTACGGCGATCAGAGATTCGCTGCCTTTGCCCGGCGCCAGCAGCTACGGTCGCGCGACTGGCCCGGCGGCAGACATGCTCCTGGCAGAGCTCTATCTGAACGCTGGCGTCTACACCGGCGCGCCGAATTACGTCGGCGCGCTGACCAGGGCGAGCGCGGTGATCGCAGCAGGCTACACGCTCGCGCCGAACTACTTCAACAACTTCCAGGCCGACAACAACACGTCTCCGGAAATGATCTTCGCGGTTCCCGAGGACGGCATCCGTACCCAGACCTACGGCTCGACGAACTTCCTCATTCATGCATCGTGCGGGAATTCGATGAACGCGTCCAACTATGGCGTGGACGGCTGCTGGTACGGTCTGCGCCTGAAGGCCTCGGCCCACGACCTCTACGCCGCCGGCGACGTGCGGGCGACCGCGTTCTACACGAGCGGCCAAACCGTGGCGGTGACGCAGATCTCGAACTTCGGCGCCGGCATTCCGAACCCCAAGTTCACGAACAAGACGTCGGGCGGCGCGACGGGGTCGAACGCCTCCTTTGCGGACACCGACTTCCCGATGTTCCGTTTGGGTGAAGCGTACCTGATCTACGCCGAGGCCCAGGTCCGCGGTGGCGGCGGCGACACCACCACGGCCCTGCTGTATGTGAATAGGCTACGGTTGCGGGCGTTCGCGAATGACTCGACCAAGATGGTGGTCGACAGCCAGCTCACCCTGCCGTTCTTGCTCGCGGAGCGCGGCCGCGAGCTCATGTGGGAGGGCCACCGTCGCACCGACCTGGTGCGCTTCGGCATGTTCACCGGCGGCACCTACCTCTGGGCCTGGAAGGGCGCGAATGCCTACGCGGGGGATTCGACGGCTGTCGCGACCGACGCGCACTTCAATCTCTACCCGATCCCGACGAACGAGTTGATCGCGAACCCGAATCTGAAGCAGAATACGGGTTATTAGCGCTGCACAGCACCCCTTGGTACCTGACAGTGGCTCCGTCGCTTCGGCGGCGGAGCCGCTGTGCGCTTGCGGCGGTCCTGACTTGGGCAGCGGCCTGTTCGAGCGGGTCCACCGCGCCCCCCATCATCGGCAACCCCCCGCCCGACCGGCCCTCACTCCCGCAAACCTACCGGCCCAGCGGCCACATGGCCGCGGGCGACGTGTTCGTGCATCTGTTCGAGTGGAAATGGACCGATATCGCCACCGAGTGCGAGAACGTCCTCGGCCCCGCCGGCTTCAAAGCCGTGCAGGTCTCGCCGCCGCAAGAACACAGCATCGTCCCGAGCCACGACTGGAGCGAGCGCTATCAGCCCGTGAGCTACAGCGTCGCCCGCAGCCGCTCGGGGACAGGGGCCGAATTCGCCGATATGGTGACCCGCTGCAAGAACGCGGGGGTGGACATCATCGTCGATGCGGTCATCAACCACATGACGAATTACCCGAGCCCGGGCACCGGCAGCAACGGCACGGCATACTCGAAGTACGAGTATCCAGGGCTCTACACGCAAGCCGATTTTCACACGCCCTGTGCGCTCAACAACTATCAGAGCGCCGCCAACGTGCAGGACTGCGAGCTGCTGTCGCTGCCCGACTTGAACACGGGCCTCGCCTCAGTCCGGCAGAAGATCGCGGGCTACCTGATCGCGCTCGCGGACCTCGGTGTGGCGGGGTTCCGTATCGACGCGGCCAAGCATATTCAGCAGGTGGAGCTCGACAAGATCTTCGCGATCGTGGACTCCACGATGATCGCCGAGCCGCGACCCCTGCCGTACTACTTCCTCGAGGTGGTCGGCAACGGACAGGGCGAGGCACTCGGCCCGCGCGACTACTTCGGCGAAGCGTACGCGTCCGGCGGCGCCGCCGACATCACCGAATTCACGTTCGTCGGCGTCGGCGACAAATTCCGCGGCATGGGCGGGCAGCACATCTCGCAGCTCAATCCCAATGGCACGCAGGGAAACCAGTTCTCCGAGGGTGCGTGGGGCATCATGCCCTCCAACAAGGCCGTCGTGTTTCTGCAGAACCACGACACCCAGCACCAATGCGGGCTCAGTTATCGCGACGGCAACGTCTTCCGCATCGCGAACGTGTGGATGCTGGCGCAGCCGTACGGCTATCCGTCGATCCTCTCGAGCTACGCCTTCGACTGCCCGGCGGGAAATGCGATGGGGCCACCGTCGGACGGCAGCGGCTGGACGACGGCGGTGACGTGCGCATCGAGCCTCGAGACCGCCACGATCGGCCAGTGGGTGTGTGAGCACCGCGACCCGTCGATCCTGAACATGGTCGCCTTCCGCAAGGTCGTGGCCGGAACGGACGTGAACCACTGGTGGGACGACGGCGCCAACGCGATCGCGTTCACGCGCGGCGACAAGGGCTTCGTCGCCATTAACGGGGCCGCCGCTCCCTTGGCGGTCACGGTCACCACCGGCATGGCGCCGGGCAACTACACCAACGTCATCGCCGGCGACACGGTCGTGGTCGACTCGATCGGCAGAGTCCAGGTCAACCTGGCCGCGAAGACCGCCCTGGCGATCGACACAGCGACGCGGCTCCCATGACGATGATCCTCTTCACGCTCTTGCAGGTCACCCTGCACGTCACGGCGCCCACGAACACACCGGCCGCGGCATCAATCTTTGTTGCCGGCTCGTTCAATCAATGGAATCCCGCCGCACCCGAATACCGACTGACCGCTGAGAGTCCCGGCCACTACGCGATCACCCTATCGGACTCAGTTCGCGGGGTGATCAACTTCAAGTTCACGCTGGGATCGTGGGACTTGGTGGAGGCTGACACCACCGGCGCCGATGTCGCGAACCGCGCGTTCACGGTGCCGGCGAGCGGCGCCGCGTCGTACGAGGGCACGGTGCCACGCTGGCGCGACGGCACGCCGCGGCCTCGGCCCGCCAGCGCCACTGCGTCGGTCTCGATCGTGAGCGACAGCTTCGCGATCCCGCAGCTCGGTCGCACGCGGCGGGTGTGGATCTACCTGCCGCCTGGGTACGCGACCTCCGCACGCCGCTATCCCGTGCTCTACATGCACGACGGGCAAAACGTGTTCGATGCACGGACGAGTTTTGCGGGTGAGTGGGGCGTCGATGAGACGCTCGACAGCCTCCATGCGCTAGGCGCCCAGGACGCGATCGTCGTCGCCGTCGATCACGGTGGACAGCGTCGCTTCGACGAATACTCGCCGTGGGTGAACCAGAAGTACGGCGGCGGTCAGGGCGACGCCTACGCCCGATTCCTGGTGCAGACACTCAAGCCCTACGTCGATCGGCGCTACCGGACACTCCCCGATCGCCTGCACACCGGCGTCGCCGGCTCGAGCATGGGGGGCCTCATCTCCCTGTACGCCGCGCTCAGGTATCCCGACGTCTTCGGGCGAGCCGGCGTCTTCTCGCCGGCCCTCTGGGTCGCGCCGGAGATCTATGCCCTGGCGCGGGGGGCGCACCCGCGGCCCGGAACCCGCATTTACATCGTGACGGGCGGACAGGAAGGCGACACGCCCGAGGTGTACGCCCAGGACCACCAGCGCATGGTTGACACGCTCGCGGCCGCTGGGTTCACCGTGCAGGCCGCCTTGCGGCCCGACGGGAAGCACGCCGAATGGTTTTGGCGTCGCGAGTTTCCGGCAGCGTACGAATGGCTGTTTCAGGAACCGCCGGCGTGGACGCGCGGCGGCGTGTGCTACGAGATCTTCGTGCGCTCGTTTTACGATTCGAACGGCGACGGCATCGGCGATTTGAACGGCCTGATTCAGAAGCTCGACTACGTCAAAGGCCTTGGCGCCACCTGCATCTGGCTGATGCCGATCGCGGCGTCGCCCAGTTACCACGGGTACGACGTGAGCGACTACTATCGCGTCGAACCCGCCTACGGCACGAACGACGATTTCAAGCGCTTGATGGTCGAAGCGCACCGCCGCGGCATCGCGGTGCTCGTCGACATGGTCCTGAATCACGCCTCGAGCGAGCATCCGTCGTTCCAGGCCGCGCTGCGCGACACGGCGTCGCCGTACCGCTCATGGTACCGCTGGTCCCCGACCGCGCTCGGCAAGGGACCCTGGGGCACGGATGCGTGGCGCCATTCGCCGGTACGTGACGAGTACTACTACGGCGTCTTTTGGTCGGGCATGCCCGATCTCAACTACGAGACGCAGGCGGTGCGCGACGAAGCGAAGAAGATCGCGACCTTCTGGCTCCGCGACATGGACGTCGACGGGTTCCGTCTCGACGCGATTCCGTATCTGCTCGAGGAAGGGACGTGCCTCCAAGGGTGCCCCGGGACCCACGCCTATCTGCGCGAGTACGCCGCGCACCTGCGCAGCGTGAAGCCCGACGCGTACACCGTCGGCGAAGCCTGGGGCAACATCGACATGGTGATGCCCTACTATCCGGACCAACTCACGTCGTACTTCGGGTTCGAGCTCGCCGATTCGCTCATCTCGGCGGTCCGCACGGGCTCGGGAGCGGGATTGTTGACCGGGTTCCTGCGGCTCCAGGACACCCTGCCGCCGCATCGCTGGTCGCCGTTCCTGAGCAACCACGACGGCACGCGCTCATTCAACCTCCTCGGCAAGGACATGGCTCGCGCGAAGCTGGCGGCGACGCTGCTGCTCACGCTCCCGGGCCTGCCGTTCGTCTACTATGGCGAGGAGATCGGCATGACGGGCAACAAACCCGATCCACGTCTGCGCACGCCGATGCAGTGGAGCGCGCGCCCCGGATTGGGGTTCACCTCCAGCACCGCCTGGTCGAGCGCCCAACCTGACTCCCTGACGACAACCGTCGCAGTGCAGGATACCAATCCCCGCTCGCTCCTGAATCTGTATCGCCGCCTGATCCACCTGCGCCGCTCGAACGACGCGCTCGCCGTGGGGACGCTCGTGCCTCTCACCGCCGGTAGCGGGCAAGTCGTCGCCTATCTGCGGCGCGGCGAGGACGGCAAGCACGCCGTGCTCGTCGTGGCGAACCTCGGCGCCACCGCCGTGTCGCGCATCGCGGTCACCTCGCGTGACAGCGTGCTCACGGCGGGGCGATACGCAGCGCGGAACCTGCTCGGCGGCCCGCGTGGCGCCCCTCTTGTCGTGCGTCGAGACGGAAGAGTCCGCGGCTATGTCCCATTGCCCGGCCGGCTCGGGCCGCGCCAGAGCCTGATTCTCGAGCTGCACCGATGATCCTCGCCGCGCTGCTCGCGCTGCAAGCCCAGTCTGTCTACATCGACAAGGCGGGCGTGGTTCGCTGGACCGGCAACCGGCAGGAAGTTGCCCTCTTCGGCGCGAACTACGTGCTGCCGACCGCCTCCGACTATCGCGCCGCCGGCTATCTCCACCTCGATCGCAAGAAGATGATCGACGAGGACATGGCGCAATTCGCCCGCATGGGCTGGGACGGGCTGCGGCTGACGTTCTGGGGCGACTGGGAAGCATCGGACAGCGCCGGCAATCTGATCGACAACGATCACCTCGACTTGCAGGACTATTTGATCGCGCGGGCGCGTGAGCGCGGTATCTACATGCTGTTTAGCCCGATCCAGCTCTATGGCTCGAACTGGCCCGACGCCTTGCAGGACACGTCTCCGCCGGGATTCGGCCGGCGGTTTGGCAAGGGCAAGATGGGCACCGACTCGGCCGCGATCGCGGCGCAGGTGAACTACCTCAAGCAGATCCTCAATCACGTCAACCGCTACACCCACGTCGCGCTCAAGGACGAGCCCGCGATCCTCTTCATCGAGCTGGTGAACGAGCCCTGGCATCACCCCGATGACCTGCCAGGCTCCATCCGCTACATCAATGCGCTCACCGACGCCGTGCGCAGCACCGGATGCACCAAGCTCATCTTCTACAACATCAGTCAGGACTTCCGCATCGGCGAAGCGATCAGGCGCAGCCGCGCGCAGGGACTCACGTTCGGCTGGTATCCCACCGGACTGAACTCCGGCCACGAGCTGACGGGCAACTATCTGCGCTCGGTCGACTCGTTCCCCGCCATGAGTGGGGACTTGGCCCGCCTGCCGCGCATCGTGTACGAGTTCGACAGCCCCGATCTCCGCACCGGCACGATGTATCCCGCGATGGCGCGCACGATGCGCAGCGTGGGTGCCCAGTTCGCCGCGATGTTCGCCTACGACATGCTGGGCACCGCGTCGCGCAACCTGGGTTGGCAGACGCACTACCTGAATCTCGTCTACACACCGCGCAAGGCGATGAGCGCCATCATCGCCGCCGAGGCGATGCGTCGCCTGCCGCGGCTGCAATCGTATGGCTCGTACCCACAGAACACCCACTTCGGCGACTTCCACGTCTCAGCCGACTCGAACCTCGGCGAGCTCGTATCGCGCGATGCATTTCTGTATGCCGGGTCGACCGCGTCGCGGCCTCCCGACCTGGCCGCGCTACGTCGCATCGCGGGCTACGGATCGTCGCCGGTGGTGACGTACGACGGGGTGGGCGTCTACTTCCTCGACAAGGTCCGCCCGGGCGTCTGGCGCCTCGAGGTGTATCCCGACGCCGTGCCGGTCCGCGACCCGTTCGAGCCTCCGAATCCCGAGAAGGTCGTGACGCGCGCGATCAGCCGGTCGTGGCCGATGACCATCGTGTTGCCTGACCTCGGTGCCTCGTTCACCGCTCAGCCCATAACCGCGGGTAACGCACAGGCGGGGCGTGCCACGGATGGAAAAATCACCGTCACCCCCGGTGTCTACGTCCTGAGCAATGCAGGGGCCGTGGACCTTGCCACGCTACCGGCTCGGATCGGGCAGCTCGCGTTTCGGGAGTATCACGCGCCCCCGACAGACACGGTCGCGCCTTCGATGGAATCGCTCGCCCCGCCTGAGCTCCTCGCGGGCCGCGACGTCGAGTTGCGAGCACGCGTCGTCGACGCCGTGCCACCCGATTCGGCTACGCTCTACATCAAGCCGACGGCGGGAGGGTTCTACCGCGGCTTCCCCATGCAGCACGTCGCGGGATACGAATACAGCACCTCGATCCCCTCCACCAACCTCCACAACGGCCCTTATGAATTCGTGATTGCTCTGTTTCACGGTGACTCGAGTTTGACGTTCCCCGACGCTGTGCGTGCGAAACCGACGGACTGGGATTACTACGGCCGCGGCACGTGGAAGGTCGATGTGGTCGGCGCGCAAACCCCGCTGCGCCTCTTCACCCCGCGCGACGACGCTCCGCGCCTCACCTTCACGCGCATCGGCGACGCGGGCCGCCGCGGCCTGTTCCGCGTAGTGCCGTCACCGGTCACGGGGGCACCGGTCTTCCATCTCGAGTTGCCGGTCGACGCGAGCGGCTGGAGCCCCGCGGATTACACAGCGTCCCTCCTAATCGAAGACCGGATTCGCGCGCGCCAGGAAACGATCGCCGCGGCCGAGGGCGTCCGGCTGCGGTTGCGCGGCCTCGGCGCCCGCCAGGTGCTTCACGTATCACTCCTGGAAGACGACGGCACGACCTGGAGCGCGGCGCTTCCGGTGGACAGCACGTGGACGGAGCAAACCCTGCCCCTCACGGCTTTCACCGCAGGCCGCGGCGTGTTGCTGCCACAGGGATTCCCGTCTGACTGGAGCTATTGGGTGGGACCGGCGGCGGGACGTGGCGGCAGCGCCGACCGTCCTCGGCTCCAGCGCTTGGAGCGCCTACAACTGTCGCTCAGGCGAGAGGATGGCGTGACGGTGAAGGCTGGGAGTTACGGGGTGGAAGTGGAGTGGGTGTCGTTGCTCTTCGGCCCGCGCTGAGCGCGGAGCGCGAACCCCAGCATCACCAATCCGAAGACCAGCAGCACCAGGCCCCACCACAGATTGATGTTGATGCCCAGCGAGCGGGCGTAGATCGCCGGGTCCGAGGCGAGACCATACAGGGTCAACATCACGCCGAAGATCGTGAACATCAGTCCAATCGGCAGGCGCAGATCGAGTTTCATCGCGCGATCACCAGAAGATCACGTTGAGGACGAGCGTCAGCCCAAGCACGAGCACGGCGAGCGTGGCGGGGCGCTTGTACCACACGATCTCGTGGTCGGTCAGGCGCGGCGTCAGCGCGTAGACAAGCCCCTTCAGCTCGTCGTCTGACTTGTTGCGCCTGGTCGCGAGCGAGATCGCGATCGTCGCCACGAAACAGGCACTCCACGCGAAGATCGCGGTCCAAAAGTTCTGCGCCATCTCGCTCGGGTAGGTGTGCAACACCGTTCCGAAGAACGCGCCTTTCAAACCCGGTGTCGCGCCGTGAGGCAGGACCAGACCGTGGTGCACGGCCGCCGCGGCGGTCCCGATCAGCAGCCCGTAGAACGCGCCGTGCCCCGTGGTGCGGCGCCAGAACATCCCCAGGAGGAACGTCGCGAAGAGCGGCGCGTTCACGAACGCGAACACCAGCTGTAGCATGTCCAGGATGTTGTTGAACCGCGTGGCAGCGTACGCCGCCACGACGCTGAGCAGAATCCCGAACACCGTCGCCACCTGCCCCATCCGCAGGTAATGCTGGTCCGACTGTCCCGGCCGGATGTGCGATTGGTAGATGTCGTACGTCCAGACCGCGTTGAACGCCGTGACGTTTCCCGCCATCCCCGACATGAACGACGCCATCAGGGCCGTGAGCCCGAGGCCCAGCAGTCCCGAAGGCAGGTAGTGTCCGAGCATCACGGGCACCGCGAGGTTGTAGTTCGGGGTGCCGTCACTCTCGACCGGCAGCAATCCTCCGCCGGTGCCGTGCATCGCGATCGCGATCATGCCGGGGAGAATGACGAGCGCGGGGAACAGCATCTTCGGGATCGCGGCGAGGAGTGGCGTGCGCCGCGCGGCCGTCATCGAGTCCGCGGCCATCGCCCGCTGCACGACGAGAAAGTCCGTGCACCAATAGCCGAACGACAGCACGAACCCGAGCCCCATCACCAGGCCGAACCACTCCACGCCCATGGGATTGGCGCTCGCGGAATCGAGATGCCGCCACGAGCTGGACCAGGCGCCCGGTGCGTAGCCGGCGTTCGTGGCGACGGTGCTGAGCTTCGCGGTCAGTCCGTCCCAGCCTCCCACGTCCTTGAGGCCCAGCAGCACGAGCGGCAGGAATCCCATCACGATCAGGAAGAACTGCAGCACTTCATTGTAGATCGCGGAGGTCAGGCCACCCAGGAAGATGTACGCCAGCACGATGGCGGCCGAGAGGATGACGCTGGTGTGAAAGCTCCAGCCGAGGATGAGCTCGAGCAGCTTGGCGAGCGCGTACATCGAGATCCCCGAGGAGAACACGGTCATCACCGCGAAGGTGATGGCGTTGAAGCCTCGGGTCTTTTCGTCGAAGCGGAGTTTCAGGTACTCGGGGACGGAGCGGGCGCGCGACCCATAGTAGAACGGCATCATGAAGATGCCGACGAACACCATCGCGGGGATCGCGCCGAGCCAGTAGAAGTGACTCGTCATCATGCCGTACTTGGCACCCGAGGCGCCCATCCCGATCACTTCCTGCGCGCCAAGATTTGCCGAGATGAACGCGAGGCCGGCGATCCACGCGGGGATCGACCGGCCCGACAAGAAGAAGTCTTCGCTGCTTTTGACGAAGCGCCGCAGGGCCCAGCCGATCCCCAGGACGAACGCGAAGTAGACGCCGAGAATCGCGTAGTCGATGGCGCTGAGATGGATTTGTTGCACGGCGGCTTAGAGGAGGTATCCCCGCTTGAGCAGCGAGCGTCCCGACGCCGCCATTCCGGCGGGCCCCGGCAGGTGGAATTTCAGGGAGTCGGCCATGCGGTCGTAGATATTGAACAGCACGCAGGCGTGAATCGCGTCCTCGATGGCGGCATCGCTGACGCCCGCGGCGCGCAGCGGCTCCACATCGACGGGGCGCACGTCACCGGGCGTCAGCGTGAGCTTCTCGAGGAAGCCGAGCGTGGCGCGCAGCTTCGCGTCGACCGGTGCGGTGCGCCAATCGTTCAGCACCGCCTCGACGAAGTCGTCCTTCTTTTCCTTTTCGAGAGCCATCGACGCGACCGCGCCGTGAGCCCCCGTTCAGAAGAGGCATTGATTCAGCCGTGAGGTGAACGCGGCGAACAGCTCGCGCTCCCCGACGCTCCATTCCGACGGCCCGCGCATGACCGCCTGCGTCCAGTCGCACATGGGCTTGCCCCAGAACTCGGGCCGGTACATGAGCGTCTTCACGATGTCCGGCACGCGGCGCATCCCCACCAGCCGAATCAGGATGAGCTTGAGCCGCTCGGGCAGGCGATGATTGTGCTCGACGGCGCGGAGGCGCATCAGTCGTCCTCTCGGCCCTCGAGCGCAGCCATCCCGCGCTCGAGGCGCCCCAAGGCGGCGCCCATTGCCGCGGCCGCGGTCACCTCGAAGAGCACATCGTCGGAGTTCCCGGCCGTCTGCAGCGACGTGACGTCCTCGTCGGTCACCTTGTACGCGTGCTGCGCGATCTTGTCGACGTAGTTACCGAACGGCGCGGGCGCCGGCGCGCCGCTGCGACCGCTCGCGAACCGCGCGGCGCGTGCCATGACCGCTTTGCGCAGCTCGCTGGGCGTGTGGCCGCTGCCGAGCACCGTGTCGAGGATGCCCTGCGTGAACTTCGCGTACCGGCCCGGTGGGTTTTTCACGGCGCTAAGGATACGCCACTTCGAAGGTTGCCTCCAGACCCTCGATCGAGTTGGGTCCCACGAACACCCGGAACGTGCCCGCCTCGACCACCGCCTTCATGTCCAACCCGTAGAACGCGAGGTCCCGCGCGGCGAGCAACAACTCTATCCTGCGCGCTTCGCCGGGCTTGAGCGTCACCCGGCGAAACCCCCTCAACTCACGCACAGGCCGAGCGACGCTCGCAACCTCGTCCCGCACGTACAGTTGCGCGACCTCCGTCCCCTCACGCGTTCCAGTGTTCGTTACGGTTACGACGACGCTGAGTGTGTCGGTCGGGCCCAGACGCACCGGGCCGGCCTGAAGATCGCGCGAGCCGACCGTCGTGCGAGAAGCGATCCTCAGGTCGCGGTACGTGAAGGTCGTGTACGACAGGCCGTAGCCGAATGGGTAACGCGGCGTGACGGGGGCGTCGATGTACTTCGATGTGAACTTGTCCGCCGCGGGGGGACGGCCCGTGTTGCGGTGATTGTAGTACAGGGGGATCTGTCCCAAGGCGCGCGGGAACGTCACCGCCAGCCGGCCACTCGGGTTCACCTCGCCGAACAGCACCTCCGCCGTCGCGTTGCCCGACTCGACGCCCAAGTACCAATCCTCGACGATCGCGGGCACATGCTCCGCGGCCCACTCGAGGATCAGCGGGCGACCATTCATGAGGACTAGTACGATCGGAGTGCCGGTCGCCGCGACGGCCTCGAGCAATTGCTGCTGCACGCCGGGGAGCCCGAGATACGCGCGGCTCGCCGCCTCACCGCTCATGTCGTGACGCTCGCCCAGGACGAGGATCGCCACCTTGGCGCGTTGCGCCGCGGCGACCGCCTCGGCGAAGCCGGCGGTGGACGGGTCTTCGATGCCGGCACCCTGTGCGTAGAGCACCTGCGTGCCCGACGGGACGCGGGTTTTGATCCCCTGGAGCACCGTCACGACGTCTTCCGGCTTGCCGTCCGTATGCCAGGGACCGAGCGGATCGAGCTGATTGTCGGCGAGAGGCCCGATGACCGCGATCACCGGCGTGGCGCGGTCCAAGGGCAGCAAACTACGGTCGTTCTTGAGAAGCACGATCGACTCGCGTGCGGCGCGGCGGGCGAGTGCGCGTATTTCGACGGGGTTGGGTAGGACGGGCTTTAGCGCCGCCACGCGAGCCTTGGCGCGCAGCACCCGTCGCACGGCCTCGTCGACGACCGCCATCGGGATACGACCGCCCTGCACCAGCGGGGCGAGAGTTTCGACGTAGATGCTGCTTTGCATGTCCATGTCCACGCCGGCGGTGAGCGCCCGCCGCCCCGCTTCTTCGCGCGACCCTGCGATCCCGTGCGGGATCAATTCCGCGACCGACGTCCAGTCGCTCACCACCATCCCGTTGAACCGCCACTCGCGCCGCAGCAGCGTGTCGGTGAGCCACGCGTTGCCCGAGGCGGGCACGCCGCCGATGTCGTTGAAGGCCGACATCAGCGTGGCGACACCGGCGTCCACGGCGGCCTTGAAGGGCGGGAGGTACACCTCGCGCAGCGTGCGCGGCGAGATATCGGCGCTGTTGTAGTCGCGTCCTCCTTCGGCGGCGCCATAGGCCGCGAAGTGCTTCGCGGTCGCGAGGATCGATTCCTGGAAACCACGCACGCGAGCCGCCGCGAGCAGCGACCCGAGGTAGGTGTCTTCACCGGAGCCCTCGGCGATGCGGCCCCAACGCGGATCGCGCGCGATGTCGACCATCGGTGCGTAGGTCCAGTTGATCCCGGCGGCCGCGGCTTCGCGTCCCGCCGCGCGCGCGGTCGCTTCGGCGAGTTCCGGATCGAACGCGCCTGCCTCGGCGAGCGGAATCGGGAAGATCGTGCGGAAGCCGTGGATCACGTCGAGCCCAAAGAGCAAGGGGATCTTGAGACGGGACTCGGTCGTCGCGACGCGATCGACGGCGCGTGTGTTCTCCGTGCCGATCACGTTGAAGAGCCCGCCCACGAGGCCGCGGCGCACCAGCGCCGTTTGCTCTGGAGACGCCTTGCCGCCGGCCGAGAGGAGGTTCAGCTGCCCGAGTTTTTCTTCGAGGGTCATGCGGGCGAGGAGGGAGTCGAGGTTCTGCGCGGGGGCGGCGCCGACGGGCAGCAGGACGAAGAGCGCGGTGAGAAGCGAGTGGCGCGGGCGCAGCATTTGATAAGCCTCCCATTGTGAAACCCTAGCGGCCCCGTGGGACGGCGCACATGTTATGCGGCCGAACCCCTACCAGACACAGGCGCCCATGAATCTACGACACGTTTTCCTGGTTGGCGCTGCCGCCCTGATGTTCGCGGGGTCGGCGCGCGCCCAGACGACCACCGGCACGATCCGCGGATACATCAAGGATCAGAGCGGCGCAGCGCTTACTGGCGCCGACATCCAAGCCACGAATGTCGAGAGCGGAGTGGCGCGCACTTCGGCCACTCGTGCCGACGGCGCCTACATCCTGCCGGGCCTGGTCCCAGGGACGTACGACGTCGTCGTCCGCAACATTGGGTTCTCCCCGCAGCGTCGTCGGGTGATTGTGCAGATCGGCGCAACACTCCTCGTCGACTTCTCCCTGCAAGCGGGCGCCGTAGAGCTCGAGGCCGTCACCGTACAGGCCGAGAATCCGACGATCGAGACGCGCACCTCCGAGGTCGCAACCAACGTCACGCAGCAGCAGATCAACGATCTTCCCACGTCGAACAGAAACATCTTCGACCTCACGGCGC
>Ga0193723_1000365_pt1 | contig 17652 bp, 16 predicted proteins | sample H2m2metaG_FD_143042 | JGI IMG/M metagenome (GOLD analysis project Ga0193723, IMG submission 143042) | Soil microbial communities from a riparian zone of the East river system, Colorado, United States - H2m2 | ecosystem: Environmental > Terrestrial > Soil > Riparian zone | place: USA: East River...
AAAGCAATCTACCATCAAATCTAGATTTAGCTTTTAATCAACCACTACTAGCAGCCGGTGGAATCGTCCACAAAAGTATCATTGGTGCAGAGTGTAGTCTTGAGGACAGGTGTAAATTTCCAGATAGTTATGCATCACTAGTTCTGCATAAAATGCAGTCTTTGTCAACCAATTCTTGTTACTAAAGATGATAAACATAAGCCTTAGACTGCTTATTTAATTTGCTAGCTTTCTTTATAATGCTCTGAAAGATTTAAAGTTTATCGAAATAGCAGATGCTACAGGGCAAATTCTTAAAAAATCAAACCTAGCGGGACTTGAACATATCAATTACTAATCACTATTTATTCTAAGTGCGTTTGGACATTGTGATTGTTCAAAGGACGCTACGCTGCGGTTGTAATATTATATTATGACAAAAAAAATAAACCGGTTATTGATGACCACTTATCATCTCCGAAAAAGCGTCTCCGCATAACCATCAATTAGCGCTATTGAGATCAACCAAATGGGAAGTTGGAAGGGAAGACTATGTCTGGAATGCGGATTTCTGGAATGCGGATTTCTGGAATACGGCTGTGGCTACGGATTTCTGGAATACGGCTGTGGCTACTGTTATCTTTAGCTTGAGCAGCTGGAGCACTAGCAGGTAAAGGTTTAACCTTAAATGTGTCTGTTGCTGTTTTATTTTCATATCCAATTGCAGATGCATTTACGTCTACTTGATAGGTACTGGATTTACCTTTTCCGACTATTTTCCATGAATAGGTGACCAAACCGTCTTGGTCAGTCTTTTCTCCAAACTCTTTTTTCGAGGATCCAGACGGATTAAAGATATGTCCTATTACATTGGCTCCAATCACTTTTCCAGTCGAGTTTGCGTCGTGAACCGTCACCGTGATATCCTGGGTATCGCCACGGATTACAGGATCCTTGCCTAGCTTAAGATCAATTGCTAATGCTTTCAGAGGCTTCACTTTAGGTGATGATACGGCGGGCGACAAGATACCAGATGTAGCATTTTGTGATAGAATTGCCGATTGTTGTCGCTGTTGTCCTTTCTGTGTGTTATTATCTGCTAGCCCAGTAAAGTTAACGCTATAAAACTTTGTCAAGTTGGCGGGAGTAATACTATTCTGGCAAGCTATTTTAGAAGTTATCTTGTTTTGTCCTTCCTTAATGGCCGCATACTTAGTACTAGGTATAAAGCTCCAATTAGAATAGTCTTGTGGACCGTGAGAACCGTTTGGGATCGCCTGTTGGTAGGGTTTTATGCCATTCATAATTACTGCGACTTTACAATCCGAAGTCGAACTAGCGTTATCTGTAGATGTTCCCGTGATAGTTAGATTTTTGCTCAGCGGAATTGGTTGGCCTTTGAGTGGTGATGTGATTTTTACGCCAGGTAATTTAGCAGGAGACGAGGGTAAAACATGAGTGCCATTTGTTGAATTTAGCGAGCTATTCTGTATACTTGGAGATATTTGTGCCTGCGCTAAGTTAGCAGTCCAACTATATGCAAGAAAATTCATTGCAAAAGCGAGCAATAACGTCATCGTTGTCCATGTTAGAATCCTCAAAATGATCATAGCTTTTTTCATGCTATTATTTTAAATGTATTTCTTCACACAGATTGGGATCAATAGGCTAGAAGAAAGCAAACGAAAATATATACTGAAATATTACTTCTGATTGTTGTGAACCTTAATCAACCATCAGTGTAGCTCTTATTTACCTTTACCTTTAGAGATTCATTTTTGGACAGGCTGGTGTCGGTCTAAAAGATGAATCTCATTTCCCATATGATTATATTTTAGAAAGAATTAGCCTTCTCTTTGTCCGTGCTTAAAGCCAAAATTATTTGACTACTTGGCGTTATTCTTACATTGACTTTTTATTTTCTAAATTGGGACAAATCAGGGGCTGAGTAATGTAAATGATCTTTAAAGTTGACAAATCAACAAGGATGGTATACGGCTCTCCAGAAGATCAAAAATTGCATTCCAACAGAAGTATAGGTGAAGCTATCAGAAGAGGCGGTTGTGGATATAATCATATATTGATATTATTCTTAGGATGAAAAGGCCTATTTGATAATAATGTTTTCGATGTCGCTAAAGCAATGATTGTCCACAAAGAAACCCCATCAGGCCTTTTTACTACTGCATTCATTCCAGCCTCTATATTGAATGAAACAATCTTCAATTATCAGTATAAATTGAGCTGATTTCTAATCAAGCAATCTATTGGTTGATTTCTATATTATCTATGGCTCACAAGGGTTTTTACTCGATAATGCATAATAGTATATCCAGTTTATCTTTGTATTGTTTCGTTATAATTAGAAAGGGTCACAAATCAGTCCAATTATCGTTTGTATATTTCTGTATTCAGTCGGTAGTCAAAAAGATACAACTCAAAAGTATCTTAACCTAATTTTTCTCCTTTGACTATCCATTTACCTGACTTCGAACCTATTTCCAGATTTCCAACAAGATTGCCTCGACTATAGACTTTGGCATATTCCCGAGAAACTCCAAATAAAGAAGATACTAAATTATTCTTTTGATGATACCCTGCCTCTATGACCTTCATATTTAATTTACTGCTTACTTTCAGAATAATATTACGTGCATGACGCCATTCTCCCTTCCATGATACGACCTCAAAATTACCAAAATTTATCGTAGACAAACAATATCCTTCTGATTTCACTTGGAAATCAATATGATTCTTCTTAGCGAAAGAATTCATCCATTCTATCCCTTTCTCCGCGTTTCCCTGTTCTACCGCAAAATTATCGATGTGTGTCAATAAGTAAGATCCTATACAATATGTTTTGAATATTAGGATAATCGTTCCATTGCAGAAATATAAGGATATTTATCTGCAGTTAGTCTAATATATGAACAGATGTCCGATTAATTATCGATAACTCACCTAGATGGAGTCTTGTGGCTCTCTACATGCTCTCTGAGGTAATCTGTTTCATCGGCCGGATTTGATCAAAGCGAGTATATTTCTAATAAACTGCACATGTTGGCATGACAAGACCATTTGCAATGAAGTTGAAATTCATTTTTGTCAACTTATACAAGTACATATTTAACGAATTATAGGCTTCAATAGAATACGTTTGAACTCTATAGAATAATGCTAGAATAGATTAAGATATTGTATCAAGAGAAGAATTCTAGTAAGTTAACTAAAGAGTTTTTCTACTCTCGCTATCAATTCTTGTTTCAAGTGATTCAATTATTTTTATGAGGTATTATCATAGACAATAGTGCTTTCTGAACATGAAGTCTATTCTCAGCCTCAAACCATATAACAGATGATTTTCCATCAATAACTTCCGACGTGACTTCTTGTCCACGTATAGCAGGAAGACAGTGCATAAATATTACATCTTTTTTCGCAAGCTTCATCAGATCAGAATTTACTTGGTATTTTGGAAGGAAAGCTATTTGCCTTGTGATCTTTTCTTCATCTTTTCCCATTGAAATAAATGTATCAGTTACTACAGCGTCAGCATCTTTAGCAGCAAAAGAGGGATCGTCAGTTATAATTATTTCAGATCCTGTCTTCTCTCCTTCTAACTCTGCCAATCTTATTATTTCTCCTATTGGCTGATAATTTTTCGGACAGGCAACTTTCAAGCTAACTCCCGTCTTTGCACAACCTAATATTAGATCATTGCATACGTTATTCCCATCTCCGATCCATGCAATATTCAATCCTTTTAGGACTTTTTTGTGCTCATAAACTGTTAGTAGATCTGCGAGTATCTGGCAGGGATGGAAAGTCCCAGAAAGACCATTTATAACAGGAACAGAAGCTGCTACGGCCAACTTTTCAATGTCTGCATGGTCATAGAAACGCGCTACAATACAATTAGTATATAGTGATAACGCCCGTGCGGTGTCTTCAATTGTTTCTCCTCTTGACAACTGAATATCATTAGCCCCTAAATATATAGCGTTTCCACCGAGTTGCAAAATACCGCTCTCGAAACTTATCCTAGTTCTAGTCGAAGGTTTTTGAAAAATCATTGCAAGAACTTTTCCTTTTAGCAGACGACTTGACTTTCCATTGCAGTACTCTTTTTTTAGTCTTCGAGCTACTTTTAAGATTAGAAGGATTTCCTCGGAACTCAGATCTTGTAAACTAAGAATATCTTTCTTATTTAAGTAGGTCTTCAATGTCTTCATCTGTAAGATATATTTTTTCTTCTTTTTCTGATTTCTCCTGGTCTTTATTCTCTTCCTTTTTATCCCTCATCTTTGAGGCTTCTTTTATTTGTTTATCATTTACTGACAAGGGTTCTGAATCTTTTCGTGCCTTCTGCTCTCCTAAATCCTGGGGAGGCTCCTCCTCAATGCCTTTTGTACTTCTATTCTTTCGGCTAAACAGTCGTCCGAAGAGGCCTTTACTTTTCTTTTTATCTTCCAGCTCTGTTATAGACGAAGTATTCTCATTTGAAGTGATCTTATTGGGATGAATTTCTGATGTATCTTTTTTTTCTGTAACAGAGTTTAGATCGGTTGTCTCAATGGCCGATGGTGATATTTCATGTAATGTATCCTTTGATTCTTCCTCTTGGCTTTGTTGAGCAACAGAAAGATTACCCTCTAAAATCCGAGGTGGTAAAATGACTGGTTTTTGCAAATCCTTAACTTCGGAAGTATCAGATTCGGTTCTGATGGGTTGGGGAACCGCAGAAATTGAAGGTAGATTCTGGCCGTCAACTATTGAAACATTACTAAATATTGATCTAAGAAATTTATTGTAATCAAAAGGTATTATGTCACTATACCCCTGTCCTATTCCAAGATAGACGATAGGCTTTGAGGTGTTATGAACGATAGAAACTGCAGCGCCACCTTTTGCATCAGCATCTGTCTTAGTCAAAATGGCACCATCGAACTTTGTGTACTGAAAAAACTCAGTTGATTGATTGATCGTATCATTTCCGGCTAGTGAATCACCAATAAATAATTTTAGATCGGGCTTGACTACTCTAACAATCTTGCCTATCTCGTCCATTAAATTTTTGGCCGTCTGCATTCTGCCAGCCGTATCAATTAGCACTGCATCGATGTGGTGTTTTCTAGAATAATCCACTGCATCTCTGCCTACTGCTGAAGGATCTGCTCCATATCTTTGGGCAATAACTTTTAGAGATAACTTTTGAGCATGCTGAGTGAGTTGCTCTATGGCGCCCGCGCGGTGGGTATCTCCAGCAGCCAAAACCACAGAGAGTCCATTTTCACGCAATAGATGAGCAATCTTAGCAACTGTGGTCGTTTTGCCGGTTCCATTGATTCCAAGAAATACAATAGCGTAGGGTCCGCCTTTGGCTTCTTTTTTCAATTTTATTTCATGAATTAGATCCACTTGTCCTGCTTTACTAAACATAACCTCGAGATATTCTTGAAGTTTTGATCTAATTACCTCCTCTGCACTATTACCCCTTTCGAGTTGTAAACCTACTAATCCTTTTTTCAACGCTGCTACAAGATCATCAATTACCTCTTGTGCTACATCACCTTCTAATAGAGCAAGTTGTAAATCAAACAAATTGTTTTCTAGTTCTTTTTCAGAAAGCTCTTTTTGAGCTATACTTTTGGTGGCACTGGAAAAGGCTTTTCTGAGCTGGTCAAACATTTATTCTTAACCTGATCTGAGTATCGAAGACTGTCGTCATCCTCGATTCGATGGTTGTTGAGAAGGAGACTTTACGGTAGAACTGGCTTGTTGCAACATTTGGTTAATTTGTCTCTGAATCTGTTCCATACGGATTGCAATCTGTTGTTTTTGACTGGCAAGTTGCCTCAGGGCGACTTCAAATTCTTTTAGTCTGGATTCTATATAATTGATAGTATCCTCCCTATTTTTTTCTATCGTGACTCCTGCTCCTACATTTATCAATAATTTCTTAACAGGAGGAATCAAGGCTTTTACATAAACACCGATGCCTAGGGGCATTAATGATTCAACTTCATTATCAGCTAGATTTTGAACAGCACTGGAAGCAAGCCGAGCCTCTTCTATTAATCTTGAAACAGCAGCTTCTTTGTTAATAATATCACTCATGTATGCTTCTAGGACCCGGGATTGTTCAACCATTTCATTGATTTTCTGCTCCGCCGCAGCTTGCTGTCGATTAACTCCGCTACTCATTTATGGTCAATTTCCTTTACTATCTTATATTTGTGACTAAATTGTAGCCAAGCACACCCTAAAATTTACTTTCAAAAAATGTGGAGCTTAAGAATATCCACTATTGACGATTCACTTTATTTCATCTAAAGACATTCTTTAATATGAGACTAGATAGCCAACATTACAAATTTAATTTTTGATCCTAGACTTTTTTTATCTAAACCTGCTTCTTTTAATTTCTTTGCGACCCTTTTTTTGTGATGAAATTTTACTTTGATTTAATTGATCATCTAAAAATTTATTAATCAGTGCCTACGATAGGCAGAACTTTATTAGATGGCAAATTGAATGCATTTCGTTCTTGTTCCTCTTTTGTCACTTTCTCAAACTCAATAGTAAGTTCTACTTGTGCATTAAATTGTAGGCTTAACTCATTTGCTAAAACGCCAACGGATTTTGGGTCAGTAAATTCTTTTGAACCCTGTAAGAAAGCTCTGGTCTGTCTGTATAGAATCTTTCCTCCAAATTTAGAATGTAAGAAATTCGTAATGTCTTGGACTGTTTTTTCTTGGATCTCATTATGATACATGCATATTCCATGAACTGGTTCTTTATCATAAGGCGTCCCGTATTTGTACCAGAACACACCAAAATGCTGATATTCTCCTTGCATACATTTAATTTCCCAATGATTAGCTTTTTCAATAGGATATTTTGCTTCTAGAACATCGGCAATACCAAGCCTCCAGTACCTCACACGCATAGTATGAGATCTAATTTATTAGCTTTATAATAACGTGGCGAAGTCGGGTTGGAGTTGGCAACAAAGAATAAAATGGCGCCTGGTGCTACATGAGAAATTAATATGAGTAATGAAGTACACTCCAAACAGTATGAAAGGTTAATGCTGTTAACCGAGATGGAAAAAAAGTTTGATAATGGAAATGAAAGTTACTTTATTGATTTGCTGGACCATCAGGATAGTGTAATTAGGACTAGAGCAGTATGTATTTTAGCTGATATCGCAAGTGAAAACGCAGTCATCCAAATTAGTCATGTGGTTAAGGCAGATAAGAATGCGTTAGTCAGGCATGAAGCTGCGTTCTCTCTGGGTCAACTTGGATTCGCAAGTGCAATAAATGCGCTCTCTGATGCGGTGAGTTCAGACCCGAGTAGCTTTGTGCGCCACGAAGCTGCTATTGCTCTAGGAGTTATTGGATCCGAGAAAGCTAGGAAAGCACTTGACAGTGCACTTGACGACAAGAGTGAGGAAGTACGGGAGTCGGCTACTATTGCATTAGCAAATCTTGACTATATATTTACGGTAAAAAGAAATAATAGATTTACGAAAATGACTGGTGGTTGATTGCAATCACTATGACATAACCCAGATGGAATAAGGAGTATCTTAAATTTGACCTGTACGCTAATTTCTTGACGTTAATGGTCTTTCCTATTCAATATACGAGGTGTTTGAGTCCTCTTCCAAATGTGATTATAGCTTATTATAGATACGAAAAATATCGCATGACAGTATAATATAATTAGGTATACCTGCCCTGAGATCCACCAATTTATCTATTTCTTTGAAAAACTCATAAATGCAAATCGAACTGCTAACTCGGGATCTGAGTTATACTCAGTCGTGTGGGCGGATGTACAATTATAGTTGTTTTGAATGCCCTGAAACATTTTGCTGTCCATGCAACGACTGTGATCATACCCTAACTATAGGTTTTCTTCAATATGACATTATCTCATGTCGTCTATTCGCAACGTTAAAACTTATCGGATAACTGTAATCGATTGAATAATGAATATTTATAGAATATGTATAAATGGGTAAATGTTTCAACTATTCTTCAGGCTTGTTATGGGTATTCCAGAAAAAATAAAAGCCATCCAGGATGAAATTCATAAGACGCAGATCAATAAGGCTACTGAATTTCATATTGGTCTTCTGAAAGCAAAAATGTCTCGACTGAAGAGAGAAATGGAAGAGAATACTCATGGTAAAATAGTATCTCGTGGAGGCGGAGCTGCCGGATTCGATGTTAGAAAGGCAGGAGACGCTACAGTTGTGTTGATTGGCTTGCCAAGTGTAGGCAAATCTACTCTTCTGAATCGACTCACAAATGCCAAATCAAAGGTTGCTTCTTATCAATTTACAACTCTAACGGCTGTTCCTGGGTTATTGGACTATCGTGGGTCAAAAATCCAGATTCTTGACATGCCTGGAATTATTGAGGGAGCTGCTGCAGGAAGGGGACTTGGAAAGAGAGTGCTTTCGGTGGCGAGGAACGCTGACTTAGTATTACTCATTCTGGATGTATTTCAACCACATCATCTACTAGTCCTAAGAAAAGAATTATCTGAGATCGGGATCAAGGTGGATCAAAAACCGCCTAACGTAATCATAGAAAGGACAACCACAGGTGGACTCTCTGTTAATACACAAGCCCGAATAAACATGACAGAAAAATTAGTTAAGGAGATATTGCGTCTATATGGAATTCATAATGGTCGTGTAATAATAAGAGAGCCTGACTTAACCGATGATCAGTTAATAGATGTTTTAAATGGTAACCGGGTGTATATTCCATCCATTGTCGTATTGAATAAAATAGATCTAGTAAATCAGGGATTTGTAACTGGGATTCAATCAAAGATTGGAGACAACTTTATTCCCATCTCAGCAGATGCCCATATCAATATTGACGCATTAAAAGAGATTATTTACAAAAGACTTGATTTTATTAGAGTCTATATGCGTCCAAAGGGTGGAGAAACAGACTATAAGGAACCGATGATTATACGTAAAGGCGATACTGTTGAGGATGTATGCACTAGAATACATCGTAATCTAATTAGAGATTTTCGATTTGCCCAAATATGGGGCAAAAGTGTCAAATTTGAGGGTCAGAAAGTAGGATTAGACCACACACTGGTTGATGAGGATATTCTAACGATAGTTAGAAAAGTTAATGTACTTTAAAGACTAGAAAATAAAAAGCCTGACGGGTATTTAGCAAATGATTTTCTAACATATGACGGTCTAAATCAAAATCAGGATATAAACAGTAATAAAAGTATTTGATTGCTTCAGGATGAGAATACTAGGACCGTAGTTCGCAGCCTTAATGAACACTTAGTGACGGTCTATTAGTACAATTCAAGTTATTCAAATGTATACTAACCCTGTGGGTATAAATTACTCTCATGACTTCTTTCGTATTTGTAGAATCGGTTAACATAATATCGCTTTTGTTCCCTGTCTAATAGTGATCCTGTTCGCATATTGCATATACCAAAGCTTCTATAGCTGCTATCAAATTTATCTAGTCCTGCTCCAAAATCTAGCTTTCTATGACTAGTAGATACAATAATTTTCCAAGCGGTCACTTGATGTTTTAGATGCTCACCTATCTGCATTATGTTGTACGATTCTGGTATGGTTATATTAATCGGCTGGAGCATATGGATCTAATTTCTCAAGCCCTCCTTTAAGATCTTCATTAATGAAGGCACTGGAGAAATCATAAAATGCGTTATGAGGCAGAGGTTCCTTAATCCTACTTTTTTTCAATGATCTTTATACTTGATTCGATGTCGAATAATTCATGTCACGTTCTCCTACTAATAAAAAATGAGATAAGCGGTTTTTTTCATATTTCAACGTCAGCCCCTGGGAGAAGATGGCGGAGATGGTGATGAAGGAGGTGGTGGAGAGGAAGAGCTATCTAAGGCTCCTCCTGATGATGGTTGGGACGTTTCGCGATCGTTCTTCTTCCGTAGACGATTCATGAAAAGAATTATGAGAATAAGGCCAATGATGATATAGTTCACTGGTGGACTAAAGATTTTAGTAACTAACCCGGCACCTGGGATAACGAAAACTACTTTGCCGATATAATCGTTCTTTCTTATAGGAAAATCAGTTCCTGGGATCGATGATGGATTGGCATCGCCTTTTGTCCTAATGACTCTATCACCCTGCATATTGACTTGAACTTCTGCTACTCTATGCACTATGACTTTGTCGTCTCCCTGTGGTCTGTGAAAGACTATTATGTCACCAAGTTTTAGGCCATCATATGAACCGCCATTTCTAACAACTAATACGTCGTCGACATTGAGAGTTGGTATCATACTTCCACTCGAAACTACATAAAACGGGTTACCTGTATCTAGTATAAAATGAAGAACTATCCATACGATTGCAACTCCAGCAACTATTATCGCGATATCTTTGACTGCACCCGGTAGCTTCGACTCATTCTTCTTTAGCAATTTCAAGATTTATCATTTTAGTAGTAAGATAAACCTTTAGTTTTATTCTGCTCCACTATATGTTTTGATCAAGAGACTTACATAGGCTGACCAAATTAAGCTACGGGCTTCAATTGAATTATCTTTTATGAGCCTAATCCCTTTCTGAAATTTGCAAAAACGCTGTCTGCCTAGTTGATCAAGTTAGTTTGCGTCATAGTGCACACAATCAAATTCTTAATATCTCTAGTCCGGTGTTTTCCATCAGACCCATTATCCTATTCTTTTCTTTTCCCATACCTTTCCAATCGGTAATTATATGAGTAACTTTTTCCGAACTCTTTGTTATCATCTGATCTAACATATCTCTGTCGATCGACTCAAGATTATGTTTAGCCGCTACAGCAGCAAGTCCGTACTCTGATTCCAGCAACAGCTTACTAAACTTTCTAGAATAATGCGTACCGCCTAAAGCGATTCCGACTTTTTCACAATTTCCTAAATTGTTTCTGAGCACTTTTAGTAGAGAGCTGCATACAGCGGAGGCAACATGCTGATCAACCCACTGGATCTCTGTCGAACCAATTTCTATAAAAAGAACTGGTTTCCTTATTGACGTGGGTCCATGATGAGTAGCTTCTATAACAATCTGATAATTTGGGATTGTCGACTTCAGGTTACTAATTTCCTTGATATATTGTTTTTGTAGATAGGGGGATGAGATTGCTAATTCCTTTGGATTTCCACCATTGGGATTGGCTGCATAATTTCCAGTACAATGTGAGGTTAGAGTGGGAATTGTGCTTGTAGATTTATGTTTTGAAAGAAAGATAAATGCACCTGAACCTGGAAACCTATCGTCCAAATCTTCTAAATAGAGTAAATTTTCTTTAGAAATGTATAGCTGAATATTGCTATACGCTTGGGATTGGAGTAGTTTGCCAGTATCATTACCAACAGTAGTGCAAAAACCTCCGGCACTGTTCAAATAATTTACCATAGTCATACTTGCCATATCTTCTTCAGAAGCAACTAGTGTATAGTAATTCAAAACTGCATATCTATAATTATTTGATTTCAAGATTATATAAGCTGTATGCAATCAACTGAAGCAGCCCCCCCTGTTCTTATATTCATAAAAAGATTAATTCAGATAGAATCAACATAGCTCCCCTCTCAATATAGATCATTATATTCACCTAAGACTATACTCATGGCATTCTTTTTGGAGCTATTTGAGGCGTCTTTCACTACCGGTCTTCAGGGTCTTTTAGTCATTATAGGCAAGGAAACATATATGAACATTATAGGAAATAAATGAAAACAACTCGGTCAATATCATGGTGATTATCTGATTATCTTAATTAAGAGATAATATATTCATTTAGAGCACACCGAGGAATGGGGAGCAGCGCATTTCCGGAAGACAATCATTTACATAAACGCAACCTGATGTATTGTAAAATTAAATAACCGAGGGTCAATGACAAATACATGTATGACTCATTCCCTGATGAAGCCATCAGGCTGCTCAAAGAGGAAAAAATAACAGCTTTTAATAACTGGAGGATGAAAAATCTAACTATAAAGCCAGACATTAGTAATCACGATTTTTCTGGCAAGAATCTTTCAGGAGCCTACCTTAATGGTGCATCATGCGTTGGAACAAATTTCTCTGGAAGTGATTTATCTAAAATTAACCTAGTTCAGGCCGATCTTCATAGAGCCAATTTTAATGGGGCGAATTTAACAGACACCCTATTAATGTATGCGGAAATGGAAGGGAGCAACTTTGTTAATAGCAATCTGACTCGAGCCAATTTGATGTGGGCAAATTTGCGAAATTGTGATCTTTCAGGTAGTATAATTGAAAAGACAATATTTGTCGAAGCGTATATGCAAAATACGAATATATCTACTTTAGATAAAAATAGAGCATTTTTAAAGAATGCAAAATTTGAATAAATGCCGTGATTCTTGATGAAAATCGTGCTCCTCATACATTAATTTTGTTAACATTGTTAATAATGGAATGCTTACATCTCATGTTTGCGATAACCTATCGTATACTACTCCATTCTTGATCCTTATACAGAGGCTAGAGCTAAACTATTACATGGTAATAAGGCAATCTTTAAATAAACTGCACAAGGCAAGTTATGCGCCATGAGCGAAAAGAAAAGTGACAAGAGTAAGGACAGCTACTTTGCTGTGAGTCGTCGCAAAAGAAAACGATACTTAAAGATCATAATTCCCATCGTAGCCGCTGTTATCGTATTAGGAGTAGTTATCGGCATACAAGCTCAGGAGCATGGATTAGGTGCTAAGATAATATATCACATTCATCCACACCTGAATGTGACAGTCGACGGTAAACCCCAGACTATTCCAACTAATATAGGTATAAATTCTTCAATGTATAAAGATCACTCTCTTGATAAATATAGTACTCCGGGACTTGCACCCTTACATACTCATGATAGTAGTGGTACAGTTCATGTAGAATCTACAGTCGTCAGGAATTTTACTCTTGGCCAGTTTCTAAACATTTGGGGTATAGACCTCAATAACAAGCCCGTGAAAGTCGTAGTCGATGGCAAGGAGATACCTGACTTTCGAAATCATATTTTCAGGGATAAAGAACAGATTATCCTGGAACTTGGAAAATCATAGAAAACTGCTCGCGGAATGTCGAGTCCTACTCTTCTTTTAACGTTCTATACTGCTGCACTCATCGTGAGCTATTTAGTTCTTACAGAGGGTTCATTCTCTAGCAATCCTTCTGAATTATTTTTAATCAATTAAATTCAAATATTTTCATAATCCGTGCACGTAGAGCGAAATGTTCTCTATCACGATGTAATTTTATTGATCTAATTGATCTCGTATACGTCTGTTGAATAAATACTAAACGAGGCTTTAGACGATCGTTACATCGCAATACCGTACTAGTCTCCTTACCTGGTGATATGGCCAATAGAAAGGGTAATTTTGCAAGCTATGCTGGTGACGTATCGATGCAGACTGACAGGACTAACTACAAACCTGCTATTGATGTAATCTCTAGTTACAAATAGTGTCAAATATCGAACCTCAATATTGCTCAGTTTTCACTTGTTAAATTCAGCCATTGTCAATGTTCGCGTAATAATTTAGCCCAACACACACCAACTATTCTGTAGAGGTATGGGATTATACATCAGCTTTTTCTGCCCAAAGTAAACCAGAAGGTTTTTTTCCTATTCCACAAATCCTAGAATATCATAGGCTTTATCCTTTTATCACATTAGAATCGTTTGGCAATATTAATTCTTTTAATGGTTTTTGCTCTTTATTATTCTGTTTTGTAGATTCTGTTGTTTGTTCACGTGACTCCTTTCCTGAATCTACTATCCTTACTTCTCGAGGTTGGTTACTTGAAAATGTATTATCTATTATCGTCTCTTCTATTTTTCCTTTTCGTGATTTGGCCACCTCAACTTTTACGCGAGCTATAGTAATTACGAAGTCTTGATTGCAATGGTTTGCTACGTATTTTGGTTGATTAACATCATTAAAATCGGGCCTCCATTTCAGTTTTTACCACATCTGTTACATTGGGTTCAGTTAGAGCAGAATGGAGTCTCAAAACCGTACCGCGTTCTTCTCCCAGGGGTATTTTTTTCTTAACATCGATACAATAGAATATCATTTGGACATGATATATATTAAATACTAATTCCGCTTGAGACACTATCTGTCGAGCATAATTCGTCTGAGATAAATTATTTCATTTTCTCGTGTTTAATGAATAAAAGCTACCAGGTGTTATTTGGCATCTAGCATCCATAAATAAATAATAGAATACAATAGGATAGGTATGAAATCTAAAACAGATTCGAATTCGGATTCAGAATTGAGAAAAATATACGAGATGAAGAATATTGCAGTAGTAGGAATGTCTGCGAAGGAAGAAAAGGCAGGTCATTTTGTACCCTTATATCTAATTGGACATGGTTACAATGTCATCCCTGTAAACCCAACCTTGAATGAAATACAAGGGAGAAGAGCATACCCAGACCTTGCCTCAGTACCTTATGAAATAGATATTGTTGATATTTTTAGAAGATCAGAAGATATACCAAATGTAATAGAAGATGCAATCAGGAAAAAAGGAGTCAAGGTAATATGGATGCAAGAAGGAATATACAATGAAGAAGCAGAAAGAAAAGCAAAAGATAGCGGTATGAACGTTGTGTTTAACAGATGCATGATGGCTGAACATATGAGATTATTCCGATAAACTGCGACTTAACTAAAGTAAGAAGAGAAAGTTAGTTATTTCTATTTTAGCCATAATTATGGTGTTATAAGGCTAACTGTCCAATAACCGTCTCGAACACTGGGATCAACTAGGGCTTGTTGTGGTCGAAAGAAATGTTTGCAAGACTCTATTGAACTTATCTGGATATTGCGATGGTAATGCATGACCAGCATCTTTTATCTGTACAAGCCAAGCTCCAGGGATCTTTCCTGCAATAATTAGAGCATTTTCATGCGGTTAGTAAGAATTATCATCGGTTCCAGTCATGACCAACGTAGGTTTGGCTATTTTCGCAAGTTCGTCACAAACACCATTCCAGTTGGTAGCCTCCCAAGCGTGTCCTATGTTATTCTGACCGCTTAAAGTGTTAGGAGAAACCTTAGAAAATAAATCTTTGGCTTTTGGAATGTTTTCAAGAGAATCAGGATGCAGTCTTATCCATCCTGATGCTAATGAGGCAGAAATAAGAGTTTTTATATCCTCCTTAGAAACAGGAATATTATTTAGAGCTTCGGGGCTAGTTGGAGCGTTATTGGTTGCGTATTAAATCAGTGTCATTTGGATAAATTTGTTCTGTGGAAGCATACCCACCTTAATTAATATTAGCCATTACTTCGAATCTCAATATCAACAGTAGAGTTACATTATTTTATCATTAATGGTCTTCAATTATATCTAAAAAATTAGTAATTAAAAGATAACATTGTCGTTATCTAGTTCTTCTTTGTCTTCCTAGTCTTAGAAGATAGTTCTCTTAACGTCTCAGCTGTCTTTGGAGCTGCTTTTTTTACTTGTTGAGCAGAACCTTTTACTGTTTCAGCTGTTTCCTTAGCTGCAATAGCCGTCTCTTCTATTGCACCAGCAGTATCTCTGATAATACCTCGTTCTCTTAAATCTCTAGCTGTAGCACTAATTTCTTGTGTGGTATCGCGTGTGGCAAACATTGCCTCTTGAATAGCTTGTGTAAGTTCATCTATAGCACCACTTCGATGTAAAGTTCGCACCGTGTCTCGTATCCTACTCGAGGCTTCACGAATATTCTTTGCAATATTCTTAATTGAGTCTACGGTTCTCTGAGTGTCAGCATCTACTGTCATATTTGTTGTTGCGGTAGTAGATACGTAGGTTCCTGCTTCTTCAGGTGTTGATGAAGATGACATACTATAATATGTCAATAATAGGTTAAATAGGCTTTTTATGAACCAGACATTTCATCTAGATCCAAACCTCATTGTCTCGCTGATAATATTTTCGTCCTGTTGTTAGGCTGCCAGTTAAAGCCACAACGCAAAAGACATCATTTTATTAAATAAAATACCCTCCAAGACTAGACTCGATAGTATAAGATATTGAGTTCATAAAATTATGTTCAGTACATGTCACGAATGTGATCTAGACATTTTACGGCATTCTTCAACACATGTGCGACATACTTTTGCACATTGCTTACACATATCCATGTCAAATTTATCACATTCAGAAGCACAAGCCTCACAGATGTCAGCACACTGTCCGCAGATCTTGCTACTGAATTCACTGTCTCTAGACATATATTGGGAAGACAGAACACAGATACCAGCACAGTCGCGACAGAGTTGGATACATTTTGTCATACTCTTTATATCATCTGCGTGTAGACAACAATTACTAACACAATACTCACACGCTTCATAGCAAGCGTTGCAGGCATCTATACAACTTTGATATTTTTCATTGTGAAATACAGCAGTCACATATAATTGATGTATAGCAAAGTATTTAATCGCCACCAATAACCCCTAGCCGAATTCATATCTTCTCTTAATATAGCCATACAAGATATTCGCCTCTGATTCACATAGACCAGCAAGAAAAAATTAGAATAAACTGATCGAAATATTCTTGATGTTACTAAGCTCAAATTTAGGGACACCAAGTTGTATGTAGACTTGCATGTTGACTCGTACAAGTTCACCGGATTTTTCACTTACATCTCTTGCTGGAGAAGTAAGCCATTCAAACATATCCTGTAGGACAAACTCTTCTGTTTGACCTTGTGAGGTTACCCATTGATTGGAAGGAACAAATGTATGTCCAAGACTTGGATAAGTAATAATTAGATGGTCAGGATGATTTACTTCTGTTAATCTCTGTTGCTATAGTAACCCTTGTTCAAGTGGGGTTTGGCTATCATTTTTCCTTGAAGTATGAGGATAGCGGTATGTGAAGACACGTTCCCTATCATGCCTATGTCACTAAATAATAATGGGAAAAAGCAGAACTTGCATACATGCAGGGACTTCAATCCCACAATCCCATTGTATAACGTGGTGATCTGAATAATGATCTGTTAAAGCTGTTTGAATATCATCAATATCTCATCAATATCTATTACTGATATTTCCTCATAATTTAGTTGCTAGCATTTTAAACTAGCGCCAATGTTTATTTCTATAACGTTCTACAATAAGGCTAATATGAAAAAAGGATTGCATAAGGAAAGACGAAGATTAATAATTACTATCTTTAGTATAGCTTTAGTTGCCATCATAATATATTTGGTCATCATTCTACAATCACAAAATATTAGAAATGAATCGTTTATGAACTCGTATGAAAGCCTTGTTTCCAAAGCGCGCATGCTCACACAAAGCTACCAAAATGAGGTCGGAAAATGGCAGGCAAAACAGGTGGACAACAAAACAATGATCTCAATTACAAATGATTATTTGCCAAGATATAAAGCCCTAGTTAATGAATCTAAAAAACTCAATCCCCCTACTAAACAATATCAAAATGCAGCTGAGTTATATACAAATAGCCTTGAGCTCGAATTAGATAGTGATGTCCACTTTCGTAATTTCCTATCTACTGGTAATTTAGCGGAGAACGAAACCTCTACTAAATTATTGTCAGATGCTTTAAGGTATGAAACT
>Ga0193723_1000366_pt1 | contig 17639 bp, 15 predicted proteins | sample H2m2metaG_FD_143042 | JGI IMG/M metagenome (GOLD analysis project Ga0193723, IMG submission 143042) | Soil microbial communities from a riparian zone of the East river system, Colorado, United States - H2m2 | ecosystem: Environmental > Terrestrial > Soil > Riparian zone | place: USA: East River...
TGAATTGTGATATCTCCGTCGAAGTCGGCGGACCCTTCACGGTGGGCCCGGCCACACGTATCATAGAGCCACTGTGCTCCACGCTTGGATCAACGCAGCCGTGAAGTCCATCCTGCCTGCGAGTGTCCACCGGCACCTGCAGCTGTGGCAAAGCCGAGTGACCCGGTGGGCATCAGGAGGCCGGATCCGCTTTGGCAGCCTCAGACGAATTGTGCCCATCAGCCGGGAATGGGGTTCCGACCGCGGCCTGCCGATCGACCGTTACTATATCGAGCGGTTTCTCCGCGTTCACGGGGCCGACATCCGCGGTCATGTGATGGAAATCAGGGATAACGCCTACACCCGCGAGTTTGGTGGTGACCGCGTCACCAGAACCGACGTGCTTCATGCCGTTGAGGGCAACCCGCGGGCAACCATCGTGGCCGATCTGGCGTGTGCCGACCACATCCCCTCCGACACATTTGACTGCGTGATCCTGACCCAGACGCTTCAGTTCATTTACGATGCCCTGGCAGCCGTCAGCACGCTGCACCGCATCTTGAAACCGGGTGGGGTCTTGCTGGCGACCATTCCCGGAATAAGCCAAAGCAATCGCCGTATGGAGCGCTGGGATGATCACTGGCGATTCACCACGGTGTCCTCGCGGAGGCTTTTTGAAGAACGCTTTTCCCCGGAACAGGTCACAGTAGAGGCGCACGGGAATGTGCTGGTGGCCGTGGCGTTCCTCCATGGACTGGCAGCGCAGGAATTGCATCCCAACGAATTGGACCACGTCGACCCTGATTATGAGGTCTTGATCACGGTCAGAGCAGTCAAATCCTCTGGCCCGCAATGAGGGTACCCGGCATCAGACGGATCCGGCAGGCGGGTCGGCGGTTCAGGGATCGGTTCTCGCCCAAAGTGCTCATCCTGTTGTACCACCGGGTACGGCCGATGCCGGGTTGTGACCCCTATGCACTGGGAGTGACGCCAGAACACTTCGCAGAGCATCTCGAGATCTTGCGACAACATGGCCGGCCGATGCGCCTGCAGCAGCTGGTACAGGCCCTTCAGGAAGGCAGTCTCCCGCGACGGGCGGTCGTGGTCACCTTCGATGACGGGTACGCCGATAATCTCTACCATGCCAGGCCGCTGTTGGAGCGCCACGATTTTCCGGCAACCGTATTCGTGACCACTGGGTATGTGGGTCAGGCGCGCGAGTTCTGGTGGGACGAGTTGGAGCGGCTTCTTTTACAACCCGGGAGGGTGCCAGAGACACTGCAGCTCGACATCGATGGCACCCTCTTCCAGTGGGAGTTGGGGAAGGCCGCCACCTACGATGAGAGTGAGTATCGAAGGCATTGTGATTGGCATTACGGCAAGGAGAGCGAGCCCAGCCTGCGTCACCGAGTTTTTCGTTCGCTCCATCATCAGCTCGCCCCCCTGCCCGATACCAAGCGTCGAGATGTGCTCGAGGCGCTCCGGGCGTGGGCTCAGGCGGACCCACAGGCCCGCCCGACTCACCGCATCCTCTCCCCCGATGAAGTGGTTCGCTTGGCCGAGGAAGGCTTGATCGAAGTGGGCGCTCATACGGTAACTCATCCGGTTCTCGGCTCTCTACCCGTCGCGACGCAGCGCGAGGAGATCCAGGGGAGCAAAGCCCAGTTGGAGAAGCTCCTAGGGAAGACGGTGGCCAGTTTCGCCTATCCGTACGGCTCGCGGGCGCGGGCCGATTATACCGAGGAGACGGTGGCGGTTGTCCGTCAAGCTGGATTTACCTGTGCCTGCTCGACCCTAGCCCAACCAGTCCATCGAGACACGGACGGCTTCCAGTTGTCCCGTGTAGGGGTCCGGGATTGGAGTGGGGATGAGCTCGCGGAGCGGGTAGAGGTCTGGTTCGGTGGCTGAGCCGCTTCCGAAAATTTCGATTGTCACGCCCTCGTACAATCAGGGCCGGTTCCTCGAAGAGGCAATGCTGTCCGTGCTGACTCAAGATTATCCGGACCTGGAATATGTGGTCGTTGATGGGGGTTCCACCGACGGCAGTGTAGACCTTATTCGCAGGCACGAGGAGAGGCTCGCGTATTGGGTCAGTAAGCCTGATGCCGGGCAGTACGATGCCCTCGACAAGGGGTTCTCGAAAACTACCGGCGAGGTCATGGCCTGGCTGAACTCCGACGATAAGTACACACCCTGGGCGTTTCAAATCGTCGGGGAGATCTTTGCCAGTCTACCGGAAGTTGAATGGCTCACCACCCTCTATCCTCTGACATGGGATGAACGAGGACGGGCGACGAGGTGCACCTATCAAAGCGGGTATAGTCGTCAAGGCTTTTTCCGCGGCGAGAACCTGCCAGGAGCAGGCTGGTTTGCCAAAGGATTCATTCAGCAAGAATCCACCTTTTGGCGCCGGTCCTTATGGGATCGTGCAGGAGGGTATGTTGCTACGTCGCTTAAACTTGCAAGCGACTTCGAGCTGTGGGCCCGGTTCTACCAGCAGGCCGAGCTGTATGGGGTGGGAACCCCGCTCGCGGGGTTTCGGGTGCACCGGGATCAGAAGACTGCCCTCCACTTCGACGAGTATATTCAGGAGGCGAAACAGGTTTTGCTCAATTCCGGCGACGGAAGACCTTATAGCAAGGTGGAGTCTTTTCTCCGGGCGAAGGTTCTTCCATATATTCCCCGGCGCTGGGCCACCCGTCTGGGGCTTCTCTACCCGCACAAGATTTGTACTCACCGGATCCATCAAGAAGGGTGGAAAGTTTCGACGTCCCGCTAGAATCGGACGGAGAGTAGGACACATGATTGTCAAACACTGAGCACTCGAAGCTGACAAACCCGATGAGCCCGATAGACAAACTCCGAGTCGCCATTGATGCGACTCAGATCGTCTCTGGTGGTAGCGGTGGAGTAGCCCAAGCCATTCTGGGGCTAGTCCACGCGCTTGGACAGCTCCAGGATGGCTCCCAAGAATACGTCATCGTGGTTGATTCGCAGCATCAAATCGACTGGCTGCGACCTCTCAGTGGCTCCAATCAGCGGTTTGTCTTAAAGCCACAGATAGCGAAGCGGCGGGGAAATCGTTTCACCAAAGGGCTTCTGAGATCGCTGCGTCCTGCCGCCAGATATGTACGACATCATCTGGATGGAAGAGCGCGGCGATGGCCAGAGGTACCCGTGTCCGATGGCTTCTACGAGAGCCTTGACTGCGATGTGCTACACTTTCCCCATCAAGGGTTTGTTCTCTGTGCCCTGCCGACGATCTATACTCCCCACGATCTGCAGCATTTGCACTACCCACAATTCTTCACCGCCTCGGCCATTGCGGCACGGGAGACGCTTTATCGAGGTGGCTGCCAGCTTGCACATACGGTGGTAGTGGCCTCTCAATGGATAAAAGACGACGTAATCCGGCAGTATGGGATCAGTCCCCAGAAGGTGCAAATCATTCCGTGGGGGACTCCCACCCAAGCGTTTCATGAACCCTCACAAGAACAGCTGCTCGCGGTGAAGAGCAGATACCAGCTTAAACAGCCTTTCGCCATTTTCCCGGCGGTTACCTGGCCCCACAAGAACCATCTCCGCCTGTTTGAAGCGCTGGCCTATCTTCGTGATACCCACGGGCTGATCGTGCGGCTTGTCGCGACGGGCTCTCGCTATGAGCCCTTTTGGCCTCAGATCGAAGCAGGCCTCGATGCACTTGCACTGCGCTCGCAGGTGACATTTCTGGGTTTTGTTCCGGATGAGGACTTACGAGCGCTGTACCGGCTATCCCAGTTTTTGGTGATGCCGACGCTGTTTGAGTCCGACAGCTTTCCCATTTACGAAGCGTGGTTAGAGGGTGTCCCGGTCGCCTGCTCGAACGTATGCTCGCTGCCCGATCAGGTGATGGATGCGGCATCCTTGTTCGACCCCCACGACGTGGAATCGATGGCCGATTCCATCGCTCGACTGGCGACAGATGCCGCTCTGCGGGAGGATTTGTGCAGGCGGGGCTACCGTCGGCTGAAGGATTTCAGCTGGGAATGCACGGCGAAGTCGTACCGGGCTGCCTTTCGCCGGGCTGCCAATCGTCGGCTCAGTCAAGAGGAGCGGTGGCAGCTGGGGTGGGACTGGATGCGCGAGCCTCAAAGACAAAGAGAAGGCCAACCATAATGGGCAAACGATTCATCCCGGTGGCGGCACCCATGCTGGTTGGAAACGAGAAGGCATACGTGACGGACTGTCTGGAGTCGACCTGGATTTCGTCGAGTGGCCAGTATGTCGGCCGCTTCGAGTCTGAATTTGCGGATTTTTGTGGGGTCAAATACGCCGTTACCTGTTGCAATGGTACTGCGGCGCTGCACCTGGCCTTAAGCGCGCTTGGTGTAGGGCCCGGTGATGAAGTCATTGTCCCTACCTTGACCTTTGTCGCGACGGCCAACGCAGTTGTCCAGTGTGGCGCCCGGCCGGTCTTCGTGGATTCCGAAGCGGAGACGTGGAACATGGATCCAACCCTGATCGCGGCCAAGATCACGCCGCGCACCAAAGGTATTGTCGTGGTTCACCTGTACGGTCACCCTGTGGATATGGATCCCATCATGTCGACCGCACGTCGCCATGGTCTTTTCGTGGTGGAGGATGCAGCTGAGGCCCACGGAGCTGAGTATAAGCAGCGTAAGGTCGGATCCATCGGCGACCTGGGGACCTTCAGTTTCTATGGGAACAAGATCCTTACGACTGGCGAAGGGGGCATGGTTACAACGAACGACTCTACACTGGCGACCAAGGTACGCCAGCTCAAGGGGCAAGGGATAGATGCAAACCGCCGCTATTGGTTCCCCATCATCGGGTACAACTACCGAATGACCAATGTCGCTGCCGCGATAGGCCTGGCACAGCTGGAGAAGAGCCAATGGCACATCGGGCGCCGCCTCGAGGTTGCAGGATGGTATCGGGACCAGTTGCGGGCCGTTCCCGGAGTGACCGGGCAAGCGGAGCAGCAATGGGCCAAGCACGCGTACTGGATGTTTACCGTCATGCTGGCAGAACCGGTCCAATTGCAGCGTGACGATGTCATCAGCATGTTGCTGCAAGACGGCATCGAAACGAGGCCGGTCTTCTATCCGATCCATATTCTGCCGCCCTATGCGCATTCAGCGCCGGGGGAGAGCTTCCCGACAGCCGAACGGATCGCGGAACGAGGGATTAGTCTGCCGAGTTATGTGTGCAGCAGCTTGTCAGAGTGCCTTAGCGCCTCCGCCGAGCGGCTCCGGCACGCGCCAGGAGCGCCTTGAGCACTCGTCGTCCGGTTCTCCGATGTTGGTAGTAGAATCCCAGTGGTCCGCGAAGTGCATACCTGAGTCTCCACTTCCAATACAAAGCGGTATTGGTCTTTACATATCGACGCACTACCTGCTTACACTCAGCGTGAAATAGTGCTTTCTGGGATTCACCTACTCCGGTTTTGGAAAACTCATGCAGACGGTAAGTGGCTAGTAGATCAGGGAGGCGATGAAAGCGATAGTGGAGTGCTGCCCGTATGAAATAATCGTAGTCCAGCGCATACTGAAGGGTCTGGTCCAATTCCCCCAGCTGGAGATATAGCCCTCTCTTGAAAAAGACGGCTGGTTGAGGAAGATCCCACCCTCTCCAATACTGCAGCTTGGTCAGGAGGGACGTCTCTTTGCTTCGGTAAATCCCGAGTGGAAGTCGAGCACTATCTTTGTCGATGTATACCACGTCTCCGTGGACGAGGTATGCATCCCTGTTGGTCCGAAATGAATTCGCGATTTTAGTAAGGGTCCCCTCCAGGTAAACGTCGTCACTGTTCAACCACGCCATAATCTCACCGGAGGAGCGTGCGAAGCCCTTGTTGATCGCGTGGCTTTGGCCCAGATCGGACTCGGTGACCCAGTACGACAGCCAGGGCTCGTATTTGCGGATTATCTCCGCGGAGTCGTCTGTGCTGCCACCATCGATGATGATGTATTCCAAATGGGAATAGCCTTGCAGGAGAACCGATCGTATCGTCTCCTCGATAAACCGGCCTTGGTTATACGAAGGCGTGACGATACTGATCCGCGGCCAGATCGCACCCGGCTCGAGGTCACTGGCGAGTTCTGTTGCCTCGGTCCACGGCCACCCACTCTTGCCAGCGGGTGGGGGCGGGAGGTCCGCCAGGGTCGGGCAGCGGTTTGAGCTTTTCACCATGCAATGTCGAGGAATCCGGCAGGGTACGTCAGCGGATAGAGGTCCCTAGGAGTCCCAAGCCTGGTCCCTTCTTCAAATGGAGGGCGCCTCTCCAGGGTCGCGGGAGCGGGAAGCCTGATACCACCGAACTGTCTTGGCGATACCCTGGCCGAAGGGACAGGTGGCCTCAAAATTAAACAGCTGCTTCGCCTGACTCACATCCAGGCAGCGGCGGGGCTGGCCGTTTGGTTTAGTCGTGTCCCATACGATATCGCCAGTAAATCCAACTTCCGCCGCGACCGTGCGAGCCAGGTCCCGAATCGCAATCTCGTTACCGCTGCCGAGATTGACGGGCTGGTCTCCATCGTAGTGCTCGGTAGCGAGCAGGAGGCCTTCGGCGGCGTCCTCCACGTACAGAAACTCGCGGGTGGGGGAACCATCACCCCACAGCACGATCTCGCGTTGCCCACTCTCCTTTGCCTCTATGCACTTCCGAATAAGTGACGGAATGACGTGAGACGTCTCCACGTCAAAGTTGTCTCCCGGGCCGTAGAGGTTGACCGGCAGCAGATAGATGGCGTTGAACCCATATTGTGCGCGATATGCCTGTGCCTGCACAAGCATCATCTTCTTGGCCAGCCCATAGGGAGCATTGGTTTCCTCCGGATACCCGTTCCATAGGTCGTGCTCTCTGAAAGGAACGGGGGTGAACTTGGGATAGGCGCAAACCGTGCCGACTGCCACGAACTTCGCCACCCCGAACTGCCGGGCATACTCCATTACCTCGATTCCCATGATGGCATTGTCATAGAAGAATCGTCCAGGATTAGCTCGATTCGCGCCAATCCCACCGACCACGGCCGCTAGATGGATGACGATGTCAGGGCGGGCTTGCTCGTAGAGGCGTATGACAGCATCACGGTCGCGTAAATCATATTCCCCTGCACGGGGCACGATGGCATTCTGGCAGCCACGCTCGTGTAATTTCTTCACCACGAAGGAGCCCAGGAACCCGGCCCCGCCCGTTACAAGAACTCGCTTACTTAACCAGTCCATGGAGTGGCTCACCAGATTCTTGGGGGTCCGAGACGTCCGCCGCTAGCGAAGGAACTTCTGAGAGGTACGTCACGGGCCCGCGATGAGCCTAGCGGGCTAGTCTGTAACAGACCCCGCAGCTCTTCCTCCCACAGACTCACGAACAGGCTCCTGCGTAATAGCGTAGGCGGCGGTACGCCACCGACATCTGCGGCGAACCGCCGGTATTCCGAACGAGAATGTACCATCCAGCAGAGCAGCCGCAACGGCGCGATGTCGGCCGCGCGGACGCCCACGCGCTCCGCATATCGCTCCTGGCACTCCTGCCTGACGGCGCCGGTGAAGGTCGAGGCCCACAGTGTCTCCCGGTAACACTCCCGGCAGCGCTCGGGCGTGCGGGCGCCCGCGAGGTAGAACGCGAGATGACTCGTGAAATAGACGAGGTCCATCACGGGCAGGCCCTGCGGCTCCGCCGACTCCCAGTCGAGCACCTGCAACTCCTCCTCGGAGCTGATCAACAGATTCCAGGGAGAGAAATCCCGCTGCTCGCAGACAATCGGCAGCGGGCCGAGAGTAGCGAGGACGGCAGCGCTCTCGCGCACGAGGCCCGGATCGACGACGCCGCCGAATGAGGCCTCGAAAGTTCCGACCGTGGTGTCAATCAGCCGGCTGTGCCACGCCGTGGGTGGATGCGCTTCCGCCTGCCCGGCGAACGCCACCAGCCAGTCTGTACCCAGCAACGCCAGATCTCGATAGGTCTCGCGGCGCAAGCGCGTGGGAAGCGGCACCCCGGGCAGGGCCGTCTCGACGATTGTAGGCACGCCTGCTCTCACCCCTTCAAAAAGCAGCTTCGGCACGCCCCTGATCTCCCGACCGCTGCTCTGCAACTCGCGCAGCACGCTCGCCTCTCGTGCCAGCCCTGCGGCTGCTTCAGCCACCCTGGACATCTTGAGCACGAGGCGGGGCCGATCCGAACCCGCGAAGACGAGCCGCACGACCTTATTAATGCTCCGCCCTCCGCTGGTCAGGAGGAGCCACGACAAAGTCGACGGGCGTGGACCCAGACCCCACCCCTCCCACCGGTGGCGGATCTCCTCCAGGAGCTCCGGCTGTGGCGCCGGTTCCCCACCCGGGTGGTGTGCCGCCTCGGTGGATGGCTTTCGCGCCATGACGCATATCGGAGAGCCCAGCCCAAGTCGCGTTCGTACGATCCATGCGGCTCGACGCAGGCCTTCGAGAACGCGCTGCGCCCATGAGTGACCCGATCCCCCCCCGGTCACCAGATGACGCAGAGGTCCCGCTGCTTCAAGGGGGACCCATGCCGAGGGCAGGCGGCAGACTGGGTGGGGCCACGGTGCGAAGCAGATCACGGATTCGAAGCCCGCCCCCGACAGCCTCTGTCTCACGGCACGCGTCCCCCACACTCCTGCTTCGCTCCATTCCGTGTAGCACACGCCTCCGGCCCGCAGCGCAGCCCATGCCGAACGTAGGGTGGTAGAGTCGGGATCGGCGGCGATAGCCAGATCGCAGTTGCCGCTCGCGAGCGCCTCTGCCTCTGGTACTCGTCGGGAGATAAGCTCCGTCACGCGCGCGAGCTCACCGTCGACGAAGCAGACCGTCCGCGCCGGGGATGCGTCCGGCAGCAGAAACCGCCAATCCCCGCGGCGGAGTAATCGGTTGCGCACCTCCTCGGCCTCGTTGTTAGCGGCCGACATGTCGTTCCACCCGGGTCCCGCGCACCTCGCCGCACAGCAGAGTCACGCGGTCGACCATCGCCTCCGCCGAGAACTCCCGCTCGACCCGCGCGCGGCCTGCCGTGCCGAGGCGGTCCGCCAGGCCACTATCGGCCAACAGGAGTTGGATCGCCTCGGCGAGGGCGCCGGCATCTCCTGGCTGCACCAGCAGTCCCGTCTCACCGTGCACAACCACCTCGTCGGTTCCGCCGACCGCGGTCGCGATCACCGGCTTCCCCGCCGCCATCGCCTCGAGCACAGAGACCGGCAATCCCTCGAATAGCGACGGAAGGACGAACAAGTCGCAGCACGCCAGCAGCGCGGGGACATCCTCCCGATGTCCGAGGAATATGACCCGCTCCGCGAGCCCGAGCCTTCTGCTCTCCGCTTCTAATGCGCCGCGCTGGGGGCCGTCCCCCGCCACCAGGAATACCGCGCCGGGAACGCACGCCGCGGCTGACAGCAGATAACCCAGTCCCTTCTGTGGATGCAATCGCGCGACTGTGAGCATGAGCGGACGATCAGGCGTCGGCGACAACGCCGCGCGCAGTGAGGCGTTCGCCATTGCCGGACGGTCAAGTGCGACCCCGTTGTGGATCATCCGTACCTTCCGCTCGGAGTGCAGGGCCGCACGCAGGGTGCGGGCCATGTCTTCCGAGACCGCGACGTAACGGTCTACGCACGACCCGAGCAGCCGTTGCTTCAGGCGGCGACCGCCAACTCCGTTTATCGGCAGGAGGTGCTGAGTAGCGATAACTCCCGGGCAACGTGTCAGCGCCGCCGCGACGATCCCATACGAGCACCGCAGGGGCCAGGTCAGGTGGGCATGGAAGATCGAAGGGCGATTCCTCCCGAGGAGCCTGACGAGCCCGGCAAAATGGGTGAAATCGCGCCGTCGAAATGGTGGGGAAATCCCCAGCGTCTCGACCCCAAGCGCTTTCGCATGCTCGCTGAGCCGTTCCGTGCCTGGTCCGGGGTGATACAGGAGAACGCATCGCCAGCCACGCTGGACCAGCTCACCCGTGAGCGTCAGGATCATCCGCTCGGCGCCCCCGAAAGAGGAGGTATCGGTAAAGTGTACCACGCTGGAACGGGGCCTCACAGCGAGCCGGCGCCTCGGTGACGCCTCCACTCTTTCAGCTCCGGTCCGGCCCCGAGCCAGAAGAAGTAGTCGAGCGCCAGCCGATAGTATCGGTGAAGCTCGGGAGAGCGTCGCCGCTCCTGCCAGTTGACAAAACGGACTACCAGGTCCGGAGTCGGTCGGACCGCCCCAGTCATGGCGAGCAGGAGGCGTCGCACCAGACGCCACTTCCACGAGCCATCCCGATACAAACGCTGCCGCAGGCTCGTGATCGTCTCCGGATACTTCTGCAGACAAAGCACCGCCGTCTTGCCTTTGGCGGCGTTATCGCGGGCGAGTGCCCCAAAATCCTTTTCATAATGCTGAGTCGCCGCCGCCTCCCTGTTGTATACGAGCTCGATGCCCGCCCGCAGGAGGCGCAGGGCGAGCTCGCTGTCTTCATTTCCGTATACCTTGAACCCAGCGTCGAAGAGCCCTACCCCGACCAGCACGTCTCGCCGCATCGAGAGATTGCCGCTGTAGAAGTCCCGAAACCCGATCCGGTAGCCGGATTGCGCCAGCTTCGCACCGTGTCGCTCGAACTTCTCACGGATGTAGCTGGCGGCCGGGTGTGAGTGCTCGTCGAGCGCCACCGGCACCGCCCCAATGACGGCACGCGGCTGCGGTGCCCGGTGGGCTCGGCAATGCGCCTGGAGGCAGCCGGGCTGCGGCTCCATGTCGTCGTCCAGCAGCACGGTGATCTCCCCGTGGCTCGCGGTGATCCCCACGTTGCACGCGCTGGCCCGCCCAGCGTTGGGCTGCCAGAGCCCGCGCAGTGCGTACGGCGCGGCGAACTTTGCCACCAGCTCCGGCGTCCCGTCGTTCGACCCGTCGATCGACACGATCACCTCGAAGTCGTTCGCCGGAAGCGTCTGGACTGAGAGGGCCTCGAGTGCTCGGCGGACCGACGCGCACCGCTGGTACGTGGGTATCACCACGCTGACTACTGGCGCGCCGGTCATGGCACCGTACCGCTGGTCGGCGGCGAGGTCCTCACTATGGAGATACGGCGCCGTATACGCTGCATCAGCTCGGCCGCATTCTGGGCGGCGTGGAGGCGGCAAACGAAGTCCCAGAGCGACTCACCCCCAGCACGGGGATCCGCCGGCTGACCTGGTGATACATCAGAATGGGAACGGACGTGCCCTTCGAAGTCATCGGCGAGACCAGTTCTCCGTCCGGGACACACGCATCGGCTCTCTTTGCCGGGCTAGTCAAGAGATGCGGCGATACCGGCCAGCGAACAATCAACTCTGAACTTCATTGATAGCACCAGCCATTATCGTCCTCATACCCGAGCCGAATGAGCACATCGCCGAACAGCTCGAGAAACCGCTCCTTGTGCTTTCGTGTGAAATACTGCTTCCATTGACCCACTTCTCCTGACCTGATGTGATCGGATGGCTTTACTTGATTGGAGAAGAGGCTCTTGCGATAGGCAATTGCGAGCGCACCCGGCAGAGCTGAGCCCGGAAAGCCGAGAAACGAAAAGGCTCTGTGAAATACCATCAAGGCCGTATCCCTGATGAGATCCTCATATTTCAACTCGCAGAAGGACGGAACCGTATAGTCCCACTTCATAATTTCCTCAATCGTATGACGTCCGACATTCTCCATTTCGAAAGAAATCTTATCCTGCAGTGTCTCGGCACCGTTGATTGCCTCATGGTAAGTCCGTCCCAACAGGTAGTCGCGAGGGGTATGGAGCCATTTCTCATCTGACGTTTGGTGATAGAAACATCCCGAGAGGATTACGTCGCGGGGGTCGCGAATGATGTGCAGGCCACGAATGGGCGAGTCAACGAGGGCGAGGTCGAACCGGCTGTGATCCTGAAAAAATACATCATATTCGCGGGTTGCCTCGGCCTGCTCTCCGGCGAAGAAACGGAGCGAGTACTCCGTGCAAATGGCCTGGAAAATCGACCTCAACCAGACACTGCCGGTCTTGTGGTGCGCGCCGACGAGCACCTTGTAAGGAAGCTCGCACTTTGACTTGAGACCGCCACGCGGAACGATATTGAACTGCTTCGAGACAAAGGCCTTAATATGCTTTTTCTGAGCCGGGGTGAGCATCCTGCTGACGAGCCTTCTCATAGCCGCTGCCCTCGGCTCCTCGCCGTCAATCATGGCGTCGCTCCGATGATTGACGCGCACGCGACCGCAGTCGAGGCATGAGGCCGTACGGCCGCAGTTGCTCCTCGACGATCCTCCAGACCTCGCTGTCCCGCCTGCCCTGCTCGGCGAGGTAGACCCGGAGCCACTTGAGGTACCGGCCCCGAGCGGCCCGGCGATGGCCCCCAACTGTCCCCCTCGCCATGCAGGAATCCTCGTGCTGACGATACTTCTGCCAGCAGTTCCCACTCACAAACACTCGGGATCGCAGGCACAATTTCGCCAGAAACGCCTGATCCTCGTGCATGCCTCGGAACTGCTCCTCGAAAAGCCCAGCGTCCAGGATCGCTGCCCGCCGCACCAATATGTTCGACGGCGAGGGTGACAGGGCCTGTCGGCGCAGCGTGCGAGTGAGCAGGAGCAGCGCCGGAGTCACCTGTTCGAGCGGCATCCCCATCTCAGGTATGTAATCCCGTGTCGCTTCGTGAGGGGCCTCGCTCCAGCTGTACCAGACCAGCGCGGTCCCGTACACCAGGTCCACCTCCGGGTGCGCGTCCAGGATCGGGACCTGCTGCTCAAGTTTGGTCAGAGGCCAGACGTCATCCGCGTCCAGGAAGGCGATGTAGGCGCCGCGTGCCTGGCGTATTCCCAAGTTGCGAGACGCACTGATGCCGCGGTTCTTGTGCCCCGGGTGATCGAGGTAATGGACCCGCGCGGGCATACACTTCGCGTAGTGCCGCGCCAGTTCGGTGCTGCGGTCCGACGAGCCATCGTCCACCAGCAGCAATTCCCAACCTTGATAGGTCTGAGCGAACACACTCTCCACGGCCTCGGGGAGGAAGCGCTCGGCGTTGAGAAACGGCATCACCACGGAGACCCGAGGGGTCATTTTGAGGGAGCCTCGACTGAGCGTCCAATTAGCGCAGCAGGTTTGCGTCGCCGTCAAACAAGGATGGAGCCCACGCGCGGCGGTCTCTCAGGCTCTCTGCCAGCGCTGGACTATTTGCGCGGTAGAAATACACCCATGACGGCAGCCTGCGCCGATAGGGAGCGATACTTTCAAGCCATTCTCCCTTCTCCAGCCAGCGCCCGATGTTTACCAGCGTGTGGACGCCTTCGTGTCTGCACTTTCGAAGGGCCCAGGAGAGCAAGGCTGAAAGCAACGTGGTGCCTCCATCGAGCGATTGAAAGTCCACCAGCCGCGCCTGTTTGAAGCCCCCGGGATATTCCTTTTTATCGAAAATGGCGTAGGCTACTATGCGAGAACCGTCGGCAACGGTAACGATCCAGATCCGGTTCTTTAACAGAGAATATTTATAGTGCCATTCCAGCACTTCGCGCGTGCGGACCGCCAACAGCAGGTGCGGACTGCATCTTCTCAGGTCAGCCCAGAAATCGTCAAAGCGGTCATCGAAGGCCGAGCAGGTCTCAACCTCGACACTGCCTGAGTCCACTGCTTGCTTGGTAAGCCGATCCCTCAGAAAGACCGCGGCGGATAGCGGATAGCTCAGCGGTTTGGCTAATGGATATTGCTTACGCGCGAGGAATCGTTCGAAAAAGCCCCGGTAGTTCGTGATCCAAAAGGCAGACTCGTCCCAGAGGCCCACCGGCACGCGGCTGCACTGGAAGAAGCTGACAGGTGCCGTACTCACTGGATTGACAGTGTTGTTCACATAAAGATCCACATGGCGCTGGTTTATCACGTGATCCAGGAGTAATAGCGAGGCGCTCCGGTACTCCGGTTCGGCCACCCAGCCGCGGCCCGTGGTTGCCACAACTCTCCTTCCATCGAATTCGTACAACCGAGGAATGTTCCCCATCGAGGCAACAATTTGATTGTTGTCGTCCTCGAGCACCCAGCCGATACTCCAACCCGCTTGGAGCTCCCGGTAGAGCGGATTACCCAGCCACAAATGACTCCATTCCTCGTGGCTTTTGGCCGCAGTAAGCCCGTAGCGGGATTCAAGGCGAGCAATCTGATCATAGTCCTTGAAGGAGGCCTCACGAAGCTTCGGACCTCGTCTGGGTCTCTTTCTAGGCTCGACCGAGCGCATCGCCTCTGCTACAGGGTCCACTCACCGCTCCAAGAGGAAGGGGATGATACGTTGGCGAACCTGGACTAGAAGATCACGTTCAGGGCATTCACACCCCTTAGCCCTGAATTATTGCGCCATACCAGCGGACCGCCGGCCAGGTGGAAGTCAGGAAGTCGCCGCAGCATCCCTTCGAAGGCTTCCTGCCCTTCGATTCTCGCCAGCGCGGCGCCAAAACAAAAGTGAGCCGCATATCCAAAGGCCAGGTGTCGATTATCCTGGCGGCAGATATCGAAGCGGTCGGGGTCCGGAAATCGTTCCGGATCCCGGTTCGCGGCTGCCATCACCGCCATCACGGCCTGCCCCTTGCGAATCACCTTTCCGCCCAGCTCTCGATCAACTGGAGCAAGCCTTCCAGTGTGCTGGCTCGGGCTTTCGTAGCGCAACATTTCTTCGACGGCCGAGGAGACGAGCGAAAGATCACCGCGCAAGCGTTCCAGTTCGGCGCCATTGCGCAGGATCGTCAGGACACCATTGCCAATGAGATTGGTGGTTGTTTCCTGACCACCGACCATGGTCACGATGCACGTAGCCACGATCTCCTCTTCAGTCAGACGATCGCCATCCACCTCGGCACTCATCAGAGAGGAGACGAGTCCCTCCCGGGGATGCGCTCGCTGCTGACGAACGGCATCGTGGAAATAGGCGGTCATGTCGTGCACGGTGCGGAGCATTCGGGGAGCACGCTCGGGGTTGTGCTGGAAATTACCCAGCATCTCTGCAAAATCCGCCGACCATGCTTTGAGCTGTTCGCGGTCGTCGACCGGGACGCCTAGCATCTCCGCGGTCACGATCGCCGGCAAAGGCTCAGCCAGATCCCTGATGACGTCCATCTGATGCTCGGGCTCGACCCTGTCCAGGAGCTGGGCAACGATCTCTCGAATGTGTGACCGCAGCACTGCAACCCTGGCGGGCGTAAAGGCATGGGAGGCCAGCTTCCGAAGGCGCGTGTGCTGCGGCGGGTCCATGAAGAGCATCTGCTTGACCATCAACTGGGCGATAGGACTCAGTTCAGACAGTCCCATGGCCTTCAGTTTGTCAGGCGTATGGGTCCGGTCGGCCGAGAAGGTATGCAAGACCTCGAGCACGTCGGCATAGCGGGTTACGACCCAGGTGTGCAGGAAAGGATCCCAGTGTACGGGATCTTCGGCTCTTAGGCGATGGAAGAGAGGATAAGGATTGGCCAACACCTCCGGGTCGAGGAGGTGATAGAGGCTCAACCCACCCACGTCCGTGCCGCGGGCGGTGACGCGGTCCGCAGAAGTACTCATCGCTAAGTATTTTCGTTGCTCAAGGTCAATGACTTCTCGGCAAGGCGGTCGACTTCGGCTGACAGAGCCGCCACGGTCGGCGCCTCGAAGAGGCTACGCAACCCGATTTCCACTCCAAAGGCAGCCCGCAATCGGGCCATGAGCTGCGCTCCCAGCAGCGAATGCCCCCCCAGGAGGAAGAAGTTGTCGTCCAGGCCGATCTGATCCAGCTCCAGCAGCTCCCCCAGAATCTCGCCGACGCGCCGCTCGGTACCCGTGAGTGGGGCTGGCGAGACTTCGTCCTGCAGCGTGTTCGACGGCTGGGGCGAGGGGAGGGCGACCCGATCGACCTTCCCATTGGGAGTCAGGGGGAGCGCATCCAGAAGCACGAACGCCGCCGGTAGCATGTACTCCGGCAAGAAGCCGCGCAGGAATTCACGCAGACCGGTGTGGGTGAGGTCAGAGTTTGAATCCAGCACCAGATATGCCACCAGCCGCTTATCCCCAGGGGTGTCCTCCCGCGCAACCACCACGCTCGAGCGGATATCCCGGTGCCGGCTGAGTACGCCCGAAATTTCGCTCGGCTCAATCCGGTAGCCGCGGATCTTCACCTGGTCGTCGGTCCGCCCCAGGAAAACGATCCGGCCATCGGGCAGCTGGCGGGCCAGATCCCCGGTTTGGTATAGCCTGCTGCCGGGTTCAGGGCTGAAGGGGTTCGGGATGAACTTCTCGGCAGTCAGGTCGGGGCGGTTCCGATAGCCCCGCGCGAGACCTGCACCTCCGATGTAGATCTGGCCGGGTGCACCTGCAGGTACCGGGCTCAGGTGGTCGTCGAGAAGATAAATCTGGGTATTGGTGATGCCGGTGCCGATCGGCGGTAGCGTTTCCGGGGACCCGTTGGGCAGCACCGGTCCCGACGTAGCCACCACCGTCCCCTCGGTAGGTCCGTAATTATTAACCAGCAGAAAGGGCAGGCCTGCCGGCGGATAGTGGTGTAACGTGTCGCCGCCAGTCAGCAAAATGCGGGGGCCGGTCTTCCGCGGCCATTTCAATCCGAGAGTGAGCAGGCGCTCGGCCAGCGGGGTCGGCACGAATCCAATCGTAATCCTGTGGGCCAGCAACCACTCGTGGAGAAGTTCGGCCGAATTGCGGGTATCCTCATCGACCAGATGGACGCTTGCTCCGGCTGCCAGGTAGGGCCAGAGCTCCCAGACAGCCGCGTCGAAGCCCAGGCCCGCTACATGGCTTGCCCGGTCGGCGGCAGTCACGGAGAATGCCCGGTTGTGCCAGCACACGAGATTGGCCAGGCTGCCATGGGTAATTTCGACTCCCTTGGGCTTGCCGGTGGAGCCGGAGGTGTAAATGACATAGGCCAGGTCAGCGGGCGCGATTTTGACGGGCGGTGAGTACGCAGGGTCTCCGGCGATCTGAGGAGCGTCGAGGTACACCAGCTCTCGCTTGGCGGCCGGCAACCGGTGGGCAAGATGTGAGCTGGTTATCAGCACGGCTGCCTGGGCATCATCCAGCATGAAGGCCAAGCGCTCGGCAGGATAGGCGGGATCCATCGGAACATATGCCCCGCCCGCCTTCAGGATTCCGAGAGCCCCAATCACCATTTCCACTGACCGCGGCAGATAAAGCCCGACCAGGACATCCGCACTTACGCCGAGCGAGCGCAGGTGGTGGGCCAGGCGAGTCGCCCGACGATCCAGCTCACCGTAGCTCAGACTCTGGGGGTCTGCCGTGAGGGCGAGGGCCTCGGGACTCATAGCTGCCTGTGCCGCAACGAGCTCCGGGATACAAGCGCCTGGTGAATCCGGAGAGCCGACCTCCGAAACCACGTGATTGGTTTGAAAGATCGTCATTGCCACTTCCAGTACTTGAACCTGCACTTCCCCTGCCCCGCCGCGAGCGCGCCGACGTAGCCTCTACGCGGACGGAAGTCATGAAACCACCAGCGGAAGGCTTGCCCGGTCCCCTCGAAAGTGGGAAGGAGTCCCGGATCGCTCAGATTCAGGAAGCCATCGAAGTTCGCCAGATTCGACTTGAGCCCTTCGCCACAGCCCTTCGCGTAAGCTTCCATTCGAGTCCAGCTCTGGTAGAAGGCGCGCCGTCGGGCGGACGGAGGCAACCCTTCGAGAGAGCG
>Ga0193723_1000367_pt1 | contig 17638 bp, 19 predicted proteins | sample H2m2metaG_FD_143042 | JGI IMG/M metagenome (GOLD analysis project Ga0193723, IMG submission 143042) | Soil microbial communities from a riparian zone of the East river system, Colorado, United States - H2m2 | ecosystem: Environmental > Terrestrial > Soil > Riparian zone | place: USA: East River...
CTCCAAGATATAACTAGCTTGTCGATCGACCTAATGAACGGGCCAAATGTAGGACTGTGCGAGACCTGCACTTGGGTGCGGATCGCGACGAACCGGCGGGGGTCCGTCTTCTATCGGTGCCTGCGTGCCGAGACGGACCCCCGCTTTGTACGCTACCCCCCACTACCGGTGTTGCAGTGCCCCGGGTACGACCGGCGTGACTCGCCTGCTCAGCCCGAGCGCGATCGTGACGAGGGCTAACGCATCGCATACTTCGGCAATGATGTGCGCGAACAGGAAATGCGTCAGACCGGCGTGATAGGTGATGTAGGAAAGCTCGGCGAGCACGAACAGGAGGAACCCGTTCAACCTGGTTTTCCGCGCGAGCCAGAAGCCCACGAGTACCAGGATGCTGTGAATGATGATGAATGCCCAGTGCGGCATCGCTTCCATGAACGACCCGAACGGGGGAGCTACGTCATCCATTGGGAATCCCTTGAGAGAGGCGCACCAACTTAACGATCGGCGGCTCCCGGATCCCGTTGGAGGGGGAGGCCTCTAGGACGCGCAGGCCGTCCCCCGGAGAGAGGTAAAGCGAATTCCATGCCGAGCCCTTGTTCGTGCTCCTTTGTGCTCGTTTGTGACCGGTCTCACTTGCAGATTGCGCACCGGTCGCTCACTTTGGTGCCCGCGCTCCCTATCTCCTTGGCAGAAAGGGCTTTGTGATGCAGCGGTTCGTTCTCAAGTATTTCGAGCGCATCCTGGTCCTCCTGCTCGTCGCCTCGCTGCTCGTCATCAATTCCTTGATCGAGCAGAAGTTTGCTTTTCTCAGCTTCTATTATCTGCCCATCATCCTGGCCGGCTTTTACGGTGGCCGGCGGTTCGCCGTGGTCTCGGGCCTCTTCATCGCGTTGCTCGTCTTCTTCCTGCAGGCGATTCAAGGCATGGGGATGGAGGCAGGGCTGACCGAGGACGCGTTTTTGACGTTGGTCCCGTGGGCCGGCTTTCTGATCGTCACCGGGTACGTCGTTGGCGGGCTCGCCGAGCAGCGTGCGGCGCGGCTCGCTGACCTGAAGAATGCGTACCTCGCGACGCTCGAGGTCCTCACCTTCCACATCGAGTCGGCCGAGAGCAACCAGGAGGGGCATTCGACTCGCGTCGCCGAGCTGGCGGCGGCGATGGGGAGTGAGTTGAAGTTGTCGGACGCGGAGCTCGAAAACCTCCGGATCGCGGCCTTGCTCCACGAAGTGGGAACCGCCGATCAACGGCTGCTGCGGCTCCTGTCGCGGTCCGTCACCGACGCGTCAGTCACTGTCGCGCGTGCGCTGCGCGGTGCTGCCGAGATCATCGCCGAGTACTCGCACTACTATGAGATCGTGGGCGACGATTGGGATATCGAAGCGCTGCCCATGGCGGCACCCGTAAAGATCCTGGCCGTCGCCGACGCGTTCGAGACGCTGCAGATGGCGACGCCGGTGCGGCCGGCGTTTACTCGCTGGAGTGCGTTGGAAGAGGTCGAGAAGAGCGCCGGCAAGACGTTCGCGCGCGAAGCGGTGCGCGCGTTACGTGTCGTCGCGGGACGTCCTGAGGCGCTGCGAGCTAGCTAGTCGGCGGATCGGCGTTGCGCCCGCTGGCAACCCCACCAGCAACACCCACTCCCAAGGCGATGGCAGTTCCGATGGTCACGACCGGCAGCAACGCGACCGGCAATGCGACGGCGGCAGCCGCGATGCCAGCGATGAGTGGAGCAGACGGTCTCCGTACGGCATCCACGTACCGCAGCCGGCGCCGCACAAAGTCCCGAGCGACAACGAAGCCGCCGACGAGTGCGGCGGCTGTGACGATGAGTCCGATCATCTTCTTCTCCTGTAGGTACCGCGCTCTACGCAACTTGCCTGAGTGGCGTTTCAGGCGCAATCATGGGCGCGATGGCTAAGGGCCCGCAGTACACAGACCCCACCGATGCCCTGCGGCTGTTCCGCGTTGCGGCGTGGTTCGTTCCAGCCTGCTTCACCATGCTGTCGTCGCTCTGGTTTTTCATGTTGAACAAGGGTTGGATTTCGGGCGGCGTCTTCGTCGTCCTGCTGATCCTGAGTCTCCCGATCGCTATCGCCGGCGCCATTGCGATCCACCGTACCGTCGGCGGCACCGCTGTGCTGATGGTCAAGACGATATTTGCTGATGGCGACATTCCCCCTCCGCCGACCTATCCGCGTCAGGACGTGCTGATCGTCCAGGGGAAGTATGCGGAAGCGGCGGACTGGTTTCGGGACCATCTCCGGATCGAGCCCGGCGATCACGAGGCTCGGCTCAGGCTTGCCCATCTGCTCGAGATGCAGCTGCAGGGGTTCGACGAGGCTGAGCGACTCTATCTCGAGATTCGCGACGCGAAGCCGCCCGCGGATCAGCGCGAGCAACTGCGCGCTGCCAACGGGTTGATCGATCTGTACCGAAAACTCGGACGCACCGGTCGGCTCAAGGTGGAGTTGGCGCGGTTCGTTGCTCGCTACCAGGGATCGCCGCTCGCGGCCGGGGCGGCGCGTGAGCTCAAGGAGTTGAAGGAGGCGGACCTCACCAACGGATTGCCGCGCTCCCCCACGTAAAGCCGGATCCGAACGCGGTGAGCACGAGCAGGTCCCCTCGTTTCAGGCGGCCCGCGGCGAGTGCTTCGTCGAGCGCGATGGGGATCGAGGCGGCCGTGGTGTTGCCGTACTTCTGGATGTTGCTGTAGACCTGGTCGTCGCGCAGACCGGCGGCTTTCTGGACCATCTCGATGATGCGCAGGTTCGCCTGATGGGGAACGAGCAACTTGATGTCGGCGGGAGTGAGGTGGTTGGTCTTCAGCGCGATGGCGACGGATTCGGGCATCTTCAGGGACGCGAACTTGAAGACGTCGCGCCCTTCCATGACGGCGCGATGCAGGCCCTGCTCGAGCATCTCGACGCTCACATACGGATCGTGCGCCAGGCCGGGACCGTCCACCCAGAGCTTTTCGGCGTAGCGCCCGTCGGCAAAGATGTGCGTGGACAAGACGCCGCGGCCGTCGTCTTCCACCGGTCCGAGTACGGCGGCCCCCGCGCCGTCGCCGAACAGCACCGCCGTGTCGCGACCCCGCGTCGTCTTATCGAGCCCGCGCGAATGCACCTCGGCGCCCACGAGCAGGATGTGCTTGTACTGGCCGGTACGGATCCACGCATCGGCGATCGACAGTCCATAGATGAAACCGCTGCACTGATTGCGCACGTCGACGGCCGGAATGTCGGTGAGGCCGAGCTCGCGTTGCAGAAAGACGCCGTTGCCGGGCTCGAAGTGGTCGGGTGTGCAGGTGCAGTAAATGATGCAATCGATGTCCTTCGGCACGAGGCCCGCTTTGTCGAGCGCCTTCTTCGACGCTTCCCGCGCGAGCCCGACGCCGGTGTCGCCCTTGTCCACCCAATGGCGCGTCTTGATGCCGCTGCGCTGCACGATCCACTCGTCGGACGTGTCCATGATCTTCGCGAGGTCGTCGTTCGTGACGACGCGCGAAGGGACATGAAAACCGGTGGACAGGAATGCGGTGCGGGGCATCGGTGCTCTGGGTTGCGGGTGGCAACGAAGGTACCAAGATTAGCCCATGGACCTGACGGTGACTAGACAACAGTACGATGCAGTGCGAAATGCCAAGCACTTGCCTGACGTGCTCAAGAACGTCCTCGACAAGGCGGTAACGAGCGCGACCGGCCACGTGCTGCATCTCACCTATGAAGAAGCAACCGCGCTGAACGAGCTCGCCGCGTGGAACGTGCACACGGACGCCGCGGGCGACGTCACGCCGGAGTCTCAGCTGTTTGACGATCTGGTCCGCGCCATCCTCACGCACCCGGAGTATTGAATGCGCTTTGCCTGTCTGCTGCTCGTGATCGCCGCTCCGCTCGCCGCGCAAAAACGCGCCATCACATTCGAAGACTTCATCGCCCTCAAGACCGTCAGCGATCCGCAGCTCTCGCCCGACGGCAAGTGGGTGACGTATACCGTCTCGACGCCGTCGCTCCAGGACAACCGCAACGTCTCCCGCGTCTGGATCGTCGAAGTGGCGACGGGTAAATCGCGGGCGCTCACCGGCGGGCCCGGCTCGGACCGCCAGCCGCGCTGGTCGCCGGACGGTAAGACACTCGCGTTCATCTCCACGCGCGACGGCGGAGCGCAGGTGTGGCTGTTGCCCATCGCGGGAGGCGATGCACGCAAAGTCTCGGGCCTAGCCGACGGTGCGTCCGATCCGATTTGGCTGCCAGACGGCTCCGGCGTGCTGGTCGTGAGCGACATCAAATGGCCCGCGAATCAGGAGATCGATCAGCGGAACGGCGCCTATCCGACCGACGCGCGTCTTTGGACGGGGTTGATGTGGCGCCATTGGGATGATTTCCGCGCAGGGAAGCGCCAGCATCTCTTTCGAGTGGATATCGCAACGGGAAAAGCGACGGATCTCACACCGGTCGATCACGATGTGCCGGCGATCGCCACCAGCGGCGACGGGGACGTGGCGGTTTCGCCGGACGGCAAAGACATGCTGGTCGCGATGCACGGTGACTCCACCGTCGCCGACAATACGAACGTCGATATCTACGCCATCGACGGCCCGAATCTGCACCGGGCCACCACGAATCCCGGTGCTGACAACACACCGCGGTTTTCTCCCGACAACAGGTGGGGGTCGTTCCTCTCGATGGAGCGCGCCGGTTTCGAAGCCGACCGTGTGCGGCTGATGGTCGCCGACCGCAGCACCGGTATGGGGCCGATTGTCGACGCGACTGCCGGCTGGGCACTCTCCGTCGGCTCGTATACCTGGTGTCCGAATTCGAAATGTCTCTACGCCGTCGTCGAGGAGCGCGGCCGCGACAATATCTATCGGATCGACGTTCCCGGGTTCCGGCGCAGCCGTGTCATCACCGGCGGTGTGAACACGAGCGTGCAGGTTGGCCCTGACAATCGGGCGCTGGTCTATCTCCACCAGAGCAACACGCAGCCGCCCGAGGTCTGGGTCTCCGGCAAGGCGTTGACGCATCACAACGATTCCGCCCTCGCGACCCTCGATCTCCCCCCGCTCGAGGAGTTCGGTTTCGTCGGCGCGCTCGGCGACTCGGTCTTCGGCTGGTCACAGAAGCCGCCCGGCTTCGACCCCGCGAGAAAATATCCACTCATCTATCTGATCCATGGCGGACCACAGGGCGCGTGGACCGACAGCTGGGGCCCCAGGTGGAACAATCAGTTGTTCGCCGCGAGGGGGTTCGTCGTCGCCGAGGTGAACTTTCACGGGTCGACCGGCTACGGCCAGAAGTTCACCGACGCGATCTCGCAGCACTGGGGTGACTACCCGTACGAAGACGTGATGAAAGGAGCGGACGCCGTCGCGCGGCTGCCGTACGTCGACTCGACGCGCATGGGCGCGGCGGGCGCGTCCTACGGCGGCTACATGGTCTACTGGATAGCCGGCCACACCAATCGTTTCAAGGTGCTGGTGGACCACGACGGCGTATTCAATACCGCGAGTATGGCGGGCTCGACCGAAGAGCTGTGGTTCACCGACTGGGAGTTCGGCGGCTCGGTCTACGCAAACCGCGCGCTCTATGAGAAATGGTCGCCGCTGAATTTCGTCGGCAATTGGAAGACGCCGATGCTGATCGTGCATTCGCAGCTTGATTATCGCGTCGATCTGTCTGAAGGATATCAAGCGTTTACGGCGGCGAAGCGGATGGGTGTCGATGCAAAGTTCCTGTACTTCCCCGACGAAGGGCACTGGGTGCTGCGGCCGCGCAATCGCCGCATCTGGTGGGGCACGGTCCTCGACTGGCTGGAGGTGCACCTGCATGAAAGCGCTCACCCGTAACACACTGCTGGCGTTGCCGCTGGCGCTGCTGCTGGCCGCCGTGCTTCCCGGTCATGGCGCTTTCGGCTGGCAGTTTCTCGACGCTTTTACGCTCGCGTTCTCCTTCACGTACGTCGGACACCTGGTGGAAGTCTGGTTGCTGAAGATTCCCGGCATCGAGACGCCGGGCGGTAAGATCGTCCGCGTGTTTGGCTGGTTTGCGGGCGGCCTGTGGTGCTACGAGCTCGCGCGCTGGGTACTGCTGTTATACGGCCGCAATACCAGCGAGCTGCCGCCGCTGCTGTGGGGCGGCGTCTTCTTCGTGGGTCTGGAGTTTGTGGTGCACGGACTCTTGCAAGCGTCCGGCAAGCCCAATTTCTATAGCGGCCAGCTGCAGGAGTCTCAGACGACGGTGTCGCGTTAGTCAGACCGGCCGGGCGGTCTCTTCGGCGTCGGGCTGGCTTTTCAAGCCTTCGAGCATGTAGCCGGCGGCCACGCCACTGATCACCATCAGCAGTCCGATCCAACCGAGCGCGGTCAAACGCTGGCCGAACAGCAGCAGCGCCAGGACAGCGCCGACAACCGGTTCGATCGTCGCTGCAACCGACGCGGGCGCCGCCTCGATCCGCTTCATCGCTCCAAAGAAGAGGATGTTCGCGGCGATGACCGATCCTGCCGCGAGACCGAGCAATCCGCGCCACGCCGCGGCGGAGGGCGGCAGGGTGGGCGGCCGTCCCCAGATGGCAAGGCAAACCCAGATGAGCAGCACACCGCCGACCGCCTCGAGGAACAACACCTTCACGGCACCGTAGCGTGGTGCCGCGTAGCGTCCCATCAGCGATGTCAGGGCGTAGCTCAGGGCTGACAGCAGTCCACCCGCGATCCCGACGGTGACTCCCATGCGCGCCGCCTCGGCGCCGGCGTTGCTGCCGCCCGTGACCGTGAGTGCGACACCGATCATGACGAGAATCGCGAGCGCGATGCGGGTGGGCGTGAGGGCTTCCTTCAGAATCACGCGCGCCAGAACGGCGACGATGACCGGCGCGGTGTACAGGAGCGCCGCCGCGCCCGCGACGCCCACGCCGCCGATGGCGAACTGGTACGCGATCTCGAACAGCGCGACCATGGCGCCGCCGCCCAACCCGACGAGCAGCCAGCCTCGCCGGTCGGCGCGAAACAAGTCGCGGCGGAACAGAATGCCCCAGATCACCAGGGCGACGGTGCCGATCAGGACGCGCCAGAAGCCAATGCTGGTTGCCGGCATGAGGCTGTAGAGGCCGGTCGAGAGTGGACCGGTGGTGCCCCACGTCGCCCCGGCGCCGAGGGCGCAGAGGTAGCCGATCACTCGGCTCGAGCGTTGGCCGTTGGTCACGGAGACATATTGCCCGCGGTCAGTTCACCGCGCAACACCGTGACGGCTTGACCGCCGAGGCGCACCCGGTCGCCGACGAGGCGTACCCGGATCTCCCCACCGCGCGCGGACGCCTGAAACGCGACGAGCTCTTTCTTGCCGAGCTTTGCGCCCCAGTACGGTGCGAGCGCGCAATGCGCCGAGCCGGTGACAGGGTCTTCGGGCACGCCGGACTGCGGCGCGAAGAAGCGTGACACGAAATCGTACTTGCCCTTGCCGGCGGCGCGGCTCGTCACGATCACACCGCGGGCGTCGACGCGTGCGATCGCTCCCATGTCCGGATCGAGCCGGCGGACAACTTCTTCATTCTCGAGCTCGACGAGGTAGTCGAACTTGCTCCGACCGACGAACTGGGCCTTCGCGCCGATCGCGTCGCTGAGGCCAGCCGGCGGCGGTGCGGCCGCTGCGGGAGTGGCCGGGAAGTCGAGCTCGATCCATGAGTCGCGCCGGTCGGCCGTGAGCAGCCCACTCTTCGTGTGGAATCGCGCCTGGACGTCCGGTTTCAGATGACCGTCTTCCCACAGCACGTGGGCGCTTGCGAGGGTCGCGTGGCCGCAGAGATCGACTTCGACGGCGGGGGTGAACCAGCGCAGGTCGTAGCCGTCGCACTGCGGAACCAGGAACGCGGTCTCGGCGAGATTCATCTCACGCGCGACGTTCAGCATCCAGGCGGGTTCCGCGGGCTTGGGGAGGATACAGACGGCCGCCGGATTGCCAGCAAACGGGCGGTCGGTGAATGAGTCGACCTGCGTGATGCGGAGGCTCATGCCTCCAAATCTATTGCTCCCGGACGAATCTCGACGCCACCCAGTTCACCCATGCACCGGCAAACGCGCTCGCATATGCCGCCAGCACGATGACTGCGGCGCCCGCTTGGCTCGGAGCTGCGAAGTCGTGACCGCCTTTTAACAATGTCAGAAGTACTCCGACGGCGGCGCCGGTAGCCCAGGCAGTGAGCGACAACACGGCCCAGTGCCAGGGTGCGCGACGAAAGGCGAAGGCGAGGACGAATGTCGCGAGCGCGGTGAACACGACGCCGATAGCGTCGGGACCGAGCAACCCCGCGACGAATGCGAGTCCCAGGGTCCAGCTCGTTCTGGACAAGGAGAACGTGGCCTTGCCGTGAAACAGGCTGTTTTCGTGTCCAATGATGAACGTCGATTCAGGATCGTTATTGCGCAGCACCAACCGCAGGCCCTTTGCATTCGCCGGCACGTCGAACACGATGTCTGTCGTGTACGATTCGCCCGGTGCGAGCGCGCGACGCAGCCCGTCCGTTGAGCCTTGATACTGCTTCCCCTGCGCGTCGACTAACGCCACGTAGCGACTGTTTGGTGTGAGCGTCGCCGTGCGCGAGCGCCGCGCCGAGATCGTTTCCTCGTCGAACCGCACTTTGACCGTCACCGTGTGTCGGATCTGCCCGTCAGCAAGAGTCTCCGACTTCGTTGCCGCGACCGAGTACGCGAGGTGACAATCGATCTCGCAGATGTGCTTCTCTTCCCCGACCGCGAGCACATGACTGCGGCTGGTGAGCGACGCGACGAGGAACAGAAGGACATACAACCCCGCGCCGCCCAGCAGTGCCCGCAGGGTAATGCGCGCGAACGGCTCGCGCTTCGTGACTCGCGCGAACGCGTAGAGGACGATGAGCGCCACGCCAGCCAATACCGCTCCCAGGAAGAGCAGCACCGTGAACGGATTCAGGCCGTCAGTGATCATGGTGTATTTCCTTTGGAGCCGGACACGACGTCAGCGTCCCGATCAACGCGCTGGCCTGGTTGCGAACGAGCGACGTGGCGCGCGCGCGACTCCAGTTCCATGTGCGCCAGTCGACTTCATCGATGTTCCAACGCTTGAGCAGGCCGCGAATGACGATGCAGCGGTCTTCCGCGCTCAGACGGGGCAACGCAGAGAGCAGCGGCGGCACGGCATCCCCGCCCAGCGTGACGGCGTATTTCGCGTCGAACGGACGCTCGGCCGCCGGGCGATTGAGATTGTGATTGACGATGTACGCGTCGGGATTCAGGAGATGCAGTCCCGCCAGCACCGCGAGTCCCTGCATGAGAGATCCGAACACGAAACGATCGCGCCGCCCGCGCAGCACGGTCCACGCAAACCAGGCGAGCACGCCGATCAGCAGAACCATGAACGCGGTCGCGTACAACCGCTGTGCCGACAGCCCGAACGCGTCCACGTAAAGACGCATGCGCTGCAATGCCGAGACCATCACGACGGCGAGCAACGCGAGCAGCAACCCCGACAGCTGGCGGAAGGTCCGGATCTGCGGGGCCGTGCCGGTGTGCACCAGCGCCTCCGCGCCGAGCAAGATGGGAAGCACGAGGGCGCTGGCCGTCATCAGCTCGAAGAAGCCGTTCCGCGCGTATTCGGCATACGTGAGCCCGCCCGTTTCCTCGACGAGCGCGGCGCCGCCGAAGAAATAGCGGAGCTGCACGACGACAAAGAGCAGAAACAGGAGGTCGATGAGGCCGAGCGCGGTCGCCAGCGGGACGATGCTCTGGACCGGCTTCAGCGTGGGCGTCACGCCGTGCAGCGGCCGGCCGAGGAATGACCAGCGGAAATAGCCGGCGACCAGAAACGCCCAGAAGCCGATGAAGAACATGTGGGAAATGACGGTCTGGGCATTGAACGCGAAGAGATTCGAGAGGACGTTGCCGAAGACCGGATCCGCCGACGAGAACAAGCCGGCGAAGATCAGGAGCACCGGAGTTGCCAGCAGAATCCCCAGCGCCACGCGCCGCACATTGCGCAGGCGGTCGTCTTGCGGCAGCTCGCGCCACGGAATGTCGCTGAAGAGGAGCTGGAACCCGCCGATGACGCTGGCCCCTGCCGCGCTGGCGACGCCGCGAATCCAATCGAACGGATACCACCTGGCGATCGACTCGCCCTGTACGCTCGCGGCCGCCATGCCGAGCGTACCGATGAGTGCCAGGGCATCGAAGGCGTCGAGCGGCTGCGCGTCGCGACGCAGGAACGCGAGACCGAGCAGGACCGCGGTGATCGCGAGCCAGGCCGCGTCGGGTCCGGGCTTGACGTTGTGCCGGCGCAGGAGCCAGGCGCCCGTGCCGACGAGCGCGGTCGTGCCGAGGGCCATGTTCAGCCCCCACGGCATGGCACGCAGCAGCTGATCGCCGACGATGCCACCGACGACGCCGGCGGCCGCGATCTCGAGTCCGAGCCTGGTGCGTGGCGCGAGGGTCGGGAGCACGGTCATACGGCCTCCTGCGTCGGCAGACCGCCGAACCGGCGGTCGCGCGAGTGGAATTCGTGGATCGCGGCGGCCAGGTGCGCCGCCCCGAAGTCAGGCCACATCCGCTCGGTGAACCACAGCTCGGCGTACGCGCATTCCCAGAGCAGGAAATCGGACAGCCGTTGCTCGCCCCCGGTGCGGATGAGCAGATCGACGTCGGGCAGCAGCTCGGCGGCGCGAATCGCGGCGCGGCCCGAGTAATCCACGGCAATGCGAAGCTCCAACCGTGTCCCACCGGCCGTTCCCTGCTCGGCGGCAGCGATCGCCGTGACGAGCGAGTGGGGCAGCCGATCCCGCCGGCCGATCACGGTGAGCTTGACGCCCTGGGCGGCGAGCTCGGCCGTTTCGGTCCGCAGATGGCGGGCGAACAGCCGCATGAGCGTCGAGACTTCCGCCGCCGGTCTGGTCCAATTGTCGGACGAGAAGGCGTACATGGTCAGCGCGGTGATGCCGCAGCCGGGCGCGATCCGGACCGCGCGGCGCACCGCCTCGGCGCCGGCGCGGTGTCCGGCGGCGCGCGGCAGCCCGCGGCGCGTCGCCCATCGGCCGTTGCCGTCCATCACGATCGCGACGTGCAAAGAAGTACTTTGTCTCATAAAGCTATCCCACAAAAAAAAGAATCCACGTCAGCGTCCACCCGCGCGCGTGGCGCGAATCAGCGCTTCCATGTGATCGAGGTAGCGCTCGAGCGCCCGCCTGCCGAGGGCGGTAAGTCGGTATTCCGTCTTGGGGACTCGGGACTGGAACGACTTGTCGCACGTGATGTATGCGGCGTCCTCGAGCTTGCGCGCGTGGACACTGAGGTTGCCGTCGCTCGTCTTGAGCAGCGTCTTGAGCTCGTTGAACGTGAGACGCTCGCGCACGGCGAGCGCGCTCACGATGGCGAGCCGGACCCGCTCGTGAATCAGCCGGTCGAGCGCCACGGGAACGGGTTGTGATTTCGGTTTCACCGGCCGTTCGGGTTCCGCGCGAGTGATCCGCGCCGTGTTGCTCTTAGCCACCGTACCTCCGTGCAATGATCAGCCCAAACAGGATGTGCAGGCCGCCGAAGCCGAGTGCGAGGAGCCAGGCTTGCCACGCGGCGGGTGTGAACAGCGCCACCGTGCCCAGGATCATGAAACAGATTCCCATCACGGGCACGACTCGCATCGAGAATGCGCCGCCCGTGACGACGCCGGTGCCGTAGCACAACAACCAGACGGCCGGGAGGAGCGCGAGCTGCTTCCCGTGCCAGAGCACGTACGTCAGCAGCGCCCCGACGATGAACGGCGGTAGCACGCTGAGTCCAAAGCGTCGCCCGGGGCCGTGGACGATGGCATCGCCGGCGCGCAGCGCCTTATACAGCAGGGCGGCGACGCCAACGCCGGCGCCGAGCAGGGCTTCGAACATCCAGACCCAGAGCCAGCGACTGTGCGGCTCACCGAAGACGGGCGCCACGGGCAGGGAGCCCGCGATCGCCGAGGCGGCCAGCGCCGTCACGCCGAGCGCGACCATGCCCCATCCGGGCACGGCCGTGAACGAGCCGGCCCGCTCCATCGTGGAGCGGATGAAGTTGAGGTTGTCGAGCGCGCGGTCACGCAGCGGCTGCGGGGACGTCATGGCTGGAAAGCTAGGACAGGGGGCGGCATTGTGTCAAGTACTTTGCAATGCAAAGTAGATCAGCGGTTTCCGAGCCGCCGGACCAGCTTGAGGCCCGACCACACGTCGTCCACGGCGGCGACCTTCACGTCCACGAGACCGGTGGGCAAGGCGATCGCGCGCACGACGTCCTCCGTGATGTCGGTCGCCACGCCGGACGCTTTCTTGGGCCACGAGATCCACAGGGCGCCGTCAGGCTCGAGGGCGCGGAGCAGGAGCGACACCTTCGACTCGAGCAACGTTCGACTGCGCGTGAAGAACTGAATGAAGGGGAACATGCCACGCGCCGCCGAGGCTACCACGACACCGGGCGGCAAACTCCCCAGGGTCGCGCGGTAGCCTCGCGGCGCGTTCAGAATCGCAATTCGCGTCCCGGGCTTGATCCCGAGCTTGTCAACCAGCCGACGGCCCGAGTACCCAGCCACCAGCTACTGCACGCAGTTGCCGTGCGGATCCGGCTTGGGCTTGTCCACGACCACGCGGTGATCGAGGTTGGCGACCGCCGTCGCGATGTCATGCACGAACTGCGACACGTGCGCCAGTTTGTCGTAGTCGATGTACTCGGGCTCGTCCGTCACCTGATGGTAGTCGCGGTGGTTCCCCGTCGTGAAGAACGCGATCGGAATGCCATAGCGCGCATACATGTAGTGATCGCTGCGGCAGTAGTACTGCTCCGGATGGCCGGTCGCGTCGAACTGATAATCGAACGAGAACGGCTGCTTTCTGGCCTTGTTCACCGTCTCGATCAGGTCGCCGAGCTCGGTCGAGAGCCGGCGGGTCCCGATGAGCTGCAGGTATCCCGGCCCGCCGCCGTTCTCGTCGTCGGCGCGGCCGCGGCCCACCATGTCCATGTTCAGCTGCGCGACGATCGAGTCGCGCGTCACCGTGGGATGATCGGTGAAGTATTGCGATCCGAACAGCCCCAGCTCCTCGCCCGTATGCCAGACGAAGATCAGCGACCGCTTCGGCTTCACGCGTGCGCCGGCGAACGCCTCGGCGATCTCCAGCACCGCCGTCGTGCCCGAGCCGTCGTCGTCCGCGCCGTTGAAAATCGAGTCGCGCCGCGCCGGATGCAGGCGATGCAGACTGTCGACGTTGATGTGGATCTGCTGAACCTGGTCTGGTGCCACCTGGTGAGTGGGCGCAGCCAGCTGGAGCTTTCTGACCGCGTCATTGAACCCGCGGATCGAGTCGTGATCCACCGGATCCTGGTCGAACCCGATGTGATCGTTGTGCGCGCCGATCGCGACATACTCGCCCCTGAGTTTGGGATCACTGCCCGGCAGGATCGCCACCACGTTGCGGGCGGGGGCGGGTGTCTCGACGAATGCCACTGATCCGTGCACGGTCTTCCCGACTGCGCCCGCGCGCACGCTGTCGAGCGCGGCGCCCAGCAACACGCGGGCGCCGGCGGCGTTCACGTACACATACATGGGCAGGCTGGTCGTATCGCTCGGCCCGTCGCGCAGAATCGTCTGCGGCTGCCGGAAGAAATTGATCGCCTGTGGCGGGAAAGTCTCGAGTGCCGCGACCGCAATGCCTGCCGACCCACGATACTTCGCGAGCAACGCTCCGCGGTTCACCTGGGCAGAAGGCGGCAGGTTCGGTCCGCGCCGTACACCGATCACGACGAACTTCCCGGCCGCCTGTTCCCCCGTGAGCTGCGTGCTGTCGCCGAGCATGCCGGCGTAGACCACCTGCGCGCCGTCGAAGCTGCGGGTCGCCACGCCGGGATCGCGCGGCACGAAATCGTCCCACGGACGCATCGCCGCGCCGTCGACCGATACCCCGGCGCTCGCCTCGAGCTGGCGCTTCACGAGCGGCACGTTCTGGAAGTACCCACCCGAGTCACCGCCGGGCTGCAGTCCAAAGCGCCTGACCTCGGACGCGATGTACGCGGTGGCCTTGAGATTGTATTCGCTGCCTGCCAGCCGGCCCATCATCGAATCGTCGGAATAGAGGTACAGGCGGGTCATGAGATCCGCCGGGGTAATCGCGGTTTGAGTGCGCGCCGGCGCATGCTTCAGCGGCAACGCGCTCTGCGCGCTGGCCCGTGACGCGAGCGCCAGAAGGGCGCCGAGAACTACGAACCGACCTGCTGCCTGCATGGGACGGTCTCCAAAGAGAGAAGGAAGGGAAACTTCGCCGTTTGGTTGCGCACTGTCATGTCGGGGTCTCGTTAGGAACGCCGGTCCCGCGGGACCGGCGGCCCAGTGAGCGTGCCAGGATCCCAAGACCTGCCGGCTGCCCCTCACGACGGGGCATCGCCCGATACAGCAGAATGATCAGGACCCATGTGAGCCAGCTTGCCCGCTCGCTCCAGCTCAAGGACCGGAGCAGGAACCAGGGCTGCGTTACGCCTGCGGTCCACGGCTTCCAATCGCCCTGGACGAGCGCGAGGGGGCGCGCAAAGACGCGGTTGGTCTGGAAGCCCTGCGCGCCTGGCCGCGAAACATTCCAGACGCAGGTCACCTGGCCCCAGCCGTGGTTGTCGCTCGCGCCCACGACCATGAGATCGTGGCTGGCGGCGAGCCTGAGCACCTCGCGCCGCAGGTCCGCCGGGAACCCCAGCGCCTTCGGCGCGCAGTTGACGATCTCGAACCCGTCGACGCCGGCTACGACGAACGCACCGAGATCGGCGTGGTGATAGCGCCAGTACTCGGGGAGCGACGCGATGCTCAGTGCGCCCTGACGCCCGATCGCCGCGAAGATCCGCACCATGCGCGCCGTGCTCTCGCCAAAGCTGTCACGCGGCAGCGCCTCGACCGGACCGATCGCGACGACGTGCTGCTGGTACACGCTCCACTCGACCCCCGGCAACAAGCTGATCGATATGTCGGGGGACAGGGGCAGAGAACCGTCGTACACGACGTTGTGATCGGTTACATACGTCGCCTCGAATCCCTGCCGCTCGTGCCATGCGGCCAGCTTGGCGAGCGTCCATCCGGGCCGCCCGTCGTGCGACGCGCTGGTGTGTGCGTGATAGTCGATGACCGTGCTTCCCCCTCCTCCCGCCCCGGCGTCAGTGACGAGCCGCGGAACGGGGCGGGGCAGGATCACCGCGGCGAGGACGAGCAGAATCACCACCGCCGGACCGATCGATCCCCGTACCACGCGGCGTTGCCAGGTGAGCGGCGTGGCAGACCTGCGCAGCGCACCCCACGCGCCGAGCGCCAGGATCCAGACGGCGAGTGCCCACTCCGCCCGCGCGAGGCTGAAGAACGTGAGCGCGTCGAGCGTGCTCGAGAGCGGGGCGAACATGACGTAGAGGATCGGCCGATCGAGATCGGCGTCGCCCGGCACCGAGCCGGTGACGGCGTCGACGAGCGGGGACAGCGGATGAATCGCAGTGATGAGCAGCAGGAGCAGCAGCGTGATGGCAACCGGGTGGCGGCGCAGCAGATTCACTCGCAGATTCCCCGCATGTCGGGTCGGATGGAAGCTAGTAGTCGGCGGCCCCGCACGCGATGACTCTCGCGCAGCTGCCCGCGCTCGTGCTCGGCCCGTTACAGGGGCGGAGCGATGCGGAGTGGGAGCACGGGCCCCCCGGCAAATGGACACCGGCGCAGATCGTCGAGCACCTGGCGCTCGGTCTCAACCTGAGCGCGGAGACATTCCGCTCGCGCCGCAATCATGCGCCGATGTCGCGGCGGCTGCGGACTCCGGCAGAAAGAGTTGCCAGGCTGTTCATCTTCGGGTTTCGCTGGTTTCCGCCGGGGCGGAAGGCGCCCGAGCGCGCGACACCCGCACCCAATGTGACCCGAGCAGCCGCCGAAGCGCATTTTCTGGCCGGGATCGAGGCCTGGGACCAGGTCGACCGCGCGCTCTTGCCCGAGCGGCGCGCCAACCTTTTCGTGAAACACCCGCGCATGGGCGACCTGACCGTCGAGGAATGGATGCGATTCCACGTCATTCACGCGCGCCACCACGCCCGCCAGATCCGGGAGCGTGTCGGCGCGTGAGCCGGAAGCGCGAGAAGAAAAAGCTCGTGGTGCGCGTGCCCAATCCGGATGCACCGGTGAAAGGGCGGCTGAAAACCCCGTCGCACAAAGTCCACCGTTCCAAAAAGGGGTATCGCAGGCGCGAGAAACATCAGCAAGGTGGGGACGAGGAGTAGGGCATCACCTTCAGAATTTTCACCACGTTCTGTTTGACATCTCGCGTCCAACAGCGTAAATGTCCCACCGTCTGTCACCGACTGTCATCGAGCAGGGTCTCTCCTACCGAGGGGAGGTCACATGGTCAAGCGGTTTCTGAGGGCCGCTGCACCGTTGGCGATGCTGGTTTGTGCAGCCTGGACCCCCAACACCGGCGGCACCACCGTCGCCACGACGTATCGGGAAGCGTACGCCAGAATCGCCGCGATTCCCGCGTTCGCGCGCAAGTACGGCCTCCGCTGCTCCGCCTGCCACACCGCGTGGCCCGAGCTGAGCGCCTTCGGCCAGCGGTTCAAGGACAACGGCTACCAGCTTGGCAATGACCGCGACTCGCCGATCTGGCAAAGCAACGGCTACTGGCCGATCGCGATGCGTACCACGCCGCAGTGGCGCCTCGAGAGTACCACCAACCAGATCACGGACGCGGCGCCAGCAGGGAAGACGCTGACCCAGGCCGGCTTCGATCTCTCCGGCGTCGACTTCCTGCTGCTCGGCACCCTGTACAAGAACATCACGTTCGGTCTCGTGCCGACGTTGGACGCCGACGGCACCACGGGGCTCGAGGCTGCGTTCGTCCGCTTCGACAATCTGGGCAACTCGCCCTGGGCCAACGTGAAGGTCGGGAAGTTCGAGCTGGATAATCTGCTCTCGGAAAAACGGTTCACTTGGCTGTCGTCCAACGGCGGGTTCCTCTATGCCTACCACTACCTGCCCGTCGGGAGCGCCAACAACTTCGGTTTTGGGGACAACCAGATCGGTGCCGAATTCTCGGGTCACTCGATCAACAGTTACACGCGCTACAGCGTGTCTTTGTTGACCACTGACGACGGTGAGCCGGGCTTGCCGGGCGGTAAGAGCATGGACGCCATGTTCACGTTGAGCCACGCGGTGGCGCTGGGGAGCGGGTTGGGCCCACAGCGGTTCGGCGTGTTCGGCTATCTGGGGCACCGTCCCACCGCCTTCGACAGTAGCGGCGGCGTGCCGATTCCCGGCACGGGCTTCGCCAACAAGTCTTTCGTCCGGCTCGGCGCGACCGCCCAGCTGTGGCTGGGTAATCTCGAATTCATTCCGCTCGTGTCGCATGCGTCCGACGACGCAGCGCTAGGGCCGGGCGTCGACAAGCCGGCGTGGAATTCGGCGCTGCTCGAAGCCCACTATGTCGCGACACCGCGGCTCATGGTTCAGGGACGCTACGAGATCCTGCGGATGTCGAAGCAGGGCGATCCTGCGATCCCCAAGACACAGGGAAACGCCGATGCCTTCGCGCTCGGTGTCCGGGCATATCCGTTCATGTTCAGCCGTGATGGCATGGCCCTGCATGCCGAGTTCGCGATGACCAAGAC
>Ga0193723_1000368_pt1 | contig 17589 bp, 13 predicted proteins | sample H2m2metaG_FD_143042 | JGI IMG/M metagenome (GOLD analysis project Ga0193723, IMG submission 143042) | Soil microbial communities from a riparian zone of the East river system, Colorado, United States - H2m2 | ecosystem: Environmental > Terrestrial > Soil > Riparian zone | place: USA: East River...
TCGCGTCGCGGCCCAGTGCGTCGATCGAGTAAAACCCCATCGGCTGATTGTTGAAGAGCGCGACGTAGTACTCGACGGGGTGATAGTGTCTGAGCCAGGCCGACTGATACGCGAGCAGACCGAACGCGGCCGCGTGCGACTTGGGGAATCCGAATTCGCTGAACGCGATCACCTGGCTGAACACCTTCTCGGCGGTGGCTTCGGGGACGCCGAGGGCGAGAGCGCCGGCGCGAAACTCCTCCCAGAACCCGGCCATCAGATCGTGCGAGCGACGGCGGCTCATCGCGCGCCGCAGCGCTTCCGCCTGTCCCGTCGTGAATCCCGCGAGCGCCTGGCAGACTTGCAGCACCTGATCCTGGTAGAGAATCACGCCCAGCGTTTCGGAGAGGCAGTCGCGAAGCAGGGGATGATCGACCGGCGGCTCGTACGGCTTGCCGGCGGCGTGCGCGCGGCGCTGCTCTTCACGCCGGCGCACGTACGGATTCACCGCGCCGCCGACGATGGGGCCCGGCCGCACGATCGCGACTTCGACGGCGAGGTCCTCGAGGTTGCGTGGCCGGCTGCGGCGGATCATCTGGATCTGCGCGCGGCTCTCGATCTGGAACAGGCCGATCGTGTCGCCGGCGCAGATGCGGTCGTAGACCGCGGGATCCTCGAAGTCGATGCGCGAGAGGTCGGGTGGTGTCCCGGTGCGGCGCGCGATCAGCTCGACACACTCCTCGACGAGTGACAGCATGCCTAACGCTAGAAAATCGATTTTGATGAAGCGCGCGTCGTCGCAGGAGTCCTTGTCCCACTGGCAGACGACGCGGTCCTCCATCGCCGCGCGCTCGAGCGGCACGATTTCCACGAGCGGCCGGGAAGAGAGGATCATCCCGCCGGGATGCTGCGACACGTGACGCGGCAGCCCCCGGATTTCATGGGCGAGCTGGCACAGCTCTTTCCAGAGCGGGGCCTCTCTGCGCCCCGCAAAACCCGGGAGGTTCTCCATCTCGTCCGCCAGCCCATCAGCCCGCCCGTCCGCCAGTTTTGCGACGAGCTCGATTTCGCCCAGCGGCAAGTCGAGCGCTTTCCCGATTTCGCGGACCGCGGAGCGCAAGCGATACGTGGGGAAAGTGCAGACGAGCCCCGCGTGCTCGGCGCCGTAGCGCGTGTACACGCGGCGGATCAGCTCCTCACGGATCTCACGCGGGAAGTCGAGATCGATATCGGGCACTGAGGCGAGCGTCTCGTTCAGGAAGCGGCCCAGAAAGAGCTTGTTGGCGATCGGATCGATGTGGGACAGGCCGAGGAGGTAGCACACGATGGAGGAGACCGAGGAGCCGCGTCCCCGGCCGGGCAGCAAGTTGCCCAGGGCACGGCGCGACCCGCGCCGGATGTCGGCCGCGACCTCGCGCGCGAGATCGAAGAGATCGTGATATACGAGAAAGAAGCCGCTGAGCTTGTGGTGCTCGATGAGCCGCAGCTCTTCGTCGAGCCGGCGCACCGCCTGGGCGTGATAGAGGGAGCCCGGCGGGTAGCGCTCCTGTATCCGCGCCGTGCACAGCTCGGCCAACGCCTGCGGAGCGGGGGCGCGATCTGCCCCGCGGAAGTCGGGGAAGGTGTAACCGAGGTCGCGCGTCAGATCGAAGGCCTTACAGCGGTCGGCGATGACCGAAGTAGTGGCGACAGCATCGGGACAGTCAGCGAACAGCGCCACGACTTCTTCCAGTGGCCGCAAGTAAAATTCGCTGTTGGGATTTCGCACTCGATGCGAGCCGTCGAGCGTGGTGCGGTGCCGGATGGCGACCATGACATCGTGCAGCCGGTGCAGCTCGCGCGTGTGGTAGAGCACGTTTCCCGTCGGCACGACTGCAAGCTGCACGCTGTTCGCGGTGTCCATCAACGATCGTGTCACCGCGAGGTCACCCCGGACACGATTGCGTTGGATCTCGACGAAGAACTGCTCCTTCCCAAACATCCCTTTGCACTGCTCGGCGAGTCTACGCGCGGCGCTGAGGCCCTCGTTCTCGAGTGTCCGGGGCAACATTCCGTCGCGGCGTGACCCCGAGAGAATGATCAAACCCTCTTGTCTGGCAGCTATAGCGGTAAGCGGCAGTCGGGGATCGAGTCGCTCAGCGCCGAGATGCGCTTCGGTGAGCAGCCGGCAGAGATTCGTGTAGCCCTGTGGCGTTTCGGCCAGCAAAACCAGATGACTGCCATCGGTGAGTGTGACTTCCGCACCGGTGATTGCTTGCAGGCCGAGTGGCTGCGCGGCATGAGCGAACGCGAGGGAGCCGTAGATACCGTTGCGGTCTGTGAGCGCAATCGCCCGGTAGCCGAGCCGATGCGCTTCGGCGAGAATTTCGTCGGGTGGCGACGCTCCGTCGAGAAACGAAAATGCGGAGTGGCAGTGGAGCTCCGCATATGATGGGCGGATGGGCCGATGGGCCGATGGGCCGTCAACTACGGTTGCTGCATGTACCATTCGTTCGAAATCAGATCATTGAAAAGAACAATTCGTTTACCGCCATCCAACATCACCTCGAAGTACAACCGTGAGATTTGCTTGCGCCACCACTCGTCATCGATTCGCCAGACTTCGTTGATGCATTCGATTTGTCCGCCCATCGGCCCATCGGCCCATCCGACCGTCGTTGGTAGACCGTTCGCATCCAATTCCACCGCCACCGGGCGGGGTTCGTTTACGGCTCGTAGTCGATCAGTGCGTAGCGGCGTTCGGGAAGACGTGACCATGGCTGGACCTCGATGACGTGATAAAGAGAGGCGCGCCGAACCCGCATCCGCACTTCGCGGGCGGCATGACGCAACGCGCGCTGCTGTCCGGCGCGCGCGGCCGCCTGCGCATCGCGGGCGAACAGCTGGAGCTCGGTGGTGCCGGGAGCGAACGCGGTGAACTCGAGGACGAGTCGCTCCACGCCCCCGGTCGGCGGCGACTGCTCGAGGCGTGTCTTGAGCGGCGCGGCGATGCGCGCACCGTCCGCGGTCGGGTCCTTCAATAACACGCTGACGAGCCAGGAACGGTTTGTAGAGGAGCAGCATGCTGCGCCCCTACCTACAATCGAATCCATCTGATCCGATTCCAGATCGGCACGCAACCGGAGCGCGTGCACGCGCCACCCGATGCGCCGCGGATGCTTGAGCGCGCGCGCGATCAGCTGGTCGAGCGCATGGGCGAGCAGCTCACGCTCACCGACCGGCGTGAAGAACGTGAGCGCGGCGACGATCGGCTCGGGCGCGACGCGGCCTGCGACGGGTTCCGCGATGCGGCCGGCGGCCAGTCGCCACAGGCGCCGTCCCATGGCGCCGAACTGCGCCGTCACCGCTTCTTCCGGGAGCGCCGCCAGCGCGCCAAGGGTGCGAATGCCGAGCTGGCGGAGCCGGCGATGCGTGTCGGAGTCGAGTGTCAGAACGGAGATCGGTTGTGAAGCGAGAAACTTCTTCTCGGCTCCTACGGGTACAATCACCGCTTCGCCTGGCTTGGCGCGGCTCGCCGCTACCCAGGCGGTGAACTTGCCGATGCCCCACCCCACACGTGCGGCGTGCGACGTGCGGTGAATTGCTTCGACTACTTTCGCTGGTCCTCCGTAAATCCCCTCGAGTCCATCACATCCCAAATACGCGAGTCCCAGCTCTCCTGGCTCGACAACCGGACTCACTTCGTTCAGCGCCGCAAGCAAGCGGGAGAAGCAGTCGTCGTAGTGAACAGGATCCGGTTCGATGAGCCGCAGCGTGGGGCAGAGACCGATGGCCTGGCTGACGGTCATCCCCGGCTTCACGCCAGCGTGACGGGCGAGCGAGGAGACCTGCCAGAGCTTGCGAGTCGTGTCGGGCGCGAGCAGCGCCGTGGTGTGGGCGGCCAGTCCCTCATGACGGGCCTCTTCACACCGAAGTGGGAAGAGGGGGATCCAGACGCAGGCGGCGAGCGAGCTCGTAGACGTTCGCGACATTGACAAAAGTCCCAAGGGGACCCGAATATATCCCGAAACCAATAGAGTCCGCAAGCTCGGGAGCAATACACCTAAGTTATTGACACATGTCAATTTAGGTGCGATATCGGATGCCTAACGGGAAGGCGGGGATTTTGACCTGGATTCGCACCACCTGGGGATTAGCGCTCGCCGCGCTGATCCAAATGACCGCTATTTCCCCCGCGCCAGCCCAAGCAATACCCAAGCCCGATTACGTCACCTACCTGCCCCGGGAAACGCCGCTGCCGGTCCAGTCCACCGCGGGCACCAGGCAGTTCCAGCTCTTCGGTGATCCCGCCTCGTCCAGCTACCACGACGAAGCGCCACGCGACGGCATCGACGATGCTCGCGCGGCGTGGCTGCGCACACTCGCGGTGCGATTCGCGCCCTGGCTGGTGCGCAACTCGATTGACTTCCCGATGGATTTTCGGCGCTTCGTGGAGGCGGGCGACTGGTCCACGCTGTTCATCGACGCGGTGGACTTGTCGCAGGCGCACCCGCGGCTGGTCGGCACCGAAACCATCGAGTTCGGCAGGCTGGCAGACCGGCCGTGCTCGGGTTTGACGGCGAACGGGAGCGAGACCGTCGATACGACGACGGATTGCCGGCTGTTGCAGCTCGTCGAGCGGTTCGCGGCCGAGCCTGCTCCGGCCCAGCGTGCGCCGCGCCCGGATCTCGACCTGCGGTACTACATGTATTTCGATTTTCCCGGCGAGGACCCGGCGTCCTGGAACCGGGAGTTCGAAGGGTCAGTGCACGGTGCGATCGCCCGCAAGTATGTCGGCTACGCCAAGACGTTCGTGCATCCCTTTGTCCACGATGTGCCCGGCAGGAACGCCGAGACGGCGCAGCATGAGCTCGTGTTGCAGTACTGGTTTTTTTATCCGTACAACGATGCCGGGAATACTCACGAAGGAGACTGGGAGCACATCAACGTCGTCGTTACGCCGCGCAAGCAGGGCAAGGCGCCGCTCACGACCGCGATGATGGAAGGCCTGCTCCGCGATGCGGTGCCGGCTGACGACTTCGTGATTCGCCGCGTGGAGTACTATTTCCACCACTGGGTGTTTACGGCCGACTATCTGACGCCGGATGTCTACGCTCCTCGCGCTGAGTGGGAAAGAGAACTGGAGAAGCTGAAGGAGGAGCGTGTAGGAGAGCGCGAGATCTGGCGTCAGATTCGGCGCCAGGCGTACCTCGATGATGCCGAAACACAGCTCAATCAGCATCCAATCGTGTTCATCGGCGGCGACAACCGCGGCCTGCAGCAGCTCATCTCCTCTTCCACGTCCACGCGTCTGGGGCGGGGGAGTCACGGATCATACCCGTTCCCCGGTCTCTATAAGGATGTAGGGCCGCAGCACACGGGAGAGCTGGTGAGCACGCCGTGGGAGGTTTTCCGCAAGGCGCCGGACTCCGCGGCGGCCGAAACGAACACGGTGGTGCGGTTCGACAACCCGGAGCGGCTCGAGCTCCTTCCCGACTGGGAGCGCGTACTGGCGCTCGTGCGCGCGGATCCTGGGGTCCGGCGCCGGTGGGCCTGGCTCGTCCTGCCGATCCGGTTCGGGTATCCGGCCACCCGCTCCTCGTTTGCGGGGATCGTGCGCTACGCCGAGACGGGGAATACGTCGGTCGTGGCGCCCTCATACAACAGCGGCTGGAACCGCGTCGGTGCGGCGGCGGGATACGACAGCTATATCCCGCACCGGCTCAGCTCCTTCTTTCCCGCTAGCCAGCAGGACAATTACCGGACCGGCTGGGGATTCCTGAACCTCACCATTCCGACGCTGGTGACGCTGCCGCCGTTCGACATCGTGTACCGGCTGCTCTCCGCGCCTGTCCGCGCCGCCGGTCACCACAGCTACCCGGCCTTCTTTGGCTCGGAGGACGTGCCGTTTCGGTTCATCGGCGTGACGATGGGGGTGTCGTCGTTCAAGATCCCCGACGCCTTTCTGAATGTCGCCGGCTTTCCAGAGACTGCCTCGCCGTTTCTGGAAAAAGTGCTGGCACTCGTTCCAGCGCCGGACTCGGTGACGATCGATGTGATCAATCCCACGACCGACCGCGTGTCACCGCGGTATTACGGAGTCACACTCTTTCTCGGGCGTCGATTCACGAGCGAGAACACGATCCGCCACTCCAACGGCGAGGTGCGTGCAGACGTGACGGTGAGTACACTGCCGGGCCGATTTCCGCTGACGCTCAACATCGACATGTGGGAGTACACTGGGAGCGTGCGCTACAACATCGCAACTGGGGCACTCCAGCCGTTCGTGCGGGGCGGATACGGACTGAGCTGGTACCGCGTGACGGACGCGCGGTTCAACGGTGAGCTCCTGGGAAACGGCGAGACACGCTGGGTGCGGCGCCCCGGGTTCTTCCACAACCTCCTGCCCAATACATTGCACATCGGCGGAGGTCTGGAGTTCATTCCAATACGGGGCGTGGGGGGGATCGATGTGGGGTTTCGGGGTGACTTCACGATCTACAGCCACCGGCTGGGACTGAAGTCGGAGAACACTCTGCTCGCGCAGGATGTACATGTGACCCGGCTGCACGTCGGAATCGGGACGGTACTCAGCTTCTGAAGATCTGTGGAACGAATCCAGCCAGATTTGTTTGATGGGAGCGAATCGCTTCCCGAGCCGAGCGCGGAGCTGACGGCGCTGGCGGGGAAGCTGCCTCCCTCCATCCGCTTCGGCACGTCAACCTGGACCTACGACGGCTGGTTCGGCGACGTCTACCATCGTCGCTATCGCGGGCCGCAGCCCGCCAGTCGGCTCGAAGAGTACGCGCGTTATCCGCTGTTTCGCACGGCGGGGATCGACAGCGCGTTTTACGATCCACCGTCCGAAGCGGAGCTCGCGTCCTACGCGCGGGCGTTGCCGCCCGGTTTCCCGTGCGTCAGCAAGGTGTGGGATCGCATCACCGCAAAGCGGCTCGGCCAGGATGCGCCGCAACCGGGCCTAGCGGGGATGCGCAATCCCGATTTCCTGAATGCCGCGCTGTTCAAGGACAGTGTGCTCGGCCCGTATGCCCGAGTGTTTCGCGATCACGCCGGATGCTTCGTGTTCGAGTTCCAGGCCATGCGGGGCAAGGATCTGCCCGATCCGCTGCAATGGGCCGATCAGCTCGACGACTTCTTGAAGGAGCTGCCGCGCGACTTTCGCTATGCCGTCGAGCTGCGCAATCCTGAGCTGCTGACCGGGGTGCATGGCGAGGTGCTGAAGCGCCACGGTGTGGCGCACGTGTTCAACTCCTGGACGGAAATGCCGCCGATCGGCGAGCAGGTCGAGCTGGGCTGGACGTTGTCCGCGAATTTCACGGTGGCGCGTGCGCTGCTCAAGCCGGGCCGCCGCTACAGCGACGCGGTGAAGCAGTTTCAGCCGTACGATCGCGTGCAGGAGCCGCTGCCGAGCCTTCGGAAGGATCTCGTGAGACTCGTGAGTGAGGCACACCGCCGGCGTGTTGAGGCATTCATCCTGGCGAACAACCGTGCCGAGGGGAACGCGCCGGGGACGATCCGCGCAGTTGCGCGGATGTGGCTCGAAGGTGACGGGGCGAGTACTTCCTAGGGTAGGTATTCGGGAGGTCTCCCTTAAGGAGGAGGTCTATGCGCTCTGCCGTGTTCGCCGCACTATCGCTCGCGTGGTTGCTCGCCTGTGAGGGACCCCAGGCCGACCTCAGTCCGGTGACTGTCCTGTGGATGGATTGGCCGAGTGAAGTCAACGCAGGTCAGCCGTTCCGGACGAGGTTGGTCGTCTGGAACGTGTGTGCGATAAACCCGCAATTCCGCGCCGGCGCTCACGCGGATCAGTCGGCCGTGACCTTCGAGCCTTATTACCTGATCGGCCACGATCAGATCGCCTGCCTTACGGAGCGTACTCCGACATTGCTCGCCTTGCTCGCGCTCGACACGGCCGGCATCGTACCCGGTCTCGCCGCAGCGTCTGCGCGGACGTATGACATGCGTGCTCCCGTAACGGACTATGCGTTGAGTACGACGGCGGCGCCGAACTCGGCGGTAGGCAAATTCGGTGTTGTCACGGTGCGACCGACGGGCGCGGACCCGTTGCGCCGTAACGCCGCCGGGGATGTCGTCGCGGAACGAGACTCCCTGGGGTGTGTGAGCGTCAGGCCTGTCGGTCTCTACGACCCTGGGGCGGCCCTCGTGCTCGAGGATCAAGCAGACACGGCCGGTCTCTCACACGCGTTTGTGCGCGGCTACCTCCACGAGACAGCGACGCCCGTGTGCGGGCAGACGCGCGTGTTCAAGCTCGAGTCGCGTAACTAAGCCACCTACAGGCGCCGGCGCCTCCCGAGTGGAGACGCCGGCGCTGCAAGCCGTATCAGGGCTTGTTAGGGTAGTTACACGACCCGCCGGTCGATGGGCAGTTGTGATTGGGCTGATCCTGACCACTCATAGGATCTCGGTATTTGGTCGGATCTCCCGAGCCGGCCGCACAACAGGAGTACGGGCAATACCAATAGTCATCGCCCCAGCTCCCGTAGATGCCATCAGCGCCGGGGTTGAGCGCATAGGTCTTCGTGGATGGGCAATCAGGTACACTCACGCAGGTCGGTCGAGGCTGCTCCGAACCCGGCTCAAGTGTTTTCTCCACGCAACACGAATACCCGTTCCAGTCCGGCCGCAAATGGCAGAAATCGTACGAGCAACTCCATTCGGCACAGTACACCGTCCCGGCCGTCTGGGCACTGATTGTCGGGATCGGTGGTCGTGTCGCCTGACCAGGGTCCGAACATGCAGCCACGATCGCCACACTGACTGCTATGGCGATTCCAGCGAGTGGAAGTATTCGGCGGACAAATCGCATAGGCCCTCCAAGCTGTGTAAGGGACACTACCGGACAGCTATCCCATTCGCGGGCGGCGCGGTGAGCGCTCCCTCGATCGCTTGCTGGAACAGCGCAAACGGATAGGCGCCGCGGATGAGGACACCGTGTACTGAATCGCCGGTCGCACGTCCGATGATGAACGCGGGCGTACCAGCAAGACCGGCACGTCGCGCCTCGGTCGCGTCACGCTCGATCAGGCCGGCGGTTTGCGGCGAGGCCACACACACCTGGAACTGCGGGAGGTTCAGGCCCGCCAGACGGGCGAGCTTCGGAAACAACTCGGGCGAGATTCGTTTCTGGCTCTTGAACAGCGCGTCGTGAAATTGCCAGTAGCGCGTCGTGTCCTGTGCGGCCGCGCAGCGCGCCGCCTTCGCCGCGCCCAGTGCGTTGGGATGGATGTCGCTCAGGGGGAAATCGCGGACGATGTAGCGCACCTTCCCGGTGCTCAGATATCGCGTGCGGATTTCGGGGAGCGTCGTTTCGAAATGGCGGCTGCAAAACGGACACTGGTAATCCGTGAATTCGACAATCACCACCTGTGCATGAGGATCGCCGGCCGCCGCGGCACCGCTGAGCGATACGGTCAGGGATTCCGCGAGTGAAGGCGCGTCACCGCCGCGCCTGGCGTTTACGAGCGCGGTGAGCGTAACCGCAAGACTGTCGACGCGGCGCTCGAGTTGGGCAACACGCGCATCGCGCGCGCAGCCGGCCACCGCCACAGAGATCGCAAGAGCGAAGAGAACGACGCGAGAATTCGACAGCATGGAACCTTCCGCGAAGAGTTATGCGGACGGTCCCCAGAAATGACGTGCGCTGTCAACGAAGCGCGCTCCAGACGACATAGTTCCGCGCGCCACACGACACAAATCGACCTAGGGCAAACTTCCTCGCAGCTCGAGCTCACCCTGCACCGGCAGCTTCGTGGGCCGGTAGCGATCGAACATCGCAGTCTGACTCTTGAACCCGTGCTTCTTGCGCAGCTTCTCGATGCGGCGCGATAGCGCCTTCGCGTAGTCGCGCGGCGCGTAGCCGTGTCCCGCGTACGCTCGATGATATTTCGGCACCAGGTCCGGAAAGTGCTCTCCCAGGACCGGCAGGAAGCGATCGCGGATGGCGGGATACAGCCGCAGCGGCCCGGCGTGAATGAACCGCGCCCCGGCGCGCTTCGCCGCGGCGAACAGTGTGTCGAGTTGCGCGACGTCGTCGGTAATGCCGGGAAGCACGGGTGCCACGATGAGTCCGGCGTTGACTCCTGCATCGACGAGTTTTCGGAGGGCGCGAAGCCGCGCGGCGGGGACTGGAGAACGCGCCTCGAGCTTGCGCGCGAGGGCCGCGTCATACGTGATCAACGAGACATGGATTTGGAGCTCGTTGCGTTCCTGCAGTCGGAGGAGCAGGTCGCAGTCGCGCGCGATGAGCGGGCTCTTCGTGATGATCCCGAACGACAGGCCCTCGCACCGCGCCAGCCGTTGCAGCACCGCGCGTGTCACGCGAAACCGCCGCTCGGCGGGCTGATAGGGATCGGTCGCCGTGCCGATCACGATCGTCTCGCCGAGCGGCACGCGCTTGAGATCGGCGTCGAGCGCGCCGGCGACTTGCTCCTTCACGAAGATTCGGCGCTCGAACGCTTCCCACCCGTGTGCGCCACGGTAATCTGCGAACTCGGCGTCGGTCAGCTTGCCGGCATCGTGCGCGCGCTCGACCACGTAGCGATGCGTGTAGCGCGCATAGCAGTAGCTGCAGCCGAATTCACAGCCGACGTATGGATTGAGCGACCAGTAGTCCATTCCGGTCGCGGATGGTGGGTTGAGCACCCGCTTGGGGGTTAACGAAACAAACCTTGTGCCACGCAATCGCTCATCGAGAATGATTGGCGGCGGGGCTGATGGGCTGATGGGCTGTATTAACGGGAGCTGAGTTGTCGGCTTCGGCCGGACCGCCCCTCCGCCCATCTGCCCATCCGCCCGACCTCTTTTAGCCACAACGAGCCCAGCCACACTGCAGGCATACGACGCAGCCGGACTGGTGAGCGGTTTTGGCGCCACAATCGGGACACGGAGGAGTCTTGGGAGGGGCTTCCCGGGGTTTGCGCACCGCCATACACCCCGAATATAACCCGAAGATCGTGCTCAGCAACTCCGACTACAGAGGCTTGGCGAACCGCTTCCAGAGGTAGTACACGGGCACGCCGAGGGCCACGATGATCAGACCGGGCCAGGTGTACACCGGCTTCTTGATCAGCAAGTCCACGCAGATGAAGCCGGTCCCCAGTATGTATAGCACCGGCAGCCACGGGTATCCCGGCGCCTTTACGGGGCGTGGTAGGTCGGGCCGTTTGACGCGCAGGATGAGCAGGCCGATCACCGTCACCATGTAGAACAGCACTGCCGCGAAAATGATGTAGTTCAACAGATCATTGTACGTGCCCGAGAGTGCCAGCAAGCACGTCCAGACCGCCTGGACGATCAACGCCAGCGCAGGGGTCCGGTACGTGGGGTGCAGCTCACCCGCCTTGGCAAAGAACAGATTGTCGCGCGCCATCGCGTAGTAGACCCGCGCCCCCGACAGAATCAGGCCGTTGTTGCAGCCGAACGTCGAGATCATGATCGCGATCGCCATGATCGTCAGGCCCCCCTGACCGAACATCTGCTGCATTGCGGCGGTGCCGACCGGGGGCCGCCCTTCAGTCCAGGTTTGGGCGATGGTGTCGATGGGCAGCACGTTCAGGTAGGCGACGTTCGCCAGGACGTACAACGTGACGACCAGCAACACCCCCGCCGCCATCGCGAATGGGATGTCCTTCTCCGGATTCTTCAGCTCGGCCCCTGCGAAGCCGACGTTGTTCCAGGCGTCCATCGAGAACAGCGAGCCCACCATCGCTGCGACAATCACCGGGACCAGGGCGAGCGTAAAGCCGCCCGCGGGCCAAAAGTTTGCTCCGAAATTGGCGGCGATCGCCTCGGCGTTACGGCCGATTGCGAGACCGAGGACGATCAGCGCCGCGAGCGCCGCGGTCTTGATCGCCGTGAGTGATGTCTGGATAATCGCCGCGGTCCGTACACCGCGCACATTGATCCACGTCAGCACGATGACCGACGCAATGGCGAATACCCGCTGCCAAGACACGCCGAGGTTGTAACCGCCCACCGTGCCGCCGAGGAAGATGGTGTCGGATAGCGTGGGGAAGAGCACGGCGGTGAAGCGGGCGAACGCGATTGCCACGGCAGCGATAGTGGCAGTTTGGATGACCGTGAAAAGCGTCCACCCGTAGAGAAAGCCGAACAGGGGCGAGATGCCTTCGCGGAGATAGACGTAGTTACCGCCCGCCTTGGGGTACATCGCCGCCAGCTCGCCGTAGGTGACCGCGCCCAGCAGCGTTATGACGCCGGACAGAATCCAGACGAGGAGCAGTAGGCCGGGGGAGTGCACCTCGCGGGTGATGGATCCCGACACGATGAAGATGCCGGACCCGATCATGGATCCGACGACGAGGGCCGTGGCGTCGAGGCGGGAAATCGCCCGGACGAACTCGACCCGCTGCGGCTGGACCGGGGTGGTAGTCATGAGGGTGATAACCTAGTTGTCATTCCCACGGGCCGCTATCTTTGCGGTCCACCCGCCACCGGAGATACCGTGCGTCTCCTGCCGCGCGAAGAAGAGTTTTTCGATCTGTTCACCGAAGTCGCCAACCGCAACAAGGAAGCCGCAGATTACCTGCGGAAACTGTTCGAGGCTCCGCCCGACCGCCGCACACCGCACATCGAGGCGCTCAAGCGGCTGGAGCACGAAGCCGATCAGGTGACGCATGAAGTGGTCAACCGTCTCGATCGCACTTTCATCACACCGCTGGACCGCGAAGACATTCATCAGCTGGCTTCCGACCTCGACGACGTCATGGACGCGATGGACGGCACCGCGCGCCGGGCGCAGATCTTCCGCCTCGGCACACCACCCCAGGGCGTGCTGCGGATCGTCGAAGTGCTGCAGCGCATGATGAGCGTGCTGGTGGAAGCAGTCAGCCGGCTGAAGAAGGGCGATGACGTCATGAAGTACTGCGTCGAGGCGAAACAGCTCGAAGAGGAAGGCGACGCGATCTACCACGAGGCGCTGGGGCAGCTGTTCGAGAAGGAGCGCGACGCGATCGAGCTGATCAAGTGGAAAGAGATTTACGACAATTTGGAGGGTACACTCGACCAGGCCGAAGACGTCGCGAACGTGGTCGAGTCCATCACGATCAAGCACGCCTGATGGCGGCCTCTGTCTGGTTCGTTCTGGCGATTCTGCTCGTCGCCCTCACGTTCGACTTCATCAATGGCTTTCACGACGCGGCGAACTCCATCGCTACGGTCGTGTCCACGCGCGTGCTGTCGCCTACCGCGGCGGTCATCTGGGCCGCGTTCTGGAACTTCGTCGCGGCCTTTGTCTTTGGCACCGCCATCGCAAAAACGATCGGGAAAGGACTGATCGATCTCAGCGTCGTCGATTCGACGGTAGTGCTCGGGGGCCTGCTGGGGGCGATCATCTGGGACCTCGTGACGTGGTGGCTCGGCCTGCCGACCTCGTCGTCGCACGCGCTGATCGGCGGCTACGCGGGCGCCGCGGTGGCGAAAGCGGGGTTCTCGGCGATCATCGCGAGCGGTTGGACGAAGACCCTGATCTTTATCGTCGTGGCGCCGGTGATGGGCTTCATGCTGGCGCTGTTGATCACGGTGGCGCTCTCCTGGACCCTGCGTCGATCGCTACCCCGGCGGGTCGATAAAACGTTCCGCGTGCTGCAGCTCGTGTCGGCTGCCGCGTATTCCCTTGGCCACGGCACGAACGACGCACAGAAGACGATGGGCATCATCGTCGCGCTGCTCGTGACGAGCCAGGCGCTCTTCGTGAACTTCCCGATTCAGGCGTTCCACCTCACCGATGCGAATCACATTCCGGTGTGGGTCATTCTCGCCGCGCACGCGGCGATCGGGCTCGGCACGTTGTCGGGAGGCTGGCGCATCGTAAAGACGATGGGGCAACGCATCACGAAGCTCACCCCGTTCGGCGGTTTCGCGGCGGAGACGAGCGGGGCGATCACGCTGTTCATCGCATCGCATTTCGGAATTCCGGTGAGCACCACGCATACGATCACCGGCGCCATCACGGGCGTGGGGGCGGCGAATCGCATTTCCGCGGTCCGCTGGGGAGTGGCGCAGCGCATCGTGTGGGCGTGGATGCTGACGATCCCGGCATCGGCGGGAATCGGCGGGCTCACCTACCTGCTGCTGCGGGCGGTCGTCTAATCGAGCTTCAGAGTGAGTACTCGGAGCTCCGTCATTTCTTCAATGGCGTACCGCACGCCCTCGCGCCCGAGGCCTGAAGCCTTCGCCCCGCCGTACGGCAGGCGATCGATGCGGAAGCCGGGAATGTCGTTGCCGTTGACGGCACCCACGTCCAGCTCGGCGTGGAGCCGAAACATCGTCTGCAGGTTGGTGGTGAAGACTCCCGCCTGCAGTCCGTACGGCGACGCGTTCGCCCACGCGATCGCGTCGTCGAGCGACGAATAGGGCGTCACCGTCACGAGCGGCGCGAACACTTCCTCGCAATTCACTTTCATGTCCGCCGTCGTGTGCGTCAGCACCGTCGGCTCCAGGAACACGCCGTTGCGCTTGCCGCCGAGCTCGATCGTCGCTCCGCCTGCCACCGCTTCCGCGATCCAGCGCTCGACCCGCTCGGCCGCGTCGAGGCCGATCATCGGCCCGACGTCGGTCTGCTCGTCGAGCACGTTGCCGACTTTTAACTGCTTGACCCGTTGAACAAAGGTGTCGAGGAACTGCGTATACACGGCTTCGTGAACGTAAATCCGTTGAGTGGAGATGCACGACTGGCCGGCGTAGGTGAACCCGCCCACCGCACAGCGCGCCGCGGCCCACGCGAGGTCGGCATCGGGCTCGACGATCACGGCGGCATTGCCACCGAGCTCGAGCGCGACGCGCTTGGAGCCTGCTTTGGCGCGGATCGCCCAGCCCGCCTTCGCGCTGCCGGTGAAGGTGATGACGCGCACGCGCGGGTCCTCGATCAGGATCTGCGCGACTTCGACGTGACAGGGCACGATGTTGACGCCGCCGGCGGGATAGCCCGATGCCTTGACCAGCTCGCCCAGTCGCAAGGTCGTGAGCGGATCCTGCGGCGGTGGCTTCAGCGTGATCGTCGCGCCGCAGGCCATTGCGGGGGCGATTTTGTGGGCTGCCAGCAGCACGGGGAAGTTGAACGGCGTGATCCCCACGACCGGCGACAGCGGGAAGCGCCGGGTGATGGCGAGGCGGCCCGCCGCTGCGGGAACGACGTCCGCCGGCAGGACCTCGCCATCGATGCGCGTGGCCTCTTCGGCGCCGTCGCGAAATACGAAAATCGCGCGATCGATCTCGGTCTTGGCCTGCGCGATCGGCTTGCCGGCCTCGAGTGCCAGGGTCCGGGCGAACTCGGCACGGGCTGCTTCCAGCCCGTCGGCGACTTTCCGCAATGCGGCCGCACGAGCGTAGGCGGGCATTTCCCGGCAGGCGGGCGCGGCGGCGATGTTGGCGTCGAGCGCGGCGCGTATCTCCTCCGGTCCTGCCAGCGCCGCGACGCCGACCTCGCTGCCGTCGTGCGGCGCACGGATGACCGCTGTTTCCCGGTCCTGCTGTCTCTGTTTGGTCGTCATAGCCCCAGCTTCACTCAGTCACTGAACAGGCGGCGCAGGCCACGCTCCGTTTCAGCAAGCGCTTCCTGGAACTGCTGCAGCTCGCCGCCGTAGCCGAAGCGGAGAAAGCCCGGCATCCCGAAGTGATCGCCGGGGCAGAGCAGCACGCTGTGCTGCGCGCGCAGCTTCTCGACGATTTCCTGGGCGGGGATCGCGCCGCGGTAGCGGGCCCAGCAGATCGCGCCGGCGTTCGGCGAGGTCCAGCTGAAGGTGTCGCCGAACGACTTGAGCCACGCTTCCATCACCGGAAAGTTCGCGTGCAGGATGCGCCGCGTGCGCTCGATGAGCTTCTCGCGCACGTGGGGATCGAGGGCGACGGCGGCGAGATGATCGGAGGCACCCGATGGCCCGATCGTCGTGTAGTCGTGGCGCGCCCACGCTTCCTGACTGAAGCCGGGCTGGGAGACGATCCAGCCGATCCGGAGGCCCGGGAGGCCGTACGCCTTCGACAGCCCGTTGACGATGATCAGCTTCTTGTAGCCGCTGGTCCAGAACGATTCGGTCGTCTTGCCGTCGCGCTCCGCGCCTTGATAGACCTCGTCCGCCAGGATCCACGCGCCGACTTCGTTGGCACGGTCGAGGATCGCCTTGCGTGCCGCATCGCCCAGGACGTGCCCGGTCGGATTATGCGGATTGGTGACGACGATGAGCTTGGTCCCGGGGACGATGGCGGAGCGAATCTCTTCGGCGAAAGGCTCCCATCCCTGTTTTTCGTGCAGCTGAAACGCCTTCACCTCGGCGCCGAAGTTCTGCGCGAGTCCCCAGCTCTGGAGGTAGTTCGGCATCATCACGGCGACCTTGTCGCCAGGCTCGAGGAGCCGCCAGCAGGTGACGAAGTTCGCTTCGGAGCTGCCGGTGGTGACGAGGATCTGGTCGGGCGAGGCGCCGGGGTAGAGTGCGGCGATGCGCTCGCGGAGCAGGTCGCTGCCGTTCGACTGTGCGTAGCCGAGGCGCACGTCGAGGAGGGGGAGCGCCGATGCGCCGGCGAGGCCGAGCAGCTCCTGGATCGAGAGCGGGTGGACGCCGGATTCGGAGAGGTTGAACCGCACCCGGTTTTCCCAGGTGCTCTGCCACCGTTCCAGCTCGAAGGGGACGAATTTAGGGCTCATGGTTCGTAAAGCTCGCGCAATTGCTGGGGTTTCTCCAGCCAGTAATCGGGTGACAAATCTTCGAGGTGCGCCCGGTCGAACGGGCCCCACAGCACCGCGGCGGTCTTCACGCCGGCCGCGCGGCCGGACTCCATGTCGTGGCGGGAATCGCCGACAAAGACTGTACTTTCTCTTTTGGCACGCAATGCGTCTACTGCTTTCAAAACGGGCTCGGGATGCGGTTTGGAGTGGGTAACGTCGTCGCATCCGAGGACGACGTCGAACGCGTCGTCGAGTCCTGAGATGCGGAGGCCGCGCATCGCGCCGTCGCGCAGCTTGCTCGTCACCACGCCCAGCTGTTTACGGTTTTCTTTTAGACGTCGTATCTCCTCGACGACTCCCTCATACGGTCTTACCAATGCATCATGATGCGTGAGATTGTACGTGCGGTATGTCTGCACCATCCGCTCGATTTCTTCCTTGTCGTTGGTGATCTGTCCGAACTGCGCCCACAGCGGCGTGCCGAGGCCTTCGATCCACAGGTCGTCGGGTGGTTGCGGCTCGTTGCCCCGATGCAGCTGCATCGTGTGACGGTAGGAGCGCAGGATCAGGTCGATGGAGTCGATGATCGTGCCATCGAGGTCGAACAGGAAGGTGGTGAGGCTTGGGGGCACGCTGACAAGCTAGCGCTCCGTTCGTATGATTGCAGTGTGCACAAGGTCCGCACGATTGTCATTCTGTCCGTGGTGTTGCTTGGCGCGATTGTGGCGCTGTACTACGGACTCCAGTGGTTCGGCCGCGAGCTGCGCGACAAGCCCTACGTCGCCAACGTGAAGACTCAGCTGCGCTCACTGGCCGCGGCTGAAGCGGCGTACCGCCGAGACAGTCTTGCCTACACGAGCGACGTCGCGCGCGTCTGGTATCCGAGCGCCGAGACGCAGGGAATCGAGATCCGC
>Ga0193723_1000370_pt1 | contig 17563 bp, 15 predicted proteins | sample H2m2metaG_FD_143042 | JGI IMG/M metagenome (GOLD analysis project Ga0193723, IMG submission 143042) | Soil microbial communities from a riparian zone of the East river system, Colorado, United States - H2m2 | ecosystem: Environmental > Terrestrial > Soil > Riparian zone | place: USA: East River...
GTTGGCGTCGTGCTGGCGAGCTATGTCGCGCCGATAACGCTGAGCGACGTGGTCTGGGTGGTCGTCGCCTTCACGACCGCTCGTTTTGCGGCGATGGGATTCAACCGGATCGTCGATCGCGAAATCGATGCGCGCAACCCCCGGACAAAATCGAGAGAGATTCCGTCGGGGGCGATGAGCGTGCGCGAGGCTGGTGTCGCGGTGATAATCGCGTCGCTCATGTTCTTCATCGCGGCGTGGCAGCTCAACACGCTGTGCCTCACCCTCGCGCCGGTCGCGCTCGCGTGGGTTCTTTCCTATAGCTACACCAAGCGATTCACGCGCTGGTCGCATTTGGTGCTGGGAATCGGTCTATCGATCGCCCCGGTAGGTGCGTACATCGCAATCACCGGTCGCTGGAGCGACCCGTGGTGGATGCTGATCGCGCTGGCGATTGCGGTTGCGACGTGGGTTGGGGGATTCGACATCCTGTACGCGCTGCAGGACGTGTCGTTTGATCGTGAGAATGGGCTCTATTCGGTTCCGTCGACTTTCGGGGAAGCCAACGCGCTTGGCATCGCACGCGCGCTGCACCTTGCGACTGTGGCGAGCCTGGCGGTTGCTGGAATTGGCGCTGGAGCAGGGGTTGTCTATTACGTGGGCGTCGCCGTTGCCGCGCTGCTTTTGCTGTACGAGCACTCCCTGGTAAAGGCCGACGATTTTTCACGCCTTGATGCTGCGTTCTTCACCATGAACGGCGTCATCAGCATCGTATTCCTCGGATTCGTCTTCACCGAGCGGATGTTTCGATGAGTGCGACACCGCCGATTGTCGTCGGGATCACGGGAGCGTCCGGCGCGCCTTACGCCGTCAGGCTGTTGCAACAGCTTGTCGCAGCGCACCGCCCGGTGTCGCTGATCGTGTCGAAGTACGGCCTACGGTTGCTCGAGACAGAAGCGGGAATTGGCTCGATCGACGAGCTTCGCAAGACAGTGGGGAAAGAAGCGTGGGATTCCTGCGTTAAGACATTCTCCAATGAGGATCGCGGCGCGGCCCCCGCATCGGGCTCCGCAATTACAGCAGGGATGATCGTATGTCCCTGCTCGATGGGAACTCTGTCGGCGATAAGCATCGGCGCATCACGCTCGCTGATCGAGCGCGCGGCTGACGTGACGCTGAAAGAGGGGCGAAAACTGATTCTCGTGCCGAGGGAAACACCGCTCGGCGCCATCCACCTCGGCAACATGCTGCGGCTCACGCGCGCCGGAGCCGTTGTGATGCCGGCTTCCCCTGGTTTCTACCACAGACCGAAGCAGATTTCGGATCTGGTAGATTTTGTCGTCGCCAGAATGCTCGACCAGCTCGGCGTCGAGCAGACGCTGGTGAAGCGGTGGGAGGGTGAGAAATGAAAAGTTCGTTGCTCGGCATCGTGGTTCTTGCGGCCGCAGCGGTTGGGGCGTGCAACACTGTTGCTCCAGATCAATCTGTGGTCCTCGATGCCACCAAGCTCGAGGTCCCGGCCACGATACCAGCGGGGAGCCCGCTCACTGTAGTCCTCACCGTCGCCACTGGCGGCTGCAAGACATTCGACCGCATCGACATTGAGCGCGACGCCGCCGGTGCGGCGCTCACTCCATGGGGAAAGGACGCAGCGAAAGGCGAGAAGAATGTAAGCTGTCCCGCGGACATAGTGGAGACACCCCATTCAATCCGGCTCGACCCACCCTTTCTGAGTCCGTTCATGGTGATGGTCCCACGCGTGGGGACAGACCCACTTATGGCAACGGTGCAGATCCAATAGGCTCTGCGACGAAGCCGATCAGCTGACCTGCTTCGTCCTCTTCATCTCCTTGGGGAATCTCCGAAACCACGACGACAGGAGCAGCAGCTCGTCGATCTCGTGAGTGGGAATCTGCGAAGTCGGCTTGTCGCCTGGAGAGAAAATGTCCTCGACCAGTTGCTTCATGGTGCGACGATCCTTCGGCGATCGCGGCTTCGTCACCTCCGCGCGCACGACGCCGCGGCGGATGAGATAGACCTTATCTTCTCCTTCGTGTCCGGGGACCGTGTACACGAACGACAGATTCTCCACCGCAAAGCGGAGCCGGCCGAACTGCGCGCGAAGCGCCTCGAGCCGTTCGAGCTTGTCGCGATAGTGCGCGGCCCGCTCGAACTCGAGCTCACCGCTCAGCCGCTCCATCTGCTCGCGCAGCATGTTGATCGGGCCGTCGTCCGAGCCCTCGAGAAACGCCTTCGCCAGTACCACGCGCTCGTCATACTGTGCCGCGCTGCATCCACCGACGCAGGGCCCGAGGCATTTTGAGATCTCGTATCGAATGCAGCCAGGCGTGCGCGGGGAGAGCTGGAAGAGCTCTGTCTGATCGCTGAAGAACATCTTGAGATCGGTGCGACAATCCCGCAGCATCACCGCATCGTTCAGCTCTCGCAGCGCTTCGCCTACCCGTTGCGCGCCGACGAATGGACCGTAGTAGGTGCCGTCGTCGCTCGACGCTCCGCGCACGACCAGAAGCTTCGGTGCGGCTCCCTTCGTCAGCTTTATGAACGAGTAGTGACGGGCGTCGCGCATCATCGCGACGTTGTATCGCGGGCGGAAGCGCTTGATCAGCCGCAGCTCCTGGAGAAGCGCTGCGAACTCGCTGGGGGTGTACTCCCATTCGATCTTCTCCGCCGAACGGAGAATGCGCGCGCCTTTCTCTTCCGGATACGCACAGCGGAAATAACTGAGGAGCCTCGAGCGTACCCGCTTCGACTTGCCAACGTACAGCACCTCGCCCTCGCTCGAGAGCATGCGATAGATGCCGGGCCGGTCGGCGGCGCCATCCTTGACCGTTGATCGCATGATCGCCAGCTGTGCGTCGCTCGTCGGCTGCTGCTCCGAGCGCGAAATGCCGCGGATCATCTCACCTCTGGCACATCACGCAGAGCGTCGTCGCGCGTCCATCGATCGCGTGCGTCGTGACGAGCTTGCGCCCGCAGCGGCGGCAGGGAAGCCCACCTCTCCCATAAGCCTCGAGCTTTTCGACGAAGCTGCCCCGCTTGCCTCGGGCATCACGATAATCACGGAAGCTCGTCCCACGCGCTTCGATCGCCTCGCCGAGAACTCCGACGATGGAGTCGCGCAGGAGTTGCGCTTCCTCGAGTGAGACGGACGCGGCCGGGCGCGACGGATCTATTCGTGCGCGCCAGAGTGACTCATTCGCGTAGATGTTGCCGATGCCTGCGATCTTTCGTTGCTCCATTAGGACTTTCTTCACGGGCTGACTCGTCGCGCGAAGAACCGCCGATAGATGCTTGGAGGTAAACGCACGGTCAAGAGGCTCGATGCCGAGTTTCCCCGAGTACTCTTCGAAACGATCCGCATTCATCAGCGCAACTGTACCGAGCCGTCGCACGTCGGCGTAGTGAAGAGCTCTGCCGTCATCGAGATCGAGTCGCAACGTCGAATAGCTGAGCTCTGACGCGGACAGACTTCCGTCATCGATGAGCAGCGCGCCGGTGAAGCGCGGCTGTACGACAATGCGATCTCCGCTGTCGAGATCGATCACGACGAGCTTGGCTCGCCGCCAGCTCCGCACTATCGTCGTGTGACGAAGCCGCTTCGAGATCGAGCGCGCGCTGACTTCGCGCAGTACGTCGGCTTTGCGGACCGAGACCTTCTCGATGCGCCGACCGCTGATCGCGCCGTTCAGATCGCGCGCGATCGTCTCCGTCTCAGGTAATTCGGGCACCGCGCGTCAACTCTCGCCAGCCGATGTCGCGTCGCAGCTGCTTCCCCTTGAACGACACGCGCTCCGCAAACTCTCCCGACTGTTCCGCCGCCCCGATGAGATCCGGCGCGACGGCAGTGATCGCGAGGACTCGTCCTCCAGCGGTGATCAGCTCGCCACCCTGATTGCGCGCAGTCCCGGCGTGAAAGATCTCGACGCCCGCTTCCGGCGCGGGGATATGGATCACGTCTCCGGTGCGCGGCTTTTCGGGATATCCATCGGTCGCGATCACCGTCGTCACAGCCGCGAGCTGCTTCCACTCCGGCGGACGCGAGCGAGCAAGGGAGCCTCCGCCTGCGACCGCTGCGACCAACTCGAGCAGCGACGATTCCATCAAGGGCATCAGCGCCTGCGTCTCGGGATCACCGAACCTGCAGTTGAACTCCACCACCTTCGGACCTTCCGATGTCAGCATCAGGCCGGCGTAGAGGAGACCCTTGAACGGGCACCCCTGCTCACGCATCGCCGTGAGCGTGGGCTCGACGATGTCGCGCATCGCCTCGGCGACGACATCCGGCGTTGCAATTGATGTCGGAGCGTATGCTCCCATCCCGCCCGTATTGGGACCAAAATCGCCGTCCAGGAGTCGCTTGTGATCCTGCGCGGCGAGGAATGGAAGCGCGTTCTCGCCATCGGTGATGACGAAGAGCGAGAGCTCCTCGCCTTCCATGAACTCTTCTATCAGAATTTCGCCGCCGGCGGCGCCGAAGACGCCATCGTTGAGCATCGCATCAATCGCTCGCTCCGCCTCTGCTTCGCTCTGCGCCACTACCACGCCTTTGCCGGCGGCGAGACCCGATGCCTTGATGAGGACCGGCGCGCTGAAATCCGCCAAAGCGAGTTTCGCCTCACGCGAATCAGTGTGGTGGCTTGCGCGAGCCGTCGGAACGCCGGCGCCCATCATCAGGTCTTTAGCGAACCGCTTCGAGGTCTCGATGCGCGCCGCCTCGCGCGTCGGACCGAAGATCGGCAATCCTCGCGACTGGAACAGATTCACGATCCCCGCCTCTAGCGGCACTTCCGGGCCCACCACCGTGAAGTCTATGCGCTGCTTCTCGGCGAGCTCGGCCAACGGCTCTAGTTTGTTGGCGGCGATCGGAACGCAACGCGCGACGGCTTCGATCCCCGGATTTCCGGGTGCGGCGATCAGCTCGGCGTTGGGATCGTCGCGGCGCAGCTTCCACGCGAGCGCGTGCTCGCGCCCGCCGCCGCCGACGATCAGGACTTTCATCCGAGCGCTTGCTCGAGGTCCGCGATCAAGTCACCAACGTCTTCTACTCCGCACGACAGCCGCAGCAGATCATCGCGCAGCCCCAGCTCCGCCCTTCGTTCGGGCGGAACAGACGCATGTGTCATCGTAGCAGGGTGGCTGATCAGACTCTCGACGCCGCCGAGTGATTCGGCGAGCGAGAAGACACGAACCTTGCCCAGGATCTTCGCCGCCTTCTCCTTGCTGCCCGTGAGCACGGAGATCATCCCGCCGAATCCTTTCATCTGTTTCTTCGCGAGCTCATGCTGCGGATGCGACGTGAGTCCCGGATAGATCACGTTTTCGTGACCGATCTTCTCCGCCAGCCAAGCCGCGATCTTTCGTCCATTCTCGTCGTGGCGCGGCATGCGGAGGTGAAGCGTCTTCGTTCCGCGCAGCACCAGCCAGGCATCGAAGGGACCAGGCACCGCACCGGCCGTGTTCAGGATAAACTGCATTCGCTCCGCGAGCGCATCGTCCCGGACGATTGCGATTCCGCCGACCATGTCGCTGTGCCCGTTCAAGTACTTGGTGCTCGAGTGGTAGACGATGTCGGCCCCGTGGTCGAACGGGCGCTGGAAGTACGGAGACGCGAACGTGTTGTCCACGATGAAGAGCGCCTTCTTTCGCTTCGCGATCTGCCCGACGGCTGACAAATCCGTAATGCGCATCATCGGATTTGTCGGAGTCTCCATCATGATCGCGACGGTGTTCTTCGTGCAGGCATCCTCGACTTTCTGCGGGTCGCGGCTGTCGACGTAGGAAAACGACAAGCCGAAGTTCCTGAGGATCTTGTCGAACAGCCTGAAGGTTCCTCCGTAGCTGCTCTCGCCGGCGACAATGTGGTCCCCCGACTTGAACAGCATCATGATGGAGCTGGTTGCGCCCATGCCGCTCGAAAATGCGAAGCCGTGCGTGCCACCCTCGAGCGCGGCCACGTTTCGCTCCAGTGCTTCGCGGGTTGGGTTTTTTCCCCGAGCGTACTCGTAGCCCTTGTTCTTGCCCAACCCCTCCTGGACGTAAGTGGACGTCGTGTAGATCGGCGTCATGATCGCGCCAGAGAGCATATCCGGCCGCTGGCCGGCGTGGATGGCGCGGGTGCCGAACGCGGCCTTGAGGTCTTCGTCGAAGATGCGGGTCATTCTCTCTTCACGTAGGGGGAGATGGAGGGGAAGTTAACCTCAGTTGCAGTTCAAACTAGATTTACCGCACTAATCCTAGAGGAAGCGAATGGCTTTTGAAGGACTGATGGTGAGCGTCTCTGGCGTGCGCGGCCGAGTGGGCGAGGCTCTGACGCCGGAGATCGTCGCGCAGTTTGCGGCCGGGTTTGGCGCGTGGGCGCTCGCCCGCGCCGGCGGCAAGGCCCAAATCGTCGTCGGTCGCGACAGCAGAGTATCGGGGCCGATGTTTCAACCGGTAGTGCACGCGGCGCTGCAGTCCGTTGGGTGCGATGTGCTCGACATCGGCATGGTTCCGACGCCGACCGTGCAGCTCGCGGTTGAGCACCATCATGCGGCTGGCGGCCTCGCGATCACAGCGAGCCACAACCCAATCGAGTGGAACGCGCTCAAGTTCATCGGGCCCTCTGGACTTTTCCTCGATGGAGCAGAAGCCGCGGACATGCGCAAAGTCGTGGAGGGGAAAATTCCACGCGCGACATGGGATAAGCTTGGAGTCGTCGCGAAGGACCAGGATGCCGCGCGCGATCACATTGAAAAAATCCTCGCCCTCCCGTTTCTGGATGTCGATGGAATCAGGAAGCGCGGGTTCAAGGTCGGGCTCGACTGTGTGCGGGGCGCAGGCGGCGTTTTCATGCCCGTGCTATTGGAGCTGCTCGGATGCAAGCTCGCCACGATCAACATGGAGCCGGATGGAAGATTTCCTCGTCCTCCCGAGCCGACGCCCGAGAACCTGGGCGAGCTTCAAAAGCTCGTCGAGGATTCGCACTGTGACATCGGGATGGCGGTCGATCCGGATGTCGATCGTCTGGCGCTCGTCTCAGAGGAAGGCCTGGCGATAGGAGAGGACTACACGCTAGCGCTCGCGGCCAAGATCGTGCTCCGGCACCGTAAGGGCGTAGTTGTCACGAATCTGTCGACTAGCCGCATCGTTGACGACATCGCCCACGAGGCCGGAAGTCGCGTAATCCGGGCGCCGGTGGGAGAGGTGAACGTCGCCACCCGCATGCGCGCCGAAGGAGCGCCGATCGGCGGGGAAGGGAACGGAGGCGTGATTCTCCCGGAGCTTCACCTTGGCCGGGACGCCCCGGTTGGGGCCGCGCTCATGCTCCAGCTCCTGCTGGAAGAGGGCAAACCCCTCTCCAAGATCGTCTCGTCGTACCCCAGATACGTTATCGTTAAGGACAAGCTGGCGCGTCCTGCTGCACCTCTCGACACGGTGTATGAGGCGCTCAAGCGGGCTTTCCCCGACGCCGAGGTGGACACCCAGGATGGGCTGAGGCTGACCTGGCCGGATCGTTGGGTGCACATCAGGCCATCCGGAACGGAACCAATCGTGCGAGTAATAGCAGAGGCACCGAGCGCGGAAGCGGCGGAGCAGCTGGTCCGCGACTGTCGCAAGCCGGTCGAGGCGCTGGGCAGGTAAGAGTACCGTCACCAAGAGACCATCATGTGCGGCATCATCGGTTATATCGGAATGCGCGGAGCCACTCCGCTGCTCCTCGAGGGACTCAAGAGGATGGAATACCGCGGGTACGACTCCGCGGGTGTGGCCGTGATGAACGGAACCGGCGTCGAGACGCGTAAGGCCGCGGGAAAGATCTCGCAGCTCGAGCGTGCGCTCGCAACGAAGCCGGTCGAGGGTGACACCGGAATCGGCCATACCCGCTGGGCCACCCACGGTGTTCCCAACGAATGCAACGCGCACCCGCACGTTGACTGCAAGGGCGACATTGCCGTCGTGCACAACGGCATCATCGAGAATTCAGGTACACTCAAGAAGGGGCTCCAGGCGCGCGGACACGAGTTCGCTTCCGACACCGATACCGAAGTCATCGCCCACCTCATCGAGGAAGCCTTCGACGGCAATCTCGAGGACGCAGTGATCGAAGCGCTCTGGCAGATCGAGGGCACCTACGGAATCGCCGTGGTCTCCAGCAAGGACAAGAACAAGATCGTCGCCGCCAGGAAGGGCAGTCCGCTTCTCCTCGGACTCGGCGACGGCGAGTACTACGTGGCGAGCGACGTCTCCGCGATCCTCGCTCAGACGCGCGAGGTGGTCTATCTCGACGACGGCGACGTGGCGGTGCTGACGCGCGATGGCTACACGATTCTCAATCAGCGGGCGCAGCAGCTGGAGCGCGGGGTCAGCAAGATCGATTGGGATCTCGACCAGATCGAGCGCGGCGGGTTCGACCACTTCATGCTCAAGGAGATCTTCGAGCAGCCGGCCACTGTCGAGAACGCGATGCGCGGACGTCTTCTGCTTGACCAGGGAACGTCGAAGCTGGGCGGCCTGAACATGACGGATGAAGAGCTGCTCAAGTTCGACAACATCCTCATCACCGCCTGCGGAACGAGCTGGCACTCGGCGCTCATTGGCGAGCACATGCTGGAGAGTCTGGCGCGCATACCGGTCGAGGTCGAGTACGCGTCGGAGCTGCGCTACCGGAATCCCATCGTCACGGACAAGACGCTTTGCATAGTGATCTCACAGTCAGGCGAGACGGCGGACACGCTCGCCGCGATGCGCGAAGCCAAGTCACGCGGCGCGCGCACCTATGGAATCGTGAACGTGGTCGGGTCGACGATCGCGCGCGAGAGCGACGGGGGCATCTACGTCCACGCCGGCCCGGAGATCGGAGTAGCCTCTACGAAGGCATTCACCAGCCAGGTGATTGCTCTGCTGCTCTTCACGCTCAAGCTCGCTCGGCTACGCAACCTCTCGATGGTCGACGGCAAGGAAATCATCGAGGAGCTGCAGAAGCTTCCCGCCAAAATCCAGACGATTCTGGATCGCGCGGACGAGGTGGAGAAGATCGCCGAGGATTTCAAGAACGCTCAGAACTTCCTCTACCTCGGTCGCGGCTACAGCTTCCCGACCGCGCTCGAAGGCGCGCTCAAGCTCAAGGAGATCAGCTACATCCACGCCGAGGGATATCCGGCGGCCGAGATGAAGCACGGACCGATTGCGCTCATTGACGAAAAGATGCCCGTGGTGTTCGTCACGCCGCACGATTCGGTCTTCGACAAGGTCGTGTCGAACGTACAGGAAGTGAAGGCGCGCGGCGGCCGCGTGATAGCGATCACAACTCGCGAGGAGGAGGCGCTCGAAGGGAAGCTCGACTACGAATTCCGCATCCCCGAGACGAAGGACATGCTGACACCCGTGCTGGCGTCCATCCCGCTTCAGCTCCTGGCCTACTACATCGCCGTCAAGCGCGGAGCGAACGTCGATCAGCCCCGCAATCTCGCCAAGTCCGTCACCGTGGAGTAGAGCTGCGAGTTCTACTCCAGCGGGTCTCGCGGGCGGAAGTCCGCATTGGCGACAGAAAAGCAGGGAGCATCGGGAAGGGTTTTCTTCTTCTCGTCGGCTTCACCCACGGTGATACGCCCGACAAGGTCGACTGGATGGCCGAGAAGACATCGGGCCTTCGATTGTTCGGCGACGCGGACGGGAAAATGAATCTTGGCCTGGCCGATGTCGGCGGAGCCGTCCTGGTGGTCTCCCAGTTCACTCTCTACGGGAACTCCGAGAAGGGAAAGCGACCAAGCTTCATCGATGCCGCTCGGCCGGAAGAGGCAATTCCACTCTACGAGCGTTTCCTCGCCGCGCTGCGAGAGAAGGGACTGAAGGTCGAGAGCGGCGAGTTCGGCGCCATGATGGACGTGGAGCTCGTGAATGATGGACCTGTCACCCTCTGGCTGGAACGATGAGCGAGTGCCGGGTCGTTCTCGCCTCCGGCTCGCCGCGCCGCCACGAGCTCCTTAATCTCGTCGGGATTGCGCACGAGGTTCGCCCGGCGAACATCGACGAGACGCTTCGCCCTCGCGAGACTCCGCACCGCCACGCCGAGCGGCTCGCGCGAGAGAAGGCGAGCGCGATCGCGACGCGCGATCCGAATCTCGTCACCATCGGTGCTGACACGATCGTCGTCGTCAATCGGAAGATCCTGGGCAAACCCGCATCGGTAGAGCAAGCCGCCACCATGCTGCGACAACTAAGCGGACGCGAGCACAAGGTCGTCACCGCGATCGCCGTGTCTCGCGGCAAAAAGCTGCGCTCAGCCGTCGAAGAAGTGCGGGTGCGATTCCGAACGCTGCGCGCCGAGGAGATCGAGGCCTACATCGCCACCGGCGAGCCGATGGATAAGGCTGGAGCCTACGGGATTCAGGGGTACGGCGCGACTATCGTCGAATGCGTCAACGGCGACTATTTCTCGGTCATGGGTTTGCCCCTCGCGCGACTCGTCGGACTCCTGCGCGACGTCGGCATCAGATACCGTTTCGGCGAGCCGCTGACGGCGTCAGCCGACTAGCTCCCGGGCGCGCTCCATCACTCGCCGCTCGCTGTCGAACGTGAGCTGACGGGTTGCGTCGTCAATCGGAACCCACCGCGCTTCGTTCACTTCCCAATCGTGATCGCTGGTGTCACCGGCTAGATAGCGGAGCAGATAGAAATGAACACGCTTGTGAAAGCGTACGCGCTCACCCCCGTCGAGTCCGGCGAACCAATACTCGATGGTTTCGAGATGCTGCACGACTTCGCTCTCGACGCCTGCTTCCTCTCGCGCCTCGCGCACCGCCGCGATCTCCGACTTCTCGGCATCCTCGACCAGTCCTTTGGGCAGCTGCCACCTGTTCTGGCCACCGACGGAAATGATCACCACTTCCGTGCTCCCCTTCTCACCGCGGAACACCACTCCGCCGGCTGAGACTTGCTCTCTCACCGGTAGCTTTGCGCCGGGCTTCTTGCGGACCGGAGGACCGTCCTTGTCTGGAGTCACCGACTCGTCTTGCCCGCATAGCGCTCTTTCCACAGCACTATTTTGCCGAGAACGTCTCGTGTCTCGATTCGTTTCATTCTGCCGGGTCGATTTTCCATAGAGATCGGGTAGTTCTCCCCTGGATCTCCATACACGTCGACAATCAGGTCGTGATATCGCCTATAAGGACCCGTGCGCTTCGGATTCGTGTAGCCCATCAGGCTGATTACTGGACGCCCGAGTGCGACGGCCATGTGAAGCGGTCCGGTGTCAGGCGACAGGACGAGCGCCGACGCATCGAGAATCGCGACGAGGTTTCTCAGTCCGCTTCCAAGCTCCGAGCGCGGCATATGCCTCGCCTTATCCATCACGATTCGCTCCGCAACCAGCTCCCGCTCCGATTTTCCTCCCACGAGCACCACCTGCATCCCGAACTGCTCGTGAAGAGCATCCGCCACCTCGGCCCATCGTTCCGGAAACCAGTCTTTCTCCGGCTTGCTCGTCGCGACGACGATGGACGCAATCGGACGTTGAATTGAAGACCTGAAGGTGCGCTGCCACTCCCGCTCGCTCGGCCACGGACCCAGATCCCACTCGAGCGGATTGGCCGATACGCCAAGCGCGGCGAGAAACTCGAGGTACTGGTCCTGAACATGTTGGACCGGGCTGGCGGGAATCTTCTTGTTGGTGAACAGCCAGTTGAGATCTCGGGCACGCCCCCTGTCGAAGCCGAGCTTGACCGGCGCGTGCGTGAATGCCGTAACGATTCCCGCCTTGAAGTACACCTGCAAGTTGATGACGAGATCGAACCGGCGCTTCCGCAGCTCGCGCGCGACATCCGCGAATGCAGCCAGACCGCGCGCGCGGTCGAAGATCACGATCTCGTCCACCGACCGGTGGCCTCGTACCAGGGCCGCCGGGCCCGGCTGAAGAACCCACGTGATTCGCGTGCGTGGATTCGTGCGCTTGAGCGCGTTGATCACCGGGAGCACGTGCACCGCGTCCCCGACGGCGCTCATCATCACGATGCAAATGTTGTTGGGCACTTCCCGCGCTATCGCAGCGCTCACTCGATGCTCCGGAGCCGCAGGTACTCTTCGTCTTCCGCCGAATATGGAAGCTCGCGCGTGTCGCGCCATTTGCGGAGAGAGCGGACGAGCCTGTCGAGGTTCGCTTTTGCGACGAGCGGCGAGCCGGGCGAGCTGAAGCGCACGCGATCGACATCGAGCACGTGCGCGTCGAGACCGGGACCGTCCCCGGCCGTGAGAAGAACGTTCTTGAGATTGAGATCCTGGTGGTGCGCGCCGGCGTGTGTAAGAGAGCGAAGGAGCTTCGCAATAGCGTCGAGGACCATCACGCGATGGGCGTGGTCGGTGACCTTCGCGAGCGCAACGGACAAATCGTGGCCATTCGGTATCTCTCTGGTCGCGACATCCGATCGCCTGACAACCCAGTTGATCGGATACGAGACGTACGCGACAACTTCGGGCGTGCTGACCCCACTCGCGCGCAGTCTGAGCGATGCAACGAGCTCCCGAAATCCACGGGTTGGGAGAACGAATAGGTCCTTGCTCACCTTCGCCATCCATCCCCCGCGCATGTTGTGCCTGACGACAACGCGTCCGCACCCACCCGGCAGATTCACGGCAAACACAGGAGCGCGACCGATCAGCGGAACGGCGTCGGGCTGTCGCGCGGCGAAATCATAGAGGCGTTCTCGGGTCAGCACCTCGCGGATGCTGGCGGCACATCCAACCGCGGCTACGACACGCGCTCCACCCACCTCGAACCGCTCGTACGATGGAATGGACAAGCTCATGATCATCGTTCCCGCCGCACCGAGGCAATGGCACTCAGCAGCGCCTGCGCCTTGCTGCGCGTCTCTTCCCATTCGCGCTCGGGAACCGAATCCGCGACGATCCCGGCTCCCGCCTGCACCGACGCCTTGCCGTCGGCAATGATGCAGGTGCGAATGGTTATCGCGAGATCCATTCTCTTTCCACCCGCGGCAATGTATCCGATCGCTCCGGCGTACGGACCTCGCGACACCGGCTCGAGCTCGTCGATGATCTCCATGGCGCGGATTTTTGGCGCACCGGTCATCGTGCCCGCCGGAAACGTCGCTCGAAAGACATCGAGCGCCGACAGTCCGTCGTTCAGCTCTCCTTCGACCTGACTGACGATGTGGAGCACGTGCGAATACTTCTCGACCTTCATGAGCTCAGTGACCTTGACGGTGCCGTATTTCGCCACGCGTCCGACGTCGTTCCGTCCCAGGTCGACCAACATCACGTGCTCTGCGCGCTCCTTTGCGTCGGCCAGCAGCTCCGCGGATAGCTCCTCGTCCTCCATAGCAGTCCCGCCGCGCCGGCGAGTGCCGGCGATCGGGCGAAGCGTAATCCGGCCGCTGGATACCCGCACCAGCAGCTCGGGCGAGCTGCCGACTATCTCGATCCCGTCGAGCGCGAGATGATACATGTATGGTGACGGATTGATCGCGCGCAGCGCGCGGTAGAGATCGGCAGGGTCGAAGTCGAGCGGAACGTCGATGCGCCGCGACAACAGCGCCTGAAAGCAATCACCGGCGCGAATGTATTCCTTGATCCTCTCGACGTGCGTCATGAAATGTGCGCGCTCGTAGCTCGAGACTCCCTCGACCGGAATCGCTGCCGAATCGGGGGACATCGTATCGAGTCGCGCCGGCGTGCGCAGGCGTTGCAGGATGTCATCGAGCTCGCTGTTGGCCTCCTCGTAGAGCGATTCAATGCCCGCGGCTCCCAATCCTCTTGGTACGGGAACGGAAATGACGACGCGGGCACTACTGCGAAGATTGTCGAGTATCACCAGCGAGCGCGCGAATACGACGAGTGCGTCTGGAACATCGAGACCTGCCGCCGGCCGGTTGGGCAGATCCTCGATGACCCTCGCGACATCGTAGCCAAAGTATCCGACGACACCACCCCAGAATTCGCCCAGCTCGGGAACGTGCGCCGGCTTTGCGGCGTCGATCAACACCGCGAGATCAGACAGCGGATCCTTCGGCTTCCGCGCGTTGTGCCAGCCGCGCGCGTCAGTCCAGTCTTCGACGATACCGTTGATAAGACGCCAGGCGCATCGCGGCTCGGTGCCAAGGTAGGTATACCGCGACCACGTCTCACCGCCGGCTGGCGCGGATTCGAGGAGAAACGCAAACGGCCCGCGTCTGAGCTTGGCGAAAGCCGACACCGGCGTGTCGGTGTCGAGCAGACAATCCTTCCACACCGGAACGAGGCTCGCCGTCTCCGCTCTCTTCTTGAATTCCTCGAAGCTCACGGACACGCGTGTCCAGACGCTGGCTGCGATTGCTCCCGCTCATCCCGCAACTAACTTTCCTCCATGAAGCTTCGCACGACTGTCCGAGTTCTCCTGTTGATCGTCGGCGCAAGCAAGCTCGGCGCGCAGCAGACCTGGAACGATGCGCGCACCCGCGCCCTCGTCGAGCGCGCCACCGAGCGCCGCGCACTCCAGCTGGCGGACACCGGTCTGGTCGACTACAAAGCGACGGCGCACGGTTACGTGACTTTCCTGGCACAATTTGGAGAAGGATTCCCGGAGCCGCCAAAGATCGTCAAGGCGGACGAGCTGGGGTTGGAAGTCTACTGGCGCGCTCCCGACCTGAGCAAGCAGCGCATCATGGGTCGCCGCGACACGCTGCTGTTGCCGACCGACATCAACTACCACCGCGACCACCTCGGAATCGTCCAGAACAACTTCCGGAACATCATCCGCATCGGTGAGGGCGACGAGGTTCAGGACGTTCCACACCCGCTGTCGGCGACCGGACTCGAGACCTACGATTTTTCCATCCGCGACTCTCTGCAGATCCGCATCGGCACCCGGGTTCTCGACGTTTACGAAGTGCTGGTCCGGCCGAAGAATGATCGCCAGCCGCGCGCGGTTGGCGCCGTCTACATCGACCGCGAGACCGGCGAGGTCGTACGCATGGCGTTCAGCTTCACGCGCGCGGCGCTCATGGACAAGGACCTGGAAGACGTATCGGTCGTGCTCGAGAACGCGCTCATCGAAGGCCGCTTCTGGCTGCCTCGCCGGCAGGAAATCGAGATCCGTCGCACCGGCTCCTGGCTCGATTATCCGGCGCGCGGAATCATCCGCGGCCGCTGGGAGATCTGCTGTTACGAGGTGAACACGGGAATTCCTCAGAGCTACTTCACCGGCCCCGAAATTGTGATGGCTCCGCCAGAGGAGCGCGCATCAAAACCGTTTCCATTCAACGGCCGCATTCTCGATTCGCTTCCCCCCGACGTGCGCGCAGTCACCGACGAGGATGTAAAGAAAGTTCAGGAGGAAGCCCGCGCTCTCGTTCGGCAGCAGGCGCTCGCGCGCAGCCGCAGCTTTGCGTTGTCGGCGCGGCACATCTCCGACATCGCCAGGTTCAATCGTGTCGAAGGTCTCGCGCTCGGGAGCGGCTTTCTTCAGCGTGTGGGAGGTGGTCTCGCCATAGCCGCATCGGGCCGTTACGGCTTCAGCGACAAGGAGGCAAAGGGACGCGGCGCCATCGAGTACCGAACCGGGGCCGGCTCCTCACTCATTCTCGCCGCCGAGCGGCAGTACAGGGATGTGAGCGACGATCCGGAGACTTCGCTCGTTCGCAACACCATCGCCGCGCAGGAATTCGGGAGCGATTTCACCGATACGTACGACTTGCGCGGCGTTTCTCTCGCTGCGTCGCTGGCGCGATCGGGATGGCGTCCTTCTCTGGAAGTTGCGTACGAGCGTCACGAGCCGCTCCTGGTCCACGCTCGACCGGCGACTGGGAGCTTCGAGCCGACGATTCCGGCGATGGCGCTTCGCGAAACCCGGGCGACACTCGGGCTCGACAGGCCCACCACTCTCACGTTCAGCGGTTACGAGCTCGGCGCTCACCTGACGGTGAGCGCAATTCGCCGGGAAAGCCGGCTCAACGCCTTCCCTGGCAAGTACCTTCGCCCCTCGTTAGTGCTCGATCTGGAGCGGCCATTCGGTACGAGTCGCCTCCTCGTTCACACGATCGCCTCCGGCGTCTTCAGTGGCGACCCGGTACCGGCGCAGCACCTCGTCTACCTCGGGGGCCCGACAAGCGGCCCTGGGTACGAGTTCCACGAATTCGTTGGCCGTGGGGGCGTGAGCCAGCGAATCGAATGGCGATTTCTCGCGCCTTTCGTCCCGATCCCGCTCGGGCGTTATGGCCGGGCTCCCGGCGCCATCACCCTCGCGCCCTTCGCCACCGCGGTCTGGGTCGACCGCTCGGCGCCGTTCAAGGCCGCCCGGCAGGGTTGGTACCCGGCGATCGGTCTGGGCGCGCTGACGGTTTTCGATGTCCTCCGGCTGGACGTCGCTCGCGGCCTCCGGAACGGCCGGTGGACGTTCTCGGTCGACATTGGTCGCGATTTCTGGAGCGTTTTGTAGCTCCACGGCAGCCGTGCGCAGAGCTCGCTGCCGGCCGTCCTGTAGCCCCGCATCGAACTCGCTGCCGGCCCGTTATAGAATGAGCTTCGCGTCGTCCTTTACCTAGGGGAAATGCGCCGGTTCACCCGGAGTGTAATCGCCCCGACGACTCATCATCAGGCCCCAGGTATTTCATGACGCCGAAACTCGATTCTCGCCGAGCCCTACTCGCGCTCGCTACCGCATTTGCGCTGAGCGCATTCGCTACGACAGCAGCCGCGCAGGTTGGCGTTGCCGACTCCCGTATCGCACCAACGGCAGATCCTGTCAGCCAAAGAGCGAATCTGGCTCGTGCCGATAGCGCGTGGGAAGCCGGCGGGTACCTGTTGGCGGCGCAATTGTACGAGGCGATCCTCGCCCGTGATCCGTCGTCACACATAGCGCTCTATCGTCTCGCGACGCTCCGCTCCTGGGATAACCGGTTCGATGAAGGCATAGCTCTGTTCCGCCGCTACATCGCATTGGAGCCCGACTACACAGAGGGACGCATGGCGTTGGCCCGCACGATCGCGTGGAGCGGTCAGTATTCCTCCGCCATCGCCATCTATGATTCGGTCCTCACGAGTCAACCGACGTACCGCGATGCAGTGCTCGGAAGAGCCCAGACGCTTGCGTGGGCGGGTCACCTGGGAGAGGCGTTGTCTGCCTACAAGCAATGGGTGAGCACGCACCCAACGGATCGCAATGCATCGATGGACTACGCGCGCGCTCTCGCCTGGAACGGCCAGATGGACGAGGCCGAGCGGATGTACGTGCAGCTGGCCAAGACCGGAAATGCAAACGCGAAGAAGGGATTGGCGCGGACGATCGGTTGGAGAGGCGAGCTGGACCGCAGTGAGCGGACCTGGCGAGAGGTGCTTGCCACCGATCCCGCTGACCCGGAGGCGCTTACCGGGCTGGCGCAGGTTCTTAGCTGGCAGGGCCGACAGGCTGATGCTGAGACCGCACTTCAGGCAGCGCTGCGCGCAAATCCTGCTTACGGTGAGGCCCGCACGCTACTGCGCTGGGTACAAGCCGATTTGAGACCGAGCGTTACAATCTCGGGAATGGGCACCAACGACAGCGATAACAATCGCTCCACCAGTTTCGTGCTCGATTACGTCGAACGGGCGCCGTGGA
>Ga0193723_1000371_pt1 | contig 17560 bp, 13 predicted proteins | sample H2m2metaG_FD_143042 | JGI IMG/M metagenome (GOLD analysis project Ga0193723, IMG submission 143042) | Soil microbial communities from a riparian zone of the East river system, Colorado, United States - H2m2 | ecosystem: Environmental > Terrestrial > Soil > Riparian zone | place: USA: East River...
GTTGCGCGAGCACGGCGCGGTGGAGGTGCGGCGTGAGCGCTAGAACGCGCACGATCGTTCTCGGGATTCCCCTGTTCCTGCTCACCGCGTGCGAGTGGTTCACCGATTTCAAGCGGCAGCCATCTATCTGGACGTGGGAGGCGGTGAAGGACACTCTCACTCCATCGCGCGGGAACCCCCAGATGTCCGTTCCGACAACGGGCACGGCGATAGCTGGATACCAGGTCTCATACGCCGCTCTGCCGGCGACGATCGATTCGATGGCGGGATTGCGGAATCCAACCTCTGCGAGCGATTCGTCGCTCGCGAACGGCCGCAAATATTTCCAGATCAACTGTGCGGTGTGTCACGGCGATCGCGCGGCAGGAGATGGTCCAGCAACCAGGTTTGGAATGCCTGGAATCAATCTCACGACGGACATGACGAAGGCGCGTACCGATGGCTACATCTTCGGAATGATCCGGAACGGCCGCGGCCTGATGCCGCCCTACAACCGGATCGAAGAGATGGATCGCTGGGACGTCGTGAATTATGTGCGCGCGCTGCAGGGAGTGAACGGAAAGACGGTAGCTGTTGGTCCGCTTGCCGCGCCGGGAGTCACCGGCGATAAGGTTCCGGGGCCGACACGCCTGGGGCCGGGAGTGCCAGCGCCGTTTTATAAGCCTCATCGCGACTCGACCGCGGCGAGGACAGATACGACGACAACGACAAAGGCGGATACGACGGCGGCAAGGGTCGATACCACGCGGGGGCGCACCCGGTGAGCGGACACGACGCGCACGTTCTGACGAGAGAAGAAGTTCTCACGGGAATCGATCGGCCCTCGTCGGCGTTGTTGAAGACGATCTCGCTGGTGCTGGCCGGCATCGGCCTGCTGGTTTTCGTCATCGGGCTGTTTCTCAATCCGGATCGAGTGTGGCAGGCGCTGCTCATCAACTGGCTCTACTTCACTTCGATCTCGTCAGCCGGAGTGATGTTCGTCGCGGTGCAGCGCATCACGACCGCCCGCTGGTCGCGACCAATCATCCGCTTCCTCGAGGGGTACGTCGCATTCCTCCCGGTTGCGTTCGTGCTCCTGCTGCTCATTCTGTTCGTTGGTCGCCACCACATCTTCTGGTGGTCGAACCACATTCCGGAGATTCGTGAGAAGCGAGTGTACCTGAACCCGCCGTTCTTCCTCACGAGAGTGGTTCTCACGTTCCTCATAATCGCGAGCCTTAGCCTCTGGTACGTCTACACTTCGGTGCGACTCGACGTCGGGATTCTCTCGGAAGCAGGTGCGAACTGGGCGCGCGGTCTGCGTGAAAGAATGCGGAGAGGATTCCGGGACGAGCGTCGCGAGCTGCACTCCACGCACTCGCTGCAGGGGAAGCTCGCCGTATTCCTTGGCTTCGCATTCGTGTTTGGATGGATCGTTCTCTCGTGGGATCTCTCCATGTCACTCGATCCGCACTTCCAGAGCACGATGTACGGCTGGTGGTTCTTCATGGGCGGATGGGTCACCGCACTCGCCAGCTGGACTCTGATCGTGATGGCGTGGCGGCGATATCTGGCGCGCTACGATCTCATTCAGGAGAAACACTTCCACGACCTGGGTAAGCTTTGCTTCGCTTTCACGGCGTTCTGGGGTTACCTCACGTTTGGCCAGTATCTGGTGATCTGGTACGGCAACATGGGAGAAGAGACCCACTGGATGCGGCTCCGATTGATCGAGGGCTGGCGCATTCCGACGTTGATCACAGTCGCCCTGATGTTCGTGCTTCCGTTCTTCGGACTTCTTTCGCGCGCGGCGAAAGTTTTTCTCCCGACGATGGTGTTCTTCGCGACCTCGACGATCATTGGCTTGTGGATGCACCGGTATCTCGAGGTTTATCCGTCGATCTACGGTGTCGTCAAAGACATTCCCCTCGGCATCTGGGAGCTTGGCGTCGCGCTGGGACTGCTCGGTATTTGGAGCTACTGCTACCTGGCGTTCATGGATGCGTTCCCGCGCGTGCGCGTGCTGCTCATGACGTCGCCGTACCGCGACGAAGTCCAGGTTCCAGTGAATCCTCGGACGATGGAGCCGCTGCCGGCGCACGAATAGCAGGTCGTTGCCGCCGCGCTCTCACGCATGCGTCCGAAGAGCAAACGCTGTCTGCGCGGCCCGTGCGTATCTATATTTCGTGTCGAGGGGCGTTAGCTCAGCTGGGAGAGCGCCTGGTTTGCAACCAGGAGGTCGCAGGTTCGATCCCTGTACGCTCCATGCGTTCCCCCGAGCAATTCGATCCCCGCGTACTCTATCACCGTCGCAACGGCGGGTACGCCGTGGCAGAAATGATTCCGTGGCCTACGGCGCGGGCCATCGCTAGTCCGGTTACGGAAACGACCGCGACCGTGGTGTCGGAGCTGGTCCATTTCCACGAAGCTGGTGTGAGAATGCGACCCTCGCCGTCGCGAGCTGTTGCGAAGTACTGTACTGTGCCCTGAGGATAAGCACTCGCGGAGCCTGGAGTCACGGTCACGGTGACTAGCGATGGATGTACGACTCGCATTCCGTCGACTGAGATTGGAGCTTCTTTAGAGTTCATGTCGGTTGGGGCGTCGCAGGCAATCAACACTACGACGCCGAAGATCAAGTATCTCATCATTTCCTCCCGCCAGAGTCGGTAATTGATCCCGACGAGGGCCGAGCACCGTCGTTACGTACGGTGACCACCGGCCTTTAGCAGCAACATCACTTGTTGCAATCGCGCTCACCGGGATGTTCACACCTTCTTGACCGAGGCTACTATTTGTTGGTTGGCGACCTCCGGGTTAGGAGTTCCATCTACACTCAAGAAATTGGAAGGTCTTCGAAGCTGACGACGACGTCGCCTTCGCCCTTGAACGGAACGTGATCCAGCGCGCTCTCTGCGCGGTGAACCAGCTCGGCGACATTGAGATTAGAGGTCGCGAGATCCGGGACGGCCGAGTATCCGGCGCGCAGGCGAACCTGGCCGGCAATGGATTTGTTCTTCGACGCTTTGTCCAGCTCACGCTGAAGGCGCGCCACTAGAAGGCGGGCCCCGGCGGCGTCCGTATCCGGCGCAAGAATGGCGAAGCGTGAGTCACCGACGTGCCCGACGACGTCGGACTGCCGGCTTTGCTCGCGGAACACGTGCGCCACATCCGCGAATCCAGCCGGAGTCTCCGTCCACAACATGCTCGATCCTACCTCGCGATCCAATACTTGCGGTGCGACCGCGACGCAGGCAAACGCTTCGTGCTTCCTCAGCGCGCGCGATCCGAGCTTGCCCGCCAGCTGGCGCAAGCCGAAGGAGGTGTAGAGGCCGGTCGTGGCGTTCACGAAGTCCTCAGATCGTATCTGCAACAACTCTACGCGCGCCCGAAGGAACGTTTCGAGCTTGACGAAAACGGGCTCGAGGTCGACGGGGTGACTGCAGTATTCCCACGCGCCGGCGCCGAAAGCGGCCATGCGCGCGTGCGGATTGACTGGAGTCGGAGAGGTGATCACGATGGGTATGGAGTGATCGTATGGCGTCCCATCGCGAATGGCGCGACAGACGTCGACCGCTTTCACGTCGGTGAGCGATTCATCTAGTACGAGGAGGTCGTGATTGGCTAGCCTCGCCAGCTCCATCGTCTGCGCACCCGAGCGGGTGTTCGCGACGACATACCCGTGCTGCTGAAAGACGCTCTCGAGCGCTCTGCTCATCCAATCGTCGCCGCAAGCAATCAGTACAAGTGGCGGCCGGTCCAAGGACAACTGCATGGAGCCTCCTCTTCGGTAGCTCGACTGACTGGCGCCATCACAGCGCTGTAGTCTCGTAGCTTTGCGTCGCCACCTTTCGGTGGGTTTGCCAGTTTTCGGAGGTGCTCACCCTGCGGGCAGAGGGCTCGCCGGGTGCATTATGGGTCTATTTGGAGACGATTCAGCCCGGTGCGGGATACTCCAAGCGTCGGGGCGAAACGTGAGCCCCCGACCATGAATAGTGCTAAGTGGTTGGTATGGAGGGACTTACGAAACTACGGGGAGCGTGAGGACGAATGAGAAGCGAGTTCCGTCGCTGCCGCTGTCCACGGCTAAAGTGCTGCCCATCGCCTCCACCAGAGTGCGCACGATCGCGAGTCCGAGACCGGCGCTGGAGAAGCGGAGTTTCACGCCTTCCGGTGGGAAGCCGTAGCACAACCTTTCGAGCACGTCATCCGGGATGCCGGGGCCAGTATCCTCGACCCAGAACTCGACCCGATCGCCCGAGATCTCGCTGCAGCCCATCGCGACCGAGCCCGCGTCGGTGTAACGGAGCGCATTGGATGCGAGATTGAGAAGCGCCTGTTGGATCGCCGACGAGTGTCCGATTCGGACGTCGTTGTCAGGAAACTCAACGCCAAGAGGAATCCCTTTCTCCTCGCACATCGGCTGAACGATCGTGCTCACCGAATGCATGGTCTCGCTCACGGAGAACGGCATCGGCTGTCCTTGCACGAGGTCTTCGCCGCGGGCCGCGCCGATCAGATTCGAGACGGTCGTGCTCAATCCAAACGCGGCGCCATAAATGAGTCCGAGCTGCCGCTCCCTGATCGGGTTAGGCGAGGACTTCTCTGCGCGGCGAAGAGCATCGACCAGCAGAAGGATCGAGCAGAGTGGTGACCGGATATCGTGAGCAATTGCGACGACCGCGTCCGCGCAGTCCGCGCCTGTGAGCCGGGAGATGAACTTGCCGCGGTCGGTCCGCTTCCACGCTTCTTCTGCCTCGTCGAGCTTCATGAGAGTGCGGACGACTTCGTTCGCATCCAGGTCGGGCGTCGTCGCCAACTCGGATAGAAAGTTCACTTTCAACGTGGAGACGTACTCACGCGCAATCACGGGAGGGACAGGAGTCGAATCGTGACTCTTGTTGCGCAGACTAAAGATCAGCCAGTTGACGACTTCGCTGAGACGCGCGCGGACCTGGAGGCGGTTCTGCTTCGTCCCGTGGGCGATCGTCGTCGCGGTCCGATCAGCTGCCACCTCCAGTGCTTTGACAAGAGCGAACACAGTCGTCGAGCTGATCAGTGGTGATTGAGAAGAGCCGCCGTCGCTTGTCTGGCCGTTGGGGCCGCTGCTTACCGGCGACGAAAACCCTGAGTATTCATTGAGACCATTCGACGAGGATGCCGACTTGGTTGCAGCTGGGTCCATCTGCGCCATGAGCCTCCGCCGCTCGTTCACCCGCTAGCGGACGCACATATTGGGGGTAATTGCTGATAACGTCAATAGCGGCTTGCACCTGTGGCTGAAGCGTTACGTCCGTAGTCTGTAAATCCCTTCCCAATCTGGCGTTCCCCAAATGTACGCTACCAAGCCACGCACCTCGATGAAGAGGGCTGGCGCTCAGGCAGGGGGAAGGTCGTCGAAACTAACGATTGCTCCGCTGTTTCCGTCTGCGGATACGTGGGCGAGCGCGCTTTCGGCGCGATGAACGAGCTCCGTCAGATCCACGTTCGCCGTGGATAAATCCGAGACCGCACAATACCCAGCTCGGAGACGAAACGAACCGGGGTGCGCCGTGCGCTTCGACGCCGCGTCGAGCGCGCGCTGCAGACGTGCGAGCATGAGACGAGCGCCCGCTGCGTCGGTGTCCGGTGCAAGGAGGGCGAGCTGTGACTCTCCCGTCTTTGCTACCACATCGGACTTTCTCGCTTGCTCACGAACGATGTGCGCGAGGTCGGCAAACGACTCCCGCTCCTCACTCCTCGACTGCCCGGACTCGAAGCCAGTTGGTAGCGGAGAGAAGGCGAGACAGGCAATGGCTTCATGGTTTCGAAGAGCTCGCGCCTCGAGCTGTTCCGCCATTTGGTGCAGGCCGAAAGGCGTGTAGATCCCACTCGAAGGGTCCATCAGCGACTTCGCCTGTGATGCCGCGAGTTCCTGACGCGCTCTGAGAAATGTCCCGAGCTTGAGGAAAAGGCCGTCCACGTCGAGAGGCATCTGACAGTACTCCCAGGCGCCGGCGGCGTATGCTGCTGTTCTGATTGGGCCCGTGTTGTGGGAAGAAGAGATTATTACGATTGGAGTGGCGTGGTCGAAGAGCGGATCATCCCGCAATGCCAGGCAGACGTCGGTCCCAGTGAGCTCGTGGAGCTGCTGGTCGAGCAAGAGAACGTCGTGGCCGCCACGTCGGGCCAACTTGAGCGCCTGCGTACCAGATCCGGCTCGAGTGACACGGTATCCTCTCTCAGCGAAAACTGTCTCAAGCGAGCGGCACAGCCATTCGTCGCTGCATCCAATCAGAGCAACCAGCTTGTGCGCGTTCGTTTCGGTCATGACGCCGTCACTGTAAGAGGTGCACTGCCAAACCGCGGAAGGTGCGCGGCCGTTCCGTTTGCGTGATGAGTCGTCACCGCCCCGCGCTCACCGGTGACGTAGGCTCGCTCGACATACCAATCAAGCGCTTCCGACAGCCCCTGAGACACACTGTGCGTTGGGGAATAAGAGAGCATCCGCCGTGCTTTCTCTATTGATGCACATGAGAACCGGATATCGCCGGTTCGGAAGGGGTCGTACTGCGGCTGGGCGAGCAAGAATTTCGGATCGTTCAGGGCCAAGCGGTCCCGCATCATTCCAAATAGTTGGTTGAGCGATACCGATTCAGCACAAGCGACGTTGTACGCCTGGCCGATCGCGTTCACATCGTCCACCGTCGCGGCGAGGAGATTGGCTTGAATGACGTTCGCAACGTAACAGAAATCGCGCGTGGTTTCTCCGTCGCCAAAGATCCGACACCGTTCGCCTCTCAGAAGGCTCGAAATCCACCGCGGGATGACCGCTGCGTAGGCTCCGGCGGGATCTTGACGTCGACCGAACACGTTGAAGTACCGCAAGCCGATTGTCTGCAATCCGTAACTCATTTGGAACGCGAGAGCGTACGTCTCGTTGATCGATTTGGTTGCCGCGTACGGCGACAGTGGGCGACCAACCCTGTCCTCGAGCTGCGGATGATCCGGAGTGTCGCCGTACACGGCACTGGAAGACGCATAAACAAAGCGTTTGACTCCGGCATCCTTCGCCGCGACCAGCATGTTGACAAAGCCGTCGACGTTGACGGAGTTCGAACGTAGCGGATCATCCATCGACCAGGGAACGGATCCCAGCGCTGCATGGTGGAGCACATAGTCCGCGCCTTCGCAGGCCATGCGACACGTTTCTAAATCCCGGATGTCCCCTTCGACCATGCGGAAATGCGCAACGCCGCCGATCGGACCTGCCAGGACTTCGTCAAGGTTTCCGCGATGACCGGTCGAGTAGTTGTCGACGCCGACAACCGTCTGCCCGAGCCTGAGCAGCTCCTGAAGGAGATTGGAGCCGATGAATCCGGCAACACCGGTGACGACCCACACCTTGGGTGCGTAGCGCAAATGGTCGCGAAGACGGGGAAACGGTGCGGAGATCACGAGCTCGCAGTGGAAGAGTACCCGCCGGGCCGATTCAGGGCAGCTGTGCGCGGGAGCACGTCCACCCGATCATACGCGCCGCATGCCGCGGCATTCTGGCGACGCGACAAAGCATCTTCCATTCCCAGCACACCGCACCGCACGCCATTCATAACTCGTGCAAAGACAGCGTTTTACGAGTACCGTCATAAAGGTACTCAGGTGATCATTTGATTCTTTGTCGCGGAACTGCCCCATTCTGTGGTAGGGCGCCCACAGAGCCCGCCGAGACTCCGGGGACAATTACGCCGGTGACAGAGGTCGCTGTCCTTCCCGTAACGACTCGAGCAGCGGTCTCACGTGGTAGGGTGGCGAGCGCGATTGGTCTGCCGAGGGTATCTCGTCGCCAACCGGCGGCCCGATTGAGGATCGCCCCGACTCCAACGGTCAACAATCGGTTCCCCTCCTTCCGGTTCCACGCGCTCGCGACCAGCGACAGCAGGGCAATCGTGAACAGGAAGATCAATGGCCAGAACGGCGTGTAGGCCAGGCGAAGCGCGTGGATCACGATCCCGTAAACGTAAAACTGAACGACATACACGAAGAACGAAGCCTGACCGAGCTGTCGCAGCTCATTGAATAGCCACGGCGTGATGCCAAGGTCTCCTGCTTGCAACACACCGGCGACCAGTAACATTCCCGCTCCACCAAAAAAGCAGAGGTAAACGGCGCCGGGCGGGAACTTTTGATAGATGGACACGAAGTGTAGAACTGTTGCGTGGCCCTGCGCGAAAAGCGGCGCTGTCCGTGTCAAGAAACTGGAGCCGACCTTCACGCCTAGTGCGCACATGACACTCGCGATGCCGGCCTTGGCCAGGAATAGATGTCCCGCCGTTGGCTTCTTGCTCGCGTAATATGCGCCGACGCGCCCACCGATTACCGTGCCCACGAGATATACGGCAAACCACGGAATCAACGCAAAGGCACCGGCCGAGTCTTGCCACCGGCCGCGATCGACGGCACCGACGAGATACTCTTTGACAAGCGCTGGGATTCCGTCGCTGGGCGCCCACAACAGGATCGCGCACCAGTCGAATACGAAAATCGCTGCTGCGAGCATAAGTCGAGACCTTGCCGCGAGAGTGGCAACGAGCCACGGACCGAACAGCACTGCGAAGCCTATCGCATCAGTGATGTATTCGGCTCTGTAGGATTGAACGAACCCTTTGTCCGTGCCGAAGCCCGAGACCGCGAGGATCAGGTGTCCAACCAGAAGAAGGAATAGGCCTCGGTCGACGAGTTTGCGGCGAAAGTCGGGGAAGGAGCTTCTGCGAGTCACCGCAAGAAAACCGGCCACCAGTCCGCTCACGATCACGAATGTCGGAGATGCGAGCATGCCGATCGCAACGAGCTTATCGCCGATCCCTTCCTGACCGTTCTGGAAGAAATACGAGTTGGTGAAGTGTGCCAGGCAAACGAACAGCATCGCTGAGCCCCGCGCGGCATCGATGGATGCCACTCGTGATGACGAGTCGCGAAGTTTTATGGCCGCAGGTGTTTTCATACTCACCATTTTGGATCCATTTGGACGGCACTCAGTAACGGGGAGGTGGCATCTTCCATTCCCCAGTCGTCCAATCGGGTATCAACCATAAGTGGCTTGCCGACAAGCGTTTATACGCGCGAGGAAGTATCCGCCGACCTCAATACGGTACGGTTGTCGCGAGGCTGCCATGACAGGTGTCGCGACAGCGCCACGCGATTGCAGCGCCGGGATCGAGCGCTACATGCGAGAAGCTTGGCAGCAAAGGAGTTACGCACCAGCGCGGGTCGGCATGGCGTCTGCGAACTCCGACGCGTCGTGCAGCGCATTCGATTATCTCTCATTCCGGCCAACCCAACGTGACGCGAATTGGCGCCGCTGCTCGCGCGATCCGCGACAGACGGTGGGACGAAATGCGCTACGTCGGCGAGGCACAACTCGTACTCCTGCGCGCTCAGGCAATGAGGTGGATGAGACCGCTGGGGAAGTTCGTGCAGATCTCGTCGGGAGATTCCCCAACGAGGTTCGCTCCCTCCTCTACGCAGGCGCAGGCCAGTGCACACATTGTCTCGGCGATTGATCGAGCGTCCCGGTACGGCATTTTTCGCCCGATCTGCCTTACACGAGCCGTTGCACTCAGCCGAATGCTGACCGCGCACGGAATCGCTGGGCACAGCATCAGAATAGGCGTTCGTCATGACCGCGGTTCTTTCACCGCTCTCGCGTGGGTCGAGCTCGGGCACCGTGTTCTCGGAGACACAACCGCGAACACCCTCGCCTATCTTCCGTTGACTCAGGTGTCGGTGACAGGGAATCCCGGACTCTCCGGCATAATGCGCCATCGCCTCCATCGCGGGCCACGTCACCCGGGTGACCGACTAAGGTGGGATCAGTAACGTCGAATTCTGGGCAATTGCTCGAGCGGTTCGCTCACACGTACCGGCGACGCAAGGCGCGTCGCCAGCTAACTGAGAAGTCCATTCGCTCCGTGCTGTTCGTTTGTCACGGCAACTTGTACCGAAGCCCGTACGCCGCGGCGGCGTTCAAACGTGCGCTTGCGGCAACGCCATTGTCGGCATCTATAAAAGTAGCCTCGGCTGGATTCACCGCGCCGGGGCGGCGAGCGCCCGAAGGAGCGCTCAACGCCGCACGAACGCGTGGCATCGATTTATCGTCGCATCTCTCTACGCTAGTGACCGCGCATGGCGTGGCTGATATGGACTTGGTGGCCGTCATGTCCCATGACCAGGCGCGAGGAATCGGTTCCCGTCACAGACCGGCCGCGGCGATCCTGATATTGGGCGATCTCGATCCCTTGCCCATCCGAAGCCGCACGATTACTGATCCGTTGGGCCGCGACGCTGACGTCGTCGAGGAAGTCTATTCGCGGATTGATCGGTGTGTCGAGCAACTTGCAGAGCTGATCGCGAAGTCCCCTCGTCGCCTCGAATCTCTCAGCTACGTGTGATCGCGCTGAGCCATGGTCTACCCTGCGGTCCCTCCGACGATCGTGGCGAGGCATTCCGACCAGTGGGCAAGGGGAAAGCGCGAATATGATGGAAGCCACGCCCAGGCCGAGGAGAACTCCCGGTGGCAACGTATTTTGCGACTAGCGCACCCCTCCCGCCGCACTACCACCGGTGATATGCTCCGCCACGTGTTGACGCGATTGCAATACCGCTTGCTCAAACTCCTCGCGCCCGGCGGACCGTCCCGTGTGACGAGCGCCGCCTATGCGGGCCGCTCCAAGCTTCGCGTGCTCTTGGGCGACGCGCTCGTGGACAGTCTTCGTGGACAGCGCGTGCTCGACTTCGGCTGTGGGTTGGGCGACGAGTCCCTGGAGCTGGCCGCCATCGCGGCACACGTCTACGGCCTCGATATCGTGCCCCGTTATCTGGCGGAAGCCCAGCGCAAGGCGTACGCGGCGGGACTGGCTGACCGGGTCACGTTCGCCACTTCGCCCCCAGCCGAGCCCGTGGACACTATCGTGTCGCTAGACGCGTTCGAGCATTTCAGCGATCCCGCTGGCGTGTTGCGGCAAATGTACGACCTGCTCCAGCCCGGCGGTCGGGTCGTCGCGTCGTTCGGCCCGACATGGTATCACCCGTTCGGCGGCCATCTGTTTTCCGTCGTGCCGTGGGCGCACGTCGTCTTTTCCGAGCAGGCGTTGATTCGGTGGCGCAGCGACATTCGATCGGACGGCGCCACGCGGTTCAGCAACGTGGAGGGCGGTCTCAATCAGATGACCATTCGCCGGTTCGAACGGCTGGTCCGAGCGAGTCCTTTCCGGTTGGTCACGCTGGAGCCCGTCCCGATCCGCGCGTGCCGGCGATTCCACTCGCGACTCACGCGCGAGTTCACCACGGCGATCGTGCGTTGCGTGCTGGAACGGCATCACGCCGCCCTTGGCGGTTGACGCGAGACTTCGTAGAGCAGTTTGAGAATCGCAAGTCCATTCGCTGATTGATCGCCGCGTTGAGCAACTTGCACAACTGATCGCTAAGTCATCTCGTGCCCCGGAAAATCTCAGCCGAGTGTAATCGCTCGAGCTATGATCCATCCGACTGAGCCTGCGACCATCACCGCGACCCATTCCGACCAGTGGGCAATAGGCAACCCAAATAGGATGGGAACAAGGCCCAGGCCGAGTAGAATCCCGATGGCCATTCGGCAGACTGCAACGCTCACGTTCCCGGCGCCGACGGATCGTCCGTTCCAGTAGCCGAGAACGCACCACACTGCCGCCAAATACAAGCCTGTAAGCCAGAACACGGTAGACGCAAATGTCCACAGCGGAAATGGAAGCAGGAATGCCCAACCCCAACTTGGGCTCGCACTCAGGGCGCGATGGCGAACCCCGCTTTTACTCTCGGCTTGCAACTCGTACCATCCGTGGCTGTAGGAACCGGCCAGCGCAACAGTGTCGCCACGCGCGATTGGAAAAACGTCCGCAAGTCGTATAGATGGCGTCCTGAGCCCGAGGAGAGTGCCGCGGACAGTGACGCTCAACACAGCGTCGCGCTCGTCCTGCGCCCACCACGCGACGTCGTATACTGGGCCAGCGGAGATGATCGCGATTGGCGCCTCTCCGCGTGCCGACTCGACGTCTGAAACGACTACTCGAAACGGCGCTCCGGAGAGTAGCTGCTCGCGAATCGCGTCAGCGTCGTCACTGGATAGTTCATCGTTGTGCCGTATCTGAATCGATCCAACGGACACTCCGACGATTTGATCTGTGAAGACAGCCGGATAATCATCGTGGGCTGGTCGCAGTTGCGCCCACCATGGCTCCGGCGGCGGCCAAATTCCCAGCGCCCACGCCGTGAAGGCCTGCGTCCCCAGCCACAAGATTGCAGACATCGTTGCAAGGATCCGGGCAGCGCGGTGATTCGGCACGACGAGGATTTGCCAATGGCGCGCTAGTGCGTAGCCGACTAGCGCTCCCGAAAAGTTCGCCATGATGTCGCGAGCGCTCGCGTATCGCCCGGGAACCGCAAAGAATTGCAACGCTTCGATAAGACAGGTGCAGGCCAGGGCGAAAAAAGCCGCACTTCGAAAACGGGTCCCGTACAAACCCAGCGCCGCGCCGAGCGGGACGAAGAGGAGGATGTTCAGGAGCAAATCGACTGCGGGTCGGTCGCCACACTTCAAACACCAGAAAGAAATCTCCGCGGCACCCTCCGTCGGAGTCAGGGTGAGAACGGCGACTGCAATCAGGCTGGCCAGCAGCAAGGCGACTGCGACTGTCCTCTGCGCAGGCCGAACACGGCGCGGTGTAATGGTCGGAATCAATCGCGGATTCCGGTCGCCAGCGTGTTGGCGGGTGGGGATTCGGGCAACGAAGGCTCACACTTAAATTGTTTTCGAACGAAAAGACTAAATATGAGTAAGACATCATTCGCGGCTTCATCCTCGATCACGCGACCGGCCGCAGGCAGGGTCTTCACCACAGCACTATTCAGGTGAGAAGCTCGTCAGTGCGATGTTTGCGCGTGCCGTTGAACCGATTACTATGCAACGACAAACACAATTCGACCGAACACGTCTCTGGGTGTCGCAGCTCACACTTGATACAATTCTAATGCGGCTCCCCGCGTCATACGCACGATATGAATATGTTGACTTCGAAACGCAGGGCTGAACATCTGTTGCGAGTGATCTGGGTTACGGGTCGCGAGGGTTCCTCGTCAAGAAATCAAGAGTCCGAACAGGCGGTTGAAGTAACGGGCTCCCCGCATCACGCTTTTTCGGTAACGATAGCTCGCACCCCCGCGTGGGGACGCGACAATGGCAAACCCGGCGAAAGCCGGCGACGCAAAGCTACGAGGCTACAGCCCCGTTGACGGGCCAAGCCAGTCGAGCCGCCGAACGTGCCAATACGGAGGTTATCATGCGCCGTTCTTTCTCGTCGGCTGCGATGATGGCGTCGATTGCGACGCTCGCGCTCGCATATCTCGGTTGCTCTGAAGGTCTCGTTACCGTCGTGTACAACACGGCGGCTTCGGTCGCGGTTTCGCCAGTCTCGTCCACCGTTCCGGTGAATGGGACCGAACAACTCACCGCGACCACACGTGATGAGAGCGGCAACGTGATTTCGGGTCGCACGGTGATCTGGGAAACCTCCGCGTCTAGCGTCGCGACCGTGAACTCCTCCGGTATGGTGCAGGGCGTGTCCGTGGGACATGCGACCGTCACTGCAACGAGTGACGGAAACTCGGGCTCCGCCGACATCTCAGTCGAGCAGCCGCCTGTAGCCACAGTCTCCGTGACGCCGACTTCGCCGACAATTGGTGTCAATGGTACCGTGCAGCTCACGGCGATTCTGAAGGATGCGAATGGCGCCGACCTGTCCGGTCGTGTAGTCACGTGGGAAACGTCGGCCAGCGGCACCGCAACCGTCAGCGCATCGGGCCTTGTGACTGGAGTCGCTGCGGGACAGGCCACGATCACGGCGCGAAGTGAAAGTCGCTCGGGTACTACGGCGGTGACCGTGCAGCCGTTGCCGCCGCCGCCAGTCGCGTCTGTCGCTGTCACGCCTGCGTCCTCGACTATCCTGGTGAACGCCACGACGCAATTGACGGCGACGATGAGCGATGCCAACGGAGCAGTGCTGACCGGACGCGCCGTCGCCTGGAGTACTTCGGCGGGCGGTGTGGCAACAGTGAGCGCGACAGGGCTCGTGCGCGGTGTTGCGGCAGGACAGGCGACAATCACCGCAACGAGTGAAGGGCAGGCCGGCACCGTTGGCGTTACAGTGCAGATTCCGCCCGTGGCGACCATCGTGGTCACGCCGGCGTCTCCATCGATCGCGATCAATGCGACAGTGCAGCTGACGGCAACGTTGCGCGACGCAAGCGGCAATGTGCTCACAGGTAGGACGGTTACGTGGGAAACGTCGGCCGCGGGAACGGCGAGCGTCAGCGCGTCGGGGCTCGTCGCCGGCGTGGCGGGCGGGCAGGCGACGATCACCGCGCGAAGCGAAGGACAGGCGGGAAGCACGGTGGTCACCGTGCAAGCGGCACCAGCTCCTGTTGCGACCGTCGATGTGAGTCCGACTACGGCGACCGTTGCCGTCGGCGCGACAACGCAGTTCACCGCGACGCTCAAGGATGCGAACGGTGCGGTGCTCACTGGCAGAACGATCGCGTGGTCCGCGTTGCCGGCCGGTATTACAACGGTCAGTTCCGGGGGACTCGTGCTAGGTGTGGCGGCTGGTCAGGCGACCATAACGGCGACGAGTGAAGGCAAGAGCGGTACGGCGATTGTCACCGTGCCGACCCCGCCGCCGCCGCCGCCACCAGGCGCAATCGCGGATCCGACGCAGCTTCCGATCGCCGCCCGGCAGCCGCCGCCCGCGGGAACGTATGGGCGAAATCTGACATCGGGCCAGACGTACATTGACCCCGTGGCTGGCACGATGGTTCTCAAGCTCACAGACGCAAACACGCCAGCCGTCAACACACGCGCGTACCACGATTATTCGGAGGGTGGGCCGTACATCTCGCAGCCGTGGCTGGGTACCGACGGCCAGACGTACTACACATTTATGGTGGGCGTCGGACCGAATCGCTACCTCGTCGACCTGCGCTACGACAACTTGGCCTTGTCGAACTGGCGCCTCATTGATCTCGATGGAGACCTGAGCTTCGCTTTTTCGCTCGATCCCTCGACACCGCGCATCGCGTTCGTCGAGTTAAATAGCTTGTCCAACGTAGTGCAGCGGTACAACACGGCGACCAATCGTGTCGAGAACGTCGGCAACTGGCCGTGGCGGCCGGCCGCCGGCAGCATCAACTGGCTTCAGACCCAGCTCAACGACACATGGCTTTTGGCTATGGCCGGCAACACGACGGTCGTGGCGTTCCGCCCGAGCGACGGATTAAAACGTTCTTGGGCGCCGGCTAATCTTGACGAGCCACACCTCGACCGCGAGAAACCCTATGCTTATATCGCAGCCGCTGTAGGGGCCGATAACGTCATTCAGGTGGCTAATCTCGTTACAGGTGCGGCACTGTTTACAGCACCGGGTGACCCGTTGTGGTCGCAGCAGCCTGGTATACTTGCGGTCAACAGTCACTCCGTTCCGCTGCGTGGCCACATGGTGGGTGTAAGCCACTACATCAATCACGTGTACTGGCGCTACGATGTCGTGGCGAATGTCACCACCAGCTTCACAGATGTTGATAATGTCACGGGATTTCCCGGTCAGGAACACCGGTCGGGCCAGTGGGTGTTCAACAATGGTGACGGCAACACGAGCCAATGGTGGACTACCGACCCGAGCGGTAGCGACGACTCAAATGGCGCAATTCGGACCGGAATGATCGGCCTCGTGAATATCAATGGCACCTCGGCGCGCCTCTTGGCGGTCCACAACTCCACAGGAGGAAATGTCTACGACGCGCAGCCCCATACGACTATTGCGCCGGATGGCAAATTCGTCATGTGGACCTCGGACAACCATGGCACCCGGACCGACGTATACGTAGTTCGCGTGCCGGTGAAATAAGACACTAGGCCGTAAGCAAGAATGCGTCTCTCCCATAGGAGGAGAGACGCATTCGTGTTTCAGTGGGTTCACAGCCATGCTTTTGCTTGGCCTCGCCCATTTCACCGATTCGCACTCTTTTCCGAACCGCTGCTCGTCAGAACTCGCATATCGTAGGCGCGGACTCCGCCACCACGATATTCGTCTGGCGAGCTCAGCGCAGAAACGGAAGCAGTGACTCGTACTCCTGGGCAAACCGTTCGATGTCGAGCGGGTTGGCGTAGCGCATTTCGGGGGCGCTGATGTGCTCGGCGATGTCTTTCGTCCAAGGAAGTCCGCGCGCTTCAGAAAGTCGCTTCAGGGTCGCGTTCAACGCGGCGGTCGAATTCCGGAATCCGGTGTTTCGCTCGGCCCACTGGCGCGCCTGGTAACGATCAGGGTCATCCAGTACCCTCAAGATCGCCGCCGCCAGTCCGTCCGCGTCGTACAGCGTTCCGACCTCGCCGCGCACGATGTCCGTGTTCACCCCACGGTGTGACTCGAAAACGGTGACCGGCGTGTCACACCACAGCGCCTCGTAGAGCGCGCGATTCGCGCCCTCGCGGCGCGACATCAGCACGTAGAGGCGTGAATCGCCGACGACGTCCGCGACCACCGACTGCGGGACTGCCTCGTAGATCGTGCACAGGTGCTCGATGCCGTACTTCCGCGCCAGCTGTCGGATTTTATCCTGGGTCCAATCCAAAGGGTAGCCGATGAGCGCGATCTGCAGCTCTCGCCCCGCTGCCTTCAGCACTGCCGCCGCACGGAACAGGTCTTCGTGGCGCTTGAGCGCACTCCACGCCGACACCGCGACGATGTCGAATCGCCGATCCCGCGCCGGCGTGTTCGAGGAGAAAATCTGCGGATCGACCCAATCGCCCGCGCCTATGCGAACGCCCTGGAGATTCGACCCCAGTTGAGTGATGAATTCGTAGTCGCGGCCCCATGGCGACTGGACCACGACGTCCATGTCCGCGCCGACGTAGAGAAAGAATCCAGGGTCCTCATAACCCCAGGAGCTGGGCTCGAGCAAGAACGCATACCGCGACGCGAGGGCCGCCAGGTCGAACATCGCCGGGAATCGTCGCAGCGTTTCGGTGTACTTGAGCGTGATGACGCCTTTCTCCCCCGTCGCGCCGTCATATCGCTTTAAGAGAATGAGGTTGCCCTGGCGTCGCGGATTCTCATCGTTGGGCTCTCGCATGCGCACCCGATGATGATCGGGCCACGCATCGAACCGGCTCCGCAGCGTTCGCGCTTCCGGTGTCTCGAGGAACTCGGCCAGCCACTTGTTCGACTGAACGTCGACCAGCTGGCCGGTGCCATTCCGGCATCCCCAGTCCAGCTGGGCGCGTACAGCACGCATGACCGCCGGCGAGTGCTCACCCACGCCCGACGCGCGCAATGCCCGGAACCTTGCAGAGACGGCCTTCCATCGCCGTCCGAACGCCGCATACGCGCCGGCACGCGCATGAGCGCCGACGCGGTAGGCCGCAGTGACGAGCGGCGACTCGAGGACGACGCCTTTGATGACCGCAGGATTCAACAACATTCGCCTTAGGCGGATTCGAAACGGTCCGAGGATGCCATTT
>Ga0193723_1000372_pt1 | contig 17534 bp, 21 predicted proteins | sample H2m2metaG_FD_143042 | JGI IMG/M metagenome (GOLD analysis project Ga0193723, IMG submission 143042) | Soil microbial communities from a riparian zone of the East river system, Colorado, United States - H2m2 | ecosystem: Environmental > Terrestrial > Soil > Riparian zone | place: USA: East River...
AACCCGACCGGAGCGGTCGACGAAGTCGCCATAGATGCTGGAACGATGGTCCGGATCCTTTTCGAGAACGGAGAAATTACCGCTGGGTGTAGTGTGCCCGGCCTTGCCGGAAGAAATCGGACTATCGGCCACGATTTGCTCGCCGATCATCAAATAGGCGCGCTGCTTGGGAAGGGAAACAACAACGTGGACGTTGTCTGAGGTCGCTTGGTTAAGCAAAGACTGATTTACCTTCAACGGCGCTTGGCTGCTAATGTAAGCCGACGCTTTGCGCATCTGTCGCGGTGCAGGCGTCGGCTTTGGTGATCTTGGCCCAAAAAGGCGGAACTGGGCGCTGATTGAGGAGGCAAGAGCCGTCAATAAAAGCGCGCAAAGAAGTGTTCGAAATGCTACCCGCATAAATTATTAGCCGCCACTGTAGCTATTTACGCGCCGAAGCCAACCCGTTAACCACTGTGATTCATGGCGGTCGGGAGGAGCATTCTGGACTCGGCGACTCAAGACGACTTTGGCCGCGCGCGCGAATTCATCAGGCGCGCCTGAATCCGAATTACCCTGCATCGCTTCCAGCACCTGAAGCAAACCCCATCCCTGCCCCTGGTAACGCTCCGTGTGCAGGACGCCTTCTCCTTTGAAGTTGACGTAATCGATGAGGGCGTAGCATCCCTGTGGTGTTTTCGTCAGGAGTTCAAATTGTTTCTGCACGTTAGTTCGGTCGGCAGGCGCCGCTTCGGCCAGCATCTTAGGCAGAGCAGCCTCCAATCTGGCAACAAGAAATTCTGCCTGGAGATCGATGGTATCGACCAAAAACCGCCGCAACTGGTTCATCTCAATTGTATTTTGCGCTTTTAGAAACTCGGCACGCGAGTTCCAGGGGCACGGTGGTACACGGCCCACGCCCAGAAGCAATTTCGGTAACTTCGCTCCGCGACTTGATACGAAGCTTACAAGCTTCGGGAAACTTTCTTCGAACGGGCCTTGTCGTCCCTTCGGATACCAGATGAAATGGCCGATGCCGAGCGATGCGAAATCTTCGCCTTGGTTCCATGAAGTCAGCCCGGAAATTGTTCCTCCACATTCATTTTGCCAGACTCTTTTCCCAACTTTCAAAGCGTCGCTGTGCGAGATCGCGATGCCGGTTACGGTATTCGGCCAGAGTGCAATCAGTCCGGTGGCCGCCATTGCAAATGCGAAACCGGCGCCGTCAAACCGATGGCAAAGCTGTTTTCTTGACGGGCGGCATTTATCCATTAGCGTGCGGCTTTCTGCGGCGACCAATCTTAAACTAAAACGGCGCGGAAACACGATCTTATGAAACGTTTTATTGTTATTATCAGCGCATCCTTACTTGCATTCCCATTGTTCGGGCAAGAGAAATCACCACAGCTCAAAGACCAAAAGGACAAGGTCAGCTACAGCATCGGCATGCAAATCGGATTTAATCTCGGCCGGCAAAAGGTGGACGTTAACCCCGATATCCTGGCCGCCGGCATTAAAGACGCCATTGTCGGCAAACCGCAACTGACGCCCGACCAGGTTAAAGACATCATGGCCCAATTCGAAAAAGACATGGAAACGAAACAGAAAGAAGTCGGAGAGAAAAACAAGACCGAAGGCACGAAGTATCTTGAAGAAAATAAAAAGAAAGCCGGTGTAAAAACGACTGCCAGCGGTCTCCAATACAAAGTCGTCAAAGATGGAACCGGAGCGCAGCCCAAAGCCACCGATATGGTGACAGTGAATTATCGGGGCACTCTGATCGATGGGACGGAGTTTGACAGTTCGTACAAGCGCGGCCAACCGGCGACGTTTCCAGTCAACGGAGTAATCAAAGGCTGGACGGAAGCGCTTCAACTGATGAAGCAGGGATCAAAATATCAGTTGTTCATTCCCTCGACGCTCGCGTACGGCGAGCGTGCAATGGGCCCGGACATCGGTCCGAACTCGACCCTGATTTTTGAGGTCGAATTGCAGGATGTGAAACCGCCTCCAACACCTGGCCCACAGGGTTCTGCGAAGGTTCCTCCTCCTCCGTCGCCGGCGCCAACCAAGAAGTAGCAGCGAAGGCGTTATATAGGCCGCGTCGCTCCTGTGCGCGCGGAACTGTGAATGCCCGTCGGCGTGTCCCGAGATATCGGAGCCTGCCCCACCGAAGGCGCATACGTTTAGAGCGGCGTGCCGCTCCTGTACCCACCTACTGTTTGTCTAACGGGTTGACACTGATTCCCACTGCAGCACCGGCGCATCGCCCCACAAACCCTCCAAGCTGTAGAAGACGCGTTTGTCGCGATGAAAAATGTGGACAACCACTTGTAGATAATCGAGGACCATCCACTGGCTGGCGGGGAATCCGTCAACTGCCACTGGCCGCAGCGAATAGCCTTCGCGTAACCGTGTCTCAATTTCGTTGGCAATTGCTTTGAGTTGAGGCTCGGACGTGCCCGAACAGATCACGAAGAAATCCGTAAAGCTCGAGATGCCGCGCAAATCCAGCACGACAATGTCCTCTGCCTTTTTGTTCGAGGCGAGTTCAGCGCAGATTTTGGCTAGATTTTCCGACGTTATTGCGATTACTCCCGATAAAGGTTTTCGCGCAGAATAATTTCTTCCACCGAGTCGGGTACGAGATAACGAATCGATTCGTTTTGCGCAATTCTCCGTCGTATCTCAGTGGCGGAAATATCGATGGGGCGGTGAATCAACTGATAAGAATGTGGGGGTTGTTTTCCGGTCCGGTCGAGAACCACGATGCGAACCATCTTCTCCAGTTCGGCGAAGCGATGCCACCGGGGCAGTTGCTCAACGTTGTCTTCACCAATCAAACAGTAGATGGACGCATCGCATTCGCGTCGGCGAATTTCCTCAACCGTATCGATCGTGTACGAAGGCGGCGGTCGCAGCAGCTCGCATTCATCCACTTCAAACTTCGGCTCGCCTTTGATCGCCGTTTGCAACATTGCTAATCGTACTTCGCCGCTCGCGATCGGAGCGGCCTTCTTGAGAGGAGAAATCGCCGCTGGCACCAGGATGACTTTGTCGAGCTCGAGCGTTTCGATCGCTTCGCGAGCGAGAATAAGATGCGCGTGATGGACTGGGTCGAAGGTGCCGCCATAGATCGCGATCTTCTTCAATCCCCCAACGCTTAAACGCTCAACGCTCAACGTTCAACTAAAAGCGTTTTATTTGAATGCGCGGATGACCAGTTTCATTGATGAAAAGCACGCTGAGCGATTGCGAATCCAACTGCCTCAAGGAATCTGCGTCCATCGCGCAGCTTTGGAGCGCGCCTGAGGAGCGCTTTGCGCAATCCGTTTTCCGTTGGTGGGCTGCTCAGGTCGACTGAGGTTGCACCACACCGGCTGGCAATGGTGCACTGAGCGCCCGGCGCATCGCGGTTTCCGTGTTGTGCTTGTGAAGCGCGATGTCGATCGCCGCTTTCAATTCCGGCACGGTGTAAGGCTTCAGCAAATACCCGAACGCGCCTGATTCGACAGCGCGTCCTACGGTTTCAGCAGATGCGTGCGCGGTCAGAAACACAACCGGAATATCGAGGTGCCCGCGGATTGCGGCGGCAGCTGCAACACCACTGATGCCTCCATCCAATTGAATATCCATGAGCACAAGATCCGCGCGATTGTGTTCGGCAGCGCGGAGCGCGTCGGCAGCAGTGCTCGCGTCGCCGGCAATTTCGTAGCCGAGCTCTGCGAGCTCGTGTTTGAGCGCTAACACAGTCAGCGCTTCGTCTTCAACGATCAGAATACGTTTTTTTGACATAATGTAGTTATCTAGAGTTACAGATGAACGCAGGGTTGTTGGCGTGACGTCTTGCTTGGAAAAGAAATGGTTGCGCATGTTCCGCCCGCAGGCATCCGGTTGACGACGAACTCGCCGCCAAGTTGGCGTGACATTGCCTGGACGAGGTCGATGCCGGTGCCGCGTTGGTCCTTAATTTCGGCCAGTCCAGTCACAATTCCGTTGCCATCATCTCGGATCGTTAACGTTACTCGGTCGCGAGTCGTGCGCAGTTCAGCATCGACCTTTCCCTTAGTGCGGCCATGGAATGCGTGCTTCAGAGAATTGAGCAGCAATTCGTTGGCTATCAGGCTGAGCAAAATGCTTTGATCGAGATTGAGCGGAACGCGCTCGGCCGAAACGTTAAGTGTGAGTTTGCAGCCAGCGGGTTTGTGCGAGCGCAGCAGCATTTCCGCCAGCTCACGCAAATGCGGCGCGAAGTCGAGGTGTGACTGCCCCCGCTCGTTGTAGAGTTCTTCATGAAGACGAGCCATGGCGTTGATGCGATCGCGACACTCGGTGAAAACGTCGCGAACAGCGGGATCAGCAAATTTGTTAGATTGAAGCCTGAGCAAGCTGGATACGATTTGCAGGTTGTTCTTCACCCTGTGGTGAATTTCGGTGAGCGAAACAGTCTTTAGCGCGAGTAGCGTCTTCAGGCGTTCGTGTGCACGACGGGACGAAATTACTAGTTCAGCCAGAGCGGCCGACGCCAGTACGAGTATGCCGGCGTTAATGTAGGCGAGCGCAAGGACACGTCCGCTGCGGGGCACCATCAAGTCCGCCATGAGCACTGTCGCGCCGCAGAGTGCCGCGATAAACCAGCCCGCTTTGCGTCCGGCCCGCCACGTGGCCAGCACCACAGGTCCGAAATAAAAAACCATGATAGAGAAATCGGTAGTCTTGTAATCAATCCAGCCAATCAGCAGCATCAGCAAGGCGGACTCGATTACTGCTGCAGTGGGCGAGCGGAGAAAATCAACACTGACGCGATGCGGTTCGTCTGCCGCGGTAAACTGTTGGCGCGCGTCGTAGATTCGCGAGTTGACGGGCTGCTCCAGCTGGACTGCAGACATTAGTGCCCCCCGTTCCGTTCCATCAGCACAAATCTAAGACCGTGAACAATCCAGAGCCGTTTAAAAATATGTATGATTTGCGGCTCCCTCTTTTGGGAGAGCCGTTGAATTTATCGTGTACTTATTGCTCACTGGCTTCACGTGAGTAACAGGTGCAACACATCATGCCTCCACCATTTTATGCGGTGACGTTCGATCTCGACGGCGTGCTCGCCGACTCCGAGCCGTGGTGGAACCAGATCGATGCGAAATTGCTCGCGGAACATGGAGTCAGTTATCGCGGCGAATACCACCGAAACGTCCTCGGCGTGAGTTACCGGCTCGCAGTCGAGTTTTACAAGAATGCCTTTCACATCTCCGCGTCGGTTGACGAATTGATGCGGCGGCGCGGCGAGATCGCGACCGATTTTTTCGCGAACCGTGTGGGTCTGTTTCCTTCCGCAAAGACGACACTGGAACAATTGCGCGAGATGAAGTTGCACTTGGCGGTAGCCACGAGTTCGGTGAGCGCGTCTGCGCGTCCGTTTCTCGACCGAACCGGAATCAGAAGCTTATTTGGCGTGGTGGTTACTGGCGATGAAGTTCAACAAGGCAAGCCACATCCCGATATTTACCTGCGAACCGCGAAGAAACTTGGGATTGCTCCTGAGGGATGCCTCGTAATCGAGGACGCGCTTGCCGGTATCGCCGCGGCGAAAGCCGCGAAGATGCGTGTCGCCGCTATTCCCGACACGCGCTTTGTGGATCCGCGGGAGTACGAAAACGAAGCCGACTATGTACTTGGAAGCCTGTCAGAGATTCCGGGCCTCATCCGTCGCATTAGTGCGGCCGCTAGCGAAGAGCATGCGCTCCGATAGAAAATTTCCTGCAATCCTGAGTTCCTGATTACATTCCTCTGCAAGTATGGCAGAAAGAGAACGGTTCCGTGTTTTTGCGACGTCGCGCATTGGCGACCCAGCGGAGAATCTTCTACGAGCGCGCGGTTACGACCTTGAGGTGTTCCAGGGACCTGAGGCGCCTCCGAAGAGATTGATCATCGAGAAAGTGAAGAGTGGCATTGACGGATTAATCACCACGTTGCGGGATCCGATTGACGCGGAAGTATTCGAGGCGGGGAAGGGGAGTCTGAAGGTTGTGGCGCAAATTGCCGTCGGATTCGACAACATCAATCGCGCCGACGCGAACAGATACAAAATCCCGTTTACAAATACCGCCGACGTACTCACCGAAGCCACGGCGGAGTTCGCGTTCTTCATGATGGGCATGCTCGCGAGAAAAATGTGGCAGAGCGAGCAACTCGTACGCGAACAGAAGTGGCCGTCGTGGCATCCGTTTCTGCCGTTTCTTGGCGATGAGGTCACGGGCAAAACCATCGCCGTCATTGGCACGGGCCGCATCGGCCTGGCGATGATCAAAAAATGTTCCGGATTCGACATGAATATCCTTTGCTACGACCCGGCGTATCAGAATCACGAATTCATCAAAGCGATTCAGGAATTAATGGACCTGCGCCATGCACGTGGCATTCAGAAAGAGAAAACGTGGATCAAGTATGTCGAGTTCGAGGACGCTTTGCGTGACGCTGATTACGTGAGCCTGCATGTGCCGCTGTTAAGGGAGGGCGAAGCGGACAAACCGACTTATCACCTCATCAACGAAGACACGCTAAAGCTGATGAAACCGACGGCGTACTTGGTAAACAGCTCGCGCGGCCCCGTCGTGGACGAGAAAGCGCTCGCGAAAGCGTTGAAAGAAAAAGTCATTGCGGGTGCAGCGCTCGACGTGTTCGAGAAAGAGCCGCTCCCGCCCGATTCGCCCCTGCTTGATCCGGAAATCGCTGATCGTTGCCGCCTGTTCCATCATTTCGCCAGCGGCGCGCAGATTACACGTCTGGATGTCGATCCAGACAAAGGCATGGCTGGGCGCTGCGTACAGGGACTCATCGACGTTCTCGAGGGAAACTACGGAGGCGATCCGACAAAGATGCCGTACGTCGTGAACAAAGAAGCGTTCATCCCGTGAGATTCATAGATGTTGTTGTAGCGGCGCTTGTGCCAAGCGCCGGATGACAGACGTTTGACACAAACGCCTCTACATTGAAGTGAAACGTGAACCTGATCGACTCACACGTCGTCGATTCTCTTAAGAATCCGTAATCCGGCGAAACACCCGCCGAGATCAGGCTTCTGCAAGTCGTAACAAAAAATATTGCGCGTTGCAATGATGCTGCTAATAGTTAACCAGATGGTTAAATATTCCTCGAGAACATTGAATCGAACTTTTGCCGCGCTGGCCGATCCCACGCGCCGGCAGATTCTGGCGCATCTGGCGCAGGGCGACAGGCGCGTTACCGACCTCGCCCGGCCCCACGACATGTCGCTCCCGGCAGTTTCAAAACATTTGCGGGTTCTCGAAAATGCCGGACTTCTCCGGCGCCGGCGTTATGGACGCGTCCATGAAATGCAGCTAAACGCCGAACCGTTAAAAAAAGCCGCGCAATGGGTCGAGGAGTATCGAAAGTTCTGGGAAGGGTCGCTCGACCGGCTGGCGGCTTATTTGGAGAAAACGAACAAGGCCGCCGGCAAAAAAGGAAAGGCCTGACTCATGTGTCCGCTTTGCATCGCAAACATCGCTGTTCTGGCGACGACATCGAGCGGGGGAGTAGCGGCCTTTACGCTCAAAACATTTCGCAGCAGAAGACAACCCAAAGAAAAAAGACAACGCAATGAAAACAACAGAGCTGGAATTAAATCGAGAAGTGGTATCAGCGAAGGAGTGGGAGGCTGCGCGCCAGCAGCTTCTCGTGAAAGAGAAGGAGTTGACCCGCGCTCGTGACGCGCTGGCGACCGAGCGTCGGCGGATGCCATGGTTGGCGGTCGAGAAGGAATACAAATTCGAAGGCCCCAAGGGCGAGGCGAGCTTGCTCGATTTGTTCGACGGTCGCCGGCAGCTGATCCTCTACCGCGCGTTCTTCGAGCCGGGCGTGGTCGGCTGGCCCGAACATGCATGCGTCGGCTGCTCCATGGTGGCGGACCAGGTTGCTCACCCCGGTCATCTGAATGCCCGCGATACTACACTCGTGTTCGCCTCTCGCGCGCCGCAGACGGATATCGAGCGCCTAAAGGCACGAATGAGCTGGCAGTTCATTTCTTGGTACACGATCACGGACGGCTTCGACAAGGACTTCGGCGTGGATGAGTGGCACGGCACGAACGCGTTCATCCGCGACCGCGACCGTGTGTTTCGCACCTACTTCATCAACAACCGTGGTGACGAGCAGATGGGGACCACTTGGAACTATCTCGACATCACTGCTCTCGGGCGTCAGGAAGAGTGGGAGGACTCGCCAGAGGGCTACCCGCAGACGCCGCCATACGAGTGGTGGAACTGGCACGACGAGTACGGCAACGACGAAGCCTCCGCGAAGGTCCTCGAACAGGTTCACCGGGGCCGGGCAGCTGGCCAAGCGGGCAGCGAGACCGCGTGATCGCTCACGTAGCAAAATCCGGTCGGCAACGCTTTTGGAATGATTGAGCCAATTACAATTACAAATGCAAATGACTAAACATTATGACTAAAACAAACGATTTAGCCGAAGCGCTCATCGTAGAGCGGACTTTCAATGCTCCGGTCGGACGCGTTTGGACGGCCCTCACCGACGTGAATGAAATGCGGCAGTGGTATTTCGATCTAAAGGAGTTTAAGGCGGAGAGCGGCTTTGAGTTCGAATTCGTAGTCGAGCACGAAGGCAATACTTATCACCACCTCTGCAGAGTCACGGAAGTGATTCCGCAAAAGAAAATCGCTTACACCTGGCGCTACAAAGGCGAGCCGGGAGATTCTCTCGTCACGTTTGAACTATTTCCCGAGGGTGACAAGACGCGACTGAAGGTGACGCATACCGGGATCGAAACGTTTCCGAAAACGCCGGCGTATGCGCGGAAAAATTTTGAAGCCGGCTGGACTGCTATCGTCGGATCGGAGCTGAAAGAATTCCTCGAAGGGTCGAAAGGAAAACCATGAACGAGAAAATCGCAGAGAGAACATCGCTCGAAATCAAAAGGTTCATCAGTGCGACGCCCGCCCGCGTTTATGATGCGTGGACAGATCCGTCGCGATTAAAACAATGGTTTGGACCAGAAAACGTGCGTACCCGGAGTATCACTGCGGACGTGCGCGTCGGTGGTAACTATCGTTGGGACGTGACCACTCAGGAGGGCGAAGACTGGGCCGCGTTCGGCGAATACCGCGAACTGGTTCCGGGGAAGAAAATTGTGTTCACATGGCAATGGGACGACGATGATGCTTGGGAAAACCGGACTAGCGTCGTGACAGTCGAACTTTTCGAGCATCGCGGCGGAACCGAATTGCGATTAAAGCACGAGCAATTACCGAGTGAAGAGTCGCGCGATCGCCACAATGAGGGCTGGAACAGTCTTCTCGATCGACTTGAACAATTTATCAGCGAGTAAATTGTCCGTATAAACAAAGGAGGAAGAATGAACACCGAAGAAGTTGCAAAAAAAGTCATGGAATTGGTTCGAAAACAAGCCTGGTATGAAGCGCTCGACACGCTTTACGACGAGAACGTGGTGAGCATGGAAGCTTACAGCATGGGCGGCGGCTCGCCGGAAACTCGCGGCAAGGAAGGCGTGCGCGGCAAAATCGATTGGTGGGTGAACGCGATGGAGGTGCATAGTTTCGATGCCCAGGGACCTTTCGTCGGACACGATCGATTCGTCGTGCAGTACGATGCCGATGTTACCGACAAGAACTCGAAAGAGCGAAGGAAACTGTCCGAAGTTGGAGTTTACACGGTGAAGGACGGCAAGATTGTTCGCGAAGAATTTCTACCGCGCGTCAGCGCCTGAGTTCAACCGCGCTCGCGTTGGATCGAAACAACAGCCGTGACCGCGCTCGCAAAAGCGAGCGCGGCACCGATCGCCATCACGCAGCGAAATCCAGACATGAAGGGTCGTCGATCGCGCGACAGATGGGTGTTGTGTTCCGGAGTCCGCGCACTTTGAAGATGTCGTTCTCGACACCGCGGAGCGGCAACGTGATCTTGAATCCGAACACCAGCCGATTGGCATCTCATCCAAGAAGGGACGCATCGATGTCGATTCGAATTGTCAAAGCAGATCTGACTTGGTTGCGCCGCTATGTTTCTCGGTGGTTACACGCGACGCTGCTCACGGTTGCAGCAATACTATTCACCGCATTACCCGCTTTGGCAGAACCGGTGCCCGGTTCTCTGCCGGCGCAATGGAACATTGGCGCCGAGGACTGCGTAGCTTCGCCGCAGCCTCCCTTGCAGGTGCATACTTATGAGCCGCAAACTTTCATCCTTCGCCAAAGTCCCTGCGCGACCTTCGAAGCGAATTTTATCTATCTTCTTATAGGCTCCGATAAGGCTCTTTTAATCGATACCGGCGCGGTTGCCGACCCGAACGCGATGCCCCTGGCGAAAACGATCTTGCAACTCTTGCCGGATAAGGGCGACAAAAAGCTTCCACTCCTGGTGGCACATACTCACAGGCATCTGGATCATCGCGCTGGCGATGCTCAGTTCGCATCTCTTCCATCGGTTCAGGTCGTGCCTTTCGATCTGGAGGGGGTTCGTGCGTTCTTCGGCCTCACTAGCTGGCCCAACGGGATCGGGCATATCGATTTGGGTGGCCGAACTGTGGATGTAATTCCGACGCCCGGACACAACCAGACTCATGTGGCATTTTACGACGATAGAACCGGCACCCTTTTTTCGGGAGATTTTCTGCTGCCGGGGCGCTTGTTGATTGAAGATGTTGGAGCTTACCGCGAAAGCGCACTGCGAATTGTAGACTTCTTAAACGCGCGTCCTCTTGCCCACATTCTGGGGGGCCATATCGAATTGAACGCGACGGGACGTGCCTACCGATTCGGATCTCACTACCATCCCGATGAGCACCGGCTTGAGTTGGCGAGAGCAGACCTAACTGCGTTGCCCGGGGCATTTGAACGTTTCAACGGCTTTTACGCACGATACCCAAATTACATTCTGACGCATCCCATTCACAACATTCTGGCACTTTTGTCCGCAGTTTTGGTGGTGCTGAGCCTTGCCGTGTTCGGATTGTACCGGTTGTGGCGAAGGCGGCGTAGCCGACGCGCGCGAGCTTTATGAGCTGCGATCAGCAGCTCGGTGCTGGAGAATCCCACAAATTTTTTCTGTGTCGGCGAGTACCGTGTCGCCTGCAAATTTTAGGTTCTCGATTGATCGCTTTGCAACTTCTTCATTGCCAGCGCCGCAGGCGTCTGTTACGAGCACCGGAATGTAACCGAGATCGGCTCCGTGCCGCGCTGTCGGTTCGATCCCGATCTCGGTCGCGACGCCGACGACGATAAAGGCGTTGATACCGCAATCTCGCAAAGCGAAATCGAGCCAGGTGCCTTCGAAGGCCGACATTGTTAATTTGTCGAACACACCTTCGCTCGGATTCGGATTCAATTCTGGCGCGATCTGAAATCCAGGAGCATCACGCAAGAACCACGGATCCACTTGTTCAGGGGAATCCGTCCGTTGCCAGGCCATGGCCATGCGAAACTGAAACATGCCCATGAGTTCTTTCGGTAGCGAAAGGTGACGCGAAAAGAACACACGGACGCGAGCGTCACGAGCGGCGGTGAGGACTTTGAGAACCTGCCGCGTTACCTTATCGCCATTCTTAATCTGACTTAGAATTCCAACCTGCATGTCGTAAACGAGCAAAGCGATCCGTTGTGGATCGCACACGTCTTCTAGCGTTTGCGGTATGCTGAGTCCATAGGCCCGCTTCATGTTGGTCGTAAAACCTCGCGTCAATCCTTGGCCGCGTACTTGTCGATCAGCGCTTGGAAGCGAGGATCTTTACGCAACGGGTCCCATACCGGATCGAGCTTGAGATAGGGAACCGTGATTCCGTTCGGAACAACAAGCAAATGATCAAGCAGGCGAAATGCTTCATCAGATTCGCCGGTCCACGCGTAAATTTGCGCGAGCACAGCTGTAACATCCGGCCCATCGAAAGCGTCTTGTGACTCCGGCAACAGCTCAACCACGCGCTTGCCCTCCGCGATCGCCACATCCTTTTGACCGAGTTCGGCTAGAATTAGGCCAAGCTGCCCATGGCGAGCAGCGTCGTCGGGGCTTTCGCGCACCAATCGCTCGGCGATGATCCGTGCGCGCTCGAACGCCGAGTGCGCGTTCACTTTGTCATCCAGATACAAGTCGCGATAGACTTTTCGCCGCTGCAACTCCTCAAAGAAGCCGCTCATGTGTAGTGAGACTTTGTAACGGATGCACAATCGCCGAAAAGCTGAACGCGTCTAGCGAACGTCGGACTACTATTTGCGCTGTGGCGATAAAGTTCGACCAGTCAAATCAACGATGCTGAATCGCCGGCATCAGCTTTTGTTGTATCGTTCAATCGTCGTCGGGGTACTCTCACTGATGCGGTCGGCACTCAGATTACTGCTCGTCGCGATAGGTAGTTGCGCGTATGCCGGTCTCGCCGTGCTCGGTTGGGGTGGTTTTCGGTCGTTCTTTTCTCATTCAGCTTTCGTCGCGCTCGTAGTGGTTCTGTTGGCGCTGTCCGTTGTTGCCGCTTTCGCCGGCGGAAATCTTAGCGCGGGCGTGCGTGAGGCTCGCGGCAACCGCTGGGTCATTCCCGTTTTTGTTATCATCGGATTTCTCAACGCGTTTCTCCCGGCATACACGGATCGCAGGGAGCTGTGGACGATTGATGGTGACACGATTCGCTGGATCGGTGTCGCGCTCTTCACCGCTGGTGGTGCATTGAGGATCTGGCCAGTTTTTGTGCTGAACGAACGATTCAGCGGCTTGGTCGCGATCCAACCGGGGCACACTTTGGTAACCGGAGGCATCTACGGAGTAATCCGTCATCCCAGTTATCTTGGCTTGCTTATCAGCTCACTGGGATGGAGCCTGGCTTTTCGTTCGGGTGTCGGTGTGCTTCTCACAGTGTTGCTTATTCCGCCGTTGCTAGCGCGCATCGATGCAGAAGAAAACCTGCTGTATTCGCAGTTTGGAGATGATTACGACACATACCGCTCTCACACATGGCGCCTGATTCCCGGGATTTACTAGCAGATTCGCATCAACGAGCTCGCGCTGTTTAAACGTCTTCGACCGTCCCAGTGCCAGGGAAAGTGGGCCGTTGGAAACACGCGAAGTGGCTCTTGTTGAAGGCTCACCCGCTCCAGAGACTCCCTCAGCAGAAAAACCATCCACAATAGGAGGCGAACTATGAAAAAACTAATTGTCACGCTCGGCTGTTTGCTGATTGCGCAGCTCGCATTCGCCCAGCCGAGTTCGACGGATAAGAAACAAGGAACAACCACAACGGAACCGGTTCAGGTAACCGGAGCGATCATAAGAACGACGACTCAAGACGGCGCGGCTGCCACTTATCAGCCTGCAAAAACGCTTGTTGTTCGCGAGGACCGTTCGAATAACCCGGGCCGGTATGTTCTCAACGGGCGCGGTCACGTTGTGAACAAGGCAGGGGAGATCATCCAAACGGCGATTAAGCCAGGCGCTCGCGTCCGTGTTTATTACGCAGACATGGGCGATCTACGCATGATTGATCGCGTGGTCGTTCTAGACTGAGTCTACACGGCTGAGAAATTGAGATAACGGCCGCAGGGTTCCTCGAACCCTGCGGCTTTTCTTATCTCTTTCACGCGCGTGGGACCAAATTTTCGTGACATCAAACAACGCGTTCGAGCAAATTGCTGCGGTGGATCTTTCGACGGTAGCAAACATTGCAACGGCTCTCACGGTACTAACGGCCGTCGTTTTCGGGTTGATTGAGATGCGGCACGCGCGCAGGGAGCGAGAGGAACGCGCAGCCTTCGTAGCTGTCCAGGCGATTCTGACGCCGGCGTGGATCAAATCGATGACCCTGGTGCAGACAATTTCGGAGGGAACAACTCCTGCACAAATCGAGGCTGATCCGCGTCTTTTTCAAGCGGTCCAGTCAATAGCTTGCATCCTGGAATCGCTTGGGTACGCCGTGTTTGCGCGGATGGTTCCGTTGAATGTAGTCGACGAGCTGCTGGGCGGCACAGTGCGCGTCGCTTGGCGCAAATTGCGTGGCTACGTCGAATACGAACGTGAGCGCGCAGGTTCACAAAAAAATTGGGAATGGTTTCAATGGCTCGCCGAGCAGATCGACCAGCACAGCAAAGCCCGAACCAGTCTCACCCTCGGTGCGCACGACGCCTACCGCGACTGGCGCCCGTGATTTAGATCTTTGCCGCGGTTCTGAGTGCTGATGCGAGTTTAACGAGACTTTCCCGAATCTGTGTGGGTGTCCATGCGGCAAATCCGAATACGAACGCCGGCTTTAGCTTCGCTTGGATGCAGAAGAATGAGAGCGTTGAGGGCCTTACTGCGATATCAAGTGTGATACGCTTGATTGTCGGGAAGTCTTCCTCGCGTTTTAGCCAGGCGACGATGTTCAATCCGGCTTCTGGAACCTGCAAAGTAAAACGGTCACCTAGCAGCTCATTGAATTGTTTGATAAAGAAATCGCGTCGCTCGGCATAGATCTTTCGCATCCGCTTGATATGACTCAAGAAAAAGCCCTCGGTGATAAAACGCGCGAGCGTCGCCTGGTCGATGGGGGACGAATGTTGATCCATCGCACTGCGGGTCTTCACAAACGAATCGATCAACGGCTCTGGCGCAACGATGTAGCCCAGACGCAACCCGGGACAAAGAATTTTGCTTACTGTGCCTGCGTAAATCACTCGGCTGGAGTTGTCGATTCCTTGTAACGAAGGGAGTGGTGGCCCGACGAAGCGGAACTCCGCGTCGTAGTCGTCCTCGAAAATGAATGCGTTGTGAGCACGCGCGAAATCGAGCAAGGCGGTCCGGCGTTGAAAAGTCATGGTAACGCCTAGAGGAAATTGGTGCGAGGGCGTTACGTAAATCATCCTCGGCAGTGGTTCTTTTGGCAACCGCGCAATCACGATTCCCTGGTTGTCGATCGGCTTGGGAATTATCTTAATGCCGGCCAAACTAAGAACTCTTCGGGTTTGCTGATAGCAGGGGTCTTCGATCCACGCGACTTCACCCGGATTTAGCACGGCCATTGCGCTGATCAGCATCGCCTGCTGCATACCAGCCACGATGACGATCTGATCCGGGTGACAGTGCGCTGCTCTGAAATCGCACAAGTACGCTGCGATTGCCTTGCGCAGATCGATGTCGCCGCGGTTCGACGAATAGCGCAACAAGTTGACGCCTTTTTTTGCCAGAACCTGAGCTCTGAGGCGTTCCCATACAGCTATTGGAAATTCGTCGACGGCGGGAATGCTTGCCACCAGCGAGACGCCTGGTCCCGCGCCCGTCGCCCCGAGGTCAAACTGATTTCCAACGCGTACATCCGGAATTGCTGTTACGCGGTCAGAGATGCGAATTGGGCGCTGGATTGGTTGGTAGGTTTTCGGTCGGTCCGCGGTCAAAAAGGTTTCCGGAAGAAAATTCGCGACGAATGTTCCGGAACCGGGCTGTGAGCGGAGATAACCTTCGGCATGCAGTTTTGAAAGCGCGAGTCTAACCGTCGATCTTGAGATTCCCCGGTCTGTGGCCAGAGTCCGCGAGGAAGGAAGTCGAGATGAGCTATCGCTGAATCTGCCCGACTTCAGCTCGTCGCGAATTTGGCGGTAGAGCTGCTCGTGGAGCGGTTCGGTCGACGTACGATCAAGCCGAATCATCTCAAATGCGATGATCGAACGGCGGCGGCGTTTCTGCGGGCGCGATTTCCTGTTAGGCATACTAATTGCGCGAATTTCCCCTGATTATACTCCTCATCAGATAGGACTAAACTGCCGAAGCGAAGTGGTGATGGCAATAGGCCGGAAGTTTTTTGCGATGAAGTTACTGGCAAAGCACGTACGTGTATGGCCGTCGTGAAATGGTCTTGTGCGCCGGTGGTCGGCAGATTGCTGCTCGCTTGTGTGGTCGCGACGGTGAATTTCTGTTCAGCCGATGCCGCTGATGACCCTGGATCCGCAACGCGCGCGCAACTGGAACGAATTCAAGCACTGCGAAAGGAGCGGCCCCGTGATGGCGTGCTCGTGTTCTATGAGGCGATCACTAGAATCGAATTGGGCGAGCGGGAGGCTGCATTCGCACTGTTGCGCAGCCTGCAAGGGCGCAAGCTGGGACTTGTTCCCGTGCGCGACTCCGGGTTCGAAGCAGTGTGGGACGATCCCGAGTTCCAGAAGATTCGGGAGAAGCTTGCGCACGAGGAATCGCGAACTCCGGATGCGCCTGTCGCGTTTCGCCTCGGCGACTCGAAGTTGATCCCGGAAGGAATTGCCTACGATCCAAAACAAGACCGGTTCCTTATTGGCAGCGTCGCTCGAAAGAAAATCGTAAGCGCGAATCGAAAAGGCGAGGTGAAAGATTTCTCCGGACCGGGAGACAATCTGGATTGCGTGCTCGGGCTCTTTGTCGACGCTGCACACGAGCAATTGTATGCCGTGAGCACGAACGGTTTTCTTGATGAAGCGCAAAAGCAGCGGCGAAACGCAGTTGTTCGCTACGATCTAAGGAACGGGCTACTTGTAGATCGGTACGACGCACCGGACGCTAGCCAGCTCAACGATCTCACTATTGCGGCCGACGGAACAATTTACGCCACGGACTCGGCAAACGGAACGCTCTTTCGGAAGACGCCTGGTGCGAAAACGCTCACGTCGTTTGGAGCCAAGGGCGCGCTCGCAGGTGCAAACGGCATCACCCTCGGCGCGGACGGTAAGCTTTACGTTGCGATCTCGACCGGCATCGCCAAAATCGACCTCTCGACCGGAGCACCCACGCGCCTGTCGCAACCAGACACAGTTGTAACTGGCGGTTGCGATGGGCTTTACTGGCACACAGGCGACTTGGTTGGAATTCAGAACGTGACAAATCCAGGGCGTGTCATTCGCATTGTGCTCGCCGAGGAGGGGACACGGATTTCAGGAATCACGGTGTTGCAATCGCATCATCATCCTGAATTCGCAGAGCCTACGACCGGCGCGATCGCGGCCGACGCGTTATACGTCATCGCAAACTCGTACGTCGGTCATTTTCAGCCTAATGGCAGCATCAAAGATCCGGGGCAACTAAAGCCGACTGCGATTATCGCTGTCCCGCTAAAGCCACTACCATAGTGTTGATGGCAGCCGAACCGCTAATCACCACATATCTCGAAATGCGATCGCGGGATCAATTGCGTCCAAAGCGCGCGGATTCGCGATTTCAAGTTCGTGAAAAGAGGAATCGCGATTGGCGGTTTAATCGCGATCTTTATTTTCGTGTCGGCGAGGGGTGGGACTGGATCGACAAGCGACCATGGACGGATGAGCAGTGGAAGGAATATGCCGCAGCGGAGGAGTTGTGCACTTTCGCCGGATATTATGACGACGTTCTCGCCGGTTATTATGAATTGCGTCGGGATACGGACAGCGGAATTGAGATCGCCTACTTCGGTTTGTTGTCTGAATTCATCGGTCGCGGGTTAGGCGGCGCCTTACTAACCAGCGCAATCGAAGAAGCGTGGTCCCGCAGTTGCGGGATCGCAACTACCCGTGTGTGGGTGCATACGTGCAATCGCGATCATCCGCAGGCGC
>Ga0193723_1000373_pt1 | contig 17530 bp, 12 predicted proteins | sample H2m2metaG_FD_143042 | JGI IMG/M metagenome (GOLD analysis project Ga0193723, IMG submission 143042) | Soil microbial communities from a riparian zone of the East river system, Colorado, United States - H2m2 | ecosystem: Environmental > Terrestrial > Soil > Riparian zone | place: USA: East River...
TCTAAGTCCACTCTTGCGGAAACTCGATTGGCAACCAGGTTCCGGATCACAACGCGGTTCGCGCTCAAAGTGCCGCCAGCGTGGATCCGCGACAGGAAAGATTGCCCGCTCTGAGCGGTCGGTGACGAGAATCGGTACCAGGGACGCTTGGTGGGATTGGGGTTCAACCACTCGTTCAACTGATCAGTCGAAATCTCGTCGGCGTGAAGATCGAAGGTGATTGGACAACTCGGGGCAGTGGAGCAGCCGCGTGGAAGTGACAACGATCCGATCCATGAAGTGTCGGCGACGGACGCAAATATTGCGTCCACTTTCGTGTCGGTATCGGTGAGCGTGACTTTAGCGGACGAAATCTCGACCGGCCCATTCAGACCGCGAATCTCCGCCTTCACCGCGTGGAGGTCAGCGCTTCCTGTGGTCAGTGGACTGGCGAAGCCGGACCACGACCCCGCAATCTGCAGGTCCAATTTGGCGGATCCGGCGGCGGGATGACTGGCGGAAAGGCCTGCGGCACGAGCAACCTGTAGCAGATGCTGGAGCTCGGCGTCTCCCTTGAGCGACAGGCTGTAACCGCGACGCGAGATCCATGCTTCCACCGCCGCTGGAGACGGACGGCCGAGCTTCAGCGAAGCGGGGCCGAAGGTAACGCGCGGCTCGTCGGGCCCACGCAGCGCAACTTGATCGCGATGGGAGCGGGACTTTCCAGGGAGCGCGCGTGGCGGCGCTGATACGAGCGTGAAAGGAATGCTGTCGAGCACCACGTCGGTCTTGCTGGCGGCGGACCGCAAACGAAAATCGCTGGTTCGTCCGCCACCCTGGTAGGCGACCGAATCAGCTACATCACTCGCAGCGCGAAGGGTGAAGCGCGCTTCCACGGTACCCGCGGCCTGCAAATCATCGGGCAAATCTTTTTTCGCCCGGCGGATCACGGAGAGCACGGCGTTCAAGGGAATCTGGGTGGCGGTCAGCTGCAAGTCGTAGGCCCGCGACCCGAACGGATTGGTCGCTTCCCCACTCAGGGCGACGAAGCCATCACCTACGGGGGTCTCGCACAGAATCTGGCGCATATGGTGATCGCTGACCGAATAGTGCGCCTCGCAATGGCTCTTTAGTTCGAGCGGCGTGGTGGCAGTAATGTCGTAGCGGCGAAAATCCTCAAGTGAGCCGTCACTGCGAACCCTCAGATTCGCCGGAGTTCCCACCAGGTCGAGTGATAGATGCACGGTGCCGCGCCAGCCTCGGTCTTCGCCCGAGATCAGCTTGGTCATCTGGCCTAACTGCGCGCCGTCCCAGTGAAGATTGAAGATTACCGGAGTCTCCTGCACGGTGGCCGCCCGTTGCCACGTTCCGTTCACCTTCAGTTGCCCGGTATCGCTCAGGTTGAAATCGGTGCGAACCGGTTGTCCTTTGAGCCGCATACCCCAGATATTCTCGGAGTCCTGCCAGAAGGCGTATTCCGCATCGGTTACGGCGAACGGTTTTTTCTCCCGACCAAACTTGAAATTGATCCGGCCGTGATCGGCTTGAATGTAGGGAAAGGCGGGATGAGACTCTGTGCGGAGCTTGCCGGTCGGCGCCAGGGCAATGCTGGCAGTGCGTTCCAGAAAATTTTCAACGTTCCAACGGCCATCGTCGCGGCGAACCAGATTCAAGCTGGAGTCACTGAGGCTGAGCCGCGAAACCTCCAGCCGGCCCCGGACTAGTGAACTGAAGCGAAGGAAAGCCGTGACTTCCTGCGCGCGCAGGACCGGTTCGGCGCTGAACGCCGGATCATCGTGGACAACGAAACCGTCCAGGTCAAAACCTGGTTGGGGTAGAAGCCTGAGATGAACCTTGCTGATTTCAACCTGGCGCTGCAATGCCATGCCAATCGAGTTGGCAATGCGAGTATTGAGCCGGCCGGCGCCCGGCCGGATCACGAACAAGGCCACCACGAGCGCGATGCACCCTAGGATCAGACGGAGTTTGGAGCGGCGTTTCACTGGACCAGCCGCAAGGTGCGGCGCCACCGAGTCTGATCGAAGAAATGAACTACGACGTGCACCAGAAAGCCGATGCGTTCACTGACGTCGGTATGGCGATACTGGTCGGGCGGAGTATTAAAGGACCAGTACACGAACATGGGGCGGCCGATCACATTTTCCTTGGGGATGAACCCCCAATAGCGGCTGTCGAGGCTCACGTCGCGGTTATCGCCCATGCCGAAGTAGCTGTCTTTGGGAACCACGATGTCGTCGCCTTCAACGTGCGAACGCATTTGCAGTTGCCAGTCCGCAGAGACGTTATAAGCCTCAGAGGGCGGGATGGCGGGAAAGTTGTCGCGATAGGGGTCGTAAAACATTGGACCCTTGTGCATGACGTAAGGCTCGCTAAGCTTCTCGCCGTTGCGGTAGACCGCACCGTCACGCAAGTGGATGCGGTCGCCCGGAATTCCCATAATCCGTTTGACGACGTACAGGCCCGGCTCGGCAGGCGAGAGGAAGACAACGATGTCACCGCGCTTGATGTCGCGGTAGGGGAGCAGCGGTCCGATCCAACGGGTCTTGGGCGCGAACTGCTCGCGGTTGACGAAGACGTGGTCCCCAATCAGCAGAGTGTCTTCCATGGAACTGGAAGGAATCTCGAAAGCCTGCAGGATGAACGTGATGATGAACAGGCCAGTGACCAAAACCGCGGCCAGCGACGCAAGAAACTCCACCGTGGTTTCGCTTTGTTTCTCTACGGGCGGGTTATCTTTCTTAGCCATTTTCTGTTGAATCCATATTGGATGACCTCTGCGCGATCAGCTTACGACGCGAAATGTGCGGTCCCAGCGAGTTATCTGGAAGAAGTGGGTGATCGCGTAGGCGAAATGATAGAGTCTATCACCCACCGAAGCCGGGATTGGTAAGTCGTTGTCCGGGTTACGAATCGACCAGTAAATCAGCAATGGCCGGCCAATGATGTTCTCGCGGGGCACGAAGCCCCAATAACGGCTGTCGGAGCTGTCGTCGCGGTTATCTCCCATCGCAAAGTAGTGGCCTTCCGGCACGATGAGTTGTCCATCTTCGACCAGCTTGGGCATTTGCACCCACCAATCGGCATTGATACCAGGGTCGAGGACATCGAGCCGGGGGAAGTCGTCGCGAAAAAAATTACGCTCCGGCTTGATGTAACGGACGTAAGGCTCGGCCAAGGGCACGCCGTTGACGAAAACGCGCCGGTTGACCAGGTGAATGCGATCACCCGGAACCCCGACCACACGCTTCACGAAATGTTGGGATGGATTGACCGGGTAATGGAACACGATGATATCGCCGCGATGGATCGTCCGATATGGAATGATGTAGTCGGCCAGATTCCCGCCGCCGTAACAAAGTTTGTCAACCAGCAGGTAGTCTCCGATGAGCAGGGTATTCTCCATCGACTCCGAGGGAATCTGAAAGGCCTGCACCACATAAGTGATCACAAACACCGCGATTACTACGGTTGCCAGCAGAGATTGCAGAGAGGTGAGCCAGTCGGGGCTGAGTTCCTTCGCCGGATTGGGAACAATCGTCATTGGGCCGGGCGGGAGGGCGACTTGGGAGCGGCCTTTTCGTCAGCGATCGCCGGCAAAGAGGCAAGATACTGGAGCACCTGCCGGGCCGCCTCCTGTTCCGCCTTCTTTTTGGTGGACCCCTCCGCACGTCCGATGAACTCGATCCTGTTGTTGCCATCTGAGGGGAGCCGGACTTCGACGGTAAAGGTCTTGTTGTGCTCCGGCCCGGCTTCTTTCACTAGAACATAGGATGCTTGACGACCAGATGCCTGCAGATTTTCTTGGAGAGCAGATTTGAAGTCCATCACCGGGACGCCGCCACTCTCCGGATTCATGCGCTCCAGTTCGGGCAGGACCACGGTCTGCAGAATGAACTTGCGCGCCGTTTCCAGCCCGCCGTCCAGGTAGAGCGCGGCCAGGACTGCTTCCAGAGCATCGACCAGCAGCGCAGTCTTGCTGCGGCCCCCGCTCTTTTCCTCGCCGCGGCCCAGTCGCAAGTAAGTGCCCAGGTTGAGGCTCTGCGCCACCTGAATCAGGTGCCTTTCACTTACCAGGTGGGCACGCAGTTTGGAGAGTTCACCTTCCCGGAAAGCCGGGAAACGCCGGAACAGTTCCTCGCCGGTTACCAGTGCGAGAACGGCGTCGCCCAGGAACTCGAGCTGCTCGTTATCGCCGGGCCGCAGCCCGGTCTTGACCGTCTGCTGCGCTTCCAGCTCGCGAGCCTGGGAACTGTGGGTAAGAGCCTGGTCGAGGAGTTCCGGGCGCTGAAAGTGATATCCCACGAGTCCTTCCAGCGCCGCAATTTCCTTTGCTTTCATCAGATTTTGGAGCCAGGCAAAATTTAATGCTCCCCGAGCCCCGTGAAGCAGTACCAACAAACCCCGTCAGTTCTTCGGCTGATCAGGTGCAGGAGTTGCCGGTTTGGGAGCGGTCGCATTACCGCCGACAAGTTGATTCAGCCGATCGCGCTCCTGCCGCGCCAGTTTACCCGCGCTGGTGCTGTCTTGCGTGATTTCCACGGCATGGTTCGCTTCTTTGAGCGCCTCGGGATACTTACCCTGCCGATCAAGTGAGATTGCAAGTCTCAGAACAACTACCGGATCGGGCTGCGAAGGAAATGCGTCGATAGACTTGCGCAGATCCGTTTCAGCGGCAGTGAAGTTGTCCTTCTTGAATTCCAACGTTCCAATGATCGAATAGGCAAAAGACCGCAGCTGGCCTTTGTAAGTGTCGACCTGGTCCTGCGGAGTACCGGCCGGAATGGAGATGTCGGTGTCCACGGTTTCCAGCGCCTTCCTTGACATCTTCATGGCTTCATCGAGTCGCTGATCCTTATCAAGATCGGTGTCGCGGGTCTTCTCGGCCAACTCGCTGGCGACGGTTACCAGGAGTTCCGGATCATCAGCATCGATGGCGAGGCCCTTGCGCCCCATTTCGACAATTTTGTCGGAATTGCCGGCGCGCTGGTAGATGCGCATGGTCGACTTGTAGAGCATCACGCGCAGCTCACTGTCGGGAAACTTGGCCGCGAAATCATCCGAGGCTTTCTCGGCCGCTGCCGCGTCCGTGAGTGCAACGGCGGTTTTGTAGGCCTCGTACTCGGGCTGCGTCTTGGCCTGTGGAGGGCGCTTGCCCTGCGGCGGTGCGGCGGCCGGGGCTGTGGCACCGGATGCCGGTGTCTGAGGGGACGGCTGATTCTGCCCAGCCGGTTTATTGTTGGCCTGCGCGAAACTCCAGGTCGCAAATGCCAGCACTGCGCCGACCATCGCTGCATGCTTCATGCTTTCTCCTTGGGTGCGACTCTCGCTTAGAGAGTCGAGGTACCTGATCCTGTCGAGCTACTGCCGGGGCGCGGGCGGCTCGTAGGGCTGCTTGAGCCCACGCTCTGCAGCCGCCTTTACTTCGGGCAGAGTACCACCGGCAGTAAGCGCCGCATGATATTGATCCAGGGCGCTATCCCGCTGCTCCTGAAGATCAAAGATTCTGCCCAGATAAATATGCGACCACGCAATTACCTTCGGCTCCTGCGCCACTTTGAGAGCTTGTTCGAAGTAGCCAGTGGCCCCCTGCATGTCCTTGTTGGCGGTGGCGATCTGCGCCAATACGAATAAGGCTCGGCCCGGATCTTCATGGCCGCCATGCAACGCCTGTTCCGCCAGATCTTTGGAAGTCTTCAAATCCCCTGCCGCGAGCTTTTTCTCCGCCAGAATAAGCAGGTGCTGGTCTTTCGGTCGGGCAAAGTGTAATACCTCGGGCGCGGCCACGGTTGCGAAGCGTGTATCTGCTGCGCGTTTCTGTTCCTTTTTCAAGTCCACGTTACTGAGCATGTCAAGAAACGCGTTGCGGATTCCTTCCGGATTTTTTTCGAACTGCGCCAGGTAATCATAAAAATATCGCGTCAGAATGAAACCCTGCTCCATGGACTTCTCAACGGCGTCGGACCGTAGGGCCTCGGGCGTCTTGCTACTGCCCTGCGTGCGGATCTCGACCGCCCGCACCAGGCATTCGGTGACCAGCAAAGAGGCGTCGGTCTTGAACGCGTCCTCCATGGGCGCTCCCTTCACCGATTCCAGCAGGGGATCGAGGCGCTTCATAGTCGTGGGATATTTCAAAGCCAAGGGATCGAGCAGGTAATGGAGATACGTATGGCGGATCTGGTCCATCTTCAGCTCGGAGCCGGCCGGCGAGATGACCACGTAGTAATCGCTGCCGTAGTTGCGGGCGTTGACCTGATCCGGTCCTCCCATAGGCTCGAGATATACGGTGAAGCCGCGGCCCAGGTAACCAGCCGAGGGTAGTTTCAGGTAAATTTCGGTATCGAACAGAGTCTTGGAGAGAGGTTCGTGGTAGCGGTCGGTGAGGCGCGTGTATTGATCGCGATGCTTCTGCCAGATGGCGTGCAGTCCGGCCCTCTCATAGAAGGTTGCGGCCAGGGGTGCGAACCCGAAAACGCTGGCTGCGTCGGGTGGTAGATCGCCTTCTTTTACTTTGGGAAGAAAATTGGGAGGGTCGCCCAGGTACAAGGCCAGAGATATGTATTGGGCCAGGTTGCGCGCGGAATCAGGGCGCACATGCTCACGATAGTACTGGCACATCAGGTTGGTGGTTTCGACCGCATCGTCGGAATTGTGCGACGCGCGGACCACTTCGCCGCGGATCTGCTTGCGAACCGGGTCAGAAGCGCTGACTTGGTCGTCGTATCCGCAGGCATTGATTGCTGCCAGCACAGTGAACACGGTCTCGCTGGTGTCGAGCGTGACCTTGGTGGTGGTCTGCGCGAGACACAGCGGCGAAAGCAGCGCCAGAAGCACAGCAAATGTCGAATGTCGCAACCGGGAACCCAGGAAATCCTCCAGCCGGGCGGTACGCTGTGGGATATGCAGAAGATAGTTTAAGGGGTTCCCGCCGGAGGGTCAAACTCACGGGAGGGGCGTAATTTGCGGCAGGTTGGATGAAATTGGGGTGGCGCTTACGAGCTGCACAGGTCCTGCGCGTCGCTCAGGATGGCAGGGCTCTTGATGGCAGGTTCACAATGACATGCTCATTAGGGTCGTGCAGAGTTGCAAGGCCCCGAGAAATCACATTTTGCATGCGACTCTATCGGGGCCTGCCGACTGGGGCCTGCGCTCTACCCGCGCACGCTGATTTTCGAAAATGACAGCACGGCGTGTCCCGGGGTGGGACGGCCCATGGACATGGCCGGGCGGAACGTGGTGAAGATCAGCATCCTCTTCACTTCGGGCAGAAGTTGCTGGGAACTATCGGTATCAGAAATGATGCGGTAGTCCTGCACTCTTCCGCTCGCATCGACGTAGGCCTCGATCACCAGCGAATCGTCACTGACCGGATTTAACGTCGTGGCGAAGTAGGATTCCTGGAGTTCGGGTCCGGAGTAGAGCATCAGCGGAACGTCGTTGTTGTCACGGGCATGCAGTTCCGGCAGGGTCAATCCCATGACGAAGCCAAAAATCGCGACGGCCGCCAGCATGCCAGCGGTGGCTGGAACCATGAAAGCGTTGAGCGCGTTCTCCAGGCGGACCAGCAGTCCGTGAAAAGGCGGGCGTTTGGCGAGCGCGGCCTCGCGCGAGATCGCGAGTCGCAGCTTCAACGCTAGATCGGCGGGCGCCCGGCGGCGACCGACGTTGGCCAGAAGTTCTTGTGTTTGACGGAGCAGCGCATACTCCTGATTACAATGCGAACACTCGTATAGATGCACGCGCAGCGCGCGCATCTGCTTTCCCGAGACAGCTCCGTCAAGGTACGGCGAGAACATCAACTTTGCCTCGGCGCACTTCATGACGTCACCTCAAATCCTTCTCCAGACCCTGTGACCTGACAGCGGTTGTTCCCCTCTTCCGTTTCCCCGGGATTGAGCAGTCCGAGTTCCGGACCGACTTCCCGTATGTATCTGGTCAAGCGGCGGCGAAGCGCCTCGCGACCCCGAGTTAAACGCGACTTCACCGTGCCGAGCGAAATGTCGAGCACTTCTGCGATTTCCTCGTAGGACATTTCTTCGAGGTCGCGCAGAATCACCGTGCTGCGATAAGGCTCGGGTACCTTGCGTAATTCTTCTTCAACTCGGGCCCGCACTTCTTCATGAGCCGCGCTGTCGAAGGGTGACTCTCGTTCATCGATCAGGGCTTCGCTCATGGTGAACCCGGTTCCCTGCGCGGGGCTCTCCAGTGGCTCAATCGAAGTTTCGCGAGCTTTGTGCCGGAACCACCAGCGGCGCCGGTTGGAAGCCTCGTGCACCGCGATGCGATAAATCCAGGTCTTCAAACTGGACTGTCCGTTGAAATGCTTCATGCCGCGGAACACCTTCAGAAAAACTTCCTGCGTGGTGTCGGCGGCATCGGAGGGATCGGTAAGAATCCGATACACGAGCGAGTAGATGGGCTGGTGGAACTCGCCGATGAGCCAGGCGTAGGCTTCTTCGGAACCGGCTTTCAAGTCCGCAACGATTGCGGCTTCTACATCCCGGGCCCCGATTGCACTTGCTAAATCACCCACGGTGGCTACTCCCGCCCTGACTCTCACGGCGTACCCCGTATTATAGGATTTCCCCGTCGCAAACCCGACGGAAAATTGGTCTGCCGCGACTCCCAGTCCCGAGGCCGAAAATGAGGTCGACACCTGTTATACATAGACCCCGGCCCACTGTTAAGAGTTCCCGACGGGTAACCTATTTCTTTGTTACTAGATATGGGTGCCGCGATTCGTAACCTTAACGCCAGGATTCAGATTTACGCCAGTCTCGTCCCGTCGAAGGCGACCTACTGCTTGGGCGGCTCGGGCGGCACCGAAGCAGGGGCCGGGGTGATAGCAGGCTTCGGCGGCCTGGGAACCTTCTTTTTGGGAGGCGGCTTCTTCGGCTCGTTGTCGTCGACCACGATCTTTTTGGGCGGGGCGGCAGTGGCCGCCTGCAGGGACTTTAGTTGGGTGCGAAGCTGAGCGAGTTCGGATTCCTTGGTAGCGCTCAGGGTTTCGAGGCGCTCGCCCAGGGAGCGGCGACTCCTCTCGATGGCGTTGACATCGTTCGACAGAGCCTGAAATTCGTCCTTCGATCCGAAAGCTCCGGCCGACTCGGCAACGTTGCTCATCACGTCATACAGCGCGTCGAGGTTGCGATAGAGCTTGAAAGTCGCGGTGAGATTCTCGGGCGAGTTTTGCAGCTGGCCAATGATTTCCGGCAGAGCGGCCTGAAGATTCCGCTTGATGGAGTCCACATTGCCGAGAATTTGTTTCTTGTAGCCGGAGTCGGTCTTCCACTTTTCGATTCGCAGCTTGGTGAGATCAGCTTGCGTGTTTTCAGAAGCCTGCTGCAGCGGCGCCAGAATGGAATTCAGCTGGCTGACAGACGTGTAGGGAACCGGCTGCCCGACGGGAGTGATCTGCGCCATCAGTGCCGGCGCAGAAATCAGCAAAGAAACCACGAGGGAGGAGCGAGATAGTGTCAGATTCATTGTGTGGGCGGCGGCGTCCTGATCAGAATACTAATTTTCGACATATTCTCAAAATCCTGCGGTACCTCTGGTTTGACTATCCGTAACAGCTGCGGCAGAATGAAAAGGTTGAAGCCTACCTTGAGACGCGGGATCGCCGCGTGACGTGGGCCTGTGGCGCAGTTGGGAGCGCGCTTCCATGGCATGGAAGAGGTCGTCGGTTCGAACCCGACCAGGTCCACCAAATTCTTCCTCGAAAAACTGAGTGCGGCCGACGCACTGACCTCGCACGGTGCAGATTGCGGGAAATTACGGACTGATCTCGATTGGGGTTCCGTCCGGGACGGCTCGCCAAATCTCATCCATCTCTTCATTGGTGACCGCGATACATCCGTCAGTCCAGTCTCGGAGCCGGTGTGAGCTGCCAATCCATCCGAAGCCGTTGGGGAGTCCATGCACCATGATGTCGCCGTCCGGGAGCGACGCCTTGTTTTAGGGCGCGCGTCCGGTCGTCGGCGTTTGGATAAGAGATGTGGAGAGACCGGTAGAAGTGACTGTGTTCGCTACGGCGATCGAGAATGTAGGTTCCCTCTGGGGTCTTGTGATCGCCACTCTAAAGCTTGGGGCCAATCGGGGTGCGGCCCAAGGCAATTTTGTATTTCTTGAGAACTTTGCCGTGGTCCAAAAGGGAAAGCGTCCTGTCCTTCTTCAGGACCAGAACCCTGTCGGCATGGGCGTTGCTCGGCAGTCGGTCCTCCGCACTGCAGGAGGATACAAGAATGACTAAGAGGATCAGTACCCCTGAGAAGTATCGCGGAACCTCACGCATGGGAATATTCCCTCTTGCGCCCGAACAAGATTAGGAAAGGGCAAATTATAGCTTCGCAGGGCTGGCACAGTGCTAGGCTGCTAGGTATGAGGCTGATTCAGATTTTGGCGGTCGGCATCGCCTTGGCATTCTGCGCCGGAGTGACGTTGGCCGCGCCGCAAGGGCGCGCGGCTCCGAGCAAAACTCGGTGGATGGTGCGGCTGAGCCCGACCAAGATTGTGAATGGCGAGCCTGTTCTGTTGGAGGTTACGCCGCCGGCAGCACTGCAATCGTTGACCGGGACCTGGCTAGGCCACGAGCTGCTTTTCGATCGTGCAGAAGGTAAAGGCTGGTTTGTGCTGGCCGGCGTCAGTCTCGAAACCAAGCGCGGCAGCTACCCGATCAAGCTGGAAGGCGTGACTGCCAATGGAGGCCGGATCCAGTTTGCGCAGGACGTAGCCGTCAGCACGGAAAAGTATCCGACAGTGCAGCTAAAGGTGTCGAAGGCGTTCACCGCGCCCGATCCGGAGCAGCAGGCAAAGATCAAAGCCGATCAGGAAGTAAAGCACCAGGCCTTTAGCCAGGTCTCGCCGGAGCGGGAATGGGCCGGCGCGTTTGCGCCTCCCGTGACGGCCGCGGTGTCGGACGTATTTGGCACACGGCGCGTTTTCAACGGCGCAACCAAGAGCGTTCACCAGGGCCTGGATTACCGCGTTCCGCCCAGCACTCCGGTATCGGCAGTGAATCGCGGAACGGTGATTCTGGCGCGGCCGCTCTATTTCGAAGGCAATTGCGTTGTGCTCGATCATGGGCGCGGATTGCTCAGCTTGTACCTGCACCTTTCCGAACTGAAAGTGAAGGAAGGCGAGCGCGTGGAGCGTGGAACCGAGATCGGTTTGAGCGGGGCGACCGGACGGGCAACTGGTCCGCACCTCCATCTAGCGGTGCGCTGGCAAGGGGTATATCTGAATCCGGCGGCTCTTTTGCGACTGCGCCCGCCCGAGACCGCGGCGAAGAGCGCGCGACGCTAGTGAGTACGCGTATTTTCGGATGCGACCTCAACCGCTAGCGCGGCCAATAAGAATTCTACCCGAGCGCCGGCAGGCCTCTTCTGGCGCGCACTATATTCCAAGCCGCGACTTACAACCGTCAGTGGAAAATGCGGACCACCGCTGTCATAGAAATCCAGTGTTCTCCCTCCCTTACTACGGGAATTACTGTATTTTGCTCAGCGATTGCAGCGGCGTAATGTACACCGCCTGTCCGTCTTTTGTTCCATTTACCACGGGCATGTTTCATTCATTCCAGTATTCATCGGCGCGTGCCACCGGCACGACAATCGGCCCCGAGTTGCTAGCAACACTCGCTGGAAGACCGAGAGTACTTCCAAAAATTGAAGCAGGTTTCAAAAACCTGTAACTAAGATCGTTTCCGTGAGCCAGGAATCAAGAGAATCCATCAGTTTCCGACGACAGGCCTCTTGGTCCTTCGCATGCACAATCGGATCACTACCCGGGTCGATGTGTCGCATTTGACTTGTATTGCGACAGCACGACCGCACCAACGCCATCTGCGCGTAACCCTGGCCCCGACCTAACACGTTCCGCAAGGAGGGTAACCATGGAGCGTCCATTCCTGCGCAATCTGTTTGCGCCGCCCGTCGTAGTGTTTGTTCTCTTCTTGGCAGCTGCGCCTTGGCTGCTTGCCCAATCGACCGCGACTGTTCGCGGTACCGTCACCGACTCCTCTGGCGCAGTGGTCCAAGGCGCAACTGTGGTCGTACAGAGCCAGGGAACAGGTCTGGAACGTAGTATGACCACGAACAGTAACGGCAGCTATGAATTCCCCGCATTGCCCGTGGGCACTTACCGCTTACAGGTGCGCGCGAAGGGAATGCGGTCGGAGATAATGACCGGCTTGCTCCTGCAGGTCAGCCAGATCGTCGTGGAAAATGTAAGCCTGGAAGTGGCGCAAACTTCGGAGGTGGTCACGGTTTCCTCCGAAGCCCCGGTGATTGATGCGGGAACCATGACGGTTGGAGAGGTTATCAATCAGCGCACAGTACAAGAGATTCCCCTGAACGGTCGGCACTTTGTGGATCTGGGGCTGTTGCTAGCCGGCACCGTGACGCCGCCGCAGAACGGTTTTCTGACAGCGCCTCTGCGCGGACAGGGGTCGTTTGCCATCAACACGGCGGGGAACCGCGAAGACACCGTCAACTTCATGATTAACGGAGTCAATCTGAACGATATGGCAAATGGCCAGATCACGTTTCAGCCGTCGATCAATACGGTGCAAGAATTCAAGGCTGACAATTCCACCTACAGCGCCGAGAACGGGCGGAACTCGGGAGCTGTGGTCCATATCGCGACCCGCTCGGGCACCAACGATTGGCATGGCGAGGCCTTCGATTTTCTGCGCAACGAAATGTTTGACGCGCGCAATTTCTTCAACAAGGCCACCGACACCAAAACCGGCAAGCACCTGGCCCAGTCGACTTTCAAGCGCAACAATTTTGGAGTCAGCCTGGGTGGCCCAATCTGGAGGAATCGCACATTCTTCTTCTTTAGTTATGAAGGGCTGCGGCAAAGGCAGGGGCTCACCCTGACCACGAATGTGCCGTCCGCGGCCCAACGCGAGGCCGCGCAGGCGAATCCCGCGGCAGATCCGACTTCCTTGAAGCTGCTCGACCTGATTCCGGCTGCGAATCAAGGCGATATTGGATTCACCAGTTCGGCGACCGCTCCCGTGAACATCGATCAGTGGACCGGCGACGTAAGCCACAACTTCAGCGAAAATGATCGCTTGCACGGCTACTATGCGATCCAGCGCGACAAACGGCAGGAACCGAACCTGCAAGGCAACAAGCTTCCCGGCTTCGGCGATACCCGGCAGTCGCGGCGCCAGATTTTCACCTTGAATGAGACGCACATTTTCAATCCGCGGGTGGTGAATGAGTTCCGGTTTGGCTACAACCGCATTCACATTACGTTTGAGGGCGATTCCAAGCAGGATCCATCCAGCTTCGGAATTAACAACGGTCTAAGTGGTCCGGTCGGCCTTCCGCAGATGTCAATCAACGACCTGGGCCTGACGTTCGGCGGAATTCGCAACTTCCCGCAGGGCCGCGGGGATTACACAGCGGTTGCGTCTGACACCGTCAACTACCTGCGAGGGAAGCATTCCTGGAAATTCGGCGGAGAATTTCGGCGCTTCAACGGCAATAGCTTCACCTTCGACGATAGCGGGCTGGGGTTCTCGACCTTCGACAATTTTGTTCTCGGTCACATCGATGCGACTCCTGTTAACTTCAACAACCAGGCTGTGGCCTTCTCGACCGTATTGGGTAACCGCCCGGCGCGGGTATTCGCCAGCGCTGTAGCTCTGTTCGCACAAGACAGTTTCAGGCTGAAACCTTCCTTTACGCTGGAGTTGGGACTGCGATGGGAATGGAACATGTCCCCGACCGAGGCGGTAAATCGCTCGGTGAATTTCTTTGCAGCCACCGACTCGCTGGTGCGGCTGGGCAGCAGCGGCTACACCGACACCATCAACCAGAACAGCGAAAATTTTGAACCTCGGGTCGGCTTTGCATGGGATCTCTTCCGAAACACGAAGACGGTGTTGCGAGGCGGCTACGGTTACCAGGTTGACCAGTTTCTACCGGGGCCGACGGTACTCAGTGGGAATCCGCCGCTGGCAAATCCGGCGCAGTTCGCTAGCAGTCCGACCAAGCTGTTCACGACATTTGCCACGCTACTCACAGACTCGGCGGCTGCCGGTTTGAGTCCTACTGCCATCGATACCCACTTCAAAAACGGATACGTCCAGTCCTGGAATCTGAACCTGCAGCACTCTTTCACGACCAGCCTGGGGATGATGATCGGATATTTCGGATCGAAAGGTACTCACCTGAACCTGGCGATCAACCAGAACCAGTTGTTGCCCGACGGGACAAGGCCCTTTCCCACATTGTCGCTGTCGAGTCCGATTCTTCCTGGCACAAAACTGGGCAACGTGACAGAGAACATCAGCGGCGGGAACTCCACCTACCACGCACTTTGGGTGACGGGAACCAAGCACCTGTCGCGCGGCCTGCAATTTGATGCGTCCTACACCTGGTCCAAATCGCTGGATTACAACTCGCGGAATTTCCAGGGTCTGACGGTGCAGGACAGCCGGAATCCGCAAGGAGACTACGGTCCTTCGGACTTCGATGCCCGGCATCGCTTCGTGATCAGTTCGCTGTACGAGTTGCCGTTCAAGGGGCGGCGTCTGATCGAGGGCTGGCGGCTGTCGGGGATTCTGCAATTGCAAACCGGAAACCCCCTGAATATTACGGTCGCAAACAGCCTGTTGACCGGCGTGGGCAACCTGCGCCCGGACCTGATTGTCTCCACTCCCGTCATAGTCGATCGGATCAATGCCGGGGGAAACATTCAGTGGTTCGCTCCGAACTCGGTTTGCGATCCCGCGATCGGATGTTCCGCCGGAGCACAGTTTGCACTGCCCACTGCCGGCGGCTTGCACTTTGGCAACATGGGAAGAAACTCGGTGGTTGGACCGGATTTCAAGAACCTCGACTTTTCCATCACCAAAGTGACCAAGATTACCGAGCGGATCAGTCATGAATTCCGGTTTGAGACATTCGACCTTTTCAACCATCCCAACTTCGGCAATCCTGGCCTGACCGCGCAACCCGGAAGCAGCAGCTTCGGCGTAATCCAGAGCACTCGGTTCCCGACAGGAGACTCGGGCTCGGCGCGCCAGCTGCAATTTGCGATGAAGCTGATCTTTTAGACTGAATGGCGTGACTGACGCCGATGAAGCGAGGGACATCCTCGCCCGTCGGCGTCAAGAGCGCCCATCGGCCTGCTTACCGTCCAGCGAGTCTAGAGCTACGCGTTGGGGCGCTTAGACGAAGGCCGCGGGCTGGCGCTGGTTTTGGTGGATTCTTTGAGATCAAGATTGCGGATGAGGCGGTGCAGGTAGTTGGGATGGACGCCCAGCGACCTTGCAGCCTCGGTAATGCTGCCGCGCGCTTCCTCGAGCGCATTCTGAATCAGTCGCTTCTTCAGGTCTTTCACGGCCGCGTGATAGTGCGCCTCGCCCACTCCGGGAGCCGGATCGCGTTCCAGCAGACTTTCCGGCAGGTCTTCCAGCAGGATGTCCTCGGATGAACCCAGAACCAGGGCGCGCTCGATCACGTTCTCAAGTTCGCGAACGTTTCCCGGCCAGTCATAGTTCATCAGGCAGGCAAGGGCCTCCCGAGACAGTGGCTTGGGCTTGGCGCCGCACTTCTTGCAATGCTTTTCCACCAGCAAGCTGACCAGCATAGGGATGTCCTCGCGATGCTCGCGCAGGGGCGGCATGGTGAGGCTGACGACGTTCAATCGAAAGTAGAGATCCTGCCGGAACTCGCCCTTGCGAGCCGCTTCTTCCAACTCGCGGTTGGTGGCAGCGATGAGGCGAATGTCGACGTGGATGGGCCGGGTGCCACCAATGCGCTCGAACTCACGTTCCTGAAGAACGCGCAGCAACTTCACTTGTAGCGAAGGAGCGAGTTCTCCGACTTCGTCCAGAAACAGCACACCCCCGTCGGCGACTTCAAGGCGCCCTTTTTTCTGAGAGACCGCTCCGGTGAAGGCGCCTCTTTCGTAGCCAAAAAGCTCGCTCTCCAGAAGATTTTCGGGAATCGCCGCGCAGTTGATGGCGACGAATGGCTTGTTGGCGCGAGGACTCTTGCGGTGAATCGCGCGCGCAGCGAGTTCCTTTCCGGTTCCGCTTTCGCCGCCGATGAGCACGGTTGCGTCGGTGGGAGCGACGCGAGCCAGGAACTGGAATACTTCTTTCATGCGCGGGCTCTCGCCGACCAGCGTGCGATCCAGAGTGATCTCGGTCATGAGGCGCTGATTTTCATGCTCCAGCCATTGCAGGCGGAAGGCATTTTCAAGCGCCACGGCGGAAATGCCGGCGATGGCGGTCACCAGTTGCAGGTGATCGTCGTTGAAGCGATCGGCGACGCTGATGGTGTCGAGGTAGATGCAGCCGATTGTGCGCTGGTAAATAGTGAGGGGGACGCATAGCAGGGAACGCACCTGGAATGCGATCAGGCTCTGCACGTCGCCCAGACCGGTGCTGCGCGGGACATCGGAACCCAGGATCGCCAGTTTTTGCTCAAGGACTCGCTGGGCAATGGTGCGGCTGACGCGTACGGGATGTTCGTTGCTGGCGTCCCGGTTGCGGGCAAACACCGAATTGAATTCGCGGCCGTTGGTGCCGTCGAGCAGGATTGCACCACGCTCGGCAGGCGCAACATCGAAGATCAATTCGAGGATCTGGGCCTGCAATTCGTCGAGATCGCGAATGGAATGCACGATCCGGCTGATCTTCAGGAGCGCGCTCAGGTTTCTCGCCAGGCGAGAGGTTGCAGGAAGCTCGCTGAGAAGTTTGTCGGGCTGGAGATAAAGCACATCTTGCGGCCGGATTTCAGCGGTGGCATGGGTGGGCTTTTCTTCGAATTCGACCGCGCGACTTGAACCCGAGGGCTTGTCCGAATCGTCTTCGATCAGAAACCGGAAGACCGAGTCGCCGATGGCAAGTTCGTCGAGATGGTGCAGCCAATGCTCCTGCACCGGTTCCCCGTTAACGAGTGTGCCATTGCGGCTTTCCAGATCGCGGACCTTGAACCCTGATCCTTCGCGGCGAATGAGACAGTGGCTTCGCGAGACGGAAGGGTCGTTGATGGGCAATCCATTCGAAGCATCGCGGCCCAGGGATAAATCGGAATCGGGGAGAGCGAACACGGAATCCCGCAGAGGGCCAGCAATCGCCACCAGTCTGGGATTTACCGGGTGGTTTGGATCGCTTGCCGGTTTTTTGAAAGCATTGGTTGCCATGGCATCCCGCCGGATTGTTGCGCCGGGCTATCTAACCGGATAGGTGACTATCCGATCGGATAGGGTTCTCATAATAAGTGAAGAATGAGGCCAGAGCGCTTCATTCATCTCAAAATAAAATTAAGTTATTGCGGATCAAGTGCTTAGCGGGGGCGCGTCGGCCGCTCGAGGCGACACTCCAGAGTTGGCGAGCCAGTTGCAATATGTTCGGGCGACGACTGGCCTGGCAAAGCGACGGGGGAAGCGCTTATCAATTTCGGCTAGGCAGTGTTGGGGAATCGACGACCGAGGGGCCCCCTCATCGGATCTGAGATTCCCTTTTCTTTGTTTTCAGCTGGCGCAAACCTTCAGCGCATCTCCA